>SKEG01000005.1_pt1 | contig 312215 bp, 246 predicted proteins | sample 4826631 | NCBI WGS metagenome assembly SKEG01 (sample SAMN11008815, study PRJNA524170) | human gut metagenome | biome: Human fecal sample; material: Feces; isolation source: fecal sample from pouch patient p26, p34, p50 | host: Homo sapiens | place: Israel: Tel-Aviv | collected 2016-11-02
GGCGGGTGCTGCCGGGGTATGAGTGGGCTGGCCGCCCTGGGCCTTGCCGCCACGCTTTTGCTGCTGGCCGCGCTGGGCATGCTTGCCGTGCTGGTTGTGCTGAGCGTCCTGGGGCTTTTTTGCCACGATTCCTCCCGTTGTTAGTATGCTGCACGTAATTGTAACCAGTCTTTTTGGGACGGCGCTAAAAAGACTGGTGGAGTACACGGGGCGTCGGGTGTCGGCGCCGCGCCCGCCGTTTGTTTCCAGACTGTGTATCCCCGTGTCGAAGGGGCTATCTCGCGCGCACGCCATGTTGTCAATGGGTTACAGTATGAACGGCGGCTATGTCTCCGCCAACGCACGAGAGAGTCGTCAACAAGGAGGATGCACGACGATGCAGCGTGCCAAACAGATATCGGAGTCTATTGAGCTGGGCATCATCTTGGCGCTCGCCGGTGGCTTTATGGATGTGTATTCGTACATTGGGCGCGACCATGTTTTCGCAAACGCGCAGACGGGCAACATCCTGCTCGTGGGCGTGAGCATCTCGGAGGGCAACTGGGCGCTGGCGGGACGCTACTTCTTTCCCGTGGTGTCGTTTGCCGTGGGCATTATGCTTGCCGACCTGGTGCACGAGCGGTTTGGCAGTGTGATTCACTGGCGTCAGGTGACGGTGTTTTTTGAAGCCGTTATCTTGCTTGGCGTGAGCTTTATCCCCGGTGGCGGTTACAACCTGCTCGCCAACTGTCTCACGTCGTTTGCCTGCGGCATGCAGGTTGAGAGCTTCCGCAAGATCCACGGTCACGGCATTGCCACGACGATGTGTATCGGCAACCTCCGTAATGCCTTGCAAAACGTGGACGACTACATCATCACCCATAGGCGTGGCTTTTTGGAAAACGGCCTGCTGTACTTTGGCGTGATCTTTACCTTTGTGTTTGGCGCCGTGCTGGGCAACTGGTGCATTGAGCGCATGGGCCTGCACGCCATTGCGGTGGCGAGCGTGCTACTGTTTGTCGCGTTTGGCATTATGTTTATCGACCGCGAGCGCGATTTGCGCTTTCGCTGGAAGCGCGCCTGCGAAGATTGGAAAGACGCCTGCCAAAAATAACGGCAGGATATGGCAGGGGGCAGTTCCCTTGTCAGATAGATCGATAATGGGGAGGGGACGGCCATCTCGGCCGCCCCTTTTTTGTTTAGTGGCCAGGCGGTGACGATACCAGTTGTTGAAACGCTTTAACACCTTTGACGTTCTCACGTGCTTTTTGTTTCAAAAGCGTTAGGATGGGACTTATAGCGCGGGGCGTAATGGGCGCCCCGCACACGATGGGAGGCTATCAATGGCTAATCGTTTCGTTCTCAACACCATCTCTTATCATGGTTCCGGCGCCATCAAGGAGATCCCCGGCGAGCTCCAGCGTCGCGGCTACAAGAAGATCTTCGTCTGCTCCGACCCCGATCTGGTTAAGTTTGGCGTTACCGCTAAGGTGACCGACGAACTCGACGCCGCCGGCATCGCTTGGAGCCTCTACTCCGAGATCAAGCCCAACCCCACTATCCAGAACGTCAAGGACGGCGTCGAGGCCTTCAAGGCCGCCGAGGCTGACGCTATCGTGACCATTGGTGGTGGCTCCTCCATGGACACCGCCAAGGCTATCGGCATCATCATCAACAACCCCGAGTTCGCCGATGTCCGCAGCCTCGAGGGCGTTGCTCCCACTAAGAACCATGCCGTGTTCACCATCGCCGTGCCGACGACCGCCGGTACCGCCGCCGAGGTGACCATCAACTACGTCATCACCGACCCCGAGAAGGTTCGCAAGTTCGTGTGCGTCGACACCAACGACGCCCCCGAGGTCGCCGTCGTCGATCCCGACATGATGGCTTCCATGCCCGCCGGCCTGACCGCCTCCACCGGCATGGACGCTCTGACCCACGCCATCGAGGGCTACACCACCAAGGGCGCTTGGGAGCTCTCCGACATGTTCCACTTTGAGGCTATTAAGCTGATTAGCGAGAACCTGCGCGACTCTGTCGCCGAGGCCAAGTCCGGTCAGCCCGGCTCCGGCCGCGAGGGTATGGCTCTTGGCCAGTATGTCGCCGGCATGGGCTTCTCCAACGTTGGCCTGGGCATCGACCACGCCATGGCTCACACCCTGTCCGCTCACTACGACACCCCGCACGGCGTTGCTTGCGCCATGCTGCTGCCGATCGCCATGGAGTTCAACAAGCCGGTTTGCGCCGAGCGCCTGGCCAAGGTTGCCGTCGCCATGGGCGTTGACACCACGGGCATGAGCACCGACGAGGCTGCCGACGCCGCTATCGCCGCCGTTAAGCAGCTTTCCGCCGACGTGAACATCCCGCACGTCTGCGAGGCCATGAAGGCTGACGAGATCGAGGTCCTGGCCAAGGACGCCATGGCCGACGCCTGCTTCCCGGGTAACCCGCGCGAGGCAACGCTCGACGACGTCATCGAGCTCTTCAAGAAGATCTGCCCGGCTGCTTAACCTGGTTCGGCGGGCACTGTTCGGAAGAGCTCGATGGGTCATCTCGCTGGGTAAATATTTGTGCGTGATGGTATCGTTGTTGGGGCTTTTACTGATTACGGGATGTTGACTTTGGAGTTGTGGATGGTGTCCCAAATGGATTCTACGCTTGGTTTCATTACTGACCAGCTTAAGACGCTGACTTCTATTGCCTCGCCTACGGGCTATACCCGTGCGGCGACTGATTATCTAATGGAAACGTTGCGCGATATGGGCTTTGGCCCCGAGCGTTCCAATAAGGGCAACGTGCTGGTTGAGCTTGGCGGCGAGGGTGAGCCGCTTGTGTTGGCGAGCCATGTCGATACCCTGGGCGCCATGGTGCGCTCCATCAAGGACAATGGCCGCCTGCGTCCCACAACGCTTGGTGGGCATCAGTGGTCTACGGCCGATGGCGAGAACTGCACCGTTTATACGCGCGATGGCAATGTCTACACGGGTGTGGTCCTCAATACCGAGCCTTCGGCGCATGTGGCCGACGAGCCGGTCAAGACCATCGAGAAGAACATGGAGATCCTGCTCGACGAGAACGTCGACAGCAAGGACGATGTGCTCGAGCTGGGTATTCAGACCGGCGACATCATCGCTATGGATCCGCGTACCACGGTGACGGAGAGCGGCTACATTAAGAGCCGCTTCCTGGATGACAAGCTGTCGGCGTCGATTCTGCTGGGTCTGGCCCGTGCCGTTGCTGACGGCGAGGTGACCCTTTCGCGCAAGGTTTCGCTGCTCTTTACGGTGTACGAGGAGGTCGGCCACGGCGGTGCCTTTGTGCCGGCTGACACGCGCGAGATGATCAGCGTGGACATGGGCTGCGTGGGTGACGACCTGGGCTGCACCGAGCGCATGGTTTCGATTTGCGCCAAGGATTCGGGTGGCCCCTACAACTACGACCTGGTGACCACGCTGTCCAACATCGCGCGCGAGCTCGAGCTCGATTACGCCATCGACGTGTACCCGCATTACGGCTCGGACGTTGAGGCCACGCTTTCTGCCGGCTACGACATCCGTCACGGCCTGATCGGCCCCGGTGTGTACGCGAGCCACAACTACGAGCGCAGCCACATCGACGGCGTGCGCAACACCTTTGAACTGGTTCGCGCCTACGTACAACGCTAGGGGAGCAGCTTGCGACTCGGCTGACCGATCGCTAAGGCCCGATTTCTCGGGCCTTTTTTCGCTTTAGGATGTTTAGTATTATGATGTATGTAATCTATTAACTTAAACGTGTTAATTGCTTAACGAGGTGATGCGGTGTATGGATACGTTTGAGTACTTGTCTATGGGTGATGCCGCCCGCCTGTTGGGCGTTACGAAAGCCCGCATATCGCAACTTGCCGCATCGGGGACGCTTGTGTGCGATATTGTGGGCGGCCGGAAGATGGTCGAGTACAATTCTGCGGTCGCTTATCAAAAGGTCCGCAAACGTGGACGCCGTCCTGCGGCCGATGTGGGGCGCAAGTTTACGCTGATGTCCGCCGATTACGAGGTTGCGCGTGTTTCGTTTGATCCGATGCGCGAGTTTCCCTTCGAAATCGCCGAGGTCCTCGATGCGCAACGAATGCCGTTCGGCACGTGCTCGAGCTCTTCTCCAACGGTGAATAAGCGGGAGCTCAACCTGTGGTGGGGCCATCGGTCGGTGCCTGACGTCCGCCCCGGACTCGTCTCGCGCTATCGTGAACTGGGAATTGCCAGTGGTATCGAGGTTCCGGTTCAGTGCCTGGGCCTCTCGCTTTCGGATTGCTATTGGCTGCGACCGGCAGAATGCGACGGGCTCGAATGGCGAAACCTCAATTACTTCGAGAATGATTTTGAGCGATCGGCGCCCGAAGAGCGTTCGGGTTGGCTGGAGGGCATCGGTCTTAAAAATCCGGATAACACGTCCGAGGGCGAGCTCCCTAAATCGTGGATGATTCGAAACGGCATTCGCGTTTTGGCTAAAGGGTGCGGCATGGACGACCAACGGCCCTTTAACGAGGCGGTTGCAACGGCTCTGCATCGTCGCTTGCTTCCCAAGGGGGAGTTTGTTCCTTACACGGTTGAGCGCATGTTCGATGGCCCCGTGTGCCTGTGCGAGGATTTTCTTGACGGCCGCGAGGAATATGTTCCGGCTGTTTACGTTAAGAACGCCCTTGGCGGCCAGCGAGGAAGCTCGACGTACGACCGGTACTGCCGCTTTCTTGGCAAGCATGGAGCAGACGAGGCTGCCGTGAGAAGGTCTATGTCGCAGATGATCGTTTGCGATGCCCTTTTGGCTAACAGCGATCGCCATTGGCGAAACTTCGGCATCATCCGCAATGTCGATACCTTGGAGATAAGGCCTGCACCGCTGTTCGATAGCGGCAACTGCCTGTGGTACAACGTACCAACTGCCGTGCTCGCAACTGGGGAGTTTGGGTTTTCCGCTAAGCCGTTTGGGCCCGACCCTTCCGTCCAGCTGGCGCTTGCGGACTCGCTCGATTGGTTCGATTCATCACGACTCAACGGATTTGTTGATGAGGCGATCGAGATTCTTTCGCAGAGCGAATGGGCGACGGCGGAGGGTCGACTCGAGGCCATTTGCCGCGGCCTCGAGCGTCGCGTAATCGAGGTTAGTGCCTCTGTTGAGGTACTTCGACACGTGCAGCGATAAACCCGCGGCTACTTAAGTGCGCCGGTCACCGTGCCGCCGCCGAGGACGATGTCGCCGCGGTAGACTACAACGGCTTGGCCGGGGGCGATGGCGCGCTGCGGGTCGTCAAAAGTTAGCAGCATTTGCCCGTCTTCGCCGCGCGCAAGGGTCGCTGCCTGGTCTTTCTGACGGTAGCGGTACTTGGCACCTACGCGAATGCCACCGGACGTGAGCTCTGCCTTCATGCGGTCGGCAGGGGCACTCCAGATCCAGTCGTTGGCCGTGAGCGCTGTGGCCGTTAGGTCCTCGGCCTCGCCCAGATGCACGGTGCTGCTGTCGGCGTCGACGCCCGTTACGTACACGGGATGCGCCATCGCGACGCCCAGGCCCTTGCGCTGACCGATGGTGTAGCGCAGCGCACCGTTGTGGCGCCCGACCACGCTGCCGTCGCGCCACACAATGTCGCCCGGTGCAGCGGGATGTCCGCAGCGGCGCTCGATATAGCCCGCGTAGTCACCGTCTGGAATAAAGCAGATGTCCTCGCTTTCGGCCTTCTTGGCGTTGGTAAAGCCCTGCTCGGCGGCAATGCGGCGCACGTCGCGCTCTTTGTCCAGCCCAGCCAGCGGAAAGATCGTGTGCGCCAGGCGTTCCTGCGTAAGCGAATACAAAAAGTAACTCTGGTCCTTTTTGGGGTCCTCGCCGCGGTACAGCTGCCAGGTTCCGTCGGACGCCTGGCTCGTTTTGGCGTAGTGGCCCGTGGCGATGTAGTCGCAGCCCATATCCAGCGCCGCATCCAGCAATGCGCCAAACTTAATGTGGCGGTTGCAGATGATGCATGGGTTGGGCGTCAGCCCCTCCTGATAGGCGGTCACGAAGCGCTCGATAACGTTGCGGTCGAAGGTCTGCTGCAGGTCGAGCACATGGTGGGGCATCCCCAGGCGCTCGGCGACAGCCTTTGCATCGGCGATGTCGCGGTCGACCTTACTCATGCCCGTGACGGGATCGGGCGCGGGGCAGGTGAGGCGCATGGTGGCGCCGACGCATTCGTAGCCCTGGCTTTTGAGCAGGTACGCGGTCACGCTGGAATCGACGCCGCCGCTCATGGCGACGAGCACGCGCTTGTTGTGCATGGGGAGGTTCTCCTTGGTGGCATGTGGCCAAAAAAGAAAAGCGGCGCGGGAGGCTGGTTCCGCGCCGCAGACATTGTAGCAAGTTCGGACGTCTCGTGGGACACCCTGATGGGATGGGCTCAGGCTGCCGGGAGAGAGGAGACCGGCTCGTCCGTGGGCTCAACCTATGGGCGACAGGCTCTAGTCCTGGAACAGTGCCGTGGACAGGTAGCGCTCACCAGTATCGGCGAGCAGGGCCACGATGGTCTTGCCCTCGTTCTCGGGGCGCTTGGCCAGCTGCAGCGCGGCCCACACGGCGGCGCCGGACGAAATGCCCACGAGCACGCCCTCCTTGTGGCCCACGGCACGGCCGGTCGCAAAGGCGTCGTCGTTCTCGACGGGGATGATCTCGTCATAGACCTGGGTGTCGAGGACGTCGGGCACAAAGCCGGCACCGATACCCTGGATCTTGTGCGGGCCGGCCTGGCCCTTAGAGAGCACCGGGGAGGTAGCGGGCTCGACGGCGACGATCTGAATCTCGGGGTTCTGCTCCTTGAGGAACTCGCCCACGCCGGTCACGGTGCCGCCGGTGCCGACGCCGGCGACGAAGATGTCGACCTTGCCGTCGGTGTCATCCCAGATCTCGGGGCCGGTCGTGGCCTTGTGGATGGCGGGGTTGGCGGGGTTCACAAACTGGCCGGCGATGATGCTGTTGGGCGTCTCCTTCTGCAGTTCCTCGGCCTTGGCGATGGCGCCCTTCATGCCCTTGGAACCGTCGGTGAGCACGAGCTGTGCGCCGTATGCCTGCATAAGCTTGCGGCGTTCGACGGACATAGTCTCGGGCATGGTGATGATCACCTTGTAGCCGCGAGCCGCCGCCACCGAGGCGATGCCGACGCCGGTGTTGCCGCTCGTGGGCTCGATGATGGTGTAGTCGCCGCCGCGCACGAGCTTGCCGGCCTTCTCGGCCTCGTCGATCATGCTCTTGGCGACGCGGTCTTTAACGGACCCGGCGGGGTTGAAGTATTCCAGCTTGACGAGCACGCGGGCCTTGAGGTCCTCATCGGCCTCAAAGTGAGTGAGCTCCAGAAGCGGGGTGTGGCCGATAAGCTGATCGATGGACGTGTAAACATTGCTCATGGTGAACCTCCAAAGTGTTCAAACGACTGGATACCGTGTGGGTTTACGGTGTGTGTAGCAGCGAAACCCATAAACCTTATGGGTTGTTCTTTTTGCTGTTGGCAAGCATAGTAGACAGTAAAGCCTAGTAACGCAATGGGAAATAGAAGATTATTACGAGTCGATTAACCAGCTTGACGGGAATAGGTATTTTCAAAACCAATTTTTCGGCTAGAATTTCTACGAATTAAAAGACCGAAAGGCAGCAATATATATGTTGGTTTCCACAAAGGGCAGATATGCCCTGCGCGTTATGGTCGACCTGGCCGAGCACCAGGCAGCAGGTCGCATTCCCCTCAAAGAGATCGCCGCGCGTCAGGGGATTTCGGAGAAATATCTGGAGAACATTTTGGCCACGCTCGTCCGCGCCAATATGCTCTCGGGCATGCGCGGCAAGGGCGGCGGCTACGTGCTCACGCGTCCGCCCGAGCAGTACACGGTGGGCGAGATCTTGCGCCTGACCGAGGGCAGTCTGGCACCGGTCGCATGCCTAGACGGCGACTGCAAGGGTTGCTCGCGTTCGGACGAGTGCCCTACACTCGGCGTGTGGAAGAACCTGGACAAGCTCATTAACGACTACCTCGACGGCGTGACGCTCGATGCGCTCGTAGCCCCCAACGAGGGCTACGACTACGTCATCTAGCCCCACCTGTCATTTGGGGACGGGGCAGAAATGCTGGATTTTCTTGCCCTCTGAGGCTCGACAAATGATAAGGCCGCCCATCGTTGCGATGGACGGCCTTCTTTAGGTGTGTTGTGGCGGTCCGAATCCGGTCGCTTTAGTTCCTGGCGACGCTGTCGAGAATGCTGCGCATGATGGATACCAGGATGCTGCCCATAAAGGCCGATCCAAAGCTGGCAATGGAGATACCCGCGCCCAGCAGATTGACCGACAGGTAGCTGGCCAGCTCGAGCATAAAGCTGTTGACTACGAGCTGAAAAATACCAAGCGTGATAATAGTGAGCGGCAGCGAGATGACCGTCAGGAACGGCTTGACGAGCGAGTCGACGATGTTGAGGAACAGTCCCACGAAGGCAAAACACACCCAGGCGTCGGCTATGCCGAAGGGCTGAATGCCGGGGACGAGAAACGTTGCGATCGCGATGGCGATTGAGGTAAAAAGCCAGTTAAGCATAAAGCGCATGGTGGAAATCCTTTCTTGCGCAAGACGTGGCAAAGAGGCGTGAGAGGCACGTGCCTTTGCAACTCGGATAGATGCGCGGGCACGGCCCTGTTTGGGCGCCCATTGTCTCAGATATTCATGGAGCTTGCGTGCGTATTCGGTTTCAAAACGGCGTTCGTCCTAGAAAACGCGCCGCTGGCAGAGAGTCTTGTCGCTTTAGTTTGGTGGTGTGCTACACTGCTACGGGCAAAAGCCACAGGCGTTGCCCTATTGCATAGAACGGGCGAACGATGTCCGATGTCAGTATCAACTTCGATGCCTTTTGGCGGGTTTGGCGGTGATCGATGAATATCGAGAACATGTTTGACAAGCCTGATGTCAAGCAGCTGGTCCACGCATTTAGCCTTTTGGACGACGAGAAAGATATCCAAGCGTTCTTGACCGATATCTGCACGCCGCGCGAGATTTGTGATCTATCGCAGCGTCTGCAGGTCGCGCGTTACCTGGACGAGGGCGAGCCCTATGTTGAGGTTCAGGCGCGTACCGGCGCTTCGTCCACCACGGTGAGCCGTGTGTCCAAGGCACTCAACGGCGAGTACGGTGGCTACCGTAAGATTCTCATTAAACTGGAGGATGGCGAGTAGGCCGCGCCAAAAACGAATTGTGCAAAACCGCTCCTCCGGGGGCGGTTTTTTGATCCCTTGGGGACGGAGGAAAACGGATCACCGGGTTAGACAGACCCCCTCGGTGATCCGTTTTCCTCCGTCCCCAATGGATCAAATCTGTTGGCGTGGGGCAAATCTGTCCGCTTGGGCGGGTAGGATGGATGCATTGATTATTGCGAACAGTTTGAGCGGAGGACCATGCCTGTTCGAATCTATACCACCAATGCCGGCACGGATTTGAGCGATGCCGAGTCGGCGTTGCTTGCCGACCTTATTGCCCGCCACGGGCGTGCCGTGCTGCTGGCACCTACGTTTGCCGAGCTCGACCTGTGCCGTCATGATGCGGCGGAAGCCGGCGTTTCGCTGGGTATCGACTACAAGACGCCTGCAGCGTGGCTTCGCTCGCTTTGGGAGCTTTTGGGCGACGGGCGCGGTTTCGTCGACAACCTGCAGCGCCAGATGCTGTTCTCGGACATGGTCACGCGTCTCGACGATGCCGACCTGCAGCCGCTTTCGCGCAGCCAGGGCACGGTGCGCATGCTTGCGCGCATGGCCCGCGATGTGCTGCCGGGTGTGGCGGGGACGACGGCCGAGCGATGCGGTGGCAACAATTGCCAGCCTGAGCCAAAAAGCGATGCCGAGGCTCGTGTGTTTGAGCTTTTGCGTGCCTACGCGGGCGGTTTGGACCGTCGAGATATGGTCGAGCCCTGCGAGGCAGCTGACATTATGGCCGGTGCCCTGGCCGATAACCTGCCGGGGTGCGCCCGCGCCGTATGCGTGCGCGGTATCACGTCGTTTACGCACGGCCTGCTCGAGCTGCTGTCTGCCGTGGCGAACAATGGGGGAGAGGTCGTCGTGCTGCTTGCCCGCGAGCAGGCGGCGATGCGCGAGGAGCTTGCCGTGGCATTTGATGCCCGCGGTGTGCTGTTTGAGGTCGCGCCGCTGGGGGAGGACGCCGTCGCGTCTGATGCCGCTTGCGGGACCGCCGCTCAGCCTGCCTTTATTGAGGTCGCCGGCCCCCATGCCCGTGCTCATGCCTATGCGGACGCCATCGATAAGTTGGTGAAAGCGTACAAGGAGTCCAAGGCCGATAAAGCCACTGCAACGCCCACCGACCCCGTGCGCGTGCTCGTCGTTTCTGCCCGGGCACCCCAGCTGTTCGGTGAGCTCGCCTCTCGTCTGGCAGCTCATCATATCGCTGCCGAGACAGTTGAGTTCACGGCGTTTTCCCAGTCCATTGCGGGCAGGCAGTTTGCGGCGCTTGCCGGCCTGATCGAGCGCATGAAGGCCGCCGATGAGGGCGCGGCGTCAAAGACCGAGTGGTGGCCCGCGCCGGAGCTTACCGACTGGATTTACAGCCCGCTTTCGGGCGCTGATGCCGTCAATGCCCGTACCTTCGATAAGAATATGCGTCTCTCGCGTAGCAAGACTACCGCGGGCGTTAAGAGTCTGCTTCAGAGCGTCCAGGGCCAGGTGAGGGGCGCGCGCAGGGCGGCGAGCGACGACAACTGGTTTAAGAACGTACCGTGTGTGGTTTCGGACGTGTTCCAGGCGCTGTGGCGCGACAGGCCCGTGACGGCGCTCAAGGCCATGCTTGCCGTCGCCGAGGCGTTGCCCGATCGCTCGCTGGGCAGCTTGGATGGCCAAGCCCGTCGCCAGGCGGAGGTGGCCCTGCTGCGCCACGCCATCGAGATCCTTATGAATGGCGCCCGCGCGCTCGACGTGTCGCAGGCCGCGACCGTATCCGTGCTCGATGGCATTCGCACCAAGGTGGACAAGCGTAGCACCGCCTACGATTACGAGACCCACGAGGTTGACCGTGCGCCACGTGCTCAGGTTCGTTTTGCTTCGCTTGCCGATGCGGCGGCTCTGCGCCCCGGCAGCTACGATGCCGTGCTGTTTGCCGATGTCGATCTGGACAGCTATCCGCTCTCGCACGAGGAGGGGCCGCTGGCCACGCTGACGGCGAGCCTTGGTCGCGAGGGCGTGACGCTTGAGCCCGCGGCCTTGCTGCGCGCGCGCTTTGGCCACGCGATGCAGGCGGCACGTGGCCCGGTTGCGCTTGCCCGCGTGACGCACGATCGCCAGGCGCGCGAGTGCTATCCGGCTGCCGTGTGGACCGAGTTGCGGGCGCATGCCGAGGCCGCTGAAGCTGCTAAGGCCGCTGACGCCGACGAGGCCGCTGACGACGCTAAAGCCGCTGGCACCGACAAAGCGAAGTGCGTGGGTGAGGGCGATATCGTAAGGGACTTCGATCCCGCGGCAGGCGAAGGGCTCAAGCGCGAGCGCGTGACCTGTGAAGCCCCTCAGCATCTGAGCGCCGAGGCCGTGCCGTATTTGGTCCTGCGTCGTCGCGATGGCGAGGGCGAGGACGCGCCAGTCGTGCCGCGCCTGACGTCCGCCTCGCAGATTGAGGCCTATTCCACCTGCCCGCTGTGCTGGTTCGTCTCGTATCGCGTCAAACCTCAGTCCATCGATGCGGGCTTTGGCAACATGGAGAAGGGCAACTTTGTCCATGACGTGCTGGAGCACTTGCATGCACGTCTTCCGCAGGAGGGCATGGAGCGCGTGACGCCCATGAATCTGCCGCGCGCGAAGGAGCTGCTGCACGAGGTCTTTGCCGAGACCCTGGCCGAGCACGCCGGCAAGCGCGGTACCGAGGGCCCGCTGGTGCCGCTCTCTCCAGTGGAGGAGCGCCAGGTGGCCGAGATCTTGCCGCAACTGGAGGGCGTGCTCGCCTACGAGTCCGAGGCGCTCGCGCCCTTCGCGCCGCGCTACCTGGAGTTTGCGTTCAACGAGCTCCAGGTCGAGTATGCCGGCTGGCCGCTCGGCGGGCGCATCGACCGCGTGGATGTGGACGCCGAGAACCGCGCTGTGGTGATTGACTACAAGCATCGTTCGGGTGTCGAGGAGTTTAAGCTCGCCGACCCCACGGTGCGCGACGAGGAGTCGGGCGAGGCCCCCATCGACGATCCGCGCTGGCTGCCGCCCCATACCCAGACACTCATCTACGCGCAGGCCATGCGCCGGGCGCTGGGTCTAGATGCCCGTGCGGCGCTCTATTTTTCGACCAAGGGCGGCAAGCCCGCACTGCGTGGTGCCGCAAGTGCCGAGTTGCTCGAGGAAGAGCGCGGCGACGGCCGCATTCCGGGCCTCAAGAAGGGCTTTCCGGGCGAGGGCGGCAACATGGACTTCGATGCGCTGCTCGACCGCGTGGAGACCGGCATTGCCGAGCGCCTGCGCGAGCTCGAGGCGGGCAACGTTGCCGCTGTCGACCCAACGTCGGCTCAGGCCGCGCATGCGCGCTGCTCGTATAACCACGAAGGAACGTTTGTAAGGAGGGACGTGTAGACCATGGATCTTTCGACCTTGATGCCGCAACAGCTGCAAGTCGTCAAAACGCTCGACCGCCCGCTGTTTGTCTCGGCGGGTGCCGGCTCGGGCAAGACCTTTACCCTCACGCGCCGCATCGTCTATGCGCTCTCGCCCGAATCCGGTCCGTTTGTCGAGCATCTGGACCAGGTGCTCGCCATTACCTTTACCAAAGACGCCGCGGCCGAGATTCGCGACCGCGTGCGCCGTGCGCTTATCGAAGAGGGCATGGACGAGGAGGCCCTGACGGTCGACGACGCTTGGATCTCGACCATCCACGGCATGTGCTCGCGTATCCTGCGCGCGCACGCGCTGGAGCTGGGCATCGATCCTGAGTTCACGGTGCTCACCGATACCGATGAGCTTATGGATCAGGCTGTCGAGCATGTGCTGGGGCGCGCGACGGCGCCCGATGCCGCGCCCGAGCTTGCCGCCTCGCTTAAGACCCTCTACGCTTGGTATCCCATGGCGGGCGAGGGCGGGCCGTTTGGCGCCGGTACCACCATCAAAGGCCTGGTGCGCGACCTGTTGGAGCTATCGAGCCAGCTGCCGGGCGGCATGGACGATGTGTGCGTGGCGCGCGGCCAGGCCGACACCTCGGCGCTTGCCGATGCCTATCGTGCGGCGCTGGGCGCAAGCAAGGCCACGACCGAGAAAGCGCAGGCGGCACTCGACGCCATCGACGCGTTTGAGGCGAGCGGCAAAACCATGGAGGATGCGGCGCGACTCATGATGTCGTGCAGCATGCCGCGCGCGAGCAAGGCGTTTCCTAAGGAGCAGGTGGAGCTACTCAAGGCCGAGGCGGCTGATGCGTTTATCAATATCGTGCTTGCCTGCGGCGGTTCGGCGCTCGATGCGCTGGTGGGGCTCGCCCGTGCCGTAGAGGCGGAGTACCGTGCGCTCAAGGCCGGCCAGTCCGCGCTCGATAACAACGACCTGCTGCGCATGGCGTACGAGGCGCTGCGCGACTACCCGGCTATTCGAGCTGCCTATGAGGGCCGCTTTAAGATGGTCATGATCGACGAGTTCCAGGATACCGACCAGATGCAGGTCGATCTGATTCGCTATCTGACGGGTGCGGGCGAGCGCGCGCTGTGCACCGTGGGCGATGCACAGCAGTCGATCTACCGCTTCCGAGGCGCCGAGGTCGAGGTGTTCCGTCGCCAAGAGCGCAAGGTGGGCTCCTCTGCTGCGCCCGAGGCGACTGCCGTGGCCGACGCCCCTGCTGGCGAGCTCGTTAAACTCGTGCGCAACTTCCGCAGTCATGACGAGGTGCTGCGTTACGTAGCGCGCGTCTTCGACGGCGATACCGGTGGTTTGATGCAGGGGTTCTTGGATCTTGAGCCGAGTGACGATCGCGAGGACAAGCTCAAGGCAAAGGCTTCGCGCCGCCAGGCGCTGCTCGTTGCCGGCGGCAGCACCCAGGAACGAACGCAGGCGAAAGCCCGTGCGATTGCGGAGCGGTTCCAAGCGCTCGTTAAAGCTGGCCAGTCCCAGGGCAGCATGGTGTTGTTGCTGGGCCGTATGACTAATGCCGACGTCTACGCGCAGGCTTTCCGCGACCAGGGACTCGACTGCGTTATCGCGGGAGGTTCAGTCTTTGCCCAGGCTGCCGAGGTCCAAACGGTGCGTGCCCTGGTGTGCGCGCTTGCCAATCCGGCCGATACGGCGCAGGGTCTCATGCCACTGCTGGCCTCGCCGATGTTTGCACTCGGCGCTCAGGAGTTCCTGACGCTGGCGACCAAACTCGACGATCAGACGGGCGAGACGTCGCGCCGCAACATCGATGCGGGCATCATGAGCGATTCCGATGTGCCGGGCCTGCAAGACCTGCCGCTCGTGACGCGCGCCCGCGAGGTGCTGCGGTATGCGCTTCGTCGCGTGGGCCGCGATTCGTTCGCCGCCATCGCACGCGACGTGGTCAACGCTTCGGGCTGGTTCGTGCGTCTGGCGCAGCGTGGCCCCGAGGGCAAGGCCATTGCCGCCAACGTGCTCAAGGCGCTCGACGCTGTGGCCGAGGCGGAGGCCGAGTTCGGCAACTCGCCGCGTTCCATCGCGCTTGCCTTCGATCGCTTCCTAGCGGGCAAGGAAGCCCCGGGTGCCCTCAACGAGGAGGGCGACGGCGCGGTGCGCATCATGACGGTGCATGCCTCCAAGGGTCTGGAATATCCGGTCGTGGCGGTCGCCGAGTGCTTTGGCGTGCGTAAGTCCTCGGGTGCGGCACAGATGGGTCGCGTCGAGGGCGGAGCGCAGGTCGTGGCGCTGCCGGCACGCTTCGACGGCGTTAAGCTCGCCGACGGAACCTTTGTGAAGGGCGACGACGTTAAAAAGCAGTTTGAGCATGCGTTTAAGGGCAAGGGCACGTCGCTGTGGCTGCCGCCGGAGCTCATGGAGGACGTCTGCGCGACGGGTTCTCCCGCCGAGGCATTTGCTCGCCTGCGCAACGACGACCTGCAGCTTTCGCTCGAAGAGCGGGCTCGTTTGCTCTATGTCGCCATGACGCGTGCGCGAGAGTTGGTGATTTTGGCGATGGATGCCGGCGTGAGCCGCGGCAAGGTGGCGGCGCCGACCTTCGACGTCGAGACCGATCTGACCTATGACGTGCTGCGCCGTATTCTGCCGACCGACGCTCTGGACATGCCGCAGCTCGATGCCGACCGCCTGGTGTTCGACAACTCCCGGCCGGGCGACTACGAGCTCATTTCGCTCGCGAACTTTACCTTTGGCGAGCAGGCGTTTGAGGCCAACGCTTCGCTGGATGCCGAGGGCAGGCTTGTTCGCGGCGATGTCGATACAGATACTGTCGACGATTCGGCCAGTACAATCGTCCCCGGTCCTGCCGACCCCGATCCCGATGCGTTTGAGCTCGTGTATCCCCAGGCGGCGGGCGTGCGCATGGGCACCTGCCCGTATCCGGAGCGCGATTCGTACAGCTACTCGTCAATTGCCGCGGCGCTGCATGCCGAGTCCGAGGACCGTGCCGCCGAGGCACGCGTGCCCATGGACGAGGCCGGCGATGATGCGGAGTCGGATGGTTCCGAGATGACGGATGCAGACGTGGCCACCGTTGAGCTCGCCGGCAACCCCATGGCGCTGGGCTCGGCCTTCCACGCCGCCTGCCAGTGGCTCATCGAGATGGGTGCCGATGCGCTGCCCGCTGAGCGTGCCGATGCGCTGGCGCGCCTGTGGTGCCTGACGCCGGAGCAGCGCGAACGCTTCGACGTCGCCCTGGACCGCTGGCTCAAGTCGGCTGTTCGTGCCGACCTGCTCGCGTGGCCGTGCGTTCGCGCCGAGGTGCCGTTCTTTTCGCTGGGCTGCGAGGACGAGGACATCGCTCGCTACGGTGCCTATGCCGAGGGCGCCATCGACGCTTTGGCGACGAACCCGGCGGATTCGTCATGCGCGCTGGTCATCGACTACAAGACGGGCGGCACACCGGACGAGACGCCGGAACAGCTGCAGGAGAAGCACGCCCTGCAGGCGCGCGTCTACGCTGATGTTTTGCACAAGGCGGGCTTTGGGGCCGTGACCGTCAAGTTCGTTCGCGTGGAGCAGGCGAATCCAACCATCTTCGTCGAACCCGCCGAGCCTCAGGTGGTCACCTACAACCTCTAGTCCTCAGATAACTTGCGGTGGAATACGGACTGTTTTGACCAAAAAAGCCGCCAAACAGTCCGCATTTCACCGCAACGCATGGGAGAGCCTGGGGCGGTACAATGGCTCGAACGGTTCAAACGAATAAGGAGCCATCATGCAGCTCACCAAAACGCTTAAGGTGACGCCGGAGGAGCTTTTTGACGCTCTGGCGGGGTCCATCATGCAGGATATCGAGAACGCCACGGGCAAGCGTCCCAGTCGCAACAAGCTCAATGGCTATAAGTACGAGAAACGCGCCCAGTCCGCAAAAGGCAAGGCCAAGGGCACGGCGATCAAGGTTAAGATCAAGCACTTTGACTACCCGTGCCTCTATGAGGTCCGTTTTCAGTATGCGGCGGGCATCAATACCATGCGCTATGAGGCTGTACCTGCTGGCGATGGTGCCTGCGAGCTCACCTATACCGAGGATTTTCAGGGTGTGGGTGGCAACACGTCTGGCACGCGCGGCAAGCTCGGCCTCTTCTTCTATGAGCGCAAGCTCAAGAGCCACGCCAACCAGACGATTGATCAAATCGTCAAATACATCGAGGGTGAGCGCCGTGTAAAGGCTAATCCCGCCTTCGCCGATGATGCTGCCGAAAACGCTTCGGATGTATTCCATTGATACCCTGTTCAAAAGCTTTACCGCTCTCCACAGCAACTGTGAACACTTCAGGCTTCGAGTCAGTAGCGAGTGGCCTGACATAATTAGTTGATGGAAGTGCCAAATGAATAAGAATGCCACTGCGCAGCTGCACATCTATTCCGCCTTTTTCGTTCTCGCGGGATTTGTTTTAAATCGGGGAGTGTTTCTACTTTTCCTTGCGGAGAAAGGAATGTCTGTCACGGAAATCGCGCTTTATCAAGCCCTGTTTAACATTGCAACGGTCGTCCTCGAGCTGCCAACAGGGCTGATAGGCGATTTCTTTGGAAAGAAGTTCTCGATTCAAGTGGGCGTGCTGCTGCTTTTCTTCCATACGGCTGGCATGCTGTTGCTCTCAGGCCCCTTTCTCGTCGCGCTTTCCCTTGTTGAGGCACTCGCCTACTCCCTTCAATCGGGATCCGAACAAGCACTTTTATATGAAATTGCCCGAAATGCCGGTCAAGGAGAGCGCTTCCTCACCATCAACGCTCGGCTGCTTGCCGCGCAATCAATCGCGACGGGAGTGGCAATCGTACTTGGATCATTCATTGCCCAAGTATCTTGGAGCGCCCTCTACGTATGTGTCTCCGTTTTCTATCTCCTGCAGCTTTTCCTTCTGTATCCCATTGAGAGGACGGAAGCGACCCGTTCTGAAAGCTCTGAGATGAGAAGGTTTGACGTAGCTAAGGTCTTCAGACGCGAAACCTGGCGTGTTGGAGAATCCGCTTTTGCGGTGTTGCTTCTTCTAATCGGCACAAGCATGCTCGATGGATTCTATGGGAGTTATTACAACTTGAATCAGTTGGTATTCGACGCATTTGATGCTCCCGTCTCCATAATAGGAATCTTTTTCGGTGCATCCTATGCAGTAAATGCGACGGCCTACATTGCAGCAGATTTCTTCTCATCGCGTTTCGGGAAAAGAAATACCATGCTCGGCTCGATGCTAATCGAGGCCGGTCTTTTCATGATTCTTCCGTGGTTCGCTTCAAATCCGCTGTGTTTGTTTGGCCTTAGCATGGTGCTTTGTTTTCTCCCAGAAGTGGTGTACATCACTTCGGAAAACTTAATCCAAGACGCGATAGCGGACGATCTCCGCGCGACGATCCTTTCCGTCGCGTCTCTGGTAAGGGCTCTCTTTTCTGCAATGTTTTTCTCCATATTTGGATATGTGTTGGGGTTATATCCCATTCAGATAGCGCTCGGTGTTATTGGCGCAATCGCGATAGCAATTACCGCCGTTGTTTCATTAAAAATGGTAGGAATACAGATCTCCAAGAATTGATATATCGATTGACGAGCTATCCGAAGCGTCGAGCCTTCTTGATGGACATGACTATTCGTCACAAATCATTCCGCGCATCGCCGGGGTTCCAGCAATACTCGATATATCGGGATGCCCTCATTCCCCTTTTTGAAGGTCCCAAATTAGCTACCCGTGTGGGTTTGGCTAGGTTCGGGTGATTAGCTACCCGTGTGGGTTTGGCTAGGTTCGGGTGCTGTCCGTGCCGTGGGGTAAAATCGTTCAGTCAGAACACGAACCCGCATCGGAGCTCATCACATGGCATTCGTCCATCTGCACAATCACACTGTTTTCTCCATGCTCGACGGCGCAACCCGTATCCAGGATATGGTCAACCGTGCCGTTGAGCTGGGCATGCCCGCCGTGGCCATCACCGACCACGGCTACATGTACGGCGTGCCCGACCTGGCGCTGGCCTGCGACGCCGTCAACCACAACACGCCCGAGTACAAAACCTGGAGCCACGACAAGGCCTTCTTGGAAAAGGACCGCCGCGACGAGCTGGTGGAGCCCGATCCCGAGGAAAACCCGCGCGAGCATGCCCAGTATGTGAAGGACATGGCCATGTGGGACGAGAAGGGCAACATCGACGAGCTCAAGCCGCCCCTGGTCATCAAACCCATCTTTGGCTGCGAGGTCTACTTTACGCCGGACGAGACGCTCGCCCGCGACCACAAGCCCGAGCTCTACCACATGATCCTTCTGGCCAAGGACCAGGAGGGCTACGTCAACCTGATGCAGACGGTCTCTGAGGCCGCCGTGCAGGGCTTTTACTATAAGCCCCGCGTGACGCTCGACAACCTGCGCCGCCACGCCAAGGGCATGATCTGCACCAGTGCCTGTATCGCGGGCATCATTCCCAAGTACATCGACCGCGGTGACATGGAGGGTGCCATCAAATGGGCCGAGACCTTCCGCGACACCTTCGACCCCGGCGACTTTTATATCGAGATCCAGGAACACGGCATCACCACCGACAACGGTCTGACCGACGAGCAGATGGACCGCACGCTCATCGACATCGCCAAACAGGTGGGCGTCAAGGTCATCGCGACCAACGACTTCCACTACCTGCGCCGCGAGGACGCGCCCGTGCAGGACGTCATCATGTGCATCGGCATGAACGCCAAAGTCGACGACCCCAACCGCATGCGCATGACCGGCTCGGAGTTTTACATGAAGACCGAGGAGGAGATGCGGGCGATGTTCCCGTATTGCCCCGAGGCCTGCGACAACACGCTCGAGATTGCCGACAAGTGCTACGTGGAGCTCGACTGGGACTCCATCATCCTGCCGCGCTTTCCGCTGCTCGATCCCGGCGAGACGCACGAGAGCCAGTTCCGCCGCGAGTGCGAGAAGGGCCTGCGCCAGCACTACGGCGACGACTGGGCCACGCGCGAGATCGGCGGCGTCAACATCAAAGAGCGCTTTGAGTACGAATACAAGGTCATCTGCGACAAGGGCTTTGCCGCCTACTTCCTCATCGTTGCCGAGTACGTGCAATGGGCCAAGGACAACGGCATCGGCGTCGGCCCCGGCCGTGGCTCGGCCGCCGGCGCTATCGTCGCCTACGCCATGAACATCACCGCGTTCGACCCGCTCGAGAACGGCCTGATGTTCGAGAGGTTCCTGTCCCCGCAGCGTACCGAGATGCCCGATATCGATATGGACTTCGACGATGAGCGGCGCCTCGAGGTCGTGGAGCACGTTCGCCAGCTCTACGGCCCCGAGAAGGTCACCCACGTCATCACCTACTCGACCATTAAGGCCAAGCAGGCCATCAACGACGCCGCGCGCGTTTTGGACTATCCGGTCTACATGGGCCAGCGCCTGTCCAAGATGGTCTCGAGCGACCCCAAGGTCAAGCTCAAGCAGGTGCTCGACAAACAACCCGGCAAAGAGGATCTGTTTAACCCCGACTTTGCCGAGGCCTATAAAAAGGACGACGACGCCCGCCGCATCATCGACACGGCGCTCTCGATCGAGGGCCTCACCCGTGGCGAGGGCGTGCACGCGTGCGCCGTTCTGATCTGCCGCGACCCCGTCAACGAGCACGTGCCCACCAAGCTCGACACCAAGGGCGGCGTCGAGATTACTCAGTACGAGGGCCATACCGTTGCCGACATGGGCCTGCTCAAGATGGACTTCCTGGGCCTGCGTACGCTGACGGTTATCTCCAAGGCAAAGGCAAACATCAAGAAGAACTTCGGCATCGACATCAAAGAGGAAGATATTCCCTTTGACGATCCCGAGATCTTTAAGCTCATGGGCTCCGGTCACACCGCCGGCGTCTTCCAGGTCGAGTCCGCCGGCATGACGGCCACGATCAAGAACATGAAGCCCACCGAGTACAAGCACGTCGTAGCATTGATCGCCCTGTACCGACCGGGCCCGCTGGGCGCCGGCATGGTTTCGTCCTACATCAACCGTATGAACGGCAAGGAGCCGGCCGTCTCCTACGACGACCGCCTGGACGACATCCTGGGCGAAACCTACGGCACCATGGTCTACCAGGAGCAGGTTATGCTCATCTCCGTCGAGATGTGCGGCTTCTCCAAGGGCGAATCGGACTCGCGTATCCGTAAGCCCGTGGCTAAGAAAAAGATCAAGCTGCTCACGTCGACGGTGCTCCACTGGGAGGATGGCTCGGACGAGACCACCTACGACCACTGGATGAACGGCGCTATCAAGAACAACTACACGCGCGAGGTCGCCCAGAAGATTTGGGACGATGTTCTCGAGTTCGCATCCTACGCCTTCAACAAGTCGCACTCCGCCGGCTACGCCATCCTGGTTATGCAGACGGCGTGGCTCAAGGCGCACTATCCGCACGAGTACATGGCGGCCGTTCTGACGTCCTATACGGGCAAGACCGACAAGATCGTGCACTATGTCTCGGCATGCCGTCACGACGGCATCCCCGTGCTGTCGCCAGATGTCAACGAGTCCGGCACCGAGTTCACGGCTACCAAGGAAGGCGTGCGCTTTGGTCTGGCCGGCATCCGCGGCGTGGGTACCGGCGTGGCGCAGGCGATTATCGCTGAGCGCGAGGCAGGCGGTCCGTTTAAGACGCTGCACGACTTTGTTGAGCGCGTGGACTCGAGCCAGGCCAACCGCCGCGTGATCGAATCGCTGATCAAGGCAGGTGCCTTCGACTCCACGGGCTATCCGCGCCGCCAGATGATGCACTTTGTGGACAAGAACAACCCCGAGAACATCATCGACGCCGCGATAAAGCGCCAGAAGGACCGCGCGAGCGGCCAGACCTCGTTCTTCGACATGTTTGGTGATGTTGAGGGCTCGGGCTTTGAGGTCAGCGTGCCCGATCCGGACGGCCAGGAATGGGACCGCCACCTTAAGCTGAGCCAGGAGAAGGAGGTTCTGGGCATCTATGTCTCGGACCACCCGCTGCGCCCGTTTGAGTATGCGCCCAGCAAAGCGCGCGACTTCTCGTTCTCGCAGATCGACACCGGCTACGAAGTTCAGAATCCTACGGGCGGCACCATCAACCAGGAGATTCCCGAGGGCAAAGCGCTGTGGTGGGCCGGCATGGTCTCGAGCGTGTCCAAGCGCGTGACCAAAAACGGCGACCCCATGGGCATCGTGCAGCTCGAGGACATGGAAGGCGAGGCCACCGTCGTCGTGTTCCCCAAGACCTATAAAGAGGCCGAGGGGTACCTGTACGGCGAGGTCGATCCCGAGACCGGTGCGCAGCTGTCCGACGCCTTTGTGCGCATCAAGGGCAAACTCGAGCGCTCGGACCGCGGCGACCAGATCATCGCGCAGGAGATCGTGCCGCTTGAGCTCAACGAGGAGAACAACAAGCCCAAGGTGTTTGAGGTCATGGTGCCCAACAGCCGCTTTAGCCAGGGCAATATGGCGCGCCTGGCCACGGTGCTCACCGCTAACCCGGGCGGCGACCGCGTGGAGATCTTTATCGAGCAGGTGGACGGGCGCGTACTGCGCGCCGAGGTGCCTGCCAAGGTCAACGCGCGCTCGATTCCGCTGCTGGCCGAGGCCAAGGCCATTGTGGGCAACCAGGGCCGCGTGACGGTTATCTAGGGACGGCGTTGCTGAGAGGTACTCGGTGCGAGATTGGAGGAAGTGATGGCGCAGGGGACGTTTGTGCAGGCGCTCCGGAAAGAGGCGGCGCTGAACGGCACCTTTATGAAGGGCCGCTCGCTCATGCTCAACGGCGCCGTGCTGTCGATCGAGGACAGCGGCTCGCGCTTCTCCAAGAACGTGACGGTTGAGGGCTCAGTGCGCGGCTCGCGCGGTGACCTGTACAAGACGCACGTGGCGCTCGACATGGACGAGCACGAGGTGATCGACTACGACTGCGATTGCCCCGCTGCCTATCGCTACCCCGGCATGTGCAAGCACGCCATCGCCACGGCGCTAGCGTACCTGGACGCCAGCGGCATTGAGCCTGTTGAGGGGCTGCGCACGCCGGTCCGCACGTTTACGGCGGCGCCCAAGCAAGCCGCGCGTCCTGCGTCTGCCGCACCGGCGGTCAACCCTAACTTTCCCTTCCCGGCGCCAGTTCCCACGAGCCCGAGCCTCATGAAGGCGCTCTCCGATCTTTCGGACGCGCGCATGGATGAGTTGGCGGGCATGCGCCGCAAGTTCGCCGGCACTGTCGACCCCGATGCCCCCAAGGCGGTGTTGGAGCCCTCGCTGGTGCCGTACTACAATCCGCTGTTCGCCGACCGCTTTAGCTGGGCGCTCGAGCTTCGCATCCGATGCGGCTCGGTGTCCTACGTGGTCAAGGACATCGACGGCATGGCCGCCGCCTACGTGCGCGGCGGCACGTTCTCGTACGGCAAGAAGCTCACATTCCTCCATACGCCCGAGGCCTTTGACGAGGTTTCGGTGCGCCTACTCGACCTTGTTGTGGCAACGGTTGTGTATCTGAGCGACATCACAAGTTCGCGTTCGGCGTCGTACGATTTTGCACGCAGCGGCTTTGTCGCCGAGCGTCAACTGCCGCTGTCCGAGCATGACATCGTATACATGCTGGACTTGCTGCGTGGCCGGACCATTTCCTTTGAGCCCGCCTGGTCGCGGGGAACGACGACGCATCGTTCCTACGAGGTAGCGGTTGAGTTGTCGCCGGTGGGGGAGGACGAGGCCTCGGCAAAACAACCACCGCTCCTCGCCGCCAAGATCGCGCCGGCGGCCGGTGGCAGCTACGACCTGCGCCTGCCCGCCGATATGTACTGCTTTGCCTCGGGCGACGTTGCCTATCTGGTCGACACGCACCGCGCGCGCCGCGCCGATGCGGCGTTTGCCCAGCATGCCGCACCGTTTCTGTCGCGTCTACTGCCCTGTCGCACACCGGTCCATATCGCCGCCGAGCAGGTGGGCGAATTCTGCCGCATGGCACTGCCCGTGCTGCGCGAATACACCGACCTCACCGCTCCCGCCGTGCTCGACACCGTGGCGCCCGAGCCGAGCTTTGCCATGGCAATCGGTGTCGATGACGGGCTTGTGACCTGCAAGATTACGGTTGCCTACGGTGATTGGTCGGCAGATCTCTTTAGCCTGGGCGCTCCGGGCAGCCCCTTCGAAGAGCAGCGCCCTGGTGTGCCGCCGCGCGACGAGATAGCAGAGTTTCGCGTTATGGACACGGCGGCCCTGTATTTCGACTTTTACGAGGGCGGCCTGGCGTTTGAGGAACGCGACGACGAGAGCCTGTTCCACTTGCTGACCGAGGGCCTGTCTGCCCTGTCCGAGCTGGGCGAGGTCATGCTCAGCGACCGCCTACGCCAGATCTCGGTCCGCCCTGCGCCCAAGCTTTCGGTGCGTGCAACCGTCAAGAGTAACCTGCTCGACGTCGAACTGGGCGCGAGCGGCCTTTCGGCGGCAGACCTTGCCATCTACCTGGACTCGTACAAGCGTCACCAGACGTTTGCGCGTCTCACGTCGGGCGACATCATTCGCCTGGACGAGGGAGCGCGCGCCGCGTTTGGTCTTGCCGAGGACCTGGGGGTCGATGCTGTCGACCTGCTCGACGGCGTGTCGCTTCCCGCGTCGAGTACCCTGTTTGTCGACAGCATGCTTGCGCGCACGCCCGAGCTCGAAGCCGATCGCGACGCTGCGTTCCGTCGCACCGTCGAGCGCTTGGATACGCTCGGCAAGATGGACTTTACGGTGCCGGTCACGCTCAAGGCCACACTGCGCGGCTATCAGGTCGACGGCTACCAGTGGCTCGGTTCGCTCGAGCACCTGGGCCTTGGCGGCATCTTGGCCGACGATATGGGCCTGGGCAAAACGCTGCAGATGATCGCACATATTCTGGCGCGCGTGGAGGCGAGGGACACTAAGCCCACGCTCGTGGTATGTCCTGCGTCGCTCGTGTATAACTGGACTGCCGAGCTGGAGCGTTTTGCCCCGTCGCTCGATGTGTGCGCCATCGTGGGCGCCAAGGCTCAACGCCGTGTGCAGATCGCCGGCGTGGCCGAGCATAACGTGGTCGTGACGTCGTATGACCTTATGCGGCGCGATATCGACGAGTATGCCGAGCAGGACTTTGCCCGTGTGGTGCTCGACGAGGCCCAGTACATTAAAAACCCGCTCACGCAGGTAGCGCGCGCCGCCAAGCGCCTGCCGGCCGGTGTGCGCTTTGCCCTGACGGGCACGCCCATCGAAAACCGCCTGTCCGAGCTCTGGAGCATCTTCGACTTTCTTATGCCGGGCCTTTTGGGGACGCGCGAGTCGTTTGCCAAGCGCTTTGAGAGCCCCGTCGAGCATGCCGAGGGCGATAGCGCCGCTCGCCTGCAGGCGCTCGTGTCGCCGTTTGTGCTGCGCCGTGTCAAGGAAGACGTGGTTGCCGACCTGCCCGAGAAGATCGAGGACACCGTCATGGCGCAGCTCACCGGCGAGCAGCGCAAGCTCTACCTGGCCAACCAAGACCGCATCGCCCAGCAGGTGCAGCATCGCGAGGCATCCGAGTTTAAGAAAGACAAGCTCAAGGTGCTCGCCGAGCTCACCAAGCTGCGCCAGATCTGCTGCGACCCGCGTCTACACTACGAGGATTACAAGGCGGGGAGCGCCAAGCTCGACGCTTGCATGGAGCTCGTGCACGGTGCGCTCGACGGCGGGCACCACATTCTGCTGTTCAGCCAGTTCACGGGCATGCTCGATATCATTGGCAAGCGCCTGGCCAAGGAGGACATCGGCTTTCTTAAGCTCACGGGCGCTTCGTCCAAGGAGAGCCGCGCCAAGATGGTCGCGCAGTTCCAGGCGGGCGAGGTGCCGGTGTTTCTGATCTCGCTCAAGGCGGGCGGCGTGGGCCTCAACCTGACGGCGGCCGACGTGGTCATCCACTACGACCCGTGGTGGAACGTGGCCGCGCAGGACCAGGCGACCGACCGCGCGCACCGTATTGGCCAGCAACATTCCGTGACCGTGTACAAGCTCATCGCCAAGGACACGATCGAGGAGCGCATCATGCAGATGCAAGAGTCCAAACGCGACCTGGTCAACAGCGTGCTCGGCGGCGATGGCATCTCCTCGGCGCTGTTTACCCGCGAGGATGTTTTGGCACTGCTCGGCGGCGACGGGCGTTAACCCGCTCGGGTGAGGCCGCCAGGGCGGATAGCCCGCGCTGTCCCATCGTCCCCGCTCGTTATGTGTTCATTTGCCATGCCGTGGATGGTTCGCTTGCCTTTGGGCATAAGAACCTCAAGAACATCGGCACATCAGCAAAGGAGAACATCATGGCGAAATTCTTTAAGGACCCCGATGGCAAGCTCATTGCCGCCCTTGGCAACGACGTTGCAACCCCCGCCGGCTGCACAGAGCTGACCGCGAACACCGAGGACGCGGCGCACGAGAAGCACGTGCCGGTCGTCGAGAGTGAGCGCGATGGTCACGTGATCCGTGCGCGCGTGGGCTCGGTCGAGCACCCTATGGTGCCCGAGCACTACATCGAGTGGATCGCCCTTGAGGCCGAGGGCCGTCTGGAGGTCCATTACCTTGAGCCCGGCATGAAGCCCGCGACGTTTTTTGCCGGCGGTTCCAAGACCGGTACCGTCTATGCCTATTGCAACCTGCACGGGCTGTGGTCCGCGACGTTCTAGGAGCGCGCCCCCGCTCGGGGTATCATAGCTAGCATATGCACATGCAAGCGCCGACTGCATCTTGCGGCCGGCGCTTTTACTACGACAACGATGGTTTACGACGGAAAGGGCTGAGCCATGAAGCTCGCACTCGCACAGATCGATATGCGCCTGGGTGATATTGAGGGTATCTGCGGTCGCATCGAGGACCAGGCGCGCCTGGCCCATGAGCGCGGTGCGCGCGTGTTGTGCGTGCCGGCTCCGCTCTTTATGGGAGCCCTGCCCGGCGGCCTGGTGGGCGCTGCCGACTTTGAGCACGACATACTTGCCGGCTTGACCGGCGTCGCCGAGCGTATCCAAGAGCTCGATATGATCTGCATCGTGCCCGCGGCAGTTTCGTTTGAGGGCCAGCCCCTGCTCGACTACATGATGCTCAAGGACGGCCATGTGGTGCCGGCCCGTTCGAGCATTGCCCTGCAGCGTGGTGGGACCGGCGATGCCCGTTGGGCGCCGCCAGTCTTCGACGTGGACGGCGTGCGTATCGCCGTGATCTTCGACTTGGACCGCGAGCTCGAGATGCTGCCGACCGGCGTCGACCTCATCGCCTATTTCCAGTTCAACGCATTCGATATGACCGACCGCGAGACCGCCGCGATTGCCGCCGTGCGCAGCGGAGCCTACCGCAAGATCGCATCTAAGCGCAGCGTGTGGTTTGCCTGCATGGCGCCGGTCGGTGCGTACGACGAGTCGGTGTATACCGGCGGGTCGTTTGTACTCGACGACTGCGGCCGCGTGGTGGCCCAGGCGCCGTGTTTTGAGGAGAGCCTGCTGGTTCAGGAGATTCAGCGCGGCGTGATGCTCGATGCCTTGGAGGACCACGAGCTGCCCGAGTTTCGTTCCGAGGAGTGGTTGTGGCAGGCGCTGGTGCTCGCTGTGCGCGATAACGCCCGAGCCCATGGTACGTCGCGCGCCGTGGTGGCGCTCGAGGGCGACCTGCCGTCGTCCCTGCTGGCGGCGCTTGCCGTCGACGCCCTAGGTCCGCGCAATGTGGTCGGCCTGGTGTTGGGACGCAACCGCATCTTTACGCCGGCGCAGGAGGAGGCCGAGGCTGCTCGCTGTGCCGCCGTTCGCGCCATTGCCGAGCGCCTGCATATTCGCACGGTTGAGCGCGATGCGCCGGATGCCGCGCGTGTGCTCGACCGCGATGTGTCGGCGGGCGACGCCGAGCGCCTGCGTTCTCGCACGCTGGGCCTCATGCTGGAGGATACGGCGCTCGAGCTGGGTGCGATGGCGCTGAGTCCGCTGTCCAAAACTGAGTACGCGCTGGCGGCGCCCGCGCTTTGCGGCGGCTACCAGGGCGATTATGCGCCCTTTGGTGACGTATACCTGTCGACGCTCGAGTTTGTGGCGCGTGTGCGTAACCGCACGTCCGCCGTGGTGCCGCAGGAGCTTGTGACGCTCAACGCGGTGGAGGATTGCATGGAGCGCGTGCTGGCGCGGGCGCTCTCGACGCTCGACGGCCCGGTCGACATGCTCGATCGTGCGGCGCAGCTGCTCGGCGGACTTGAGCCGGGCGAGGTCGATGGCACGCTCGAGTCGCACGTCGACCGCAACCGTCCCTTCGACGACATTCCGATGGCTGCCGGCAAGCCCGAGGCCTGCTCACTGCTGCTGATGCTCGTGCGCCAGGGAGAGGCGGCTCGCCGCCAGCTGCCGACGGCGCCGATCGTCTCGGCCCGGTCGTTTGCCGAGCGTGCCTGGCCGTATATGCTCGCGTGGTCCGACCTGGGGCTCGACGGCAAGGAACGTATGACGGTCGATGCGCTGGCGCGCGCCGAGGTGAACCGCTTTGCCGACGAGGATACAAGCGAGCGCATGCGTGGCGAGATGATGGGCATACTGGGTGACCTGCTGGGTATTTCGCCCGAGCAGATGGAGGAGCTGCGCTCCGAGGACGGCCAGCGCCGCCTGCACGAGGGCATGAAAAAGTTTGAGGGCGAGGTCCAGGACGCCATCGATAAGATGATGGGCGGGCAGGGCGGCCCGCAGGGCGGGCCCCAGGGCACGCCGATGCCGCAACCGCCGATGGATCCTAGGCAGTTCCCGTTCTTCAGCCAAAACTAACTATGGAATGGGATTCGCTCCCAACCCCGATACTTCAACTAAGCATCTTGGCCTCGTTGTGTTATTCTAGAACAGACGTTCGTGAATAGTGCGCGGGGCCTTGCCTTGCGCCGTGCTTGTGGCGAGGGGAGGTTGGCTTGGTCATTTTGGGTATCGACCCCGGTTTGGCCCATACGGGTTGGGGGATTATCGAGGAGCGGCGCGGAGAGGTTCGCTGCCGTGCCTACGGTTGTATCGAGACCAGCGCGGGCAGTCCGCTCGCGGTGCGTCTGTCGCATATCGCCCGCGACCTCAAGGGCGTCGTCGAACGCTACCGTCCCGATACCGCGGCTATCGAGAGCATCTACTTTGGCGCTAATGTCCGCTCGGCCATCCCCACGGCGCATGCCCGTGGTGCCGCGCTCGTGGCGCTTTCGGAGTGCGCGCTCGAGATTGGCGAGTACACGCCTATGCAGATTAAGCAGGCTGTGGTGGGCACCGGCGCTGCAGATAAGCGGCAGGTCGCGTATATGGTTCGTACGCTCACACAGCTCGATCACGACCCGCATCCCGACCATGCAGCCGATGCCCTAGCCTGCGCCATCTGCCACGTAAACCTCAGCCGCACCCGTGCCCTCACCGGTGGCGAGTTCTATCAACAGAGAGGAACCGGATACTGATGATTTCCCAGCTCCATGGAACGCTTGTCGAGGCCACGATGAGCTCGGCCGTCGTCGATGTATCGGGCGTGGGCTTTGAGCTTGGTATTTCGGGCAGCACTGCCGCCACGCTGCCTACGCCCGGCGGCGAGGTACGCCTTTATACCCGTATGCAGGTGCGCGAGGACGCCATGACGCTCTTTGGTTTTGCCTCCAAGGACGAGCGCACGATGTTTGATCGGCTCGTGTCCGTCTCGGGCGTCGGTCCGCGCCTGGCGCTCGCCGTGCTCTCCACCTATACCGTGGGGCAGCTGTATTCCCTGGTAATGGCCGAGGATGACAAGGGCATGGCCAAGGTGCCCGGTGTGGGCAAAAAGACAGCGCAGCGCCTCATCTTGGAACTCAAGAGCACCTTTGCCAAGGACAAGGGCTTTGTGCCGGTCGACGTGATTCCCGGCCAGATTGCGATGCCGGTTTCCGCCGCCACTCCTTCGGTGATCGATGACGCCCGTGCGGCGCTCCTTTCCATGGGCTTTAGCCCGCAGGAGACCGATGTTGCCCTGAGCGGGTATGATGGGCAGGATATGCGTGTCGAGGATCTGCTCGGCGCTGCGCTTAAGCGACTCGGAATGGATGCGTGATGTGGGAAGCCGATGACTCTCAGGACCTGTGGGCGACGCCCGGCAACTCGCCGGCGGCATCCATGGCGCACGGTGAGCGCATGGTGGGCTCGGAGCTGACGCCCGAGGACCTCGATGTCGACCGCACCTTGCGCCCCCAGCGCCTGGACGACTACTGCGGTCAGGAGCACATCAAACAGAGTCTGCGCGTGCTCATCGAGGCGGCGCAGAGCCGCGGCGAGACACTCGACCACGTGATCTTTTCGGGCCCTCCGGGTCTGGGCAAGACCACGCTGGCTACGGTTATCGCCAACGAGCTGGGCGCTCAGATTAAGACGACGAGCGGCCCGGCCATTGCGCGCACCGGCGACCTGGCAGCCATCCTGACTAACCTGCAGCCGGGTGACGTGCTGTTTATCGACGAGATTCACCGTCTTAACCGTTCGGTCGAGGAAGTCCTGTATCCCGCTATGGAGGACTTTGCGCTCGATATCGTGATCGGTAAAGGCCCGGCCGCTCGCTCGATTCGCCTAGATATCCCCAAATTTACGCTGGTGGCGGCAACGACCCGTTCGGGTATGCTGACCGGCCCGTTGCGCGACCGCTTTGGCATTTCGTATCGCCTGGACTACTACACGGTCGAGGAGCTTGCTCAGATCGTGACGCGCTCGGCGACCATCTTGGGCGTGACGATAGACCATCCGAGCGCGCTCGAGATCGGCTCGCGCTCGCGTGGCACGCCGCGCTTGGCCAACCGTCTGCTCAAGCGTGTGCGCGACTATGCGCAGGTGCGCGGCAACGGTCCTATTGAGCTTGATATTTGCCGTCAGGCGCTCGAGTTCTTCGAGATTGATGAGCTTGGTCTGGACTGGATGGATATTCGCATCTTGGAGACGCTTGCCAAGACGTTCTCCGGCCGTGCCGTGGGCCTGACGACCCTTGCTAGCGCGGTGGGCGAGGACCCGGGTACGCTCGAGGATGTCTATGAGCCTTACCTGCTGCAGTGCGGCTTGATGATTCGCACGCCCCAGGGCCGCCAGGCAACGCTTCGCACCTTTGAGCACTTGGGCATCGAGCCAGCCGTTTAGAGGCGGGTTTGTTTTGGCTGGTCTGTAGGCTATCGCTGAGCATTGGATAAACATATCGCCATTCATCGGTTACGGGTGTTTTACCATTGCGCGCCCGTGCTATGCTGAATTGGTCTTTTTCTCATCCGGTAACGAAAGGACCGCCCATGCCTACTGACATCGAAATCGCACGTTCCGTCACGCCGCTGCCCATTACCGAGGTGGCTAAGAACGCCGGCGTCGACGTAAAGCACCTGATTCCGTACGGCTTCGACAAGGCTAAGGTTGACTATTCGCTGCTCAACGAGCCGACCAATCACCAGGCCAAGCTCGTCCTCGTGACCGCCATCAACCCCACGCCCGCCGGCGAGGGCAAGACCACCACGACCATCGGTCTGGCCGATGGCCTGCGCCGTCGCGGCGTCAAGAGCGCTGTGGCCCTGCGTGAGCCTTCGCTCGGCCCCGTCTTTGGCGTAAAGGGCGGTGCCGCCGGCGGCGGTTGGGCCCAGGTCATCCCCATGGAGGACATCAACCTGCACTTTACCGGCGACTTCCACGCTATCGGTGCCGCCAATAACCTGCTGGCCGCCATGCTCGACAACCATATTCAGCAGGGCAACCAGCTCGGTATCGACGTTAAGCGCATTACTTGGAAGCGCGTCGTCGACATGAACGACCGTCAGCTGCGCCATGTTATCGACGGCATTGGCGGCAAGGCTCAGGGCGTGCCGCGCGAGGACGGCTTCGATATCACCGTTGCCTCCGAGGTTATGGCAATCCTGTGCCTGTCCACGAGCATCAACGACCTCAAGGAGCGCTTGGGCGAGATCGTCGTCGGCTACAGCTATGCCGGCGAGCCCGTCCGCGCCCGCGACCTCAAGGCTCAGGGCGCCATGGCCGCGCTGCTTAAGGACGCGCTCAAGCCCAACCTGGTGCAGACGCTCGAGGGTACGCCTGCGTTTGTCCACGGCGGTCCCTTCGCCAACATCGCCCATGGCTGCAATTCCATCATGGCCACGCGTATGGCTATGCGTTTTGGCGATGTCGCCATTACCGAGGCAGGCTTTGGCGCCGACCTGGGTGCCGAGAAGTTCCTCGACATCAAGTGCCGCATGACGGGCGTCCGCCCCAGCGCCGTCGTGATTGTCGCCACCGCCCGTGCGCTTAAGTACAACGGCGGTGTTGCCAAGGCCGACCTCAACGAGGAGAACCTCGAGGCCCTCAAGGCCGGTATGCCCAACCTGCTGCGCCACGTCGACAACATTCAGAATGTCTACGGTCTGCCCTGCGTGGTCGCCATCAACCGCTTCCCGACGGACACTGAGGCCGAGCTTGCGCTCATCGAATCCGAGTGCCAGAAGCTCGGCGTCAACGTTAAGCTTTCCGAGGTCTGGGCCAAGGGCGGCGAGGGCGCGCTCGACCTGGCCGATGAGGTCATGCGCCTGATTGAGCAGCCGAGTGAGCTCAAGTTTGCCTACGAGGACGGTGCCGATGTTGCCGATGCCCTCGAGGCCGTTGCCACCAAGGTCTACCGCGCCGACGGCGTCGACTTTACGCCAGCTGCCAAGCGCCAGCTCGCCGAGCTGCGCGAGAACGGCTTTGGTAACCTGCCGGTGTGCGTCGCCAAGACGCAGTACAGCTTTAGCGACAACGCCAAGGCCCTGGGCGCTCCCGAGGGCTTCCGCATCACCGTGCGCGAGCTCAAGGTTTCTGCCGGCGCCCACTTTGTGGTCGCGCTGACTGGCAGCGTCCTGACTATGCCGGGCCTGCCCAAGGTTCCCGCGGCAGAGAACATCGACGTCGACAACGACGGCAACATCACCGGCCTGTTCTAAGCCTGCTGACTATAGCTGCTAGCCCGCCCCGTCGCGCCTACCAAGGCTCGGCGGGGCTTTTTGATCCTTAGGCACGCGCATGTCTTGTAGATACCGGCGGGCTTTGCCCATCATAGGCTTTTGCGCGGGTAGAATGCATGGATAACTTGATGCTTGCAGGCGACGGAAAGGAAACGTTGCATGGACCAGGACAAGACGACCGTGATGGGCGGATATGGCTCCGCACAGGCTGGCGATAGCGCCGATGCGACTCGCGTTGTTTCCAACCCCGGTTATACCGACCCCGCCGCGACGCAGACGTCTGCCGAACCCACACGGGTTATAGGCTACGGCGATACACCACGGGATCCGTTTGATTATGCACCGCAGGACCCGTATGACAATGCGGCGCCGGACCCGTATGGCAATGCGGCGGCAGGCGCTTATAACAACCTGCCGCAAAATCCCATTCCGCAGCCTCAGCAGACGACGTATATGCCGCGTACGGCGCAGGTCCAGTCTCGTTATGAGTCGCGCGATCCGCATGCGTGCCAGCCGTATCGCGAGTATCCCAAATCGATTCCGCAGTATGGTGAGGACGAGGAGAAGGCACCGTCGCGTTCGTCGAGCGTGATCAAGAAAATCCTGATTGTGCTGGCGATCTTCTTTGCCTTGTCGATCGTGTTCGCCATCGTGTCGGGCATGCTCAACAAGCGGGGCGCCACGACCGATGCCACGACCGAGCAGGCCGAGACCACCCAGTCTGCTGCCGTCGACCTGAGCGATATCCCGGGACAGTACTGGTCCAACGCCAAGAAGCTCCTCAAGTCGCGCGGAGCCGACCTTTCGAACGCCGTGATTCTGACCGACGATGGCTCAACGCCCGCCATCGATTCCAACTGGGTTGTTACGAATGCCTACTATAACGACAACGGCAACCTGGAGATTCAGCTCACGCACAAGAACAGCTATGGCAACTCGTCCGGCGGCCAAAGCGGTACCGACAGCTCGAGCTCCAATACGCTAGAGGACTTGAGCAACAAGGCGCAGGAGTTGGGAGATAAGGCGCAAGAGCTGGGCGATACGGCACAAAACCTGGGTGATACTGCTCAGAATCTGGGCGATATGGCTACCAATGCCTGGGACGCTCTGCAAAACGGCATTTCGGGCGCACAGGGTAACTAGCTGTTAAGCGGGCTACAGCTGCTCTGCCGGACGGTCGGGCGAGCTAAAGCCCGAGTCAAACGTAACGACGCATGATGCATCGGGCCGGCGCTCGTGCACGATGCGCGTGACGAGCTCCAGCAGCTCCTCGTCGGATATGTCAAAGCCGTCGGGACGCACCAGGTCAAACGAAACGAACCCGTCGTGCTCGTGCAGGTCGTGGATGGAAAGCGCAGGGTCGATCTGCGCTACGCCACGCTTGACCCAGCCGCGCAGGTCGTCACCGGTTGTTGCAATGGGATCGCAGTGCAGCGTGATGTCGATGCCCATCTGGCGTTTGATATCGTGCTCAATGGTGTCCAGGATCTCGTGGTGCTCAAAGGCATCGCCCTCGCCGGGCATTTCGACGTGTGCGCTGGCAAACTGGCGGCCGGGGCCGTAGTCGTGCACCATGAGGTCGTGCGTGCCTAGAACCTGGGGGTACGACATGATCCTGTCGCGGATTTCCTGGACGAGCTTGGGGTCGGGCGCTTGCCCCAGCAGTGGGCTGATGGCGTCGCGCACCAGGCCCATGCCGCTGATGCAGATGAAGATGCCCACGCCCAGGCCCGCCCAGCCATCGAGGTCAAAGCCGGTCTTCTGCGAAATAAGCGCTGCCACCAAGACCGAGCCCGAGGTGATGACATCGTTTTTGGAGTCCTGCGCCGTGGCGATGAGCGTCTCCGAGTCGATGCGATCACCCAACGTGCGGTTGAACGCGGCCATCCAGAGCTTAACGAGCATGGACGTAGCCAGTGCCGCAAGGGAAACGAGCGTATAAGCGGTGGGCGAGGGCTTGATGATCTTGGTAACGGACTCGAGCACAAGGTTGATGCCGACGGCACAAACGAGGACGGCGACAACCAGACCGGCGAGGTATTCGTAGCGGCCGTGGCCATAGGGGTGGCCTTCGTCTGCCGGGCGGCTGGCAAGGCGGAATCCGAGCAAGCTCACGATGTTGCTCGACGCATCGGAGAGGTTGTTGAAGGCGTCGGCGATAAGCGAGACGGAGCCGGCGAGCAGGCCCGCGATGCCCTTGGCTAGGCACAGGGTAATGTTGAGACCAATGCAGATGAGGCTTGCGGCAAAGCCTGCGTTGGTGCGGCAAGTTGTATCGACCGGCTCGCCGTCGCTGCCGGGAACAAGCATATGTACCAGCCGATTTACAAATAGCATGGCGATCGTCCTCACAATCATGATTAAGGGGATAGTGTAGCTTGCGCGGGCGCGCCGTGCGCCGATGCTCAGAAAATGCAGCAATGGTCTGCCCGCGTTAACGGGCGACGTGGGGTGAGCGGGTGCGTATCGCCCGGCGAGTATGGTTTCCCCGGCTCGTCGATGGGCGGAACGCGTTTCTGCGCTACCATTTGCACTAGTTATGACTGCAGCCGTGCCGCATGTGCAAACCGTGCGCCGCGGATTAATTGGAAGGGGAGCTATGGCGACGAGCGTTACGCCTGAAATCAACGGATACGAGCTGACCGATGATCAGGTTGGCAAGCTCCGCAGCTGGTGCAAGGGCAACGCGGGAGCGGCGTCGTCCGCGACGGGCGAGATGTTCGCGCGTCCGCTTGCTCCCGTACTCGTTGGCGGCGACCTGTTTATCTACTCGATGAGCCGAATGTTCTTTGAGTCCTATGGCGTGAGGCCGCTTGTTCTAATCGCGGAGAACGTCAAAATCGTGACGACGACCAAATTCGCCGAGATCATGTACGTTCGCGGTACCGATGACGAGCCCACGCTGCTCGGCGCCCTCAAGGCCGTCTCGGATGCCATTGCGCCCTGTGACCCGATGCTTCACGTTTTGGGTACGGGCGACTGGTATGCCCGCACGTTTGCTCGCAATGCGGAGCTGCTGCGCTCCTGGGGCTTTACCACGCCGTACTGCGACTACGACACGTTTGATTCCATTACGCAAAAAGGTATCTTCCAGGGTATTTGCGACGAGCTGGGCATCGCCCATCCAGGTACCTATGCCATGCCTTGCGACGAGTCGGTCGAGGCCGTTGACCCGTATGCCTGCCCATTTAGCTTCCCGGTCATTGCCAAACCTTCGAATTCAGCTGCCTGGCATTATGTCGAGTTTGACGGCAAAGCAAAGGTCATGACGGTTGACTCCGCGGAGGAACTCGCCCGCGTCTACTCGGCGCTTCGCCCTTCGTGCTACGACAAAGACCTGCTGGTTCAGGATATGATTCCCGGATTCGATGAGTCGCTCTATTCCATTACCTGTTTTGCCTGGAAGGGCAAGGTTGAGTTCTCTGTCTTGGGCCACGTGCTGCTGCAGGACCACGCACCCTCTGCCATTGGCAACCCGGTCGTGATTGTGGGCGATACGGAGATGCCCGCATGGAAGGTCAATCTTCTAAACGATGCGAAGCGCTTCCTCGAGAAGGTCAACTATACGGGATTTGCCAACTTTGACGTTATGTACGACTCTCGTGATGGCTCGTATCGTTTCCTTGAGGTCAATGCCCGCCTGGGGCGCAACTCGTGGTACCTTTCGCTCGCGGGTATCGATCTGCCGCGCGTTATGGTCGATCACTGGATTGCCCCCGCATGCCTTGGAACGGAGCCGACGGCAACGTATGGTACCCAGGGCGAGCCCTCCCATGCGTCGCGCGCATTTACGTTCAAGATGGTTCCCGATGCCGTCATCAAGCGCTATGCTGCTTCTTGTGCCGATAAGGACTATGCGCTTTCGGACAAGGCGGATGAGTCGCCCGTTCTGTGTAAAGCGGACACACTTGAGCACAGGCTCTGGGGATGGATCACAAATATGAACCAGATTCGCAAGTTTAAGCGCTACGTTGGAGATGCCCGCAAGTAGCGAATAAGGTCCGGCCGCCAAGACGGCTTGGGACTTTATCGGTTGGTGCGACAAGTTGTATCGACCGGCTCGCGTTCGCTGCCGGGAATAAGCGTATGTACCAGCCGATTTACAAATAGCATGGCGTATCTTCTCGCATCCTCGCTTAAGGGGATGGTGCGGCTCGCATGGGCGCACCGTGCACCGATGCTCAGAAATTGCAGCAATGGGCTGCTGGAGCTAACGGCAGGGCTTCTTGTCCGACCGGGTGCTCCATTTTGGGCCACATGGGTATGGGCATGTGCCTGCCTGCCCGACATACTTAATGTCGACAGCCCCTGCGCAAAGGAGGACGTATCCATGGACGAGATGTTTGCCATTAAATGCCAAAACTGCGGCGGCCCCATGTACTCGCACCAGGCTAAACGCCGCTTTGAGTGTGCCTATTGCGGCACGGTCATCCCGTGGCAGGCCGATGCGGGGGAGCCCAAGAGCGCCCTGGGCATTCGCCATGCGCCGCTGACGGTTGTCGATGGACTGCTTAAGCTCACCCACGTGTCGCAGCTTGAGCGCCCGGTGGACCCCGACTGGTATTTCTTTAATGCGTACTGGCGCAACCAGTCGGTTCTGGAGCATCTGCTGTGGGAGGACCGCGACACGGCGCAGGAGTTCCAAGAGGCTGCGCACGTGAGCATTCCCTGCCCCTTCTGCGGCGCGTCCTTTGAGGGGTCATCGACCCAGCGCGTGTTTGAGTGTCCGTCCTGCGGCAACAAAATCGGTGTGGCCGACCTGCTCAAACCCGGTACGTTTAGCAAACGCTTGACCTTGGGCGTTGGTGCCGAGTACGTGCCTGAGCAGGGCATTCCCTGCGAAATCTCGCCACAGCAGGCACGTGCCAACGCGCTGCAACTGGTGCGCCAGTACCCCGACGCCTTTGCCGGGCACGACGTGGAAGACGCGATTCAAAATGACATGATGCTCTTCTATTTTCCTATGGCGCTCGCGGACCTGCGCATGATGGCGTCCTTCCCGGGCAAGGGGCTGAGCAAGGAGACCCTGGTGTACTACGAGGTGCTCGACTGGGCGTATCCGCGGGCAAACTACCTGGACGTTCGCCTTATGGGCATTCTGGAGCCGTGGGACTTTGGCAAGGTTGGGCCGTTTGACCCGGCCATGCAGGAGGGCGACTTCCGCGTTGTCTCCGTCGATGCTTCCACCAAGGACCAGGTGGTCATTGATAAGCTGGCGCTCGACGTTGCCGGCAACGATGCCGAGGCGGTGCTGGGGCTCAATAAAAAGAGCATCCGCACCTGGGCGCGCAAGGCTCGCAAGCATAAGGACGGCCTGGTGATGGTACCGGTCTACTTTGTCGATCGCCCGGCGACGGACAGCCGCGATGGCGAGCAGGTGCGCATCGCTGTGAACGGCCAGACGGGCCGTGCGGCAGCGGTGGTGTTTAGCGACAAGCGCGAAACACATATTGTGGCGCCGCTCAACCCGAGCCTGCATCTGTCCGGTGAAAGTACCGTGCACGCCACGCCCGTCGAGGTCAAATACGTTAAGTCGCCGTTCCTGTACCAGATCGTGCGCCGTGGAGGCGGAGAGCAGCCGCGTCAGGTGGCAGCGGCAGTCGAGGGCTCCTACCGAGAAGAAAAGCCCAAACGCAAAGGATTGTTCGCAGCGATCTTTGGGAAGTAGGGGAGCGGTGCGGGACAGCGCGCGGTAGCGCGAGCTGTTCGTCATGGTAGATCTAAATAAACGGTGGGACGGCTGCAAGAGAGCCTCCCTACCGGGTGAAATCGGGATGTGCCGCGGAACCTTTTCCTCAGTCGGTCAACTTTGGAAGCGCGGGCAACGCAGGTGCCACTGTCTTAAAGGGTCGGCTGCAACCGGCCCTTTTCTGCGGCAGCGGGGATTCGAATACCAACACGGTGTACGGCCCCACGGTACTTTGCTCTGTGACGAACGGACCCATGACGGCGCATTCTGTAATCATCATTTATGCGGTCCCTTAATCATTTGCGTTGACTGACATTGTCTTCGTTGAAGGCGTGTCCTAAAACAAACACCGTTCCATCAGCTCTTTGCCGCGCAGGGTATTGATCCACTCCTGCGGAATTGCCTCGATACCGTATGCCGTGCCGGCGAGGGCACCTGCGACGGCTGCGGTGGTGTCGGTGTCGTCGCCCAGGTTGACGGCGGCAAGCACGCAGTCTTCGTAGCTGTTAGTGTTGACGAAGCACCAGGTAGCGGCTTTAAGCGTGTCGCGCACGAAACCGCCGGACCTGATTTCGTGCTCGGGCACGTCTTTCAGCTGGAGCACCCATGAGGGAAGCGCGCCGTTCATCACGCTCCTCATCAGCTTGATTAATATGATGCATGCGTCGGTCGACGTTCTGTGGGCGTGCGTAATCGCGGAGACCTCGCGGATCTCTTTGTCTGTCGCATCGGTGAACGCTAGGGGAGCGATGCGCATGAGCGATCCGTTGCCGTTGTCGCGCTCGCCGGAGCCTCCTTTGCCGGTGTGCAAGGCGCGGGCGGTCGTGCCGCCGTAATCGAAAACGCCGTCGATCGTATACTCGCCACGGGCAATCCAGCTTACGAACTTGTCGCGCATGTCTGCGGTGTCGATATGCCCGAGCTCCCTGATCGAGTTGCAGGTAGCAAGCGTCATAGAAGTGTCGTCGCTCCAGGTGCCGGTGGGCTGCCCATGCGTGCCGTAGCCGATCATGTCCGTGCATTCGAACGTGCCGCGGGGCCTGAACTCGTAAGGAACGCCCAGCGCGTCGCCGACGGCAAGCCCATAGATGCAGTTGCGCAAAGACGGTTTTGGTGTGCCCATCCGTATCTCCCACTTTCCTCTTGAGGGATGCTGTTTAATAGCTAATGGCTGGCTAATGGCGATTATCATAAAACCTGGCGGGGACAGAAACTGCGACGTCGTCGGAGGTCTTCGCGAAAGGGTCTCGTGGCTACTAGAATGAAATGCTAGAGACAACAGAGGTGCAGTAACTGGCTGTTGACCGTCTGCACCTTCAGCCCCAGCAGTCACGCGAAGGCTCAGGAATTCGTCAACGTGCTCAATATGGTGATGTGACCGGGCGCTTTCGAACAAAAAACCGGGATGCAAGGAGTCGCACCTTGCATCCCGGCCGAGCTAAAACGGCGCTGCTGCATGCCGTTGGAGCTTTAGCTTTTAATCTCGATATCGTCGAGCTTGACGTCCATGGCCTCGGTCTTAGCCTTAGCGATGTCGTCGGCAAATTCCAGAGACTTCATCATGGTCTCGACGGCATCCTTGTGCTCCTCGACGTTGTCGATGCGCACGTAGACGCTGCCGCCGCCTGCTTCGGTGAAGTACTCAGTCGTCACGCCGCCCGAGTGTGTATAGGAAGCGTTGCGCCAAGTCTTGCCGTTGTACTTGACGGGGTCATTCTCGGTCCACTCAAAGCTGGCATTCCACTTTGCCTCGTAGTCGAACAGCTCGTCGGCGTTCTTGTCAGAGTCGAAGACGGGGATGAAGCGATCGCTGGCGTGCTCGCTCTCGGTGAACTTAAACTGGGCCCTGTCGGCGGTATCGCCTGCGACGTCGGTGACCTCGACGCCCTCGGGGACCTCGACCTTAAACCAGATGAAGTCAGTCCTCATATCCACGGCTGGCTTTTCCGCACCGCCACCGCTGCCGGTAGCTCCACCGCTTCCGCCACAGCCCACCAGGGCAACTGCGGCAAAGAGACTCATGCAGAGGGTGAGAATCGCAAAGGCCTTCTTTTTCATGGTCGTGTCCTCCTCGATCTGTAACCGCCCATGGATTACCTGCCTTTACTGTACGCGCGAGCGGCTCGTTCGGGTGGGCCATGTGTCCCATTCTGAGGGCCGGATTTGCGCCGTTAAGTGGCAATATGTCCGGGCGCAAAAGAGGGGAGGGCCGGAGCTACCGGCTCTCCCCGGGGTGAGGTGCCCGTTGTTTTATTGGGGCGCGTGTACGCGGGCGTGTGCGGGATTCGGCTACTTGATCTCGATGCTCGAAATCTCGACTTCGCGTGCCTCGGAAACCGCTTCCGTCATGTCGTCGGGGAACTCGATGGAGTTGAGGAGCGCCTCGGCTTCTTTCTTATGCAGATCGAAGTTCGAGATGAGGACGTAGACACTTCCCGGCTCAACGTCGGTAAAGAGGAGTGTTGAGATGCCACTGTTGTCCTCGTACGTTCCGATGAGCCACGTCTTGCCGTTATACTCGACGGACCCGCCATCCTTCCACTGGAACGTATCGCCTTTCTTTTCTGCCTGGTCGGCGTGGGACTCCTCAGCTGTCAGCGCCTTTTTCCAAACGGGGATAAAGCGATCGGCCGAGCCATTCTCGTCTTCGGGGAAAGTGAGCTGACCCTGTCGGCATTCTTGCCGGCGGAGTCGCTTACGCCAACGCCCTCGGGCATCGTGACCTTAAACCAGATAAAGTCGGTCTTTGCGGCTGCGGGGCCTTTTCCTTGCTGTTCGTGGCGGCGTCACTGCCGCCTCCGCTCGACGCGCCTCCGCCGCAGCCCACGAGGGCGAGCGCGGCAAAGAGGGCGATGCACGGGAAGAGGATCGATAGGGTCTTTTTCTTCATAGTGGCGTCCTCCTTGTCTGTCGGTGACATCACGGCGCCGCGGGTTGTTGGAGCCGTTGGTGTATGTTGCTATTCGCAAGCGTGGCGGATGTCGTTGTGTGTGGTGCGGCGATACCTCCGTTCGTTGTTTGAGGCCGTCGCTCGGCCGTGCCCCAACGGGTTCCTTACTTATAGATATGCCCCAGCTTGTGCCATTCGGGAGTCTCGAAAGGTGGGCCATGTGTCCCATGTTTGCGTTGCTGCCGCCTATCGTGCGTCATAGAAATCCGCGATGGCCAGGTGCGCTGACGCTCATGTGCTTATGGGCTAGACTTAGCATCATTACGTGTTTGATGCGGTTGGCCGGTGGTTGTCGCCCGACCGATCTATATGACTTGAAGGTGCATGCGTATGAGCCAAGAGATGATGGATAAAACCTGTCGCGAGTTTGCCCAGGCGCTTGCCGCGCGCGAGCCGGTTCCCGGCGGCGGCAGCGCGAGCGCCTTTGTGGGCGCGCTGGGCGCCTCGCTTTGCGGGATGGTCGCTCGCTACGGGGCGACCAATCCCGCGCTTAGCGATCGGGCGGACGATCTGACGCGCGCATTTGCCCAGGCAGATGAGTTGGCACAGGAACTTGTGGGCCTGGTTGCTGAGGACGTTCGTGCGTACGGCCAGGTGTCCGCTGCGTACGGTATTGCTCGTGATGACCCGGCTCGACCCGTGGCGATTCAGGACGCGTTGCGCGTGGCGGCCATGCCTCCGTACCGCATTATGGATGCCTGCGGTCGTGCGCTGGCGCTGCTCGAGGACATGGCAGACAAGGGCTCGCGTCAGCTGCTGTCCGACGTGGCATGCGGCGCCGTATTCTGCCGCGCTGCCATGCAGGGCGCAAGCCTGACGCTCTTTGCCAACACCACATCTATGAAGGACCGGGCGCGCGCCGAGGAGCTCGAGGCGGCGTGCGATGAGCTGCTGGATACATGGCTGCCGCGCGCCGATGCGCTGGCGCGCCGTGCTGCCGACGCTGCAAGGAAGAGGGGATAACCATGGCCGAGCTGTTGAAGGGCGCTCCCGTCGCCCGCGCTTTGACCGAGGAGCTCGCCGCTCGTTGCGTCGCCCTGCGCGAACAGGGCATCGTGCCGACGCTGGCCATCGTGCGCGTGGGCGAGCGCGAGGACGACCTGTCCTACGAACGTGGCGCCCTCAAGCGCTGCGAAAAGGTTGGCATTGAGGCTCGCCGCGTTTTGCTTCCCTCCGATGTTTCGCAGGATGAGTTGCTGGCGGCTATTAAGGACATCAATGCCGACCCCGCTGTTCATGGCTGCCTGATGTTTCGTCCGTTGCCCGCTGGGCTTGACGAGGACGCGGTTGCCGCGGCACTCGATCCCGCCAAGGACGTCGACTCCATGACGCCGGCCTCGCTGCTTACCACGCTTTCGGGGCGAGGCGAGGGCTTTGCTCCCTGCACGGCTGAAGCCGTGTTGGCGTTGCTGGACCATTACGGCGTTGAGTTGGATGGGGCCAAGGTCGCGGTCGTCGGTCGGTCGCTGGTGATTGGTCGTCCCGTTGCCGCCATGCTTACGGCTCGCAATGCCACGGTGACGACGTGCCATACGCATACGCGCGACTTGGCTGCTGAGTGCCGTGCAGCTGATATTGTGGTTGCGGCCGTTGGGCGCGCGCGCACGATTGGCGCGGATGCGGTTCGCGAGGGCCAGACGATCATCGATGTTGGCATTAATTGGGACGAGGCCGCTGGCAAGCTGGTCGGGGACGTGGATTTTGATGCTGCGGAGCCGATCGTTGGCGCAATTGCTCCAGTGCCGGGCGGCGTGGGGGCTGTGACTACCGCGATTCTCGCCAAGCACGTGATTGAGGCGGCGGAGCGCGCATCGAAATAGGCGTTTTGGGCTATTTGAAGGGTTAGCTATATACCGCGTGGTCAAAAAATGCCAAATTTGAGTACTGCTGCAAAGATAGTCGCATATGTTTTATGACATTTGGGCTTCCTAGCGATATTCATTATCGTTAGTAAGCTCATTTTATTGAACCTATGGGGAATAATGTTGTCTTGCTTTTGCGCAAATGGGGATTTCCTGCACTCGTTACAAGGAAAATTGCTGCTACTAAATTGGTGACAGTACTCATATTTGGCATTTTTTGACCACAGGGGTCCCGAGGGGGTCTCGAGGGGTTGCGGTTTCGCCCTTTTTGCGCCGAAGCGATACACTGTTGCCGTTTGATTTCTTCGCTCAAGGAGGATGCGCATGCCGTGCACAACGATTTTGGTTGGTAAGAACGCGAGCTACGACGGGTCGACGCTGGTCGCCCGCAACGAGGACTCGTCCAACGGGGTGTTTGAGCCCAAGCGCATGCGCGTAGTGCATCCCGACGAGCAGCCGCGCGTCTACACGAGCGTCTTGAGCCACTTGACCGCTGAGCTGCCCGACAATCCCATGCGTTATACGAGTGTCCCCGACGTTGTCCCGGGTCATGGCATTTGGGCCGAGGCTGGTTTCAACGAGCTCAACGTTGGCATGTCCGCAACCGAGACGCTTACCACCAACGAGCGCGTCCGCGGCGCCGATCCGCTCGTGGACTATGTACCCGCCAGGGGCAACGAGGGCGAGGACGGCTATGTGCCGGCGCAGCCCGGCGGTCTGGGCGAGGAGGACATGGTGACCCTGGTGCTGCCGTACGCCAAGTCCGCCCGCGACGGTGTGCGCATCCTGGGCGACCTGCTCGAGCGCTACGGTACCTACGAGAACAACGGCATCGCCTTTAGTGACGTTGACGAGATCTGGTGGCTCGAGACCATCGGCGGCCACCACTGGATTGCCAAGCGCGTGCCCGATGACGCCTATGTGACTATGCCTAACCAGTTGGGTATCGATGGCTTTGACCTGGTCGATGCCGAGGACGCTCAGGTCGACCACATGTGCTCCGCCGACCTGCGCTCCTGGATGGCCGAGTGGCATCTGGACCTGACACTGGGCATTAAGGGCGACGGTCCCGCCGCGGTCTTTAACCCGCGCGAGGCCTTTGGCTCGCACAGCGACAGCGACCATGTCTACAACACGCCGCGCGCCTGGTACATGCAGCGCTGCCTCAACCCCAGCGATGTGTGGGACGGTCCCGAGGCCGACTACACGCCCGAGAGCGATGACATCCCCTGGAGCCGCGTGCCCGAGCGCAAGGTGACCATCGAGGATATCAAGTACGTGCTTTCGAGCCACTACCAGGGCACGGAGTACGACTGCTACGGCAGCAAGGGTACGCCCGCCACGCGCGGCGCCTATCGTCCCATCGGCATCAACCGCAACAGTCAACTCGCCGTGCTGCAGCTGCGCCCCTATGCACAGCCGGCGTATCGCGCCGTGCAGTGGATGGCGTTTGGCTCCAACTCGTTTAACGCGCTCGTGCCGCTGTACGCCAATGTCGAGACCATGCCCGAGTACTATGCCGACACGCAGGCCCGCGTGACGTCCGAGAATTTCTATTGGGCAAATCGCCTGATCGGTGCCTTGGCCGATGTTCGCTTCCACGAGTGCGGTCGCGCGGTCGAGGATTATCAGGAGAAGGTCGGCGGCATGGGTCACAAGCAGATTCACGACGTTGACGCTGCCGTTGCCGCCCTGCCCGAGGCCGAGGTGCCCGCCGAGCTCGCCCGCGCCAACGAGGCCTTTGCCGAGCTTGTGCGCGTGGAGACCGATGCTCTGTTGGGCAAGGTGCTCTACACCACGAGCTGTGCCATGAAAAACTCCTTCGCGATGAACGACAACGTAAGGTAAAGATAACCTTGCAACGAGCGAGCGGGACAAACGCCGTCAAAGGCTTTGCCCTGCTCGATTTCTATCCCGGCGACAAACGATTTTGTGTCGTTCGCCCAATCTTGGGTACAAGAAGGCCATTGTAGTTGTTCACGATTGGAGCCAACCATGGTTATGAAATTCGATCAGCTTGTTAACGGTGCCATCAACGTGGGCTTCGGCGCCGCTGCCGTTGCCGTCGAGGGCGGCAAGAAGGTTCTCGACGACCTCAATACCAAAGGCGAGCAGGTGCGCAAGGACGCCGGCACCCCCGATATCGCTCGCAGCGTGTCCGATATGTTCGAGCAGGCCGGCGGCACCATCTCCGACCTCACCGAGCGCCTGGGCATGCAGGGCGAGACCGCGGCTCAGCGCGTGCTCGACGAGCTCATCCTGGCCCGCGTCCGCATTATGACCGCCCCCGAGCGTACGGCCTTTTTGGCCCATGTGCGCGACATCGTCGATTCGGTCGAGGACAACGTGACCTCGGTACCCGTCGAGTCCGTTGAGCCCGACGACGCAGAGGACACCGAAGAGGCCGAGTAGCAGCGCAGATGGCAGATTCCACTACCGATTACAACAATCTAGATCCCTTGGGTGACGAGGCGGCGGTTGTCGATGGGGTCGATGCCGCCGTCTCGGGCGCTCGCAAGAAGCCGCGCGCTGTCGATATGGTCCCCGAAGAGCCCGACGCGATGGCGCCGGACGAGGAATACCAGCTCACGCCGGCAGGTCGCCGCGAACGCATCGGTCAGATCGTTCGCCTGATCAAAAAGTACCGCGTGTGGGATAACCTTACGCCGGTGCGCCTGCGTCGTCTGCTCGAAGAGCTTGGCCCCATGTTCGTCAAGATGGGGCAGATTCTGGCCAACCGCTCCGAGATTTTGCCGCAGCGGTTTTGCGATGAGCTGCGCCGCCTGCGCTCCGACGTGGAGCCGGTGCCGTATGAGGTAGTGCTCCGCTGTCTAGAAGAGGAGTACGGCCAGCGCCTGGGGCAGATGTTCGACGCGATCGACCCCAACCCGCTCGGAAGCGCGTCGCTCGCGCAGGTACACCGTGCCCGTCTGGTGACAGGCGAGGACGTGGCCGTTAAGGTGCAGCGCCCCGGTGCGCAGCAGGTGATGGCGCAGGACATCGATATTATCCGTTCGGTGGTGCGCATCGTTTCCAAGTTCGTCAACACCGATCAGTTCGTTGACCTGCACGGCGTGGTCGAAGAGCTGTGGACCTCGTTTCGTGAGGAGACCAACTTTTTGGCCGAGGCCAAAAACCTCAACGATTTCTATGTCTTTCACAAAAGCGTGCATGGCGTGTCGTGTCCCAAATCCTACTTGGACCTTTGCACCGAGCACGTCGTGGTCATGGACTACATTGACGGCATCTCCATCGCCGATCCCAAACGCCTTGAGGCCGAGGGCTATGACTTGGAAAAGATCGGCTCGGCGATTGTCGAGGACTATTCGACGCAGGTGCTCGACGATGGCTTTTTCCATGCCGACCCGCATGCGGGAAACATCATCCTCAAGGACGGCATCGTCTACTTTATCGACCTGGGCATGGTCGGGCGCATGTCGAGCCACGACCGCGGTATCGTCAAGGACATGATTTTCGCCGTGGCCGAGGGCGACGTGCCCAAGCTCAAGGATTCGCTCATGCGCTTTGCCGTGACGCGCGGCGATTCTGCCGAGCTCGACCATTCGGCCTTTTTGTCCGACTTGGACTTTATCGTCGCCGACTTTGCGGGCCTCGACCTTAAGGATCTTGATATCGGCGAGTTTTTGACCTCGCTGTTAAATCTGGCGCGCAAAAACGACGTTGAGCTGCCGAGCGTGGTGACGATGTTCGCCCGCGGCATGGTGACGCTCGAGGGTCTGCTGACCGAGTACATGCCCAACGTCAACATGATCCAGATCATCCAGACGCACATCAAAAACGAGAAGAGCACCTATGCGCGCGTCCGCGAAATGGGGCGCGATCTTGCCGCGAGCAGCTATCGCGCGGCAAAAGGCTCGCTCGAGGCGGCCGAGTATCTGGGCTTGGCGTCGCGCATGCTCACGCGCGGCCAGCTTAAGGTAAACACGCAGATCATGAGCAGCGATAAGGCGCTGCGGCAGCTGGGTGGAATTATCGACCGCATGTCGATGGCAATTGTGATCGCCGGTCTGTTTATCGGCTCGTCGGTGGTGTACTACGCGCGCATCGAGCCGGTTGTGTTCGGTATCCCGGTCATTGGCTTTATGGGCTACGTGAGCGCGCTGGTGCTGGCGCTGATGCTGGGCCGCGAGATTTGGCGCAACAGTCACGGCGGCAAGCGGTAACGATTTCCGGGGTCGGGGGAAACGGATCATTTTGCCTTGCGTCGCGCCGGCGTGGGCTGGTCCGAACAAAACTATGCCGGTTTACGGGGCTGGAGTGCCGAACCTCGAGCATACCGAAATTCGCGCTTTTAAAACCGCAGGTAGATGAGTCGTTGATTTTCGAAAATGGTTGATATGGTTGCGAAGTGCTGAATCAGCCCCGTAATCCGGCATAGTTTTGAAACGAGCTGTTCTTGCAAGGTCCGACGACAGTCCTCCCTATCGCAAACCATAGCTTTTACCTTGGGCTTCGCCTGTGTGCGGGGCCCTTTTGCGTGCTACCATATCGACAGTAATAATCGATGGCCTAGATGGTGGTGCGGAGACGCACGAATGCGCGGTTTTCCTGCGCGTTTGGGAGAATCGGGGTGCAAGTCCCCGGCTGTACCAGTAACCGTAATTCCTCTTGGCCCGGGATGGTCGCGTCGCAGATCGGACGGCGCGCCCGGGTCGGTAAGGTTAAGTCGGATCGCCTCCCATCTTGTACGCGCCGCGGCGCATGCCGCCGGTACGCGTTGGGCTCTGGAGGGAAGGGGGACCCCGATGGGGGTACTCGAGCGCAATGTGCGCGATGACGTGGGGCAGCCGCTGGGCAATGCTCCAAGTGCAGACAGTAGGAGACAAATGGATATGTTTGAGGACGAGTGCCAGCGCGCCTCGTGGCGTCGTCATGGAGCGATTGCCCGTGGCGTAGCCAAGCGCGGTCTGGTGGCGTTCCTGGCTTTTGCCATGGCTTTTGGCACCACGCCGGCGCAACTTTGGGCCGAGGGCGCCGAGGGCATCGCCGAGGCCGTGACGCAGACTGCGACGGCCGGCGAGGGCGCGGCGGCCGACGATGGCACCGCTGCCGACGCCGGCGCGAACAGTGCGGCGGCGAGCACTGCTGCCGATGGCGCCGGCGCAGATCAGGGCGCAACTGCGAGTTCCGCGAATGGTGCTGACACCGACGAGGGCAACGCGGCTGAGTCAGAGAACCCTGCGGTGGTGCCTGCTGCTTCGGAGCAGAAGAACGCTATTGCCGCCGCGTCCACCACAACGCTTTCCAGCAAGGCCAAGGTCTTCATCCAGGACACCAAGGATAAGGACAACTCGTATTCCACGAAGTCTGGCGCGCTCAAGGTTGGCGAAACGCTTTGGGCAAACATGTACGACGAGGTGGAGACCGAGGACTATTGGGGTGACCCCACCACCGAAACTCAGTCCGTCCGCAACCCCAGCACCTGGACCTACACTTGGCTCGCCGGCACGGTTAAGGCGAGCAACAGCGTCGCCGATTACACTGAGGACGTCGGCCACGAACAGTCGCTCACCGTTACCGACGCCATGGTGGGCAAGTACTTCATCTGCAAGGTGACGGTGGATGGCAAGGACTACTATGGTCCGTCCGTCTCTGATGGCTCGGGTATCAATCCCAACTTCATCCCCGGCCCCGTGCTGGGTGCCGGGCAGGCAAACCTCTACTCCGTCAAGCTGAGTAGCTCGTCTCCCGCCGTTGGCGACACGCTGACCGCTACGCCGTATACCGCGTACAACACGCCCGCCCCGAGCGACACCAAGGTGACCTACACCTGGTACGAGTCGACCAACAAATCCTCCGGCTGGACCGAGATCGAGGGCGCGACGACCGCCTCTCTTACGCTAACCGACGCTCTTGAGGGCAAGTACGTCAAGGTCAAGGCAAACGCCGGGGTAAACGACGCTGAGGCCACGACGAGCGACGCCGTGCTCAAGGCCGGCGCGGTCAAGCTCGCAGGCGTCGAGCTTTCCGCGCCTTCCACGGAGATCGGCGCGACCCTTACGGCTAAGGCGTACACCGGTTCGAGCTACAGCCCCTCTTACGTCGACAACTCCAAGGTCACCTACACCTGGAAGAAGTACAAGGGCACCTCGGCGCCCAGCAGCTCCACAAAGTGGGAGACCATCGAGGGGGAGTCCGGCCCCACGTTTACGGTGACTGACGACCTTGAGGGCTACTATGTCTCAGTGTCTGCGAACGCGGGCGCGAACGATGTCTCGTTCGGCGGCTGGTCGACCGGCTACGGCGTGGGTCCCTTCAAGCAAGCCGGCGCCGTGGACATCTATTCCGCCATCCTGGCCCCCGAAGGCTCCACTTCCGGCACCTATGTCTATACCGTTGACGACACCGTGCAAGCCCTTGCTAAAGAGAAGGGCGCCTCCGATTACATCGATGCGTCCAAGCTGAGCTATCAGTGGCAGGTCGCAGATGCCAAGGGCGGCACCTACACCGATATCGAGGGCGCAACGTCGAGCACCCTTAAGCTTGCAGCCTACGAAGGTAAGTCGGTTCGTTGCCACATTACCGCAAAGATTGGCAGCAGCGACTACACCACCAAGGGCACGAGCCTGATCGGTGCCGCTGGCTCCGTCAACATCACAAAGGTCACTCTCGACCTCACCGTCGAGGCGAAAGTCGGCGAGAAGATTACCGCCACCGCGAAGTCAGGATCCGACGACGTGACCTCGAGCCCCAAGGTTACCTGGTCCTGGTACTGCGGGGACTCCCCGAGCACTTGCGACTCGAAGATCGAGGGGGCGGACACCAACTCGTTCACGCCCGACGCGGCGCTGGCGAACAAATACGTCCAAGCGCGCGCCAACGGCGGCTTCGGTGACGAGCAGTCAAGCACCCTGCCCGTCGTGGAGGCTGGAGCGGTCGATCTTTACGGTGTGACGGTTCAGGGTGCGTTGGCATCTGGCCAGGTCGCTGCAGGCAAGGTTCTGACCGCGAAGGCGACCAAGGGCAACTCCTACACTGACGTCTCCGCGACGGACACGGTCCACTATCAGTGGCAGTACTCCAACGACAAGAGCTCCTACGACAGCCACTTCGCCAACATTCCCGATGCGATCGACTCGTCAACGTACACGCCCACGGCCGATATGGTGGGCAAGTACATTCGTGTGATCGTCACGAGCAAGAACTCGGTGAAGAGCACCGAGAAGAAGAGCACCTACGGCGGTACGCAGTCCGTCGACCCCGTTGGCCCCGTGACGCTTGCCGGCCAGTACAAGCTCAAGTCCGTTGCTCCCAACGAGGCTTCTTCGACGACGCTCTCCGTTGGCACGGTGCTCACCCCGCGCGTGAAGATCCCTGGTTCTTCGAACTGGTCTGATTCCGATTTGCCCGAGGACGCTAAGCTCACGCTCGCTTGGTATGCCAAGGGTGAGGGCGACTCAGACTGGGCGGAACTCACCGAAGGTATTGACACCGAGACCGGCGCGCTGACGCTCAACGATTCTCTCGTCGGAAAGCGCATCAAGCTCACCGCAAGCGCTCTCGACAATACCGTCGAGTGGGTTTCATCCGATGGCGTTACGGCGGCGGGGCAGTACAACCTGCTGCGCGTGACTACCACCCCGCAGATCAATAGCGACTCGACCCACCTGGTCTCGGGCGACAGCGTCAAGGCGACGGTGCAGGCCAAGCGCGCTGACGGCTCGACCACCAACGGTATCGACGTTACCGACCAGGCGACTGTTGCCTGGTATGCGGCCGACGACGCGAAGACACCCGCGGCCGACTGGACGCTTTTGTCCGATATGTCGGGCGCCACGGCAACGGTTTCGGCTTCTGCCGCGGGCAAGTATCTGAAGGCTGTCGCCACGAGCGGCAGCTCGACGGTTGAGCTCGTCTCTGTCAATCCCGTGATCGCCGTAGGCTCGCTTAAGGCCGCAGTCCAAAAGCTCAACGATGCCAATAAACAGATCGCTGTTGATTACAGCGCCAAGGGTGGCAACGTCAACGATGCGCTGAAGGCGCAGCTTGCCGATCTGGGATTTACCGACGTTAACGTTAAGGTTTCCGAGGGCGGCGTGCTCTTTAAGGCAGAGGATGCCAAGGCCACGGTCAGTATCTCCGACGCCCAGGATAAGACCAACGGCGATGTGACGTTCTTCTTCATTGACCCCAACGACTACGCCGGTTGCAACATCGACGGTCTGCGTAGTGCCGATGTGGTGTTTGAACTTTCGCGCGGCGATGAGACTGAGTACTATCAGCCCAACAAGACGGTTCAGGTCGCTTGGGACGAGGCCCGCGTTCAGCAGATGCTCGATGATGCGGCCGATCAGGTTGCCATCGGTTACGCTGCAGGCGATTCGGCCGAGTCCGTTACGTCTAACCTGACGCTGCCGTATCGCACGGGCAGCAAGAACAAGCTTCAGGTTGAATGGAAGAGCTCCGACGGCGATGTCATTTGGCCGTCCGGTTATGGCTACAGCGATTACACCGGCAAGGTGACGCGCGCCTCGAGCGATCGCGCCGTTACGCTGACCGCGACGGTTTCGTTTGTGAACGGTGGCCCGTCTGACGTTAAGGGCGCGCACGACTTCACCGTGACCGTCAAGGGCGACCCCGAGAAGGTCGCCGCCGACAAGAAGGCGCTCCAGGAGAAGGTCGATGCGGCCTTTACCTACGACAACATCAAGTACTCCGGCACCGACGCGGTCGCCAACAAGGATGGCCTGACCGCCGACCTGCAGATGCCGCGCACGAGCACGCTCAATATCGACGGCAAGTACTACAAGGTCGAGTACTCCGCCAGCACCGACGACATTACGTTTAACGGTTACAAGGGCACGGTTTACCAGCCGCTGCCCGGGGCCAAGGCCGCTAGCACTAAGATCACTCTCACGGTGACCGACAAGTCCAACGCCGAGGTCACGGCAAGCAAGACCCTCGACTTTGCGATTGCCCCGCAGGACCAGGACGAGCTTGATGCCGAGCTTTCTCTTATGGAAAAGGCGAAGGCCGGCTATGCTGCCGCCATTCTGAATGGCCAGGACGCTAGTGCCGTTTCGACCGACATGCACGCGTTCCAGAAGGCTTATCTTGATGCCGATGGCAACCTTGCCTGGAGCTACAACAAGGCAACGACCGATTCGACGTCCCTTGGTATTGTTCCGGTCGATCTGCCTGGCTATGACGCGATGTCCGGGCAGGATTGGCGTCTGTTTAAGTCGAGCAACAGCTCCGTTGTCGCAGCCGAAAACCTTAAGGTTACGCAGCCGCAGTACAACACGAAGGTTACAATCTCATCTCGCTTGACGAGTGAGAAGTACGCTCGCTATGCCGAACGCTATCCCGACAATGACGCGTATGCCAAGCTTGCCAACCAAGATGTTTCGGCAACGCTGACGGTTTTGGGTACAACTGGCGTCGAAGATCCTAATGCCGGAAAGACGATTATCGTTAAAGCGGGCGTGACAGGGCTCACGGGTTACGCTGGCGACTCCGAGCGTTCGCCCGAGTCCATTGTGCCTTTGACTCAGGTCCCCGTTCAGTATGATGATCATAAGACTGCAGAGGATGTTCTCGAGCAAGTGCTTGAGAACGCCGGCTGCACCGATTTTGAGACCAACTCGCTTGGCTTGACTTCGCTGAAGACCAAAGATGGCCGCATTCTTGGCTCTGATTGGAATGCTCCCTATCGCTATTGGTCGTTCTACGTCAACGGCACCATGGCGGATGTCGGTGCGACGCAGTATGCTGTCCAGCCGAATGACACTATCGAATACCGTTACTTTGACGGCTTTGCGGTGCTTACGCATACCGTGACGTTCGATGCGGGCGAGGGTTCCGCGGTTGTCGCGCAGAAGGTCGAGGACGGCAAGGCGGCCACCAGGCCGGCGGACCCCACGCGCGAGGGCTACACGTTCGCCGGCTGGTACTCCGATGCGGAGTGCACGCAGGCCTACGACTTCTCGACGCCCGTCTCCGGTGACGTGACCCTGTACGCCAAGTGGACCAAGGATGAGGTCGCCACGGTCTCGATTGTGGGCGTCAAAAACCCGGATGCCGCGACGCCGGTGCAGGATGCCTGGCTCAACGGCGTCGCCATGACGTACGCTGCCGACTCTGGCGCTACTGCTTGGGACCTCATCAAGCAAGCGCTCGATGCTGCAGGTCTGGCATACGATGCCCCCACCGAGTCCTGGGGCGTGTTCGTCAAGTCGATTACGTCTGCCGACGGAGTGGAGCTTGGCACCACGGCTGATTACTCGCGTAGCTGGGGTTTCTACGTCAACGGCGAATCTGCCTCTGAGGGCGTTTCGAGCTACAAGGTTAAACCGGGCGATTCCCTGTCCCTGACCTATCTCTATAACTTTAAAGAGCCAGCAACCGAGGTCGATGGCGTTGTCGTCGACCCGAGTGCTAAGGGCCCCGACTGGAGCAGCTCGTGGCCCGCGGCCGGAACGGGTGCTACCGAGGCTCCGACTCCTACGGGCGCTACCGAGGAAAAATGGGTTGCCAAGCTCAAGGAGTCGTCCGACTGGTCCACGTATGTCTCCGAACCGATTACCGCCGGCGACTATCTCTTTATCGTGGCTGGTAATACGCTCTATCAGCGTGATGCTAAGACTGGTGATGTCGTTAAGAGCGCCAAGCTCGTGAGCGCCATCTCGTCTGTATCGCGCATGGCCTATGCGGACGGCTTGGTACTTGTTCCGCTGGGTGACGGACGCGTGCAGGCGCTAACGGCAGATGCCCTTACGACCGTTTGGGTTAGTGAGAAACTGCCCGATGGCAAGGGCGGCGCGCAGCAGTGCCAGGGCAACCTTACGGTATCCGCCGGCAAGGTCTATTTCCAGACGAGCGCCGGCTGGTCCGGACCGGGCGGCTACTCCGTCTGCCTTGACCTCGTGACTGGTAAGACCGTCTGGAAGCAGCAGGCTGTCGGTACCAAGGCCAACTACTACTGGACCGGCATGGGAGTGTCGGGAGACTACGGCTTTGTCGGTAACATGGACGGTACGGTCGAGACCGTCGATCTTGCCACGGGCAAGTCGGTCTCGAGCCTGAATCTTGGTGCCTCCGTGAGGTCTGGGGTTACGGTCGCGCCTGGCGGCAAGGTTATCTACGTCGTCAGCTATGACGGCTATCTGCACAAGCTCGGTGTTGGTACCTCTGGCGTCCTGACGGAGCTCGGTAGGGTTTCGGTTTCCAATAGCGGCAAAGATGGCAAGGGCGCTGAGTCGTTCGGTCCCACCTCGACACCGGTTCTCGCCGGTGACAGGATCTACGTCGGCGGCGTGAGCGCTGATCGAGCGGGTAAGTACGGCAGCTATTACGGTCAGCTGACGGTCATCGATACCGATGACATGTCCGTTATCGCGTCTGTCTCCAAGACAACGACCGGCAACATTTCGGGTGAGGTCAAGTCCACCCCGGTTGTCTCCCAGCAGGGCGATGCCACCTACGTATACTTCACGGGCAACAACAATCCTGGGGCACTCTACCGCTACAAGGTCGGGGATGCAGCCGCCGAGGAGATCTATACCCCCGCTTCGGCCAACCAGAACTATGGCATGTGCACGCCCGCGGTCGGTGCTGACGGCACGCTCTACTACATCAACGACTCGGGCAATTTGTTTGCTATCGCCGGCAAGGAGGCTCCTGCCGTCAAGACCTTCATCGTCCGCTTTGACACGGGCGAGGGCTCGGTCGTTGCGGATCAGGCGGTCGACGAGGGGAACAAGGCCGTAAGGCCTGCCGACCCCGAGCGCGAAGGCTATACCTTCGATGGCTGGTTTGCCGATGCGGACGGAACGCAGCCGTTTGACTTTGATTTGACCATTTCGTCCGACGTCACGGTCTACGCCAAGTGGAGCAAGAAGGAAGTTCCCGTAACCATCTCGGTTACCGGCTCGGTTACCGGCGTCGATGCCGAGAACAAGAGTCAGGTTTGGGCAGACAAGACCGCGCTTGAGCTTCCCGAGGGCGCGACGGCAGCTGACCTTTCCGAGGCTTTGTTTGAGCAAGCGGGTCTTGTGTATGACGCCACGCCGGACACCCAGTACGGTTGGCGACTCAATAGCATTACCTCGCCCGACGGCCGCGTGCTCGGTACCGTCGACATGGGCAACAATAGGTGGGCATACTGGTCGCTTGTGGTAAACGGCGAGTATGCGCAGCTCGGCGCAAGCAGCATTGTGCTCAAGAGCGGCGACGATGTTTCCTGGGTTTATGAGGTGCCCGAGGCCCCTGTTACCCATACCGTGACGTTCGATGCGGGCGAGGGTTCCGCGGTTGCCGCGCAGAAGGTCGAGGACGGCAAGGCGGCCGCCAAGCCGGATGACCCCGCGCGCGAGGGCTACACGTTCGCCGGCTGGTACTCCGATGCGGAGTGCACGCAGGCCTACGACTTCTCGACGCCCGTCTCCGGTGACGTGACCCTGTACGCCAAGTGGACCAAGAATGCCGCCAAGCAGATTACGGTTTCCGCGACGCTTTATGGCGTAGATGACGGCAAGATGTCCCAGCCGTGGGCAGGGGAGGCATCCCTTGCTGTCGATGAGGGCTCGACGATTCAGAAAGTCACTGAGCGCTACTTTGAGAGCCTCGGCATCGATTACCAGCTTATCAGCCTGCGTCCGTATGGTTTGGGTGGCGTCGAGCTTTATAGTGTGACGTCGACTGTTGACGGTACGGTTTTGGTCAATAAGTCGACTAGCCATTGGCAGGCATACGTCAACGGTGCCCGCATCGATGACAGCCTGGATGAGGCCAAACTTAACTCCGGAGACAAGCTCGTCTGGCGCTATCTGGTCGACGGCAAGCGACCTGCCGAGCGTGTGGACGGCATTGTTGTTGAGCCAGACGCCGATAGACCCGTCGATTCCAAATCCGACGCCAATGGCTTTGGAAATGCCGTAACGAATGCCGATACCCCCACGGGTACCACGGCAGAAGCTTGGACGTTTAACTATAAGCAGTATGCTGGCGGAAGCTATGCAAACGCGAGCGAGCCAGTGATCGTTGACGGCCATGTCTATTTGGCGGTCAATGATCAGCTTCTTAAGATTGATTGCCAGACGGGCGAGGTTGTCTCATCTGCGAAGCTCAAGGCTAGCGTGAGCTACACTGCTCGTCCCGTGTACGCAAAGGGTCTGGTCATGGTACCGCTCAGCGGTGGCTCGGTACAGGCTCTGACGGTCGACAGACTCAAGACGGTCTGGATGACTTCGGCGGTAAGTGCCGAGGCCCAGGCGAGCTCTTCGTTAACGGTCGACGGCGACTACCTGTTTATTGGGACGGCTGATGGGACTCGTGACATTACTAAGTTCGTCAACGGTTTTGTGGTCTGCGTTGACATCCAATCGGGCAAGGTAGTCTGGAAGCACAATAACGCGGACGAGGGTTATTACTGGACCGGCGGTGTTGTCGTGGACGGTAAGTTCGTGGTTCCCACGTCTTCCGGAACGGTAGAGGTGCTTGATCAAAAGACCGGTGAGGTATTGGGTGAGCTCGCCCTCGGCGTAACGACAAACTCGAGCATTGTGGTGTCGCAGGACGGCAAAACCATGTATTTGGTCACGCGCGACGGCAGCTTGCATGTGATTTCGTTCGATGATTCGCTGCGGAGCGAGCTGTCGCTGTCCGAAAAGAGCGTCGATCTTGGTTTGACGGGCTGCGCTTCGACCCCGACGCTTCTTGATGACAACACGTTGCTGATTGGTGGCGAAAAGGGCGATGCGTCTGCGCTGGCAATCGTTGACCTTAAGACGATGGGCGTCAAGCTTGTCTCTGGTTCTAATGGTGTCGCACTGCCTGCGGGTGGCATTAAGGCTTCGCCGCTGGTCTCAAAGCAGGCCGAGGGAACCTATGTGTACTTTACGGTCAACGGTGTTCAGCTTGATAACAAGGGAAACCGCATCTCCGGTGGCGGTGTCTACCGTTACAAGATGGGTGATGCCGAGGCGACCTTGGCATATGACGCATCGGGGCACAACGAGTACTGTGATTCGCCTGTTGTTTCCGACCGTTACGGCAACCTCTACTACATCAACGATTCCGGCACGCTGTTCCGTCTGAGTGACGGCATTAACGTTGTTTTGGCATATGGTGATGGGTCGTCCTCGAACTCTGCCGTGTTTAAGGGAAACAAGCTGGTAAAGCCTGCCGACCCCACACGCGAGGGCTACGCCTTTGCCGGTTGGTACACGGATGAGGCCTGCACCAAGGCGTATGACTTTAGCGCTTCGGTGACGGCAGATATGACACTGTTTGCCAAGTGGACCAAGAAGGCTGTAGACAACGGCGGCAACGGCGGTTCTGCCAACGGTGGCGGCAACGGTGGCTCCAATGGCAGCGCGGGCGGCTCTGGCAATGGTGCCGGCTCCGGTAACGGAACGAGTGGCCAGCAGAGCGGCGGTGCCGTTTCGCCTGGCCAGAAGCCGATCTCCACGACCACCACGACCGAGACCAAGGACGACAAGGATTCCAAGAAGGATTCCGATAAGTCAGACAAGAAGGACGGCAAGTCCGACAAGTCCGATTCCAGCTCCGACACGGGCTCGTCTGTTGCGGCCACTGTCAAGAAGTCCGCTGCGGCTCCCTCGCAGGAGTCTGGCTTCAACCCGCTCGCCATTGTCGGCGTAGCGGCCGGCGTAATCGGTCTCGCCGTCATCGGCGTGTTCGTGCTCACCAAGCGTCGGTAGGTGAGGGCTGTGTCTAATAAGCCTCAGGACGCCGAGTCCAAGCAGCCCGACTCGTCGTTCATCCAGCTTGACGATGCAAAGCAAAAGGGCGCCGCTTCGGCGGCGTCCGCCCCGCGGCGCAAGGCACTTGTTGGTGTTCTGACAGCCGTCTGCATCGCCTTGATCGTTGTGTCGCTGGGTTTTGTCCAACCTTCTTTCAGCGGTGCTTGGTCCATCGATTGGATCACTCGGGCCGTGGCGGGGAAGAGCGTTGCCGGCTCTGGCTCCACCGCCTCTCGCAAGACGGCGGCGGGCTCCTCGTCTTCTGACGCTGTGGACTCCCAGTCCAAGGACTCGGATGAATCGGATTCCAAGGACGATTCAGAATCTTCGGACAAGGAATCAAAAAAGGATTCGAAAGAGAAGAAGTCCGAAGACAAGGGCGACAAGAAGTCCGAAGACAAGGGCGACAAGAAGTCCAAAGGCAAGGACGGCAAGAAGTCCAACAACACGTCTGCTGGACAGGGTTCTGAATCCGCCGGTGGATCGAGTTCTTCTGACGGCTCTTCTTCGGGCGGCGGCTCGGTGTCTGGCGGTGGGTCTGCATCCAACAGTGGCAGCGCCTCTGCGGGCAATCAGGGCGGCTCGCAGCAGCCTGGCTACGTCACGGTGACGGTTTCGGTCACGTCGAGCGCCGTGGGCAATCCTGTGTCTTCTGGTGGCACCTTCACCTTTAACGAGGGTGCAACGGCATACGATGCCCTGTGTGCCCTGGGCCTTTCCGTGAATGCGCATGGCTCATCGTACGGCACGTATGTCGCAGCCATTGGCGGTTTGGCCGAGAAGGAGCATGGCGGCACGAGTGGCTGGATGTACTCCGTTAACGGCGTAGCGCCCAACACGGCGTGCAGCAACTATGTCTTATCCAACGGCGACCGTGTCGTCTGGTATTACGTAACGGGCTAAATGCCTCGACATAACACGCCATGCGGGCGGTTCGGACAAACATCCGAGCCGCCCGTTTTTCATGCGAATGGGACTGGGTCGCCGGGTCTCTCTGTAAACAAAAAACCGGTTGGAACGAAAATTCCAACCGGTTATACCTTCAAGCTAATGTCGAACAAACTACGACTGCGCGCCCTCGAGGAAAAAGCGACGGCTAAAGTAGTTGTACCAGGTGACCAGGAACGTGGCGATGGCCTTCATGGCCTGGTAGCCGATGCTCAAAAACGTGACGCCCACAAACATGTACAGGTCGTTGAGGCCCAAACCGATCACCGACAGGATGGTGAAGATCGTGAACTCGCGCTTGCGGCTCATGCCCTCGCGATGGTCGAACACGTACTTCATGCTGAGCCAGTAGTTGACCACGACAGACGTGGTAAACGAGATCGTGGTGCTCATCAAAAAGTCGAGGTGGAACAGCTCGACGAGCGCAATGAGCATACCCCAGTCGATGCCAAAGGAGATAAGACCCACGACAGCGAACTTGAGGAATTGCTTGGTATGAGGTTGTGCCAGTGCCTTGCGCACGTAATCACATCCAATGCGTTGACGAATCGAGCAACGAGATACTTTAGAGCTTTTGCGTGGGAAACGTAAGGTCTTTGGCAAGAACTATACGAACTCGCCAAATATTCAAGAGGCAATCCGCAAACGTTGCAAATCTTGCCGTAAACGAGCAAGGCCCACGAACAACGCAGCGCTCGACGCGCGTCGTCCGTGGGCCCCGTAGTGCAACGAGGAGGCCGGGCTACTTGGTCTGCTCGCCCTCCAGGAAGATCTTGCGCGTTACAAAGTTGTAGACCATGACCAGCGCGGTAGCGCAAATCTTGGCGATATTGGCCTCGAGGCCCAGGCCGGCGTTGAGGGCCAGCACGATGCCATCGTTGAGCGCCAGGCCAATAACGGACAGCACGACAAAGATGATGAACTCGCGGCGGCGGCTCATGCCCTCCTTGTGCGCAAACACGTACTTCATGCTCGCGACGTAGTTAAAGATGAGCGAGACGATAAAGCCGCTGGTGTTGGCGATTAGGATGTTGAGACCCAGACCGTAGTGGAGCAGATTCATGATGCCAAAGTCGATGACAGTGGCAATGACGCCGACGACGCCGAATTTCATGATCTGTGCAAGGAGCTTTTGCATGGTACCTGCCTTAGGGTGGCGCCGGGGCGCCGTGGGGATGACAAACCCAGAAAGTTTAGCCAATCCCCGTGGGCGGGGCTAGGCACGCCCCTCGATAGCACCGTTTCTATATGCATCGAGCAGCTGGCGCAGGTCCTGGATCTGGCTGCGAATCTTGGCACCGGTATCGGTGTCACTCACCATGCGGCGCCGGTCGGCCTCGTCAAAGCGGTTGGTCTCGCTTTCGATGTCGATGTTGCGGGTGAGCGCCTCGGCAACGGTGGTAAAGGCCTGGTGCGACTTGAGGCGGCATCCGCGCGAGCTCGAGATGAGCGTGTAGCCGGCGATGCCCGTTTTGGGATGGTAGGCGCGACAGAAACCGCCGTCGATGACCAGCAACTTGCCGTTGGCGCGGATGGGCTGCTCGCCCTTGGTGGTTTTGACCGGGGTATGGCCGTTGATGATGTGGCCCGTCGGCGAGCAGGCCATGGGGGCGACGCCAAACTCGCGCATGATGTCGTCGCAAACGGACGAGGACGTGGTGAGCGTATAGTACGGGTCCATCGGCTCGACCCACGTGCTCTTGTCGGCGATGTAGGCGCGCTCGAACGTGCGCACCACGCGTCCGCTGGCGGGTGAGTTAAAGCCAATCCACAGGTACCACATCCAGTCGAGGGCATCGCGGTCGCCGACGCGCCAGGCGCGGCGGGCGATGTGGTCGCAAAAATCGAAGTAATCGCGGCCAGCATGCCAGGTGCCCAGGCAGTTCATGCTGCTAAAGGTGCCGTCTTCGTTGAGCGGCACGCAGCCGTGGAACAGCAGGTTGCCGTTGGTGACCTTGTACATCGAGCCGTGGGTGTAGAGGAAATCGATATGGCGATGCAGGTGATCGGCGGTGACAAACTCGGACACGAGCTTGTCGATGATGTGTTGCTCCTGGGGCGTGAGCGTGTATGGGTCCGCCGGATCGACGGTGGGGAAGTCGTTGGTCGTGAGCGGCCATACGCTGCCGTCGGCGAGGGCGACCGTGCCGGCGTCGTGATCGATCTTGTCGAGCAGCAGGCGGTCTGCCATGTCGAACTCGGGGTGGCGCTGGATAATCTGGCCCTCGAGCTTAAAAAGCAGGACGTTGATGGCTTTGATCAGCGGGCTGATGGACTCGCCGGCGGTATAGGTGGCGTCGGCGAAGGCGACAAGCTCGCGCAGCGAGATGCCATAGTCGTTCTCGAGAATCTCGTAGTTGTCGTAGCGCAGGTTGTTGCGCAGTACCGTGGCGATGCAGGCGGGCTCGCCGGCAGCGGCACCCATCCACAGCAGGTCGTGGTTGCCCCACTGAATATCGAGCGAATGATAGGTGAGCAGGCAGTCCATAATCTTGGCCGCGCCGCCACCGCGATCGAAGATGTCGCCCACCAAGTGCAGGTGGTCGACGGCGAGGCGCTTGATGAGCGAGGCGAGCGACTCGATAAAGTCGTCGGCGCTGGCGGTCTCTAAGATGGATTCGATAATGCGCTCGTGATAACGCACGCGGTAGTTGTTCTCGTCTGGATGCGTGTGCAGCAACTCGTCGATGATGTAGGCGTAATCGCGCGGGATGGCCTTACGTACCTTAGAGCGGGTATAGCGGCTCGAAAGCGAGCGGGCAACCACGATGAGCTGGTCGAGCATGGTCTTGTACCAGGTGGGCGAGTCCTCGCGCCGGCTGCGGACAAGATCGATCTTCTCGCGCGGATAGTAGATGAGCGTGCACAGCTCGCCCTTTTCGCCAAAGGAGAGCGTGTCGCCAAAGATTTCGTCGACATGCTCGCGCACGACGCCCGAGCAGTTATTGAGGATGTGCATAAAGGCTTCGTACTCGCCATGCACATCGCTCATAAAATGCTCGGTGCCCTTGGGCAGGTTGAGGATGGCCGAGAGATTGATAATCTCGGTGAATGCGGATTGCTCGGTGGGGAACTGTCTCGACAGCAGGCGCAGATACTTGAAGTCGTGCGGATTGTGATCGAATGCGGCCATGAAGCACCTTCCGATGTGGTTGGTAAAACTGATAAAGCATCGTCAAACGTTTATCAGTATGCGCCGCTTTTGTTTCGATTGGAGATGAGAGGTCGAATTGTTTGCCGAACGGTTTGGTAAATCGATTTAGTTGAGGTAAATATGGCGGTTGAGTGGAGACGCAGGGTCGTTTTTGCAGACGCATGCCTCCGGGATCGATAGAGATGATGACGGTAAAGATGTTCACTACCTTTGCTTCAATTTGGTAAATAGTGGACATTTGTACCGTATTCACGCTTGCTGTGCGATAATTTGCGCAGCAATGAGTAAGGAGCCTCATATGAGTGATTTTGTCCTGACCTGTGAATCCGCCGCCGATCGAACCCGTGAGTTCTTTGCGTCGCGCAATATCCCTGTCGTGTGTTTTCATTACGAGATCGACGATGTTGTCTATACGGACGATCTGTATCAGTCGATTGCGCCGGACGATTTTTTTGCCCAGATTGCCGCGGGCGCCATGCCCAAGACGTCTCAGGTGAGCGTAGGTGAGTACGAGAAGTTTTGGGAGCCGTTTGTTGCCGAGGGCAAAGACGTGCTGCACCTGGCATTGTCGTCGGGTATTTCGGGCACGTATGGATCGGCCTGCGTTGCGGCGCAGATGCTCGCGGATCGCTATCCCCAGGGCGGCAAGGTGCGCGTCATCGATTCGCTGGCTGCGTCTTCGGGCTTTGGCCTGCTGGCGGAGTGTGCCGCCGACGTTCGCGATAGCGGCGCTTCGCTCGACGAGACGGCCGTTTGGATTGAGGAGCATAAACTCAACCTTCACCACTGGTTCTTCTCGACCGATCTGTCGAGCTACCTGCGCGGCGGTCGCATTTCGGCCGCGAGCGCGATCATCGGCACGGCGCTCAAGATTTGCCCGCTTATGACGGTCGATTGCGAAGGTGAGCTGGCGCCGCGTGAGAAGATTCGCACCAAGAAGCGCGCGATCTCCGAGATGGCCAAGACTGTGATGGCGCATGTGCAGGACGGTGCGAACTATTCGGGCAAGTGCATCATGTCGCACTCGGCGTGCCGCGAGGGCGCTGAGGCCGTTGCGGCACTGATAGAGGAACAGGTTCCGCAGCTCAAAGGCAAGATTGAGATCAACAGCATCGGTGCTCTGATTGGCTCGCATACCGGCCCTGGCACGGTGGCCGTCTTCTTTATCGGCGACAAGCGCGTGGACTAACGTTCGTGGGCTGGCTGACGGTTTTAACGGCTGCGCCTGTCCCTCCTGACATTTGATAACAGAAAAAGGCCCGTCCCGTTGTTTGCGGGACGGGCCTTGCTGTTGCGGCTAGCGTTTCTTTCCGCGGAAGAAGAAACCGTGCAGCGAGGGCTTGAGTCCGCGGTTGGCGCGACGCTCCTCGATATGATCGTGGATCGAAGCGACGCGTTCGATGACTTCGTCGGGGATCGGCACATCGGGATTCATGTTTTCGACCTGGCTGACCTCGGCGGCGGCGACCTGGTCGATAATGGGCACATCGTCGCGCGAGATGACAGGCGTGGTGTCTTCCTTCATCTTGCGATAGCGCTTCATCATGTCGGTCTGCAACTGCTGGGCCGAAGGCGGCGTCCAGATGATGGCGTTGGCGCCGGCGGCGATGGTTTCGCGGATGCTCTCGGGCGTCTTGCCACCTGGTGCGATGAGCGGAAGGTTGGGATAGTGCTCGCGCAGTTCACGCAGGACCTGCGGCGTGTTCTTGCCGGCGGCGATGTTGAGGATCTTGGCTCCGGCGCGCACTTTGGCATGTGCATCATCGTCGCAACGTACGACCGTGGCGATGACGGGGATGTCGGCGATGTTGGTGATGTGCTCGACCATCTCGGCAGTAGCGGGGGAGTTGACCACGCAGCCCGCCGCGCCCTGCATCTCGGAGACGGCCGCCATCTGCACGGAGCGCTTGCCGGTGGTGGTGCCGCCACCAACGCCCACAAAGCCCGGGCACTCGGCAACGGTCAGCAGCGCCTGCGTAATGGCGGGCTGCGGCGTGAAGGGGTAGACGGCAAACACGGCGTCGGCATTGGAATTGCGGATGACCGCCACGTCGGTGGTGTAGATGAGCGATTTGATGCGGCGGCCAAAGAGCGTAAAGCCGCTGGCCTCCTCGATCTCATCGGGCATGCGGAGAGCCGCCTTGCGCAGACGTCCGTCGATGGGCAGCGGCTCCATGGGCAAAAGGCCGTTGGGAGTTACGGCCACCTGGGGCTCGGTAAATTCGTCTGCAAGCTTTACCTCGGAGAAGTCGACCGAGGCGACGATGTCTTCGTGAACCTCGGCGGGAACATCGATGGGGGCTTGGTCGCTAGTCGCGGCAGGCGTCTCGAAGGAGCTGGTGCCGACAAAGGCGTCGACGCGCTCGTTCAAATCGTTGAGAGAATCCATGGCGGTCCGTTTCTATGTTGTGCGGTCGGCAGTGTACGACCGGCGTTGCGAGTGCTAAATCGTTTGACGAGTTGATTTTTCCCCGCTGCGCCATCCGTTAGACTGAAGGGCCGGCGAACGTGAAGAAGCTGTGGTGGCGGGAATCGAGGTGCTATCTTGAATGTCCCGTATACAAAAGAGAGGTGACGCGGTATGGAATTTTCGGCAATGTTGGGCTCGATTGGCCTATGCATGGGCGCAATCGTTGCCGCCGCGGTCATCTACTTTGTGGTCACGGCCATCAAGGGCAAAAAGGCCGAGCGCAAGGAGCGTGAAGCGCTTGCGCGGCATAAGGACCAGCAGGACAGGCGCGCACGGCGATAGCTTGTTGAGTTTTGAATCCGTGCGCTAGCTGCGTTTTCGGACCAGGGCGATATAGAAGCCCTCAAAGTCGCGACTGGGCGGAATGGTCAGCGTGCCGGGCATACCGTTGGCAATGGTTGAGACGTGGCCGGCGGCAATGGCCTCGGTAAGGGCGTTGCACTCGATATGCGGCTTGTCGCCGGCATCCTGGGCGCGACGCGCTTCGCTTTCGCTCGGCGTGCCGTCGAGGGGGATGAGCTCGCAGTCCATATGCTTGTCGAGGGCCTCTTGCAGGGCATCCTCGTTTTCCTGCGGCAAGATCGAACATGTCGAATAGACGAGCGTGCCGCCCGGTTTGAGGGCCCCCATGGCGCGGTCCAGAAGCGCGCGCTGCGAGCGGGCGCACTTGACGAGCAGCTGCTCGGTGAGGCCGCGCAAGCTCTTTTCGTTGCCGCTGATGACGGTGCCCGTACCGGTGCAGGGGGCGTCGAGCAGGATACGGTCAAAGCGGAAGAACTCGTCAAGCTCGCGTGCGTCAATACGCATGACGGGCACGTTTTTGGCGCCCTGGCGGCCCAAGTTGGCCTCGAGCTTTTCGGCACGGGGAATGCTCATCTCGCAGGCGGTGAGGTGCGCCTGTCCCTGGGTGAGGGCGGCGATCTGCGTCGTCTTGCCGCCGGGGGCCGCGCACATGTCCAGGATGTCCTCGCCGGGCTGGGCGCCCAGGACCAACGGCGGCATCATGGACGACAGGCTCTGCAGGTAGATCTTGCCGTCACGGTAGATGTCGAGGCCCCACAGGTCGGAAACCTGGGCCTCGGGCAGGATGAACGCGTCCGGGTACCATGCGACGGGGCGGTGGGCGATGCCGGCTGTGTCGAGCGCGGCGGCAATGTCTTCGTCGGTCGCCTTGAGCGTGTTGGCTCGCAGCGTGACCGGGCGCGTGACTGCGGCGCCAAAGCCCTCGATCATGAGCTCGGCATCGGCAGACGTGTAGGCGCCGGCAACCGTGTCGACCATAAAGCGCGGCAGGTCGGCGGCGCAGGGAAGGGTGGCAAGCTGGTCGGAAAGCTCGGTAGCGGCAAACTGCCTAAGCTTGAGCTCGGGCTTAACCTGCTTTTTCTGCTTACGACGACGCGGCTTGGACATCCGTCTTTCCTTCCCGTCCCAAATTGGTTACTTTCCGGGCACGCTGCTGCTGCCGTGCTTTAGTACTGACTCTCGTGCTTGCTAAAGAAGTCGAAGCGCGGGGGCAGCGGCTTCACGCGGTGCTCGCCGGGCTTCTCGCCCAGGCTCTCCACAAACTCGTCCGTGGAGGCAAAGATGTTGTCCCAGCTAAAGAAGGCGACCGGGTCGACGTCGAAGTACTCGCAGATGAGCTCGCAGCCGGTCGGGACGATGCCGTGCATCAGGACGGTCGCCACGCGCAGCTCGGTAAAGGCGTCGACCAGGGCCTGCTTCATGGCGGCGTTGGCTGGCTCGCCCTCGAGCTTGTTGGCGGCCTTGGAGGCATCGCTCCAACGCTTGTTGGCGGCGCGCAGGTAGTCGTCGCACACGGCGAGCGCGCGGTGCGTCTCGAACTTGTACATGGCCTGTTCAAAGGCAAGGGCGGCCTGCTCGGCAGCCTCGGCCACGGCAGCAGAGGCGGCACCGGCGGGAATGCAGCCGTTGCGATAGGGGCCTTCGTCGCCCTCCTTGACGGCGACGCCGTAGAAGCAGCTGCGGGCCAGGCGGTTGAACACGCCGGTCAGCAGCGCGCTCTCCTTAAGGGCCGGGTCGATAACGCGCTTGTCGTCGCAGGCGCGCACCTCGTTGCCGTCCTTGTCCTTGCCGGTCACGCGGGTGTCGTATGCCTTGGGGCTAAAGCTCACCGGCTTCTCGGACAGGCCGAGCGACAGCCAATGCGCGCGCATCTGCTCGCAGGTGTAGTGGTTGAGCAGGTCGTCTGCCGGCGGGGGAGGCGTCTGCGAGGACGAGCTGGCCTTTTTGCCCATGTAGAGCAGGTGGTAGCAGGCGCTGACGGTGCTCTGCGTGAGGTCCCAACCCAGGGCCTCCCACATGGCGGTCTGCGCGATGCAGTAGAAGTAGATGTTGTCCTGGCCGATGAACTGGTAGATCTGTGCGTCGTCAGAGCACCACCAGTCGCGCCAGTCGAGCGAGCTGTGCTGGTAGGCGGGTGCGGGTACCTGCGTGGAATCGGCGGCGGCCTCGCCCATGAGGGCGGCGTCCTGGGCGGCGACACCCTCAGTTACGCCGGCGGCGCGGGCATCGCGGGCGAGCACGGTGCGGGTGTAGCTGATGGGCGCCCACAGGCTCTCGGGCCAGCACCAGCAGGTGACGTCGTTCACACCGTCGACCTCGGGTACCGGAACGCCCCAGTCGATGTTACCGGTGATGCGGAAGGGCACGAGCGCCTTGCCGCTGCGGAAGCGCACTCCGCCGTTGGCGAGCACCGCATGGGCGTCGTCGCGCTCCTTCCAGCTGGGGAAGGTGACGGTAAAGCTGCTCTTGTTGCCCTCGGGCTCCAGCACGGTGTGCTCGGGGAGCTGGTCCTCGACGGCGTCGAAGGCCTCGCGGAACTTGTTCTGGATGTAGAGCTGCGCCGGCAGCAGCCACTCTTCCATGGTCTTGGAGACCACGGAACGAACCTGCGGGTTCTGGGCGAGCTTGGCGGTATAGGTCTTCATAAAGTCGAGGTAGGCCGGCAGGTCGAAGTAGAGGTTGTCGACCGGGCGCAGCTCGGGCACCTCGCCGGTGAGCTGGCTCTTGGGCGCGATGAGCTCCTCGGGCTCAAACTGGTGACCCAGGTCGCACTCGTCGGCATAGGCCTTCTCGGACTTGCAGCCCTGGATGGGGCAGCGGCCGATCACCTGGCGGCCATTGAGGAACGTGCCGGCCTTGGCGTCGTAGAACTGCAGCGTGGAGCGCTTGGAGATGGTGCCCTGCTCGTGCAGGCGCTCGATAATCTCGGCGGTAACCTCGTTGTGAATCTGCGCGGCCGGCTCAAGGCCCGAGCCGCCGTAGATATCGCAGCTGATGTTGTAGTTGTTGAGGGTCGCGGCCTGGCGGGAGTGGTTGGACTCGACGTACTCGCTAATGGACTTGTCGTAGCCCTCGTTCTCCTTGAGCTTGCGGTAGCTCTCCATGATGGGCGAGCCGTAGCAGTCGGTACCCGAGGTGAAGATGACGTTCTCGCGGCCCAGACGGTCGCGCAGGAAGCGGGCGAAGAAGTCGGCCGGGACAAAGACGCCACCAACGTGGCCAAAGTGAAGGCCCTTGTTGCCGTAGGGCTCGCCGGCGGTAACGATGGCGCGGCGAGGCCAACTTGGACGGTCGTTCATGGAGTATTTGGATGCCATGGGACTCCTTCGCATATGGTGAGAGCGCACCCGGGCACAGGGCCTGGCTGCGCGGTGGTCAATTCGTGCATATCGTTCGACATTATCGCACATGCGGACGGGTACGTGACAGGGGCGCTATCCTAAGATGCTATGAATGAGATTTCCAACATACATGCGTTTGAGGACGAGGATTTTCTGCACGCCTGCTTTGTGTGGGGGATGGCCGTGCTTGGCGCATTTGCCGTGTGTCTGGTGCCGGTGTTTATGCTGCTGGGCGGGCCCGCGGACCTGGATGCGGCGGATGCGGGCGGTTGGACGGCCGTTTTGGGCTGGATAGTCGGCTTGGCTGCGGTTTCGGCGGCGTCATTTGCCGTGCACGAGCTGGTGCACGGTGTGTTATTTAAGCTTCTGGCGCCTGCGGGCGCGAAGGTGACCTTTGGGGCGAATCGCGAGACGGCGATGATCTATGCCTGCGCCGAGGGCGTGGTCTATTCGCGCCGGCGGTACGTGGCAGTTTGCCTGGCGCCGACGGTTGTTGTGACGGCGGCGTTTGCCCTGGGGTTTGCGTTTTCGGGCTATCCGCTGATGTGCTACCTGGCGGCCGGCTTGCATTTGTCGGGCTGTGTGGGCGACTGGTATTACGTGCGGACCATCCTGCGCGACCGCCGCATTGTCGCCTGCGAGGACACGTCCTTTGGCGTCCGCTTTTTCGCAAGGTAGTCTTTTGGGATGATTTTTCTGGGACGGGGATTAAAAAATCATTGTGGGAGAGGAGATGTCCATGAAGCCGTTGCTGCTGCACGCTTGCTGCGCGCCGTGCTCGCTGGAACCGGTTCGTCTGCTGCGCGAGGAGGGGTTTGAACCCACGATTTGCTGGACCAATCCCAATATCCAGCCGCGCGATGAATGGCAGCGGCGCTTGGACGAGCTGCGCCGGTGGTGTGCCGATGGCGGCATTGAGCTCATCGAGGCGGGGGAGGACCGCGAGCGTTGGGAGGCCGGCGTGGCCCCGTTGGGCGCCAATCGAGCCCGTCGCTGTCGCGCGTGCTATGCTCTGCGCCTGGCCGAGGCGTGCCGCGTGGCCCAGGAGCGCGGGTTCGAATATGTGGGTACGACGCTCGCCGTCTCGCCGTATCAGCTGTTCGATACCTGTAATGACGTGCTTGAGCGCTTGGCGGCGGCACATGGGCTCACCCCGGTCATTCGCGATTTTCGCCCGTATTACCCCGAGGCCACGCGCCGTTCGCGCGAGCTGGGCATGTATCGGCAGAATTATTGCGGCTGCCGATTCTCGGCCGTCGAGGCGGCCATGGACCGCGCCCGCATCCGCGACGAGCGCAAAGCGTCCAAAAAGTAGTTCTTTTGGGCTGACAGCCTGCTAGGATGTAGAGCGGACTTTAGCTATATAAGGAGTATCCGACGTGTCTATGCGTACCGATGATTTTGACTACAACCTTCCCGAGGAACTGATTGCCCAGGCTCCTGCCGAGCCGCGCGACTCCTGCCGCCTGCTGGTGGTGGATCGCAAGGGCTCCCAGGCGGGAACGCCGCTGGAGCACGGCGGTACCGTCGAGCACCGCATCTTCCGTGACATCATCGACTATATCGAGCCGGGCGATGTGCTCGTCATCAACAAGACGCGCGTGATGCCGGCCCGCCTGATCGGTCGCAAGACGGGCTCGGGCGGCGTGGTCGAGACGCTGCTGCTCAAGCGCCGCGAGGATGTTGACCCGCTGGGTCACGTTTGGGAGTGCCTGGTCAAGCCGGGCAAGCGCCTGAAGCCCGGTGCTCAGATTGAGTATCGCGCCGGTGGCGCCCATGCGCCCGAGGGTGCGCCCGTGGTGCTGACGGCCGAGGTTGTCGACTTTGTCACCGATAGCCGCGGTGGCCGTCTGGTGCGCTTTGAGCCGGCCGGTTGCAATGCCGCCGGCGAGCAGCGCACGCTCGACGAGGCCATCCATGCTGCCGGTCACGTGCCGCTGCCGCCCTACATTACCGATTACGAGGGCGATCCCGAGAAGTACCAGACCGTCTACGCCATGAAGGAAGAGCACTCAGCTGCCGCTCCCACGGCGGGTCTGCACTTTACCCCCGAGCTTATGGCCGCTATCGAGGCCAAGGGTGCGAAGTTTGCCGCCGTCGAGCTCGAGGTGGGCATCGATACCTTCCGTCTGGTGGAGGAGGACGATCCCACGCAGCATGTGATGCACACCGAGCGCTACCACGTGTCGCAGGAAGTTGTCGACGCCGTGCATAAGGCGAAGGCCGAGGGACATCGCGTGATCGCCGTCGGCACCACCGCGGTGCGCTCGCTCGAGAGCGCGTTTGACGCAGACGCGCCGGTGTCCGATCCGGCCGTGACGGCGCGCTATTTTGAAGGCCGCGAGGATGGCGCCGACACGCTCGGCCGCGGTGACATCGTGGTACGCGAGAACGCGACAACGCAGCTCTACCTCATGCCTGGCTCGACCTATCACGTGGTCGACGCACTGATCACCAACTTCCACGTGCCGCGTTCCACGCTCATGATGCTCGTGAGCGCGCTTGCCTCCCGCGACCAGATCATGGATGCCTACGCCGCCGCTATCGAAGAACGTTATCGCTTCTTCAGCTTTGGCGATGCCATGCTCATTTGTTAGTTACGCGGTTCTACGAACCGCGTAACGGCTCGACGCTGCGCGGGCCGCATTTGGACAATCTGACGTTCAACTTCAAGGGCGCGACCTTTGTAGTTACGCGGTTTTACCAAACCGCGTAACCAGTTGACGCTGCAAACCCACCAGAGCGGCAATCTGCCTTTCAACTTCGGCGGCATGACCAGAAGGTCAATGCCGCCTTGTTTCAAGGCACCTTGCTCGCTCTGGCGGGTTTTCGCTGTCGGTGCCAAAACACCGGCGTTGCCTTGGCTGTCAATGTGGCACTTGGGGACGTTCCTTTTGTGCCGGCACCTGGGGACGTTCCTTATGTCAAGAAGTTGTTACAAGAGGGATAGGTTGCCTTACGCCAATCAAAAGTTGCGGTGAGATAGTTCTTGAATTGGCCTTTTTGATGGCTAAACAGGAACTATCTCACCGCAACTGCGTTGAGCGTTTTTTGGCGGCTGGTTTACTTGCTTGCGAACAGCCAGATGAGGACGATCACCAGAATCACGGCGACAATGCAGACGATGGCTCCGGTGAATTTGATGCGTGAGTCGCGGGTGCGCTCGCGCACGTCGTCCTCGGCGGCTTCGAGTTGAGCCACTTCACGCTCAGTTTCGGCGTGCTCGGCCTTATCGCGGGCCAGGGAGCCCGCGAGCGATTCGGTAATCTCGGGATGGTCATGCACCTCGGTCGCCTGCTCGATGATCGACTGTGCGTGTGCGACGTCCGCCTGGGCATTGGCAATAGCCTGCTCTTGCTCTCGACGCGCCTTGTCCTCGGCGGCGATCTTCTCGCGCAGTTCGCGCTGGCGCGTTGCGGCGGCGGCTTTTGCGGTCTGCAGCTCGTCGCGCGCGGCATCGGCCTCGGCCGTCACGGCCTGATGGGCACGCTTGGCGTCGGCGATGGGGGCTTGCGCCTGCTCGACGGCGTGCTCGGCGGCCGCGAGCGAGTGCTCAAGATCGGCGGTGATGTTCGGGACATCTTCCTCGGCTTTGCGCAGGGCATCGGCCGTGTCGGAGATCTGCATCGAAAGCTCGCTGGTGCGCACCGTGTAATTGGCGGGATTCGCCGAAGGATTGCGCTGCAGCTCGGCATACTCGCGGCGCAGCGTTTCGAGTTGAGCGCGCGTGGCATCGACGGTTTGCTGCGCTGCGGCAACGCCGGCGTCGCGCTCGGCTTGCACCTTGTCGCGGATGCGCTTGGAATCCTCGAGGCGTCGAACGAGGCGGTTACCGGTTTCGCGCGAGCTTGCTTCGCGCGCCTCCACGGCATCGAGTGCGGCTTTGAGACGCCGCTCGGTGGCATCGTCCTCTTCTTTTATTTGCTCGAGCTGCGCCTTGAGCTCTGTTGCCTTGGCAGCATGGGTATCGCGGCCGATTTCTGCCGCCGCGGCGGCCTTTTGTGCCGTGTCGATAGTCTGGCGCTGCTCGGCGACGATTTGGTCGTAGCGGCCTGCGATATCCTGACGCGTCTCGAGTTCCTCGCCTTGATCGGCGATGCGCTGCTCAAGTTCGGCCAGGTGGGCACGGGCGTCCGCGAGTGCCTTCTTTGCGGCGTTCATCTCGCGCATGGCCGAGGCACCCTGGGCGATAAAGGCGCCCACGGCGCTGGCAGTGTTTGAGACGGCGCCTCCCAGATCGCGGCTGGCTGCGGGGGCATGCGGGGCGGTCGGGTGGGCGGCGTTTGCCGTGCCCGCATCGGGCGCCTGTGACGTGGCGATGCTGCCGGTGCCGCCCTCGACCACGGAAAAGCCGGCAGCGTGCGGGTCGACTGCATCGGCGCCAATGGTAGGGTGCTCAAGCTGCAGGAACGAGGGCAGGGTGCTGCCTTGGTCGGCAACGGGGGTCTCGCCGGGCACGAAGGTCGAGGCGGCCTCGGCGGCCTCCTCTTCTTCGGCGTCAATATCGGCGTCGGCCACGGCGTTTTTCATCGCTTTGACGGCATCCATCATGGAGTCCATGACGGCATCGAGCTCTTCTTCCGAAGACACCTCGATAGGGCCTTCTGCTTGCGGGGCGGCGTCCTTTTCGGGGGCGTCGTCCTGAGCGGCCGAATCGTCGTTTTGCTCGTCGGCATTTTCGGCCGTAGGGATTTCCGTCGCAGCGCCGTTATCCAGAGTGGCGTCGTCGACGTCGGTATCATTGCAGGTCGCAGCGTCAGTATCTGCGGCGACGTCTGCTGAATCATCAATATGCTGTTGAGTCTGGGGGTCCAGCTCGTCTGTCATAGGCATGTGCTCCTCATCGTTGTTTGTCACCCTATGATAAAGTCTCGCGCCGACATCCCGCGCCCCGCAGCAAAGTTTCAAAACGTGTTCGATGACTCGCTTGGATAGCAAAAATTCGTCCTCTAAATTCAGTTTACGCTTGACATTCCCTTCGCCGAATGACGTTGCGCCGTTCGCCTGGTGCGGTCTTTATTTTTCACTTGAACCCGCTAAAGTTGCATTTCAGCTTTTGGCGCGTGAAGTTGGATACGCGCAGTCGGCGGGCGTGCCCGTCGCGATTCGAAAGGACTTTGTATGGGACTTTTCACTGGTAAGACCGTGATCGTCACCGGCGGCGGCAAGGCCACGCTTAAGGACGGCTCCGCTGGCTCCATCGGTTACGGCATCGATATCGCTTTTGCCAAGGAGGGCGCAAACCTCGTCATTACCGGTCGCAACGTTGCCAAGCTCGAGGCTGCCAAGGAGTCCCTCGAGGCCGAGTACGGCGTCAAGGTTCTGCCTGTTCAGGCCGATGTCTCGGCTGGTCAGGACAACGAGGCCGTTGTTCAGAACGTCATCGACAAGGCCATTGAGGAGTTCGGCCGCATCGACGCCGTCGTCAACAATGCTCAGGCCAGCGCCTCGGGCGTGACCATCGCCGACCACACCATGGATCAGTTTAACCTGGCCATTTATTCCGGTCTGTATGCCACCTATCTGTACATGCAGAAGGCCTATCCGCACCTGAAGGAGACCAAGGGCTCCGTGGTCAACTTTGCTTCGGGCGCCGGCCTGTTTGGCAACTACGGCCAGTGCAGCTACGCCGCCGCCAAGGAGGGCATCCGCGGCTTGACCCGCGTTGCCGCCAACGAGTGGGGCAAGGACGGCATCAACGTCAACATCGTGTGCCCGCTTGCTTGGACCGCTGCGCTCGAGAACTTCCAGGATGCCTATCCCGAGGCGTTCAAGGCCAACGTCCATATGCCGCCGGCGGGTCATTACGGCGACGTCGAGAAGGAGATCGGCCGCGTGGTCGTTCAGCTCTGCGGCCCCGACTTTAAGTACATGAACGGTGAGACCGTCACCCTCGAGGGTGGCATGGGCCAGCGGCCCTAACAGTTACGCGGTTCTACGAACCGCGTAACCAGTTGACGCTGCAAACCCGCCAGAGCGGTAATCTGCCTTTCAACTTCGGCGGCATGACCAGAAGGTCAATGCCGCCTTGTTTCAAGGCACCTTGCTCGCTCTGGCGGGTTTTCGCTGTCGGTGCCATAGCATCGGCGCTACCTTGGCTGTTGGAAATGATCCCAGACGTAGTCGCTGGGGACGTTCTTAAACGACTATGACCCCTTTGCGCCAGTTTCTGTCGAGTCGGTGCTCCTTGCGGGTTGCCCGTATAATGGTTTGCGTATGAACCGCAACCAAGGAGTTCCAGTTTATGGACCAGAGCCTTTTTAAATTCGACCTGATCGCCGAGGACCCGACGACGCACGCGCGTGCCGGCGTACTGCACACCCCGCACGGCGATATCGAGACGCCAATCTTTATGCCCGTGGGCACCAAGGCAAACGTCAAGGGTATTCCTACCGAGACCGTCAAACAGCTCGGCGCCCAGATCGTGCTTGCCAACACCTATCACCTGTCCATGCGTCCCGGCGAGGACACCATTGCCGAGCTGGGCGGCCTGCACAAGTTTATGAACTGGCACGGCCCCATTCTTACCGATTCGGGCGGCTTCCAGGTGTTCAGCCACAACGACGCCGTCAAGCTCACCGACGAGGGCGTGCGCTTTATCGTCAACGACTACGACGGCCGCCACGTGTTCTGGACGCCCGAGGACAACATGGAAATCGCCATGAAGCTCGGGTCCGATATCTGCATGCAGCTGGACCAGTGCCCGGGCTATCCCGCCACGCGCGCCTACGTTGAGCGCGCCGTTGAGCTGTCGAGTATGTGGGCCGAGCGCTGCTATAAGGCGCATACCCGCGATGACCAGGCGCTCTTTGGCATCGTCCAAGGCGGCATGCACCTGGACCTGCGCCTGCGCTCGCTGCGCCATCTGGAGGAGTGCGGCGACTTCCCCGGTTACGGCATCGGCGGCTACTCGGTGGGCGAGGACCACGAGACTATGTTCGAGACGCTGGCGCCGCTGGTTTCCGAGTACATGCCTAAGCACAAGCCGCGCTACCTCATGGGCGTCGGCAACCCTACCACGCTCGTGCGCGGCGTTGGCGTGGGCATCGACATGTTCGACTGCGTGCTGCCGACGCGCACCGGCCGCATGGGTACGGCGTTCTCCAGTGAGGGTCGCCTCAACTTCCGTAACGCGCGCTTTGCGCACGACGATGGTCCCATCGACCCCACCTGCACCTGCCCGGTGTGCACGGGCGGCTACAGCCGCGCGCTCATCCGCCACATGGTCACGCAGAAGGAGATGCTCGGCGGTATTCTGCTGTCGATGCACAACATCTACTACCTGCTCAACCTTATGCAGCGTGCCCGCCAGGCCATTATCGAGGGCCGCTACGGCGCGTTCGTGAGTGACTGGATGAACAGTCCTGCGGCGGTGGACTACTAAGAGCGGCGCGGGCGCTTGCAGAGCGCTGGCAACGGCAAGGGGCGAGCGCTGGCCGGTCATCGCGTTCGCTAACACGGTCTGCGCGACCGCTGACCGATAGCTTGCAAGCACTTGATGCATCGTGGGTACCATACCGAATGGTTGATGTTCGGGCGGGTGTTTGGCGCATGGCGTCGACCCCGCCCGTTTTTCTTTTTCTCGATAGGAGTACCCATGATTAAGAACGAGAATGTCGAGGGCGAGCCTGCCTACGACGAGACGTACCGCCGCGGCCCCGTGTTCATGCGCGGCCCCATGATTCCTAAGGACAACACCTACGCCAACCTGCTGGCGCCCGAGGAGTCGACCGACTGGCTGCATGCCGACCCCTGGCGCGTGCTGCGCATTCAGGCAGAGTTTGTCGACGGCTTTGGCGCGCTTGCCGAGCTCGGGCCCGCGGTGACCATCTTCGGCAGCGCCCGCACGCCCAAGACCGATCCGCTCTACAAGGCGGCACGCGCGGTCGGTCGCAAGATTGCGCAACGTGGCGTGGCGGTCATCACCGGTGGCGGCCCCGGCATCATGGAAGCGGCCAACAGGGGAGCGGCGAGTGTCAACGGCAAGTCAGTTGGCCTGGGCATTGAGTTGCCGCACGAGCATGGGCTCAATAAATACGTGAACCTCGGCATGGACTTCCGTTACTTCTTTGTGCGCAAGACCATGTTCGTCAAATACAGCTCGGGTGCTATCGTGTTTCCCGGCGGTTTTGGCACGCTCGACGAGATGTTCGAGGTGCTCACGCTGGTGCAGACGCACAAGGTCAAGCGCATGCCGCTTGTGCTGGTGGGTACCGAGTACTGGCAGGGCCTGTTCGACTGGCTCAACGGCCCGGTGATGGATGCCGGTATGATCAGCCCGCTCGATCCCGAGCTCGTACACATCACCGACGACCTCAACGAGGCCGTCGACATTGCCCTGAGCGGGCTGATGTAGATCAATCGTGCCCACGCGACATGAATACGCATGGCAATCTGATGTTATTTAACATCAGATTGCCATTTATATTGGGTATACTGGTGTAAAAGACGAGGGCGAGGAGGTCGCAAATGTCTACAGCAACAGTTAAGCCTACGACGGTTCGAATCGAAGAGGGGCTCAAGGAGCAGGCGACTGAGTTCTTGGATTCGGTCGGCCTCAGCCTCAATTCCTATCTCAATCTTGCCGTTCGGCAGCTGGTAAATCAGCGAAAGATTCCTTTTGAGATTGTAGGAAGGGCGGAGGTGCCCAACGAGGCGACGAGGCGTGCCATGGTGATCGCCGAGGCTCATGAGTTGGGGATTTTGCCGGACGATAGCCTGTCATTCAATAACGCTGATGAGCTTATGTCATTCCTCGATGAGGAATAGCGATGTTCGAGATTAAAGTCGAGGCTCAATTTAAGGTGGACTACAAACGAACGATGCGCATGCATCCGCAGCTAAAAAGTGAGTTTAAAGCGGCGGTTGCAGAGCTTGTGGCTCATGGGTCACTTCCGGCGGAGTATGGCGCCCACGAGCTCTCAAACCCGGGCGGAAACTACAACGGCCACATCGATTTCCACCTATCCGATGGCTTGGTCGATGTGGTCGTTCTGTACTTGCCGCATAAGACTAATCCTGTGATCCGACTGGTCAGAATGGGCTCGCATGAGGAACTGTTCCGGGGCCCGCAGGGCTGATTGCCGATTTCTAAGTTGCGGTGGAATAGGGATTGATTTGCGGCTGGTAAGCCAAAAAACAGTCCCTATTCCACCGCAAGTGGTGGGGATGTCCTGCCTGTTGACGTGGCATCTGGCTTTCCCTTGTGGTTGATTTCGTCTAAGAGCTCCGCTGCGATCTCGCTGTTTTTGAACCTGATGCTGCAGTCTTCTTTCTTGGGGAAAGCTAGTAGCGGGATCGTTCCGTACCAGATAGTTTCTTCGTCAATTATCGCTGCACACAAACGTCCTTCTGCTCTAATGGCATGCTCGACGTTCATTTTTGCCAAAGTCTCGCTTGCATCTTCGCGCGGAGTCGAGGCAATGAAAAACTCAAGAGCAATCCCTCGGGCAGTGGCACCTTTGATTGCATCGCCGAGCTTTGCGAGGCAGGCGGCGGATGCGTACGGCGCGGCAATGAAGATGCTCTTAGCGGCGCCAACGATGTCTTCAACCAGAGTCTCTACGGCATTAGCCGGTTCTATGAGAATGTTTTGATCGGACTGCTCGCTGCCTCCGGTCACGTAGACTTCGTACCCGAGCTTGGCGTAGGTCTTGAGTCTCTTCTGGTACATGCGGGCGAGCATGGGTATAGATAAATCAACGTAGTCGAATATCTCAACCCGTCGCTTGCCCTCGTGGCTTCTATGGAGCCTGCCCGCCTGCTGCGTGATGCTGCCGTCCCACGATATCGGCGTGGCAATGAGTAGAGTGTCAAGGTAGGATAGATCGAAGCCCTCGCCCAAAAGGCTTTCGGTGGCGACGATGATTCGATGTTCATGCTCGAAGCGGGGAAGACTGCTCAGTATCGTTTTTCTTTCTTTGGCGTCGATTTCCCCGGTCAGGAGAACGGGTTCGTGTCCTTGGTTTTTGAGCATCCCGAACAGCTCCTCGGCATGCTTTTTCCTTTTAGTCAGCACGAGCGGATGCCGGCCGTTTGACGCAGCTTCAATAGCGTCGTTGACAATCAATTCGTTTCTAGCTGCATGCGTGCACAGCAGGTCGAGAATCTGATTGAAGCTTGCACCTGGCTCGTAGGCGGGTAGTCGAATTCCAGTAAAACGAGGCCGTACGATGCGCTGGATGCCCTGCTGAATCGCTTGCGCTTTTGGATCGATAACATAACGGAGCGGGCCGCAGAGCATGGAGAGCGCCCGCGTAAGGCCGTCGGATCGTTCGGGCGTCGCAGAAAGGCCGTATACGTATTTGGCCGGGGCGGACTTGAGAATAAGCTCGAGCTGTGGTGCGGCGGCATGGTGGCATTCGTCGCAGATAATGAGGCCGTAATTACGAACAAGGCCCTTAACTATCGGCTCTCCGGTTTGACGGTCTTTGCCAGATAACGACTGGAACGAAGCGATGTCGACGAGGCCGCTTACGGCCATTTTGCCTCCTCCTATTTGTCCGATGACCGGAGGCTGCCTTTTGCTGATTCGTCCTTTTGGGGTTCGGACGGGCTCCCTGTTGTCCGTAATGTCGATAAATCGCTCGAGCTGGGATTTCCATTGGGTTATGAGTGCGGTTTTGGGAACGATGACGAGCGTTGGAAGACCAATGGATGCAATAAGATAAGCTCCGACGACTGTTTTACCGAAGCCTGTCGGCGCGGACATGATTCCGTCTTCGTATATGAGCATCTGATCAGCGGCGATTTGCTGCTCAGGGCGAAGGACTCCTTTAAATGCCATAACAGTCGGATTGCCCGATTTGCGCTCGTCTGAATAGTGGGCGGTAACGCCGGTCTCTTGAACTAGCTGCTCAAGTTGAGTTTTGCAGCCCCGGGGAATTGCAACATGACCATCTCTCAGTTCGCTAAGGTCTATGAGTCGCGGTTTGCCGAATACTGATTGATGCATGGACTGCGCGCGATAGAATGCCGGATTGGCAAATGTCGCAAGTCCGCGGATTTCCATTTGAGCTGCTGGACTCAGAGACTTCTCGGGGATGTACAGCATATCGGCTTGAATAACGGGCAGCGATGAGGGAAAGTCCCGCGATGTGAGTGGTAGTCGCTTTCGTGGTCTTTGGGCATACCGTTTGCCCTTGTTTGCCACCGTAGTTGTTGCTGGTCCGTGTGGGTTGTTTCCAGGGGCCTCAATCAGATCTTGCACCGTCGAGCGCGGAATCAGCTGGACTTGTGATAGATAGAGCCATTGGTCGGGAAAGGGCTTGAATTGTTCGTCTACAAATACACTGTTTCCTTCACGTTGCGCCTTGCCTTGAAAGGGGAGTGCGATGAGGTTTCCGAAGCCTCCATCGGGAATAGTGGCCTGAGCGGGTAGCATTCGATCAAAGGCCTCGAACGTGATTGTCTTATTATGCGCCGCAGCTTCGGTTATGAGGCAACTTCCAAACTCTCGGGCAGCCTTTGCGCTGATTGGCTCGAGGAAGAAAAACCAGATGTGGGCGCCGTTGCCGGACCTTGAGCGCTCAACGGCGGCGTTAATGCCCCGTCGTATTGCAACAAGCCGTACGGCATTTGTTGCCTCTTTCCAGTCCGCTTTGTCAAAATCGATGACGAGAACTTTCGTGTTGCAGTTCCTATCGAGAACATATTGCCCGAGGACATCGCGGAACCGGTCATCGTTGCCTTTAAAGTGAGCAATGATTGCGGCATCGCTTAATTCCGGGAAGACGCGATTGCTGCATTCTACACATTTAACTCTTTGATGGGCTGCTTTGGGGCAAATTCCTGGCTTCCACTCATTAGCACAAGCAGGCGTATAGCCAATGCCCCCGTCCTTTCTGCGATATCCATGAGCGTAAACATCTTTGCGCCCGGTAAAGAGACTGCGAAAGAGCTCGAGTTTATCGCGTGCTGGGCTCGCGCTGGTGACGATGCCCTCGATTTGTGCTCGTTCATCGAACAAAGCGCCAGCTTCTTCCCACTCTTCTAGCGTTGCGTAGCGTACGTCTGAACCGTTGTTGCAAATGACGATTTGTCGGTGTTGGTCCGATATATGTGTGATCGTCTGATCGTATTTAAATTGTGCGGTCCCAAAGAGGGCGTATTGATGCATGGCGTTGCCCATTTGAATGCCGTCCTTGTATTGGAGTTGTTGAGACGAGGGTACGGCATTACGGCTTTTTGGGATATGTAATTTCGATTCAAGTTTGCTAATGGCAAGGGATTATTCTGCGAGCGGCTTTCGGTCGATGCCAAGGCGCGCGACGGCCCTTGATAATCAGGGTTTGCGGTCATATGGGTAGCCGGAGGCGTAAAGAGCGGACCTCATTCAGACCCGGTGGGCAAAAAATGGCAAATATGAGTACTGTTGCTCGGTTAGTCTCATATCATTTGAGAAGTATCTAAGACCAATTGACTGAGTTTTAGTATATTCACCCCCCCCTAAACACGACGATTCGGGGCTTTATGGAGCTTGAAATCGGTGGGAGCGGGCAATTTCAGCGAAATTTTGCTGTTACTAAATTTATGACAGTACTCATATTTGCCATTTTTTGCCCACCGGGTACCGCTAGGGGCTAGTCGAAGCTCCCCTAAACAGCTGGGAATGCGCCGATCGTCAGCATATCTTGTATATGGATGGCTCAGCAAAAGAAGTTGCGGTGAAATAGGGATTGATTTGTGGCCATACGCCAAAAACAGTCCCTATTCCACCGCAAGTGGTAAAGGTGCCCCTAGTGGATGGGCTGGTAGCGGGGACAGTAGCTAATGGCGATGGCGTCGACGCCTACATGGGTGGCGATGGTGCAGCCGATGGGGCCGGTGCCGGCGTCCACGTAGTTCTGGCCTGCGAGTGCTTGGTTGACGAGCTCCTGCTCCTCGGCGGCGCCGGTCGTGAGCACGCGCACGCTGGAGCCCGGATGTTCGGCCAAAAATGCAAGGCAATCGGCCATGGTGTTGGCAACGATGCGCTTGGCACCGCGGCCCTTTTTGACGGCCTTGATCTCGCCCGATTTCCACTCCGGCGAAACGGCCAGGCGAATGTTGAGTATCTGCGTGAGCTGGCCGGCGAGTTTGGGCGCGCGACCGTTCTTAACGAGGTTCTCGAGCGTGCGGGGAATCAGCAGCAGGTGGGCGTCGGGCAGCATCGCGCGAATCTGCGCCTCGGTCTCGTCCAGGCTGCGGCCGTCCTTGCGCATGGCCAGCGCGTACTCCACCAGCAGGCCCTCGGCGCCCGAGCCGGTGCGCGAGTCGATGCAGCGCACGTCGAGCTCGTGCGTTTCGGCCGTCAGGCTGGCGTTGGCATGGCAGGCGGACCACTCGCTGCACAGCGAGATAAAGATGGCGCTGTCGTGGCCGTCGGCGAGCACGCGGTCAAAGAGTGCCTTGAACTCGCCGGCGCTCGGCTGCGAGGTGTGCGGCAGCTGCTCGGAGCCGGCCATGCGGGCGACGTACTCCTGGGCGGTAATCTGCACCTGGTCGAGCAGGTCCTCGCCTTCGATAATCACATGCAGCGGAATCACGTAAATGCCGAGCTCTTGGGCGCGGGAGGGGGAGATGTCCGACGTGGAGTCGGTTATGATGGCAAAAGACATAATTGCACCTTTCGTTGGGGCGCTTGCGCGCCGCCTTCTGAGAGCAAAGTGCGACAAGTATAGTAGAGTCGTTCCACATTACTAGGTTCAATTGTTGAATAGTCAACAGTTTGAAGTGTCGGTGTGGAAATCGTCAACTGGGGAAGAGGAATGCCGATGGGGGCGTTGGAGATAGGCAAACGGCCGGTCGTGCTGTTCGATTTCGATGGCACGGTGGCCGATACGGGTCGGGCGGTGATGACCTCGACGCGCAAGACGCTGGCTGCGCGCGGGTTTTCGGAGGCGCAGATGGGTGATCTGCGCCGCATGATCGGGCCGCCCCTGTGGAAGAGCTTTCACGACTTTTACGGCTTTTCCCGCGAGGAGTCGCTTGTGGTGGCCGACGAGTACCGCGCCTTTTTTGATGAGCTGGGACCGGAAGAGTACCCCGTGTTCGATGGGATCCCCGAGCTGCTGGATGGGTTGGTCGCCCAGGGCAAGCGTATGGCCGTGGCGACGTCGCGCATGGAGGCAAAGTGCATCGACATGGTACGTGAGCTCGGGCTTTCTCAGTTTGAGGCGGTGGTCGGCATGAATCCGCCGCAGGGACGCGAGATCAAGGCGGATTCGGTCCGCGATGCGCTGGCGGCTCTGGGCGCGACGGCCGACGACGCCGTGATGATCGGCGATCGCTTTAACGATGTGGAGGGCGCGCACGCGATGGGCGTGCCGTGCATCGGCATCTATTCGGGCGCGGCGGCGCCGGGCGAGCACGAGGCGGCGGGTGCCGATGCGGTGGTGCACTCGGTGGCCGAGCTTGCTAAACTTTTCGCTATATAAGTATGTGATGTGAGGGGCGGGCGTGCCCGCTGCTCATTGGTAAGGAGGTCGTCCATGAATCAGGTGGAGCAGAGCGTTGCCGAGTATGTCGACGAGGTCTGGGAAGATGTCGTCGCCGATATCGAGCAGCTGGTGAGCTATCCGTCTGTGGCCGTTTCTGCCGATGCGGAGCCCGGTGCGCCGTTTGGTCGCCCGGTCCGTGATGCGCTCGATTGCGCGCTCGGCATCGCGCAAAAGCTCGGCTACCAGACGAGCGACGACGAGGGCTTTGTGGGCATCGCCGATATCCCGGGCCGCGGCGATAAGCAGCTCGCGACTATCTGCCATGTGGACGTGGTGCCCGCAGGCCCCGGCTGGAACACCGACCCGTTTGCGATGGAGCGCCGCGAGGGCTGGCTGCTCGGCCGCGGCGTGATCGACGACAAGGGCCCGGCGGTGTTGTCGCTCTACGCTGGCGCCTACCTGCTCAAGCACGGCATTGTGCCACGCTACACCTTCCGCGCACTGCTGGGCTGCGATGAGGAAGTGGGCATGTCCGACGTTCACCATTATCTGGAGAACTACACGAACCCCGACTTTCTGTTTACGCCCGATGCCGAGTTCCCGGTCTGCAATGCCGAGAAGGGTCAGTTTGGGGCGACGTTTGTGAGCTCCAAGATCGACGGCGGGCGCATCGTATCGTGGAGTGGTGCCGAGGCGAGCAACGCCATTCCGTCGCAGTCTATCTGCGAGCTCGCGATTGCCGCCGATGAGCTGCCGGCACCGGTCGAGAACGCCGCCCGCCTGGAGATCACGGCGCTCGATAACGGGAATGCCCAGATTTTCGCGCACGGTATCGGTGGGCATGCTTCGATGCCCGAGGGGACGATCAACGCCGTTGGCCTGATCGTGGCGTATCTGCGTGAGGCCGAGGACGCGTTTGGTGCCCGTGGCGAGCGCCTGCTGACGCCTGCCGAGCACGAGTTTGTCAAGTTTTTGGCTTTTGTGCATGCGGACGCCTATGGCCGCGGCCTGGGCATCGACGCGACGAGCCCCGCGTTTGGCCCGCTCACCTGCAACCCCGGCGTCATCCGTGTGGCGGATGGCCACATCGGGCAGGTCATTGACGTGCGTTTCCCCGATAGCACCAGTGCCGATACCATCTGCGAGCAACTCGAGCCGCTCGTGGGCCGCTTTGGCGTGACGTGCCGTGTGGGTCGTGCAAAGGTGCCGTTCTCGGTCTCTGCCGACGATCCGGCCGTGAAGGCGCTTATCGATACCTATAACGAGTTTACGGGCAAGCATGCCGAACCCTTTGCCATGGGCGGCGGCACGTACGCGCGCAACTTTGCCCGCGCCGTCTCGTTTGGCCCCGAAGAGACCGGCCTGGAGCTGCCCGCGTGGGGCGGCCAGATGCACGGTCCCAACGAGTGCGCCAACGAGGAACAGCTCAAGCAGGCGCTCAAGATCTATATTGTTGCGATCCTTCGTTTGAATGAATTAGAGCTTTAAGGTTTCGCGGTTTCCCAATCTAAGTTGCGGTGGAATAGTTCCTAGAATGGGCCATTTGATGGCCAAGCAGGAACTATTTCACCGCAACTTTGTTTTTATTGGTGTAAAAGGCTGGCCATGTTTGGCGCTGGATTGTTATTCGTTTGTAAAGGCCGTGCTGCGCTTGCGGTAAGGGTCTATCAAATGCCCGTAAGAAACCGCAGTTGGCGCGGGCGCTACCCGATCGGGGTCGTATCTTTCCAAACAGCAAAGCGGGCAGGGTGCCCGCGAGTCGCATGTATGAAAGGAAGATCATGCTCGATCAGGCTTATTCTCGTCGTCAGTTCCTCGGCCTCGCTGGTGGTCTTGCCAGCATCGTCGGTCTCGGTCTCGTTGGTTGCGGCGGCTCCGGCGCATCCGATGCCGCCGACAAGGGTAGCGCCGCTGCTGCCGAGTCCGTCTCCGGCGAGGTGACCTACGACGGTGCCTCTTCGTTCCAGGCTCTCGTCGAGGCCGCTGCCGAGAAGTTCATGGACGCCAACCCCGATGTCTCCGTCTCCGGCTCGGGCAACGGTTCGGGCAAGGGCCTGACCGCTGTCGCCGCCGGCACCGTTACCATCGGTAACTCCGACGTCTTCGCCGAGACCAAGCTCGAGGCCGACCAGGTCAAGAACCTCGTCGACCACGAGGTTGCCGTCGTGGGCATGGGTCCTGTTGTCTCCAAGAACGTCAAGGTCGACGATCTGTCCCTCGAGCAGCTCAAGGGCATCTTCTCCGGCCAGATCACCAACTGGAAGGAGGTCGGCGGCGACGACGCCACCATCGTCGTCCTCAACCGCAAGGCCGGCTCCGGCACTCGCGCTACCTTTGAGGCTGCCGTCTTTGGCGACGAGGCCGTCGACTTTAAGGGCGACGCCGAGCTCGACAAGTCCGGCGATGTCCAGACTCAGATGGCCAGCACCGATAACGCCATCTCCTACCTCGACTTCTCGCACTTCGACGACTCCAAGTTCAACGCCATCAAGGTCGAGGGCATCGAGCCCAAGAGTAAGAACGTCACCGATGACTCCTTCAAGATCTGGGCTACCGAGCACATGTACTGCTCCAAGGACGCCGACGAGGCCACCAAGGCATTCCTGGAGTTCATGCTTTCCGACGACGTCCAGGGCAAGCTCGTCGAGGAGCAGGGCTTTATCCCCGTTTCTGCCATGAAGGTCGTAAAGGACGCCAGCGGCAAGGTCTCTGCTAAATAAGTAATCGCCCCGGAAAGGTTTGCAATGGCAAAACAGCTGCCAAAGCGCGACCTTGAGAATGTGGGCCTGGGCGTCACGGGTGCGTGCGTAGCGCTCGTGACGCTTGTCGTTGCCGCACTCATCTTTATGGTCGCCCAAAAGGGCCTCTCGGCTTTCGTTAAGGACGGCGTCTCGGTCGTCGAGTTCTTTACCGGCACCAAGTGGGACCTGGCCAACACGGCCGAAAACGGCCTGCCCTACACCGGCGCCCTGCCCCTGATCGTCACCTCGTTTGCAGTCATGGTGCTCTCCACGCTTATCGCGCTGCCCATCGCTATCGGCTCTGCCATCTTTGCGGTCGAGATCCAGTCTAAGTTTGGTTCCAAGGTCTTTCAGCCGCTTATTGAGCTTTTGACTGGTATTCCCTCGGTCGTCTTTGGCCTGATCGGTTTTCACGTGGTCGTCGGCCTTATGAAGAGCGTTTTCCACGTGAGCACAGGCCTGGGTATCCTGCCCGGTGCCATTGTGCTGGCCGTCATGATCCTGCCGACGATGACCACGCTTTCGGTCGATGGCCTGCGCGCCGTGCCCGATAGCTACCGTCAGGGTTCGCTCGCGCTGGGTTACACCCGCTGGCAGACCATCTGGCACGTGGTGCTCAAGTCCGCCATGCCGTCACTCATGACTGCGGTCATCCTCGGTATGACCCGCGCCTTTGGCGAGACACTCGCCGTGCGCATGGTGATCGGCGGCATCGAGGCCATGCCGACGTCGCTGCTGTCGCCGGCCTCGACCATCACCACCACGCTCACCACGTCCATGGCGGTCTATGCCGAGGGCTCGGCCCAGGACGATGTTCTGTGGGCGCTTGGCCTGCTGTTGATGGGCATGAGCCTCATCTTCATCCTGATCATCCACCTTATAGGCTGCAAGGGGGCGAAGGCTCGTGGCTAGCACGCGCATCCATATCGACGAGGCGAGGCTCGGGCGCGTCCAAAAGCAGGACCGCATTGCCACGGGCGCGCTGACGGCAATCGCTGCCATCGTCATGCTCATCGTCGTCTCCATGGTGGCCTATATCCTGTTCGAGGGGGTCTCGACGCTGTTCCAGCCGGGATTTCTCACGCAGCCCGCGCGCGCTAACGGTACCCAGGGCGGCGTGCTCTACCAGCTGTTCGACTCGTTCTACCTGCTGCTGATTACTCTGGTCATCTCGGTGCCCATCAGCCTGGGCGGAGCGGTCTTCCTGGTTGAGTATGCGCCGAACGGCCCCATCCGCGACATCGCCTCCACCGCCATCGAGACGCTGTCCTCGCTGCCTTCCATCGTCGTCGGCATGTTCGGCTTTCTGGTGTTCTCGGTGCAGCTGGGCTGGAAGTACTCCATCATCTCCGGCGCCGTCGCGCTCACCATGTTCAACATCCCCATCCTGGTGCGCGTGATTCAGCAGGCGCTCGAGGACGTGCCGCAGGCCCAGCGCGATGCGTGTCTGGCTATGGGCCTCACCCGCTGGGAGGCCACGCTGCACATCCTAATCCCCGAGGCCATGCCCGCCATCGTGACCGGCATCGTGCTTTCGGCCGGCCGTGTGTTTGGCGAGGCCGCGGCACTGCTCTTTACCTCGGGCATGAGCTCGCCGGTGCGTCTGAACTTCTTGAGCTTTAACCTGTCGAGCCCCACGTGCGCCTGGAACGTGTTCCGCCCCGGTGAGTCGCTCGCCGTGCACATCTACAAGATCTATGGCGAGGGCAGCCCCGAGGCCCAGCAGATCGTCTGGGGCACCGCGGCGCTGCTGATGATTTGCGTGCTGCTGTTTAACGTAATCGCCCGTATCGTGGGCAAGCAACTGGCAAGGAAGATGACGGCTGAATGAGCGAGATGAATGTAACGCCCGCAACCGAAGCGGCATCGTCCGAGACCCAGGACTTCCTGTCGAGTGTGGGGGAGAGCGAGAAGCGCGTGCGCGTGAGCGGCAAGGCCGTGAGCGACGAGGTCGTGCTCTCCACCAAGGACGTCAACGTGTACTATAGCGACCACCATGCGCTGCACGATACGTCGCTCGACTTTCATAAGGGCGAGATCACGGCGCTCATCGGGCCTTCGGGCTGCGGTAAGTCGACCTTCTTGCGTAGCCTCAACCTCATGAATCGCGAGATTCGCGGCTGCCGCGTGGAGGGCGAGATCAACTACCGCGGGCGCAACGTGAACACCAAGACCGAAAACACCTACGAGCTGCGCCGCTCCATTGGCATGGTGTTTCAGCAGCCCAACCCTTTTCGCAAGTCCATTCGCGACAACATCACGTTTGCGCCCAAGCGCCACGGTATCACTGACCGCGACGAGCTCGACCGCATGGTCGAGGAGAGTCTGCGCGGCGCGGCGCTGTGGGACGAGGTCAAGGACAAGCTCGACAAGAGCGCCTATGCGCTTTCGGGTGGTCAACAGCAGCGCCTGTGCATCGCGCGCACGCTGGCGCTCAACCCCGACGTGATCTTGTTCGACGAGCCCTGCTCGGCGCTCGACCCCATCTCGACGCTGGCGATCGAGGACCTCATGTCGTCGATCGTTGCCGACCGCGCCATCGTCATCGTGACGCACAACATGGAGCAGGCGTCGCGTGTGTCCAACCGCACGGCGTTCTTCTACATGGGCGATATGGTCGAGTACGACGAGACTGACGAGATTTTCCAACGGCCCAAGGATAAGCGGCTGAATGATTACCTCACCGGCATGTTCTCCTAGTCCGGGACATGCTTGAGGCCCGCGGCGGCCACGGTTGCCACGGGACTGATTGGAGAGGCGGGGCATCTCTTTTGCGAGATGGCCCGCCTTTTTGTGTCGTGTGCGGCCCGCCTTTTCGCTGCTATCATGGACAACGTTGAATTTCTACGAAGGAGCAGGGCATATGGCGATTCTTATGGGATGCGATTCCGTCAGCCTAGAGTTTCCCACCAAGCATATTTTCGATAACGTGACGCTCGGCGTGGGCGAGGGCGACCGTATTGGTATCGTCGGTAAAAACGGCGACGGCAAGTCGACGCTGCTGAGCGTGCTCGCCGGCACGCTGGAGCCCGACGACGGCCGCGTGACGCACCGCCGCGGCACCACGATCGGCCTGCTCGGCCAAAAGGACAACCTGGTCGATACCGACACCGTGCACCATGCCGTCGTCGGTGACACGCCCGAGTATGAGTGGGCGTCGAGTCCGCGTACGCGCCAGATTCTGGCCGGTCTTATTAGCGATGTGCCCTGGGAGGGCACGGTGGGCGAGCTTTCGGGCGGCCAGCGCCGTCGCGTGGACCTCGCGCGCCTGCTGATCGGCGACTACGACGTGCTTATGCTCGACGAGCCCACCAACCACCTGGATATGCGCACCATCAACTGGCTCGCGCGTCACTTAAAGGCCCGCTGGCAGCGCGGCCAGGGCGCGATGCTCGTGGTCACGCACGACCGCTGGTTCCTGGACGAGGTCTGCACCAGCATGTGGGAGGTCCACGACGGCCAGGTCGATCCCTTCGAGGGCGGTTACTCGGCCTACATCCTGCAGCGTGTGGAGCGCGACCGCATGGCCGCGGTTACCGAGGAGCGCCGTCGCAACATGGCGCGCAAGGAGCTCGCGTGGCTGAGCCGCGGTGCCCAGGCGCGCTCCACCAAGCCCAAGTTCCGCGTGGACGCCGCTCGCGAGCTGATAGCCGACGTACCGCCCGTACGTGACGAGCTGGAGCTCAAGCGCCTGGCGGTGAGTCGCCTGGGCAAGCAGGTTATCGACGTGGTCGACGTGGACGCCGGCTATGCGGATACCGATGGCGCGCCCAAGCAGGTGCTCAACGATGTGACCTGGCTCATCGGTGCGGGCGACCGCTATGGCCTGTTGGGCGAGAACGGCGCCGGCAAGTCGACCTTGCTCGACGTGATCCAGGGCAAGATTGAGCCCACGCGTGGCCGCGTGAAGATTGGCCAGACAGTGCGCTTTGGCGTGCTGTCGCAGCAGCTCGAGGAGCTCGAACCCTACATGGGCGACACGATCCGCGAGGTGCTCGGCAACTATAAGAAGTACTACGTCATCGACGGTAAGGAGACTTCGCCCGAGAAGCTCTGCGAGCGCCTGGGCTTTACGACGCAGCAGCTCTGGAGCCGCATCGGCGATCTTTCGGGCGGCCAGCGCCGTCGCCTGTCGCTGTTGCTGACGATCCTGGACGAGCCCAACGTGCTTATCCTGGACGAGCCCGGCAACGACCTGGATACCGACATGCTCGCGATTGTCGAGGACCTGCTTGACGGCTGGCCCGGCACGCTGATCCTGGTGACGCACGACCGCTTCTTGATGGAGCGCGTGACCGACCAGCAGTGGGCGCTGCTCGACGGCCACCTGACGCATATGCCCGGCGGCGTCGACCAGTACCTGCGTCTGTGCAATGCCACCGCCGAGGGTGAACCCGTGGGTGCGCCGAGTGCCAAGACCGGCACGTTCGACACCGGTGCTGCGGCGGCTGCGGCCGAAAAACCCAAGTCGAGCGGCCAGCCCAATGGCCTTTCCAACGCCGAGCGCCAGAAGCTCCGCCGCGAGGTGAGCTCGCTCGAGCGCAAGATGGAGACGCAGCGCGCCCGCGTGGAGGAGGCCGAGGCCGCCATGGCTCAGGTCGATCCCACCAACTACACGGCGCTCGGCGAGCAGCAGGCAAAGATCGACGAGGCCCACGCCGCCATGGACGAGCTGGAGATGGCGTGGCTCGAGGCGAGCGAAAAGCTCGAGGGCGAGGAGTAGACGAGGATGATCAAAGCCGCGTTTTTCGATATCGACGGCACGCTACTGAGCTTTAAGACCCACCGGATTCCGGCGTCGGCGCAGCAGGTGCTCGACAGCTTTCACGAGCAGGGGATTGCGTGCGTGATCGCCACGGGTCGCCCGACCTACCAGATGCCGGACTGGCTGTTCGACTTGGGCTGGGATGCGTACATTACGCTCTCGGGCCAGCACTGCTTCGATGCCGAGGGCGTCTACCGTAGCTGCCTGATTGATCCGGACGACGTCGCGGTGATTGTGGACCAGGTGGCGCAGGGGCGCTATGACTCGCTGTGCATGCAGGGCGAGAACTCGTTTGTGAACCGCCTGTCCGAGCGTGTGGTGACGGCCGGCAGCAACGCGGGAATCGTCTACCACGAGGAGCCGTTTGAGCACGCCTTTGACGCACCGGTCTACCAGTTTTGCGCCTTTGTGGATCCGGCCGACGAACATATCGTGACCGATGCGGTGTCGCACTCACTCACTACGCGCTGGTGTGATCTGTTCTGCGACATTATCCCTGCTAACGGCGGCAAGGACCTGGGCGTGGCAGCGACGCTGGAGCGCCTGGGTGTCGACGCGAGTGAGGCGATTGCCTTTGGCGACGGCGAGAACGACCTGTCGATGTTTTCCGCCGTGGGCACGAGCGTGGCCATGGGTAACGCGCAGGACACGGTGAAAGCTGCGGCGACCTATGTGACGACCGCCGTGGACGACGACGGGATCTACAACGCCGCGAAGCACTTTGGTCTGCTGTAGCTGCGGATTCGGCACTTGGGGACGTTCCTTTTTCTGCCGGCAGAGGGGGACACTCCTTGCGCGCTGCGTGCCGTGTCGCCTTGCTTACCCCGCGCATTTTGTGAAACACGGTTAACTTTTTGAACAACGTAGTAAGACATGGGCAACTTTTGCGGTAAAGTAAATCAAGCAAAAGTATCCAAAGGCTAACTAGAAGCCATCGCGAAAGGCGGCCCATGGCCCTACGTGAATCCGGAGAAGACTATCTCGAATCGATCTACGTTCTGTCGGAACGTCAGGGCATCGTGCGCTCGATCGACGTTGCGGAGTACCTCGGCGTAACCAAGGCGAGCGTTTCCAAGGCCATGGCGACGCTGGAAAGCAACGGCTATGTCGAAATGGGCAAACGAGATGTTCATCTGACAGAGCGAGGGCTGGAGGTCGCTCGTCAAATGTGGGAACGTCACTGCTTTTTCGTGGGGCTGCTGGAGGATGCGGGTGTTTCGGCTGAGGTCGCGTCGCAAGAGGGCTGCCACATGGAGCACTGCCTGAGCGAGGAGAGCTTCGAGAAGCTACGGGCGATGTTGGGCCGGGAAGATGTAGCGGGTTCAACAACAGAAGCCTAACTGACCCACAGTAGCGCGGAGTTCGCGCAAAGCGCGAACCAGCGACCGGGATCAGTAGCCCCACCAACTAAGTCCAACTCAGACAAGGAACCCCGCCAGCAAGCGATGCCCAAGAACCACCAACAACGTCACCGCAGGCCGGGACCTGGCTTGATTTTGAAAACATTCCGCAGCGCGAGGACGTTTTCAAAACCAAGCCAGGTCCCGGCCGGAGGGACTACGGACGCTACAGGTTCTTGACACCCATCGCGCGCATGGCGTTCAGGATGGCGATGATCGCCACGCCCACGTCGCCAAAGACGGCGAGCCACATGTTGGCAATGCCGAGCGCCGCGAGCACCAGAATCAGCAGCTTAATGCCCAGCGCAAAGATGATGTTCTGCCAAACAATCGTCATGGTCTTGCGCGCCACGCGGATAGCGCGGGAGATGTTGGAAGGCTTGTCGTCCATGAGCACGACGTCGGCGGCCTCAATTGCGGCGTCCGAGCCCATGGCGCCCATGGCGATTCCGACGTCGGCGCGCGTGAGCACGGGCGCGTCGTTGATGCCGTCACCGACAAAGGCGAGCTTGCCCTTGCCGCTCTCGGTTGCAAGCAGCGCCTCGACGCGCTCGACCTTGTCGCCTGGCATGAGCTGTGCGTGGAACTCGTCGAGTCTCAGCTGCTTGGCCACAGACGCCGCAACCTCCTCGCGGTCGCCCGTGAGCATGACGGTGCGTTTGACGCCGGCAGCGTGCAAGTCGCGAATAGCCTGCTCGGCATCGGCCTTTATGGTGTCGGCAATTACGATATGGCCGGCGTACGTGTCATCGACCAGTACATGGAGGATCGTACCGACGACCTCGCAATTGGGGGCTTCGATTCCGGCCGCAGCAAGCATCTTGGCGTTGCCGACGACGACGCGCTTGCCGTCGATGGTTGCCGTGAAACCGTGACCCGCGACATTGGCGGAGTCGCTCACGCGATTCTGGTCAAGCTCACCCTGGTAGGCGGCACGTATGGACCGTGCGATGGGGTGATCGGAAAACGACTCGGCGAGGGCCGCGACTTCGAGCAGCGACTGCTCGGTATAGCCGGCCTCAGGGTGTACCGCCACGACCGAAAACGTGCCGTTGGTGAGCGTACCGGTCTTGTCAAAGATGACGGTGTCCACATCGGCGAGCGTCTCGAGGTAGTTGGAGCCCTTGATGAGGACGCCCAGCTTGGATGCGCCGCCGATGCCGCCAAAGAAGCTGAGCGGGACGCTGATCACGAGCGCGCACGGGCAGCTGACGACCAGGAAGGTCAGGCCGCGCAGGATCCAGTCGGACCAGGCGCCGGTGACCAGGCCGCCGCCGAGCGCGAGTACCGCGGCCGAGCCGGTGACGGCGGGCGTGTAGACGCGGGCGAAGCGCGTGATGAAGTTCTCGGTACGCGCCTTCTTTTCGCTGGCGTTTTCTACGAGCTCCAGGACGCGCGCGACGGTGGATTCGCCAAATGGCTTGGTGGTGCGCACGTGGACGAGGCCCGTCATGTTGATGCAGCCGCTGATGATATCGTCTCCGGTTTTGGCCGGGCGGGGGACCGACTCGCCGGTAAGGGCGGCGGTATCGAGCTGTGTCTCGCCTTCGACGATGACGCCGTCGATGGGCACGCGCTCGCCAGGCTTGACGACGATGACGGTGCCGACGGCGATGTCATCGGGGAAGACCTGCTCGAGTGTGCCGTCGGGTTGCTCGACGTTGGCGTAATCGGGCGCGATGTCCATCATGGCACTGATCGATTTGCGGCTCTTGCCCACGGCGTAGGCCTGGAACAGCTCGCCGACCTGATAGAACAGCATGACAGCGGCGCCTTCGGCCATGTGCGGATCGGTGTCGGGGAAGAGCACCATGGCAAATGCGCCGATGGTCGCGACGGCCATGAGGAAGCTTTCGTCGAAGGCCTTGCCGCGGCGGATGTTGCTGAACGCCTTCTGGAGTACGTCGTAGCCGGCAATTAGGAACGGCACCAGGAACAGCACGAAGCTGGCATAGACGTCACCCGGGGTGCCGAATGCGGCGGTAAGGGTACCGAGCTCGTCGAGGGCGTACACCACCGCAAATATGCCTAGCGCTACCAGGATACGGTTGCGCTTATGCTCAAGGGACTCTTTCTTCTTGCGCTTCTTCTTTTTCTTTTTGGGATCGGCAGCTGCCATGATTCAAACCTCCCATTTGAATGTATGAACACTCGCTCATATAATTTCGCGAGCAAAGACCGCGGCAAGCGCGGCCTTGTGGGTCAGCATAAACCTGGGCTAGAGAATGATCTCGCAGTCCGGCTCGGCGTCGGCGGTAAACTCCACGACGCGATCGAGGACCTCGTCGAACTCGGCGTCGTCGGCTTCGAGCGTCAACTTCTGGGTCATAAAGTTGACCGAAACGGACTTGACGCCATCGAGCTTGGCAAGTTCGTCCTGAAGCTCGCGCGCGCAGTTGGCGCAGTCGATCTCGTCGAGTTTAAACTGCTTTTTCATGGCGGGTTCCTTTCCCTGTTTTTGCGGCTTGGGTACAGGCCGCGCTGGTACCGTGGTTGGTCGCTATTCGCAGATGTGGCTCATGCCTTGGTTGAGCATGGTGTAGACATGGTCGTCGGCAAGCGAGTAGAGGATGTTGCGGCCGTCGCGCCGGAATTTAACCAGGTGCGACTGCTTGAGCGTGCGCAGCTGATGCGACACCGCGGACTGCGAGGTCGAGGTCGCCTCGGCGATATCTGCCACGCAAAGTTCGCGGCTCATGAGGGCGTAGAGGATCTTGATGCGCGTGGTGTCGCTGAAGACCTTGAACAGGTCAGCAAGGTCGTACAGCAGCTCCTCGTCGGGAAGGTCCTCGGGCGAGCAGGTGGTGGGGACGTCGGGCACGGTGGTGATGTCGATGCTGGACTTTATTTCATCAGCGAGATCGCTCATTGCAATATCCTTTCATATGAACATGCGCTCATATAACTTACTTCCGAGTATATGCGCGCATGTTCATATGTCAATATAATTCGCGAATTTTTTTGCTATCGATTGGTCCTAAAGGCGGCTAAGGGCATCGGTGGGTGCGGATAAGGCCGCCGATGCCAACGTGGGTACCTTAGCGACGTGCAAAAACGGGAGTTTTCAGCATCGACGAGGGGTCATTTATTGCATAATGCGGCGGCATTTGCCGCCGTAGGGCTTTACTAGAGTGTCAATGGCGATAGATATTCCCCAGCTGTAGCTTAACGTGCGTTGAAATCGGCGGCATCGGTGCGGAATGGATCAATTCGAGACTCCTTGGATACCCGGCTTTGCTGAAAACTCCCGTTTTTGCACGTCGCCGGGGTACCCACCCTGTCAGTCTGTCTCTGTTCTGGCCCCGTACACCCTGCCTTCGGGCGTGGAGGTGCTTGTTTGAGCGAACTCCGGGCAATCCAGCTCGATGACTTGCATGTCGTCGATGGCTGGGACATCGTTGATCGTTGGGTCGTCCAGCGAGATGCCTTCGAGCACGGCGTGCTCGAGCTCAAGTGCACTACGCTGCTCTACGTCTTGACGGAGGAGCTCCTCAATGCGCTTCTTTTCCTCGATAAATCTCCTGAGCACAAATTGTCGCAGTCCTTCCTGCTTGATTGCGAAATCTTTGGGCAGGCGCGATGGGCGAATGCCCTCCTTTCGCTGGATTGCCTCCATGACTCTGGCGAAAGCGCTGGCGTGCATAAAGGAATAGCGACTTACGGTAATGATCCCATAGCCCATGGACGCCAGTGCGTTCTTGCGCTCTTCGTCAATGGCGCGGTCTTCTTCGGCATCGTGTTGAAATCCGTTGTATTCGATGTCGGTTCGGGACCGCTTGAGATATGCATCCATATAGAACGTTTCGCGCCGCGTGAGGTCTTTTGCGGCAGCTGTGACCTTTACTTCGTAGTCGGTCTCGATCTCGCTAATGCCCAGCCCGCCCTCGCGTCTGGGTAACGTGAGCATCATGACAAACGCCGTTTCCATCGGCGAGCGGCATCCGTCTCGCACGCACTGGATGGCTTTTCGGGCAAGCTCAAGCCCCTTGCAGTCGGTGAGGGAGTTAAAAAAGTGCTTGAGGTTCGAGGTCGAAGTGAGCGCGAAGCGCTCGGTATAGGCTGTCGAAGCATCGCGCCCAAGGGAATAGGCGCCACACAGTTCGAAGTAGTACTCCACAAGTTCGCGAAAGGGAAGATAGGTTGCGGCCTGAAGCGCGCAGAGTTCGACGCCGACTATATAGATGCCGTCAGCGAGTTCGATAAAGCGCGAGCCCGAGAAACGCTTAGACGATACGTGGCATTTGCAACCCGGTATGTTGCGCACGTTTGCGCGCTCGAATACCGTTGTATCGAGCGGCGCGCCGTTATCAAGGGCGATATTGTGCCTGGTGAGCCAGTCGGCGGCAGAGTCGAGAAGTTTCTTGCTGGGGCGTGCCCCGTAGATTTTGGCGGGACTGCAGGGCTCGGTTCCAATTGCGGATACCGAGTATGCGGCTTGGTAGACCGTTTTTGCCGTGTTATGTGAAAGCACGATACTCATACAGATAGCATGGCAGACCAGGCGGCGGGGCTCGCGATGAACGCCAAGGCAAAATCTTGCGACATAACAAAAGCTGCCCAAGAGCTTGACGCCAATGATGGAGAAAGATGCCATTTGGAGCATCGTTGCAGTTCGTTGACTACGCAGACCTCCACAACTGATGGTGGTCGACGCCGTTTTGATGCAAAAGCGGCGTCAAAACTGATGTGTAATTTGGCTTGAACATGCTCAAACGAAGTTCTTAGTTGTACGGCGGCTAGGCCCGAGGGCCGGGGGCCGCGTGCGCGGTGCCGAAAAAACGGGCCGATATCCGTTTGGATATCGGCCCGCATTGCGTCGTTTGAGAGGGACGCCTCGGCGTGTCGCTTTTGCGCGGGGCGCTATGGCCCGGCAAGTGTTGCTCGCGGATGGCACCTCTGCATGGCAATCTACTTGGCAAACAGGTTCTTGAGGTTGAACTCGGCCTGCACCGTGCGGAGCATGAGGTCGGTGTCGTCGAGGCCCAGGTGCTGCTCGTTGGCGTCGGCGGCGAGGGTGCCACGGCGGCGCGCCCAGTTCTCGAGCGCGGCGGGTGCGGACTCGCGGGGGAGCGAGCGCACATCGGCGTCCAGGCTGCGGCAGATCTGGCGCGAGTCGATGACGATAATCTTACCCGCGCGGCGCGCCTCGGCGTAACCGTCCAGGTGGATCTTGAACCAGCTGTCCTCAAAGGCGGCGTTGTGCGCCATGTACGGGTACTTCTTCATAAGCTTGAGCAGTTGCTTTTGCAGCTCCTTGTTCTCGCGGAAGGGCGTTTTGCCGTCAATGTCATCCCAGGTGATGTGGTGGATATTCGACAGCGGCACATCCTCGCCGCGGTAGATATCGGGCAGACCGCAGTAGTGCGCCTCGGCGTCGTGCGGGACGGCGTCGCTGGTGAGCTCCATGATCTCCCAGCCCACGTTGATGATGTAGCCGCGCTCGGGTGCGCGGCCGGTGGTCTCGATATCGATGCCGAGCACCGTGCCCTGGATGGGCTTGCGAGCGTAGGCGACACCGAGCGCGTCGCGGTCGCCGCGGATCTCGCGCATGACGGACGCGGCGGTGCGCTTTTGCATCTTGCCGATGGCGGCGCAGGTGTCGGCGTCGGACAGGCCGCGCGAAAGCGTCGCGGGCGTCACGTTGCGCAGGCGCGCCTCGCCAATCTGGTCGCACAGGTCGCGGTTGCGGTCGGCCAGGTCGCGCACGGTGGCAAAGTCGAAGCCGGGGTCGTCCTCGGCGGTAAAGTACTCGGTTTCGAGCACCTTGAGGGCCTCTTCGCCTTTCTGACGCTCGGATTCCATGGCGCCGTGGTCGCCGTAGATAAACATGGGGATAAACGGCTGGCGCTCGTATTCGAGTGCTTGCGATACGTTCATATGCTGCTCCTTGCACGGGCCGCGTCGTGCGGCTCGGGTTTGTCGAGTTATGGCGAGATGATAGTTTACCATGGGCAACTATTGGCATCGCGCCTAGGACAATTACAATACCCTAGTTGACCGCTAGGACTTTTACAATGCTGCCGAAAGACACGAAAGGTTCCATCCGTCATGGATTTGCTGATTGATATTCTGCTCGACGCCGGCAAGGACACGCTCTCGCTGGTGCCGTTCTTGTTGGCGACATATCTGGTCCTCGAGACGCTCGAGCATGTGGCAGGCGATCGCGTCAACGGCGCCATCAAGCGTGCCGGCGCCGCTGGCCCCGTGGTCGGCTCGTTACTGGGCATAGTGCCGCAGTGCGGCTTTTCGGCCATGGCGGCAACGCTGTACGCCGGTCGCGTCGTGACGCTGGGAACCCTGGTGGCGGTGTTTCTTTCGACCTCCGACGAGATGCTGCCGCTGCTACTTGCCGAGCAGGTTCCCGTGCAGGCTATGGCGATGCTTTTGGCTTCGAAAGCGCTGATCGCACTGGTCACGGGCTTTATCGTAGATGCCGCCATTCGCGGTCTGCGTCGCAACGCCCGTGCGCATGCGGCGATTCGTCGTACCGTGTTGGGGACCACTGTCAATCCGGCGCACGTTAACTGCGCGCATGACGACCACAGCGGCGGTGACATCATCGACGAGGTTGCCGAGGCGGGCGTGAGCGCCGACCACATCCATGAGCTGTGCGAGCGCGACCATTGCGGTTGTGATGAAGACGAGGATGAGGACGAGCGCGAACACGGACATGGCCACGACCACGGACACGAGGGCGGGCACGAACACCATCACGACCATGGTCGCTCCCACTCACACGAAGGTGTGCCCGTCCTGTCGATTATCCGCAGCGCCATCTCGCATACCGTGCAGGTATCGGTATTCATTTTCCTGGTGACGCTGGTTCTGGTCGCCGTACTCGAGACCTTTGGCGAGTCCGCAATCGAGCAGTTCCTGCGCGGCAACGAGACGCTCGCCGTTCTGGGTTCGGCGCTTGTCGGCCTGATCCCCAACTGCTCGGCGAGCGTGGTCATTACGCAGCTGTATCTGGAAGGCGCGCTGCAACTGGCACCGATGCTCGCCGGCACGCTCATTTCCGCCGGCGTGGGCTACCTGGTGCTGTTCCGCACCAACCGCAGCGCTCGCGAAAACGCCGTGTTCCTGGTCATGATGTACGTCATCGGCGCTGGCTGGGGCCTCGTCCTATCTGCCTTTGGCCTCTAAGTAGGCCTAACAAAACGGGCTTCAAAATAGCCATGCACGGCGCTTGCACAATGCGGCGACGCATGGCATTTTGAAGCCCGTTTTTTGTTGAGCCATGGATCCTGAGCGCTCACACCGCCCAAAACAAAAAGGTAGATTTTTAGGTATGTCCCAAAAATCTGCCTTGGTTAGCGCAGCAGCTCGGTGAGGTTGCGCTTAAAGCGGGCGCGGTCTTCACTGGTGAAGGCTGCCGGCCCGCGGGTGCGACCGCCGGCGCGACGCACCTTCTTTTCCTCGTGGCGAATAAACAGCTGCATGTCGATGGTCGCCTTATCGTAGACGCGCCCGCGCACGCCGATGGCGGCGGCATCGCGCCCGAGCACCATGCTCGCCAAGCCAATGTCCTGCGTCACGACTACGTCGCCCGCCTGCAGGCGTTCGACAATGGCAAAGTCGGCGCTGTCGGCGCCCACGCTCACATCGAGCGTCGTGACCCAAAATCCGCGTCGCGCATGCTCGACGTCGCGCGGATCGTTGCGGCGAATGTGGCGTTCCAGGTTCTGTGTGCTGTTGCCGGCGATAACGACGGCAACGCCCGCCCGCCGCGCGCAGTCAATCGACTCGCGCGTGACCGGGCAGGCGTCTGCATCAATAAAGAGCGTTCGCGGCATCTAGTGCACCAGTTTGCCAAATTGAATAGCGCGAACAATCAGCGTTACGCCAAACACCAGCAGTGCGGCGCCGCTAAAGATGACGAGCATCTTGGCCGACCACAGCGGATAGATAAACACGAACATGCCGGCGATGATGGAGAGCGCGCCGCTCAGGATGGCGAGGGCACGGTTGGACGAAAGCTCGGACTCCAGAATGGACATGACACCTTCGACGATCCAGCCAAAGCCGGCCACGATAACCACCATCGTGGTGAGCGTCGCGGTCGAGAAGGCCTGGTTGCGCAGGATTATGACGCCGCCCAAGATAATGAGTAGGTTGGAGATGATGCTCGTCACGCGCCAGCCGGTGGGCAGCAGTGGCTCGAAAACAGCGGTAAACAGCCTGATCGCGGCCGTGATCACAAAGTAGAAGCCCAAGACGGTCGTTAGGAAGACGAGGGACTTGGCGGGCGCAAACAGCAGTGCGATGCCGGCGACGAGCGCCAAGACGCCCGTGATGGCGTAAATCCAGCGTACGGCCTTGACGGCTTTGCCCGCCATGCTTTTCTCGTCAAATCCAAACTGGCTCGATTTTTGGTCATCGTTCTTAAAGATGCCCATAATGTCTCCTTTCCGTGCGGCGTAAGCCTTGATCATTACAACCAGTATCGCCTAAAGGCGCTGGCGTATGGGTCGGGGAGGGCGGAACGTAACCCAAAGGCCCCGAATTGTTTCCGTTGTTCCCCACGTCGCGATTTTCTATTCAACAGGTGTAGAACATTGCAGCCCTGTTCGTTATTGCCTACGTTTTAGGTTAGATTTTCCTAAGAACAATTGCCCGAAATTGGGGGTCCCTATGAACGAAGCAGTTCCCGCAGCGCCGGTAAGCGCTGAGTCGATGGCAAAGCAGGGTTGCGAAAAGCTCGGCTTGGACGCGTTTGATGCGTTGGTTCGCTGCGCCCGCACGTGCCGTCGCTTTGACGAGTCCATGCGCGTGCCGCGTGAGCTTTTGCTTGAGCTGGCGGAGCTGGCGCACCTGACTCCCTGTGGTGCCAATGCTCAGCGTCTGCGTTTTCATGTGGTAAGCGGTGCAGAGGACTGCGCGCGTGTATTTGACGAGCTCGCATGGGCCGGCGCACTTAAGGATTGGCCGGGTCCTGCCGAGGGCGAGCGCCCGACCGGCTACATCGCGATTCTGGCTGAGCGCGCCGTTCCGGGCAAGCCTGCCGCTCCCATTACCGAGGTCGACACGGGCATTGCCGCGCAGACGATGATGCTCGCCGCCCGCAGCGCTACGCCCGAGGTGGCAGCCTGCATGTTCAAGGCCTTTACGCCCCATGCGATCGATGCCATGGGGCTCGATAACGACAAGTATGAGCTCAAGCTGATCATGGCCTTTGGCGTTCCGGCCGAGATACAGGTGATCGATGCGATCGATTCCAACCCCGATGGCTCCATCAATTATTGGCGCGACGAGGCACAGGTGCACCACGTACCCAAGCGTTCGCTCGCCGACGTGCTGGTGTAGTTGAGCGTCACCGCGGTGTGATCCGGCGGTAAACCACCACAAAGGTACCTGTCCCCTTTGCGGTGGTGCGAGAGGAGGGCGTGTGGCAGATTTGTATTTAGTGCGGCATGGGCAGACTGAGCTCAACGTGCAGAACATTTTGCAGGGTGGGCACGATTCGCCGCTTACGGCGCGCGGGCGCGAGCAGGCGCTGACGGCGCGTACGGCGTTTGCGGCGCGTGGCGTGGCCTTTGATCATGTGTATTCCTCGCCGTTGGGCCGGGCGCGGCATACGGCTGAGCTTATCGTTGGCGAGGACCGTTCCATTGAGCTGGTCGATGACCTACGCGAGTGGCATTTGGGCTCGCTGGAGGGTACATCAAATCGTGATATGCCGCCGCAGCCCTGGGGTGATTATCCGGTCGCGTTTGGCGGCGAGTCGGAAGTGCAGCTCCAGTCGCGTATGGTCGCGGTGCTGTCGCGCATCATGGCCAGGCCGCAGCACGACTGCGTGCTGGCGGTTTCCCACGGCTCAGCCTGCCAGGAGTTTCTTGAGTATGTGACTGGCAGGGGAGAGCTACCCGACAACGGAGCCGTGCTTCATTTTGGCTATTGCGACGGGGCGTTTTCGCTCCTTGATTGGTAACGAACGAAAGGACCCCTATGAATAAAGACCTGTATCTGGTTCGTCATGGGCAGACAATATTCAACCTTAAGCTCATCATTCAGGGTTGGAGTGACTCGCCGCTCACGCAGCTGGGTTGCGACCAGGCGGCGCGCGCCGGCATGTTTTTGCGCGCACGCGGCATTGGGCCCGACCACGTCTACACCTCTACGCTTCATCGCACCGAGCAGACTATCGCCAACTTGTGGCCGGGCTTGGCGTACGAGCGCCTGGACGGCCTGCGTGAGTGGTTCTTTGGCGACTTTGAGGCCGAGCGCGTGATGCTCATGCCCAGGCGCCCGTGGCGCGACTTCTATCGCCAGTTTGGCGGCGAGGGCCAGATGCAGGTGCGCGAGCGCATGGTGGCGACGTTGACCGATCTTATGCGACGCCCAGACCATTCGTGCGTGCTCGCGGTGAGCCATGCCTCGGCAATCAAGGAGTTTTTGGACCACGTGAGGGGCGCGGCGGCCGACGAGCACGAGCGCGTGCCGGGCAACTGTTCGGTGCTGCATTTTGCGTTTGACGATGCGACCGATACGTTTGGCCTGGTCGAAGTCTTTACGCAGGAAGATTATGCGCGCGAGCTGGGGCTTGAGCCGCTCGTGGCTGCCGCGGGTCCGCAACGCGGGTAGCGCGGGCGTGGCGATGCGGATCGCCGACATCATTGTTCGATGCGAAAGGGGCGGGGGTGCATGCATGGGCATTGCATCCCCGCCCCTTGTTTGTTGAGCTATCGAGTCTTTGTACGAGGCGTTTACGCCCTGTTAGAACCGTGCGATCTGGTGGGTGAGCAAACCCGTTGGAACCTGCGGTGCGCCGCCGGCGACCTGCGCGGCGGGGAACAGCGCGGCTACAGCAAAGTTGAACGGCTCTTTGCCCGTGTAGGTGCCAGCTGTGCAGGCCTCGTTTGCCAGGAGTTGCGCCGCCCCTGCCAGCGCGGCAGCGTAGGCGGGGTCGTCTGCCGGCGTCGGCTCCGGTGCCTGATCGAGCATGGCTCGGATGGCGGCAACGGCGTCCTCGCGCTTGACCTCCCACACGCGGTGCGTAATGCCCGAGGGGTCGGTGACGGCATAGAGCGACGCGCCCTCTTTGGCGGCGCCGAGGATGATATCCATGACGGGCGAGGCTTCGTAGGTAAGTGCCACAGGGCGGGGCTGCACCTTAAGCTCGGCGATTGCACGGGCGGCTGCGGTCGCATCTGCGGGGGTTACGCCGTCGCCCGCCAGTACGTCGACCGGGCAAATTGCTACAACGCCTGTCACGCGCCCCGGCTCTCCCGAACACTCGTACACGTAGTATGCCGCACCCGGATCTTTGAGCATGAGCCCGTCGGCGATGGCGCCGCGCAGGGCGTCGTTGCCGCTCAGGATGCCGCCCATCTGCGGCAGCGCTTCGAGCACGCGATCCTGAGCTGGGCGGATGCAGGGAAACGGAAGTGCTTTCATGGGCGGTCCTAACGCGCGAGTCGGTTTGTTCGCGGCTTATTATGCCCCAACTTGGCCGCTTGCGTCCCAGAGTGTGTTATCGGCAAGCGCGATGAGTACGTTCTGGCAGCGAACGATATCGGCATGGGGCACATACTCGTTGGGCTTGTGCGCGAGCGCCAACGAGCCGGGGCCGTAGCTCATGCAATTGCGGTTACCTGTTTTGCCGGCAATGACGGCGGTGTCGGTGTAGCCGGTAAAGAAGCCGACGGTCGTGTCCGCGTCCGTCGCGTCATCGGTGGCACGCTTGAGTGCGGCTAGAAGGGGAGAGTTCGGGTCGCGCTCGATGGCGGGGCGGTCGCCCGTCACGGCGTAGCTGCCATGGCAACCGGGAACCGCGGCCTCGGCGGCGGCAATGGCATGCTCGACCATATTGATCGCGGCGGCCGTATCGGTCGGCGGCGTCAGGCGCATGTCGACCCAGACCTTGGCATGGTCGGGCACGACATAGGGGCGATAGCCGCCCTCGGTCTGTCCAAACGTGATGGTCGAAGGCCCCAGCTCCTTATGCAGGGGCAACGCCGCGAACGCGCGACGAAGCGAACACACGACCTCGGCCATGGCGGCGACGGCGTCTGCGCCCTTCCAAGGCTGGCTCGCATGCGCCGTGACACCGGCCATCTCGATCTCGAACCACGTGCGCCCCTTGTGCGCCACCTGAATCTGTCCGTCAGTGGGCTCGGTATCCAACACCCATTCGCGCGAGCCGATCCAGCCGGCATCGATGGCCGCCTCGGAGCCGCGCATAAAGTCCTCTTCGTCGACCGAGCAAATGAGCGAAAAGCCGCGGCGAGGCAGCGCGCCATCCGCCGTCACGCGCTCGAGCGTATGGACCAGTGCGGCAATGGCGCAGGCCAGACCGCCCTTCATATCGCAGGCGCCGCGGCCATAGAGCTTATCGTCCCGCACGGTCGCCCCGAGCGGCGGCGTGTCTGCATCCCAGCCATCGCCCAGGGTGACGGTATCCATGTGGCAGATGTAGACGAGTCGCGGCTCATCGCTCATGCCCGGCACGGTGACCATAAGGTTGCGGCGCCCGGGGAGTACTTCGAGCTCGCGTATCTCTGCGGCGTCCAACACGGGCGAATCGAGTTTGGCAATATACGCCTCGACCAGGCCTTTGATGTTTCGTTCGATCTCGCCCTCATACGCACCTGGGTCCGAGCTGTCAATCCTCACAAGGTCCTGCGCAAGCCGCCAGGCAAAGTCCTCATCAACCATATGCAACCTCACAATCTGTCTGCTTTCCAAACCGATTGTAAGCCTCCTGAGAGATTCACGACGTGCACGTAGCAGTATTTACCGTTCGCAGGCTAAGCCATCGCGTTTGTCGTCTGGGCGGGCTCACAAACGACGTAGTGGGTACGTACCCTTCATGGACGACATGCTGTGCGACATATCTGCCTTTCGGTATCACCGGATACCTCCACAGGTCTTGGCAATAATGCCGGACCTGCCCGATTCTGCGGACGATCAGCGCAGGGAGCGCCTTTGTGAGCATCCGCTTGTCAAACATTTCCTGGGCACCCCGTTACACGTGTTGGCACAGGGCAGCTGTGGACGTAAAGGCGGTCGCATTATCAGGCATGTTTGGAACGGGGAGAGGCCGTTTGGCTCCGTGCGGCAGACAGAGTTTGGCCTCGATGTCGCGTCCCCGCTCTTTACGCTGTTGACCATTGCTTCCTCGGTCTCAAACGAGCGTCTGATCATGTGCATGTATGAGATGTGCGGCACCTTTGCCGTGTGCAAGATTGCGCCTCAAGTAAAGTTGGCACTTGAGCAGGCATATGGGGGCCGGTGGGGCGACGCACGATTAGGCTGGGAAAACGTAAAGGATGCCTCGGGGAATCCAACGGACTTGTGGAAACGACCCCCCTTGATCGAGCTCTCTGAACTTACGGAGTTCGCCAATAAGATCCAGGGGCTCCGCGGTGCTAAATCGTTCACACGTGCCGCGAAATGCATTACGGGGATTGTGGCATCGCCGCTCGAGGTCCAGGCTTCGATGCTGTTTGGCCTTTCGAGGCTGCGCGGCGGCGAAGGGCTGCACCTCACCAATAACGTCGAGATTCGCATGACGCGCAGCGCCCGCCTGATTTCGGGGCTTGATAGGCGCTACGCCGATATCCTGCTGTCAAATAAGGACGGCAGCCGGGAGTGCCTGGTTGAATGTCAAGGTAAAGCCATTCACGGATCCATAGAATCCAAGATCTCGGACTCCGATCGAACGACGGCCCTGCAGCCGATGGGATATCCTGTCGTTCTGATGACCTATGGTCAGCTAGTCGACTCCGATGCCTTCCGCGTGGTGATGGAACTCATCATGTCCTATCTCGATATGCCGCTGAAAGACAAGACGCCGCGGCAGCAGGAGCTCGAACGGCGGCTTCGTGAGGAGATTTTTATCGATTGGGCGGGAATGTAGCGGCGCGGGTGGAAAACGATTGCGCGAGCTAGAGTTTTGGTTGCGAAAAAACTTCAGTTGCTCCTTGGAAATGGCTTGAAAAGTGCTACCCAGAACGAGTTATTTCGGAAAATGGACAGTCAACTTTAATTTGGCATATAGAGATTGATTTTTACCTACTAAAACCCCTGATAAAGCTGCTGATAAAAGCAGCTGTGCTTAGCGACTAGGGCCTCACTGTCGATTATCCGAAACAACTTGTTCTGGGTAGCACTTTTCAAGCCGCCGGGAGCACGAAATTCGCCCCCCGGTTTCGTGAAAACGGGGGGCGAATGGACTTCGTGGTCTGTCTGGCAGGCTTGGCGCCGACGCTACTTGATCACGCGCACGCGATACATCGACGGAATCTGCTTGAGCGCCTCGATGGTGCTGCTGTCCAGGTGCTCGTCGGTGTCGAACATGGTGTAGGCGTTCTCGCCGGCGGACTCGTTGGTCATACGCTGCACGTTGGCGTTGTCCTTGGCCAGGATCGCCGTGATCTGGCCGATCATGTTGGGCACGTTGGCGTGCAGGCAGGCGATGCGGCTTGCGGCGCGTGCCTTGCCCATGCTGCAGGCGGGGTAGTTGACGCTGTGCGCTATGTTGCCGTTCTCCAGGTAATCCTTGAGCTCGCTGATGGCCATGTCGGCGCAGTTGGCCTCGGCCTCGCCGGTGCCGGCGCCCGAGTGCGTGGTGATAAACGTATTGGGCATCTTGACGGTCTTGGGCGTGGCGAAGTCGCAGCTAAACCAGCTGAGCTTGCCCTCGCGCAGGGCGGCGTCGACGGCTTCCTCGTCAATGATGGTCTCGCGCGCGTAGTTGATGAGCACGGCGTCGGGCGCCAGCAGGTTAATCTGCTCGGAGCTGATCATGCCGATGGTGTCAGCCTTGCTGGGCACGTGCACGGTGAGGTAGTCGCAGCCACGGCAGAGGTCCTCGAGCGTGCCCACGCGCTGCACCTCGCGGCTCAGCACCCACGCGTGCTCGACGGAAATGAACGGATCGTAGCCGTAAACGTCCATGCCCAGATCGACGCAGGCGTTGGCGACCTTGGAGCCCACGTTGCCCAGACCGATAACGCCGATGCGCTTGCCCTTGAGCTCGCGGCCCACAAAGGCCTTCTTGGCCTTCTCGGCGTCGACCTGGATCTCGGGGTCGTCGGCGTTGTCGCGCACCCAGTTCATCGACTGCACCACGCCGCGGCTCGAAAGCACCAGCATGCCCAGGACGAGCTCCTTGACGGCGTTGCTGTTGGCACCGGGGGAGTTAAAGACGACGACACCTTTCTTGGCGTACTCTTCGACGGGGATGTTGTTGACGCCGGCACCGCAGCGGGCGATGGCGCGGATGCCTTCGGGCAGCTCGTAGCCGTGCAGGTCGGTCGAGCGCATCAAGATCGCGTCGGCCTCCTCGGCGGTGCTTACAAACTCGTAGCCCTCGCCAAACTCGACTTTGCCGTCTTTAGTGATGTCGTCGATGGTCTTAATCTTGCGCATGAAAAACTCCTTGGCAGGTTTGTTTAAAACAAGTGGTTTGAAGTGGCTGGTCGGCCCGCGTGTTGCGGGCTAGTTAGATCGCGGACTCAAACTATGCTGCGCTTCGAAGTCCTTCATGTACGTGGCCAGCGCTTGCACGTCCTCCATGGTGACGGCGTTGTACACGCTTGCGCGCATGCCGCCGACGAGGCGATGGCCCTTGACGTTTTGAATCTGGTGCTCGGCCGCGCCTGCAACAAAGGCCGCATCGAGCTCGGCGTCGCCGGTGCGGAAGGTGACGTTGGCGATGGAGCGGCTGTCGGCCTGCGTTGTGCCATGGAACAGCTCGCTGTGCTCGAGCAGGTCGTAGAGCAGGTTGGCCTTGGCCCAGTTGCGCTCGGCCATGGCGGCAAGTCCGCCGGTCTGCTCAACCCAACGGAACACCTTGCCGCACACGTAGATGCCAAAGGTGTTGGGCGTGTTGAGCATGGAGCCCTTGGCGGCCTGGGTCTTAAGGTCCATGTACTGCGGCGTCTGCGCAAAGGCGGGGCTTTCGGCGATAAGGTCGTCGCGCACGATGACCACGGTCACGCCTGCGGCGCCGGCGTTTTTCTGCGCGCCGGCGTAAATGAGCCCGTAGCGCTCAACGTCGAGCGGCTGTGACAAAAAGCAGCTCGAGACATCGGCGACCAGCGGCACATCGCCGCAGTTGGGCAGCTCGTGGTACATGGTGCCAAAGATAGTGTTGTTCTGGCAGATGTAGACGTAGTCGAGCCCGTCGCCCGCGGCCTCGGCGGCAATGCGCGCGTTGACGTCGGCCATGTCTGGGATGCGGTCGAAATTGGTGTCCTCGGAGCTCGCGAGCAGCACGGCCTCGCCGTACTTGGCGGCCTCCTTGTACGCCTTGTTGGCAAAGTTGCCGGTCACGACGTAGCCGACGCGGCCTCGGCGCATGAGGTTCATGGGGATGCCCGCAAACTGTAGCGTGGCACCGCCCTGCAAAAACAGGACGCGGTAGTTGTCGGGGATGCTCAGCAGGCGGCGCAGGGTTGCCTCGGCGTCGTCGATGATCTGCTGGTACATGCTAGATCGATGGCTCATCTCGAGCACGGACATGCCGCAACCGCGGTAGTCCATCATCTCGTCGGCGATCTCGGCGAGCACGCTTGTAGGCAGTGCGGCCGGGCCAGCTGAGAAGTTGTGCACACGTGCCATCTTCTAGTTCCCCTCGTAGTCGTTTGAGCGTTCGGGATACTTTAGCACAGTGGAGCGCCGGGCGCGACCGCATCACGGTAAAACTCGAGTGCGCCGCTATGATTTACAGGATGGTTACATGGGGGAGGGCGGTCGTTAGGTCTATATCACCGGGATATACCGTGACAAATACTCCTTGAGCGCTGGGTCGCATACATAAAGAAACGTTCCCAGCATGCCGCGCGTCATGAGAACGTAGTAGGCGTTGACGATAATCTTTCGTAGGTCGTCGTCGCTTGCCTTTTTCTTTGCGACGGTATCTTTGAAGTTTGCCTTGTTAACGCAGACGCCCCCTTTGTCGTTGTCGTAGTAAATGTCGGGACCCAGAATTACGAATCCGTAATTGAGGTCGTAGCCCTGCACTGTGTGGATACATCCGACTTCGTTGACGGCGTTGGGGGAGTTAACCCAATCCTTTTGACTCGAGTTCCAACGTTTAGGGATGCCCTCAATGACGATATCGAACGCGTCTTTGTTATTCTTCGTTTCCCACTTCCACGCAAAACCTGCCGTCATGCGGGATAGACCAACTTCTTCTTCCTTGGCTTGCTGCAGAGAACAGAAATCCTCAAATCGGTCGACGATGCCAAACTGGTACCTGGGGATATCGCTGTTCGGGTCGCCGGATCGCGAGTCGTAGGGCTGCGAGGCAAAGAGCTCATCAAACATCATGCCGGCATGCATGTATGCCTTGTTGTCGAGTAGATCGTATACAAAATCGAGATACTCATCGCCGCCACGCACGCGCATTTGGGTACTCAAGCTGAATTCTTCGGTCTCGATTCCCGCTTCTTCGAGTTGGTTGAGTCGCTGCTCGAGGTCGTCCCGATTAAGTCCGGATGCACGGACCTGCTGCTTGGGGTCATAGAACAGATAGGCCTTGTCGCAGCATTTAAAAATCCAATCCACCTGGCTGCTCGTGCGCGGCAAGTTGAGTCGTTCGCATGTGTTGTAAAAAGCTCCGATGCCGGCGCCGGCGGTCAAGTAGTTTCCCAGTCGGTGTGCCTCGTCGACAAGCAAGATGTCATACCGATCGTTTTTGGTGACATCGCTGGGGCTCAGGATATCGCTGGGCTTTAACCCGGGAAGGAAGTGCGTGAGCTTTTTGAGCGTCTTGCTCAAAGACTCCATGGGCGTCACGAAGCCGACCCGTAGACCGGAAAGGTTCGGTTCATTTTTGATTTTGAACATGAGACTGATGGCGAGGATTGTTTTGCCTGTTCCCGGAGCGCCATTCACGACGGTTATACGTTCTCTTTTTGAGCCGCCATGTTTTGCGTCTTCATGCTCCTGTTCGAGACGTTTATAAATCGTCTCGATCGTTTCGTATTGGTCGGGCGTAAGCGTCTTGAAAGGCGAGAACTTGAACAGATCGGAGTTCTCGAGCTCTTCAATCGGATGAATCGCGTAGTTTTCTTCGCGAAGCTTTGTCCAGAGGTCTCGGAACCTCTGGCGATACTGAGGCCGCTCATAATAATCGAATTGGGCATAGCCGTTGTTGGCATTGGTGACCTGGTATTTTTCGTCGGCACAGAACAGCTCAATAAGTCGATTCTCGAACTCGAACGTTGCGGATTGGTTGAAGGTGGGATTGTCGATCAGAAGGGTCCGGTCGAAGTCCTTGTCCACGTTTGCAGCGTGTTGTTTCATACGGCGCTGGTAGTTGGTTGTTTGGCCGATGTATGCCGTCTTGTTTCTGCTGTTGGTGAGAATGTAAAGGACGGGCCAACTCTCGTCATGATGGGCTCCAGGCTTTGGCGTGCCAAAGTCCTGAAGAGATTCGCTTGTCTCAAAGGGCTGGGGCAGGGGAAGCGTGTATTGCCGAAGGGCGAACTCATTACTCATGATGGTCCGCCTTTCTGTATTCATTAGATGATGCGTCGACGGGGTAGCGCTCGCCATTGCGCTTGAGCTTGGACGAAAGCGCCGCTGGCAGGTCGATTTCATTTAAATCTGCGAAACGCAGAAGGAAAAGGAGCGTGTCGGCGACTTCGTCTTCGATGGCTTGTCGTTGCTCGGTGTCTTCGAACATTTCTGCAATGCGCTCGTCGCTCATAAAACGAAAGAGCTGAAGGAGCTCGGAGGACTCAGTTGCCATGCCGATGGCGAGCTCTTTTGGCGTGTGATACTTGCGCCAGTCGCGTGCATCACAAAAGTCCCTGACTTGTTCCGTCATGGCATCGAGCTTATCCATCGTCCGCAACCTCCCTGATGTTCATTGTTTTATTATGGCGGTATCTGGGATTTATTGCACCTCATTTGGGGCATGCGGTTTGTTCGGTCGCGATTGCCGATAGGGGGTTTCACCATGAAAATCGAAGTTGATGTAGACCAACTGCGCGAGAGTCTGCTCGACCGCGCGGGGAGTGCGGCGGGCGTGGGTTTTCCGGCCGCCATGCTCGACGTGATGGATATCGAGGACGAGTCGCCCCAAGAGCTCCTAGCCCGAGCCGAACGCGAAGGCCTCGATCTCTGCGACTTTGCCGTCGATGGTGACGCGGACGATGACTACGGCGCAGACGAGGAATGGTAGCCGCGATTGAACTTCAACCCCATCCCTTCAATAAGAAGCGGTGAAATGGGGACTGTTTGGGCTGCTAGAAGGCCTATTCAGTCCCTATTTCACCGCAACTTATGGGTGGGGCTGGCTACGACGCTAGCGTGGCAATGACGGCTTCGTCGCCGGCATATATGAGGGTGTTGCCGTCGGGGATGATCGTTTGGCCGTCGCGTTTGAGCATCACCACGATAAAGGGGTGCTTGCCTTGTGGCACATCGCGCAGGCGCAGTCCTGCCAGGCGACCGTGGGGCGTCACGGTGACCTCGCGCAGCGTAACCTCGGCACGCTCCTCAAACGTTGGAGCGGCCATAACCAGAAGGTCGCCTTCTTCGATCACGGTATCCCCGTTGGGCAGCACCGGGTGCGCTCCATCGCGCAGCACCAAGACCACCAGCATGTCGGCGACGCTGCCAATATCGGCGAGCGAGCGCCCGGCAAACGGATGGCCCGCGCCTACCTTGAGCTTAACGAACGACATGCCGTCCTCGTCGCGGTAATCGTTAAAGGTGCGGCGCACGTCGCCTTCCGCGTCGATCATGTCGAGCTTTTTCGCCACTGCCGGTAGCAGCGAGCCCTGCACTACAATGCTCGACACGGCAATCACAAAGACCAGGTCAAATAGGTCGTGCCCACCGGGAACACCGACCACCACGGCAAAGAGGCTAAACACGACCGAAGCCGCGCCGCGCAGACCCGCCCAGCTTACGAGCGCGACTTGGCGAGGATTGGTCTTAAAGGGCGCCAACAGCAGGCCGACGGCGATGGGGCGGCTCACGAAGAGCATAAACGCCATGAGCGCCAGGCCCGGCAACAGCATTTGCGGCAGGCGCGCGGGCGTGACGAGCAGGCCCAGCAAAAAGAAGATGGTCATCTCGGCCATTTCGGTGAGGGTATCAAAGAAGTGCGCCATCTCGACCTTGCCGGTGATGTCGCTTGCACCCAGCACAATGCCTGCCAGGTATACGGCCAAAAAGCCGTTGCCGCCCAGATAGCTCGGCAGCGCGTAGGCGACGATCGCCACGGCGAACAAAAAGATAGTCTGCGCGCCTTCGGCCGTTGCGTGTGCGCGTTCGATTAGACGGCTGGATGTCCAGCCGATGGCAAGGCCCAGCCCCACGCCCAGGATGATCTGCTTGGCCAGCAGCACGGGAATGTCGATATTGCCGCCCGCCGCGAGGGTCGCGAGCACCGCGGTGAGCATGTAGGCGACGGGGTCGTTGGAGCCCGATTCCACCTCGAGCAGCGAGTCGGTGCCGCCCCTCAGCGACAGGTTGTGCTCGCGCAGCACGCTAAAGACGCTCGCCGCATCGGTCGACGCAACGACCGAGCCCAGCAGCAGGCCGCCGATCCAGTCGAAGCCCAGTGCGAAGTGCGCAAAGGCGCCCGTGATACCAGCGGTGATGATAACGCCGAGCGTGCTCAGCAGTACCGCGGGCGCGGCGACGGGCTTGGCGCGGTCGATGTTGGTGTTAAAGCCGCCGTAGAACATGATGAACAGCAGTGCCGTGCTGCAGACGGTTTCGGTGAGCGCGTAGTCGCTAAAGTCGATGTGCGCCGGACCGTTGACGCCCAGCACCATGCCCAGCGCGATAAAGATGAGCAGGGTAGGGAAGGGGAGCTTTTTTCCGACAGGTTTGATGGTCAGGCACAGAATAATGACGAGGCCGATAAAGAGAAGTATCTGGTTCATAGGGAGTGTCCGCTCCTGGGTGGTTGGCGTGGCACGGTCAGTTGTCTGCGGTAATTTGTACCCAAAGATGGTGGGTTTATGGGGTTGGGCCGTGTGTGTTCGCATTATCGACACGAGGCCGGGGCGGGGGGGTGCTGGGTGGAGCGTTGATGATGGTGGCGCGGTATTTCCGGAGCGTGCGGGCGGCCGCTTGTGGCCGTTGGCTGTGGTGGCACTTTCCACCGTTATTGCAACGGAGTACAATGGGTAACGTTTAAGTTCAACTTGAAGTTTTAGTCGTGGCATCGGGCTTCGGCCGTAATGCAGGGAAAGGCGTTCCATGGCGATCTATGTGACATCTGATGCTCACGGGCACGTGCGCGCACTGGACGCGGCCCTTTCCAAGATCTCGCTGACGTCCGACGACACGCTATATGTGCTGGGCGACATGATCGACCGCGGTCCCGATCCGGTCGGTGTCATCAACTTGGTGCGGTCGCTGCCCAACTCTCGCGTGCTTAAGGGCAACCACGAGCAGATTATGCTCGACGCGATCATTGGCCAGGACCCGCTCGATGTCGAGACCTGGGATATCAACGGCGGTTGGACCACGCGCCAGCAGCTCAACGAAATTGAGTTTGAGGCATACGAGGAGCTAGTGCGTTGGGCTGCTGCCCTGCCGCTCTATGCGGTGACAGAGACTGTCGAGCGGCCGTACCTGCTGGTGCACGCCGGTATTCAGACCGAGGCGGCGCGCGCGTTTTTGCTTGAGCATGGCGTCGATTGCGGCGACGGCAGGGGAGCGGTCGATGCCGATCGCGAGCTGCTGCAGCAAATGCTCGCCGTGCAGTCGTCCGATGACTTGCTCTGGATTCGCCATGGCTATTGGGATGCCCCGACGGGGCTGCTTTCTGCCGAGGGCAAGGGTCCGGTCGTGGTGAGCGGCCACACGCCCACGGTGTCGCTGGGGCGCTATTGCGAGGTTGGCGGCCTGGCAGGGCTCGATGAGGAGTCGGGCCGCGGGCAAATGGTGCGCTTGGGTGGCGAGGATACCGCCGGTGTGCCCGATCGCATCGATATCGACTGCGCGGCGGCCACCGGTTCCGAGTTCGGCCGCGTCGGGATCCTGCGTCTGGATGACGGGGCGGAGTTTTATGCGAACATCAACCCGGGCGAATAATCGCTGCAAAGGGTAGCTAATTTGGGACGGGGCCTTTTTGACTACTTTTGCCCTTCTGCCCGCTAATTGATTTTTCTGGGACGGGGATTAAATAATCATTTGGCCGCCCGCTGGCTAAGTGAGTAGACTTTTTTGGAAATGCCGAGCACTCAACATATTTGCCTCAATAAAACCGCAGGTCACAGACTTGTGCTTTGTCGGTGTGATCGGGGATTCGGTAAAAGTCTACTCACTTAGTTTTGCGTGATGCATATTGTCCGCAACGAGACCCCGGCCGGGGTGATTCCATCGCAAATTCCGGTGACCGGGGGCAGCTAATTAGGCGCCGTACGGGTTGCGGGCTCGTTCTATGCGCTGGCGGATGTGGGCGTATTCGACAATCAACAGCACCAGCAGTAGGGCCATGATAGCCAGGTAGCTTACGACGGCACCCATCAGGCCAAGCAGGTTGATCAGGATCACCGGGAGCACTACGCTCACGGCAAAGCAGATCAGGTAGATCTTGGTGACGTCTCCATCGTGGCGCAGCACCGTGATGATGGCATAGATAAAGTCGATGGCCGCGGTTACACCGCCGGCGACGACCATCAGCAGTGCCAATGTGCGGTAGCGCTCAAAGTTGAGGCCGTACATAAAGCTCATGAGGGGAATGCCGGGACCGGCCATAAATGCGGCGCACACGCCGGTGATGGCCACGATTAGTGCCATAACGGCAATAATAATCAAGTCAAAACGGCGGCGTTTGCGCGGGTTCGCCCAAATGCTCGACAGACGCAGGAGCTGCGGTTTATAGACAAATCCGATGCTCAGCAAAATAGCCTGCGCTGGAAAGAACAGGGCATTAAAGTACAACTGGTATTTGTAGGCCAGCGTGCCTTCCATCACAAACTTGGGCATGCTCTCGATAAGGTTGAATAAAAAGAGCGCGCCAAAGAGCGGGGCGCACTGGACAAACAGGTGGCCGACCTCGCGCAGACTCACGTGGCGCGATTTTTCGGTCTCGAGCAGAGCGAGCGGCGCGGTGACCAGCATGAGCGAGGCGATGACGGTGACACCCGTGGCCATCGCCGCGATGGGCATGCTGCGCGTAAGGAACAGCGCCACGCTAAAGACCGCGATGACGCCGACGGAGCGTAGCGTTTGGCTCATGCCGGCCAGGTAGAGTTTGTCGGCCTGCTGCAGGCGGCCCTCGTATACGTCGGCGACGCCGTCGACCACCTTATACAGGTAGACGCCCAGGCCGATCGTCGCCATGTGCGCGTCGTAGCCGCGGGCGCTGCTGTATGCAAGGCCGCAGGCCAGCGCGATCGCTCCGCAAAGCCAGCGATTGAGCTGATAGGAGGCAAAGGACGTCTTCTCGTCGATATCCGAGACCTGGAAATTGCGCACGCCGTAGTTGCACGCGATCATGATGAGCGTGCCGGTGACAAAGGCGATGGAGAACTTGCCGGCTTCCTCGGCGCCCACAAGCTGCGTGGACACGATGGTGAGCAGCGGAAACGCCATGCCCCATACGGCGGTGCCGAGGGTGTTCCAAAGATAGTCGCGACTGGTGGCGTGCTCTTCGTATTCGGCTTCCTGCGTGGAGAAACCGCCGCCGTAGACAGCGCCGAGCAGGCGGTTCCACCAGGCGTTGACCATGCGGTGGATGGGGCCGGGCTCGCGATCGCGCTCGCGCCGGCGACGTGTGGCCTGGCCGCTGTCGGGGCCGCCGGCGTTGCGCTGACTCAACTCCTGGATACGTGCGAGCTCCTCGGCGGTATGCGATGCGGGGAACAGGCCGTTCTCGATGCGTCCACCTTGGGCCTTTGCGGTGCCGCCGCTCGCTGCGGCGGGGTCGGCGACGCCATTGCGGCGGACGATGGCGCGGCGGATGCTATCGAGGGGCGTGATGCTCAAGGCGGTTCCTTTCTATTGCTGTGTTCTAGTATAGACGCGATGGTGTTCGCTCGTGTTTTTGAACGGATTGTTCAATAATTTCGGCGGGCGGCTGTAATTTGTCGGTAAACGTGCGGTATCCTGTTGAAGTTTTGTGACCCCCCGATGCCGCTTGCGCGGTACCAAGGAGTTTTTACCCATGGATGTCGCTGCGTTTTTGCTGGCTCTTGTGCCGATCATCTGGCTTGTCGTGATGCTGCTGTGCTTTAAATGGCCGGCTTGGAAGGCCGCCATTGGCTCGTTCGTCCTTTCGTGCGTGCTCGCCTTTGCGTGGTGGCATTTGTCGGCGGCGCAGATAGCCACGGCCTCGCTCGAGGGCTTTTTGATGGCCCTGTGGCCCATCGTGTTGGTGATTATTGCCGCCGTCTTTACGTATAACCTCTGCGTTCGCACGGGCGCCATGGACGTGATCGGCAGCATGATCACCTCCATCAGCAGCGATCGCCGTCTGCTGGCGCTGCTCGTGGCGTGGTGTTTCGGCGGCTTTATGGAGGGCATGGCTGGCTTTGGTACCGCTGTCGCCATTCCCGCCGGCATGCTCGCGGGCCTTGGTTTTGAGGCCGTGCCTGCCGTGCTGATCTGCCTGCTGGCCAACGGCGTGCCCACGCCCTACGGCTCCATCGGCATCCCCACGGTGTCCGTTGCCGACCTGGTGGGTCTGGATTCCCTGCACCTGGCGACCGTTCAGCTGGTGCAGCTCGCACCGTTCTTTGTGGTGATGCCGCTGCTCATCGTGTTGGTTGCGGGCCGCGTGGCCGACGATCAAGGCGATGTTGCGAGCGTAGGCGAGCGCCTGCACGGCGTGGCCGGTATCGCGCTGCTCTCTGGCGCGTCCTTCGTCGGCGCTGCCCTGGTCGTCGCTATGTTTGTGGGCCCCGAGCTTGCCGTGGTCGTGGGCTCCATCGTGTCGCTCGCGCTGACCGCCGCGCTTGCCATGCGCGCCGAGAAGTCCGGTCACCTGGACGCGCGCTTTCACATGAATATCGAGGCCGGTGAGCAGCTCACCGCTAAGTCGGCGCTTTCTGCCTGGTCGTGTTTCATCCTGATTTTTGTACTGCTGTTGGGTACGTCCAACCTGGTGCCCGCCGTGCATGCCGCGCTTGCGCCCTTTGCGAGTCACGTGCAGGTGTATTGCGGCGAGAACCCCGGCACGCTTACGTTTTCGTGGATCAACACGCCGGGTGTTTGGATTTTCATGGCTGCGTTTGTCGGTGGCGCCATTCAGGGCGCTTCGCCGCGCATGATGGGCGAGGTGCTGGCCGCGACCGTCAAGCAGATGATGCCGACGGTAATCACGATGCTTTCGGTGCTGGGCTGCGCCAAGGTGATGGGCTATGCAGGCATGATCTCTTCGATCAGCGCGTTCTGCATTGCGGTCGCAGGTGGCCTGTACCCGATTCTGGCCCCGTGGATCGGTGCCGTCGGTGCGTTCGTGACCGGTTCGGGCACGTCCTCGGGCATGCTGTTTGGCCCCATCCAGAGCCAGGCCGCTTCGGCGCTGGGCGTGAGCGACTACTGGATGGTCGCGCTGAACGCCCTGGGTGTCGCCGCCGGCAAGATGATCTCGCCGCAAACGCTCGCGATTGGCCTTGCCGCCGTGCACGTGCGCGGTAAGGACGCCGAACTCCTGGGTGCAGTGCTGCCCTACGCCGTCGGCATGCTGGTCCTCATGAGCGCCATCGCCATGCTCGGCCAAGGCCTGCCACTGTAGCCGGCACTCTGGGAACGTCCCTAAGTGCCGGCATCTGGGGACACTCCTTGGTTGTTGCCTGTTCAAGAGTGTCCCCAACGACTAGTCGTTTAAGAACGTCCCAATGTCTAGGCCGCTTGCCTGCGATTTTTGACCGTTGGGCGGGCGCTTCGTCGTTGCCGCAAAAACGTTTTTGCATATCGGGTACAACGGGCTTTACGTGAGTAAAGTGCGCGCCGCGTCCACGTGCCGCGCTTTTAAAGGAGGCCCCATGCCTGGTGTTACCCCTGCAGAAGTTCTGTCCAACTTTGGCATTACGCTGGTCGAAGACCCCGCCGAGAACCAGCCCCGCCTGCTGGTTGACCTGCCGGCAGCCGAGCTTGTCGAGTATGCCATCCGCCGCAACGAAGGCCGCATGGCCTCCAACGGCGCGCTGGTGATCGAGACGGGGGAGCGTACTGGTCGTTCTCCCAACGATCGCTTTATCGTTGACACCCCCGATGTTCACGACAAGATTGCCTGGGGCGCCGTCAACCGCCCTCTTTCGACCGAGAGCTACGAGACCATCAAGGCCGGTATCGTCGACTATCTCAACGAGCTTGATGTGTTCGTCATCCGCGGCATGGCCGGCGCCGACCGCAACCACACGCGTCGCCTGCTCGTCGCCTGCGAGCGCGCCAGCCAGGCGCTCTTTATTAAGCAAATGCTCGCCCGTCCGCTCGCTCGCGAAATCGCGCGCACCGGTGAGCCGGACTTTTGCGTGCTCGCCGCTCCCGGCTACCAGTGCGACCCCGCCATCAAGGGCCTCAACTCCAGCGCCGCCGTGGTCATCAACTTCCAGGAGCGCGTGATTCTGGTTGCCGGCACCGGTTACTCCGGCGAAATCAAAAAGTCCATCTTCAGCGTTATGAACTACCTGCTGCCTGTCGAGGACGATGTGCTGCCCATGCACTGCTCGGCCAGCATGGATCCCGTCACGCACGAGACCGCTGTGTTCTTTGGCCTGTCGGGCACGGGCAAGACCACGCTTTCGGCCAACCCCACGCGCCTGCTGATCGGCGACGATGAGCACGGCTGGTCCGACATGGGCATCTTTAACGTCGAGGGCGGCTGCTACGCCAAGTGCGAGGGCCTGGACGCGTTCCACGAGCCCGAGATCTTCAACGCCGTTCGCTTTGGCGCCATCTGTGAAAACGTGGTGCTCGATGAGAACCGCAAGCCCAACTATGATGACGTCTCGATCACGCACAATACGCGCGTGGCCTATCCCGTCGAGCATATCCCCAACGCGTGGACCAAGGGCATGGGCACCATCCCGAGCGTCGTGCTGTTTTTGACCTGCGATGCCTTTGGCGTGCTGCCGCCCATCTCGCGCCTGACGGCCGATGCCGCCATGTATCACTTTGTGACGGGCTTCACCGCCAAGATCCCCGGCACTGAGGTCGGCGTCACCGAGCCTACGCCCACGTTCTCCTCGCTGTTTGGCGAGCCGTTTATGCCGCTCGATCCTATGGTCTATGCCAAGATGCTCGGCGAGCGTATCGCCGACGGTCGCACCCGCGTCTATCTGGTCAACACCGGCTGGATCGGTGGCGGTTACGGCGTGGGCCATCGCATCGAGCTTGCTTACACGCGCGCCCTGGTGGCCCGCGCCCTCGACGGTACCATCGAGGACAGCGAGTTCTTGCACGACGATATCTTTAATGTCGACATTCCCACCACGTGCCACGGTGTGCCCGACGGCATCCTGGTGCCGCGCCAGTACTGGCAGAGCACCGCTCGCTACGACGAGGCAGCGCACAACCTGGCGGTGATGTTCGAGGAGAACTTCGAGAAGAAGTACTCGCACCTGCCCGAGTCCGTCAAGGCCGCCGGCCCGCACGCTCAGGTGCCCGCCGACGCCCGTCATCGCGGCCGTGGCCTGCTGGGACTCCGCCGCTAGCGTCGCCTCAGACCCAAAACCACGACAAAGAGGACAGGCACCTTTGTGGTGGTTTTGCTCGCGTGGATGACTCGGGTTACAATACGCCTGACATATCGTCCCCTTCTCCGGATGGGGACAGCGCAAGCGCTCTTGTGACGGCACCGTAGGACTTTGAAGGTGGCCGTCGTAAGGGCGCTTTTTGTTTAGGCGCCCTCACTCGGGCGCGCACAATGAAGGGAGAGCGTATGAAGAGCTTTATTGCCGAGGATTCATTCTGGGAGCTGTTTCCGCAGGCAGCGGTCGGTGTTGTGGTCGTGGAAGGCATGAAGCCCACGGCTCAGATTCCTCAAGAGGACGTGGATGCGATTGCGGCGTTGCTCGACCGCGCCAATATCGATGCGGAGCGTCATCTGACCAGCGATACTATCAGCGAGAACGCGCCGGTCAAGGCATGGCGCGAGGCCTATCGTCTGTTCAAGACCAAAAAGGGCGCGCGTTGCTCAATCGAGAACTTGCTCAAGCGCGTGCTCAAGGGCAAGCCGGTCGGTCATATCACACCGGCGGTGGATATTTACAACACGGTATCGCTGTCCTACGCGCTGCCCGTTGGCGGCGAGGATTTGCATGCGATTGAGGGAGATCTTCGCTTGAAGGTGACCGACGGCGGCGATGCGTTCCTGCCTCTTGGCGAGGATGCGGATGACCCGACGCTGCCCGGCGAGGTCGCCTACATCGACGATGCGGGCGCCGTGTGCCGCTGCTGGAACTGGCGCGACGGTGTTCGAACGGCCCTGTCCGACGATTCGGCCGACGCGTTCCTGGCGATTGAATGTGTTGAGCCCGAGCGCATGGGGGACTGTCGGGCCGCCATCGATCGCTTAGTCGAGCTGCTTGAGCGCTATTTGGGAGCGACGGTTGTCGTTAAGACGCTTGTGACCCGCGACAATCCCTGTGTGGAGCTGTAGCGGCGCCTAGAACCTATTGATGCCCAAAATCACCACAAAGGCGCCTGTCCTTTGTGGTGATTTTTATGTTGATGGGTCAACAAATGAGGCACGCAGGGCCGGCGGTCGCTGGATACGGCTAAGATGTTTACCCGTTAGCATTATGCAAGCGAAAGGCGGTCGTCTCCCATGCAGCAGAGCGACGAGACACGTTTCGAGGACTTTGTCGGACTGATCAGCGGACTCTACAAGGAGATCCAGCGCATTAAGACATCTGAGGGCGCAAGGCTGGGCCTTAAGGGCTCCGACATTATGTGCCTGTACTATCTTGAGCGCAGCAAGGACGGTCTGACTGGTGCCGACCTCGCCCGCATGGCTGGCGTGACCCGCGCTGCCGTCTCGCGCACGCTGGCGCATCTGGAGGAGGGCGGCTACGTCGAGGTCGACGATTCGACCGATGCCGCCGTTAAGTATCGCGCCCCGGTTCGCCTGACCACGTTGGGCGGCGAGAGCATGAACGAGGCCGATCGCATTATTCGCGAGGTGCTCGACACCACCGGCAAGGCTATGGGCGTGGAGCAGCGTGAGCAGATGTATGCGTCGCTGCGTACGATTCTCAACACCTTGCGCGAGCTGTAGGGCCGCCTAGGCATTTGCTTCCCATTAACAACTGCATCGTCCCGTTTGGGCGCGTGTACCGTGCCGGGATATTGCTGTCAAAATTCCCTGCGCGAGGTCCGCGCAAGAAAGGATTCGCTATGTCCGTCCGCATTATTACCGATTCCGCAAGCGATATGTCGCCGGCGGAGCACCCGGCATTGGCTGTTTTGCCGTTGTCCGTCACCTTTGGCACCGATGTGTACATGGATGGCGTCGACATCGATCATCAGCGCTTTTACGAGATGCTCGTGGAGCGCGATGAGCTGCCCAAGACCGGTCAGGTCAACCCGTACGCGTTTTCGCAGGCTATCGCCGAGGTTCGTGAAGCCGGCGATGAGGCTGTGATTATTACCGTGGGCGCTAAGCTTTCGGGCACCAACCAGAGTGCCCGTACCGCACTTGCCGAGGCACCGGGCGGCGACGTGTTCGTGGTAGACAGCAACAACGTTACCCTGGGCGAGCGCGTCCTGGTCGAGTATGCGCTGCGCTTGGTGGACGAGGGCCGTAGCGCGGCCCAGATCGCGGCGGCTGTCGAGGCCGTGCGCGACCGTGTGGTGGTTATCGGCCTGCTCGAGACGCTGGAGTATCTGGTGCGCGGCGGTCGTCTGTCTGCTGCGGCCGGCGCCGTGGGTACGCTGCTCAACGTAAAGCCTGTGGTGGCTGTCGAGGACGGCTTGATCGTGCAGCTGGGCAAGGCGCGCGGTTCCAAGAACGGCCGCAACCTGCTGAATCAAAAGGTCGAAAAGGCAGGCGGCATCGACTTTTCCATGCCGCTGGCGCTCGGCTATACGGGCCTTTCGGATGCGGTGCTCAAGAAGTATATCGAGGACAGCGCGGCACTGTGGGCTGGCCACGCCGAGGGCGAGCTGCCCGTTCACACCATCGGCGCCACCATCGGCACCCACGTAGGTCCCGGTGCCGTAGCCGTAGCCTTCTTCCAGTCCGCCAACTAACCGACCCGCCAACAAATGATCCCTTGGGGACGGAGGAAAATGGATCATCGACCGCACGGAGGCCGCGAATGATCCAGTTTCCTCCGTCCCCAAGGGATCATTTCTTTATGCTGTTAATGCGGAGAAGGGAGCGAGCGATGGCGTCTGAGGGCTTTTTTGAACGGGTGTACGAGGTGGTCGAGCAGATCCCCGAGGGGATGGTCGCCACGTATGGTCAGGTGGCGTTGCTTGCCGGTCGTCCACGAAGTGCGCGCTACGTGGGGTATGCCCTGCATAGCAATCCGCGCCCCGGCGAGATTCCCTGTCACCGCGTGGTGTTTGCCGACGGGCGTATATGCGAGGGTTTTGCTTTTGGCGGTCCCGATGCTCAACGTGAGCTTTTGCTAGGGGAGGGTGTGGCGTTTAGGGACGACATGCACGTCAATCTGGGCGCTTGTCGCTGGCCTGCCGGACTCTAACAGCTCGTTCGTGTCAAAACTACAACAAAGGTGCCTGTCCCCTTTGTGGCGGTTTTCCGTTGTAGGTTTACCGAGGCTAACTTATGGAGAAGCTATGGCGGCGAATATTGATGCTACAAAGTAAACCACGGTGAACTATATTGTATTCAGCAACGGAGCAGGCAATAGGCGATGAAAAAGCCTGCCCTGTTGAGTTTGATTCGCATCCCTCCCCTCTGTGCGATTCAACGGTGTACTTCGGGAACGGGCCCGCTGGCAACTGACTGCCGGCGGGCCCGTCCCCGTTTGTCGGGGGAGTGCAATGGGCAGAGTCGAACCGGTCGGGCACAAAAAAGGGCGGACGCCATAGCGCCCGCCCTAAAGCAATCGATAGCTCAAGCCCGCAAATCGCTCTAGTACACCATGCCCATGGCGTCCCGAACCTCGGCCAGGGTCTGCTCGGCGATCTCGTTGGCGCGACGGTTGCCCTCGTGCAGGACGTCCTTCACATAATCCAGGTCGTTCTCGTAGCGCTGACGGCGCTCGCGGATCGGCGCGAAATACTCGTTGACGGCCTCGGTCACGTACTTCTTGAGCTGGCCGGAGCCGCCCATACCGATCTCCTCGGCAATCTCAACCTCGGAGCGACCGGTGCAGATGGCAGCGGTCGAAAGCAGGCCGGACACACCGGGGCGGTTCTCGGGGTCGAATGTGATCATGCGCTCGGAGTCGGTCTGGCTCTTCTTGATGCGCTTGGCCGTCTCCTCGGCGGTCATCGAAATATTGATGGCGTTGCCGTAGCTCTTGCTCATCTTGCGACCGTCCAGGCCGGGCAGCAGCGGGGTCTCGGAAAGCAGCGCGTCGACCTCGGGGAACACCTTGCCGTAGCGGTTGTTAAAGCGGCGAGCGATGGTGCGGGTAAGCTCGATGTGCGGCAGCTGGTCGCGGCCGACGGGCACTACATTGCCCTTGCAGAACAGGATGTCGCAGGCCTGGTGCACCGGGTAGGTGAGCAGAAGGCCGGTGAGCTCGTGGCCCGATGCCTCCATCTCGGCCTTAACCGTGGGGTTGCGCGCCAGCTCGGCCTCGGAGACCAGCGACAGGAACGGCAGCATGAGCTGGTTGGCGGCGGGCACGGCGGAGTGTGCGTAGATCATGGTCTTGTCGGGGTCGATACCGCAGGCAAGGTAGTCCATGACCATGTTGTACACGTTGTCCTGGATGTGCTCGGTGGTGTCGCGGTCGGTGATGACCTGGTAGTCGGCGATGAGCACGTTGGTCTTGGCGCCCATGTTCTGCAGCTCCACGCGGCCCTTGAGGGTGCCAAAATAGTGGCCCAGGTGCAGGCGGCCGGTGGGGCGGTCGCCGGTAAGCATGGTGAACTTCTCAGGCGTCTTTGCCAGGCCCTCGCGAATGGCGTTGCTCTTTTGCAGCGCGACTTCGTAGCTGTTCTCGTTTGGCATGATTGCTCCTAACGTATGTTCATGGCTCAAGATGATAACGCGTTTATTACAGGGGCGGGAGAGGGGTGGCTTGTGGGATGGGTGCGGCGCAGCTGCGCTTGGCCAACGGTGCCTGGGCACATCCTCGGCAGCTTGTCCTAGAGCTCGTGGTGGCGCTCTTCTTTGCGTTCCTCGGCGGCTTGCTCCTCCTGCTTAAAAGCGGGGTCGTCGGGGGTTACCAGCTCGTCCTCGTGCGTGCGCCTGTTGTAATGGTGGCGTAGCACGGGTTCAAACAGGTGCAGGCGCTTGGCGAAGGCCGTCGAGCCAATGGCGAGCACGGTAAAGATGAGCACGCGTATGGGGACCTCGACCTGATTGATGGCCGCGGCGCCGGCCGAAAGCAGTATGCACCAGGCGTAGATGAGCAGTACGGCTTGCTTTTGGTTGTAGCCCTCTTGAATGAGGCGGTGGTGGATGTGGCCCTTGTCGGCCTGTCCAATGCTAATGTGGGCGCGCTTGCGGCGCACGATGGCGCTAAACGTATCGATGATGGGCACGCCGGCCACGAGGAGCGGGATGATGAGCGAGGTGAGCGCGGCGGTGCGGCTCACGTTGAGCAGCGAGATGGAGCCCAGCGCAAAGCCCAGCAGCAGCGACCCCGAGTCGCCCAAGAAGATGCTCGCGGGGTTGAAGTTATAGTGCAAGAAGGCGAGGCACGAGCCAAAGAGCGCAATGGAGAGCGCGGCGGCATCGATGCGGCCCGAGAGAACGGCCATCGAGAACATCGTGAACGATGCGATGCCGCAGATACCCGTCGCCAGGCCGTCAAGGCCGTCGATAAGGTTGATGATGTTGGTGAACGCCACCAGGTAGACCACGGTAATGGGGTAGGCGAGCCAGCCGAGCATAATCTCGCCGGGGGCAAACGGGTTGACGATGACGCCGATTTTTAGGCCGCCTACGCAGGCGATGAGCGCGGCGAGGACCTGGCCGGCCAGCTTTTGCTTGGGCTGGAGCTGGAAGACGTCGTCGATCGCGCCGGTCGCAAAGATAACGGTAAAAGAAAGCGCAAGGATGGGGTAACTGATGTGCAGACGAGGGTGGGGCACCAAAACGGGCGGCCAGCCCAGGTACCAGGTGCCTAGGATCTGAACAATGCAGGCGACGACGAGGCCCAAAAAGACCGCCGCGCCACCCATGCGCGGGATGGGTTTAGTGTTGATGCGGCGCTTGGAAGGATAGTCGACGGCGTCGAGCTTGATTGCCAGGCGCTTGACCAGGGGCACCGCAAGGAAGGTCGTGATAAAAGCCACGACCGCCACGCAAAGGTACGGTATGAAGCTCGTGGAGGAAGCCATGAATCGATAAACCGCCAAGCGTCGAAGGAAAAGGTCAAATGATGCCACGCCGCAAAGGGTATAGCTGACCCATGATACTCGACCAAGGAGGGTGTGAGGAATTGCACGGGGCGATAATCACGTGCTTACCAGATATTCGAGTGATGGTGGGGTTCTGCCTGGTGCCTTTTGGGGATCCTGGCGGGATTTGCGATGGCGATTTTCGGCAAAAGAAAACCACCCCCCACGTTACGAAAATGAACCCACCTAAAACAGGTGGGTGCCCTCATCGACTGTTCCAGCGTCCTTAACAACGAAGGATACCTGTACTAGGTACGACTGTGTGGGCTCCCTAAATAAACGCGACGGTTCACCCAGTTGCTCCGCGGGGGGCGGAATACCTACATCATAAAGCGGCACTTTGTGGATTCTAGTCTTGACATTACAAAAATCGTGTCGGACGATTACGGCGCCTTGGGCTCGAGCCGTCTGTGCGGTTGGTCCTTTTGCGTTTGAGCTGCTGAATCGTTGTTTTGGAGCATGTTTTTATGCCGACGTCGTTGACTGAACTTTTTTCGCCCGCCTGCCATTTGTGTCCGCGCCGTTGCGGTGCGGCGCGCGATGAGGGCGCGCGCGGCGTATGCGGTGCCGACGACACGCTCAAGGTGGCCCGCGCCGCGCTTCATATGTGGGAGGAGCCTCCTATCTCGGGTGAGGCCGGTTCGGGCACGATCTTCTTTAGCGGCTGCTCGCTCAAATGCGTCTATTGCCAGAACCACGAGATTTCGACGGGCAATTTTGGGCTTGAGATTTCGCCCGAGCGTCTGGTCGAGATTATGTTGGAACTGCAGGACCAGGGCGCCAACAATATTAATTTGGTGACGGCGACGCACTACGCGCACCTGCTGCCGGCTGCGATTGCCGCGGCGCGGGCGCGCGGGCTGGTCATCCCAATCGTCTACAACACGAGCGGTTATGAGCGCGCGAGTGCCGTGGCGGCGCTCGGCGATCTGGTCGATGTGTGGCTTACCGACTTTAAATATGCCGATGCGGGGCTTGCGCAGTCGCTCTCCCATATAAAGGACTACCCGCGTGTGGCTGTGTCGGGCCTGGCCCAGATGGCGCGCGAGATCGAGCGCCGCGGGGGAGAGCTGGTGGACGAGGACGGGCTCATGAAGCGCGGCATGATCGTGCGCCATCTGGTGCTGCCGGGTCATGCGGACGATTCGTGTCGCGTGCTGGACCTGGTGTGGCAGACGGTGGGCGATGTGCCGATCTCGGTCATGAACCAGTACACGCCCAATGCGCTCATGCGCGAGCAAGGCGGCGACCTGGCACGCGCCGTTACGCGCGAGGAGTACGAGCAGGTCCTCGACCATGCCGACGACCTGGGCTTTACGACGATGTTCTGGCAAGAGGGCGGCGCGGTAGACGAGAGCTTTACCCCGGCGTTCGACACCACCGGTGTCCTCACCAGCGCAAAGTAGTGCGTTTGCCGATGATTTTTCTGGGTCGGGGATTAAAAAATCATCGAGAGGATCGCTTGCTCGAAAGGTAGGCAAATGGCCCCGTCCTAAAAAGACTGGTTATTGGGCGTTGACAGTTGGCGAGCCGTAGGTAAAATATCAACTTGTCCTGGGGACGTAGCTCAGTTGGGAGAGCGCTGCCGTCGCATGGCAGAGGCCGAGGGTTCGACTCCCTTCGTCTCCACCCTTGGATTTGATAAGCCGCTGACATTGTGTCGGCGGCTTTTTTTGAAAGAAAGGGCTGTACCATGGCCGAGCTTGAGTCCCAACCATTGTCCGACGAGGAGCGCGCCGAGTTGGAAGAGCTCCGCGCCGAGAAGGCTCGTCGCGAGGCCCAGGAAGAGGCCCGTCGCGAGCGTGAGGAGCTGACTGCCCTGCGTGCCGAGCGTGCGAAAGCCGAGGAGGCCGCCGCGAACGCCGCGCCCAAGCCCGCGCCCGCGCCTGCGCCCAAGCCCGCCGCCGCGAAGCCTGCGCCTGCCGCGGCCAAACCTCAGCCTAAAAAGGCCGCCCGCCCCAAGCCCGCCGAGCCCACGCCGAGCCGTGACGAGATGACCTTTGCCCAGCGCATGGTCACCTCCAAGGAGCCCACGGGCGAGGGCGAGATCCCCGGCATGGCTCCGGCTCAAAAAATCATCATCGTGCTCGCCTTGGTCGCATTTGTCGTCTTTATGGGCTACACGATTTTGACCAGTATGGGTCTGCTCTAGCCGATTCGCGCTGGGCGCCATGCCTGAACACTCTGCCTTGTCCAACCCTCAACTTCTGCACAACGCATCCGAAAGGTCGCCCCATGGCTTTGACCGACATCTCGCATCCCACCGACATTGCAATGCTCACCGATCTGTACGAGCTCACTATGGCCCAGGGCCTGTGGGAGAGCGGCAAGGCCAATGAGCAGGGTTGTTTTACCGCGTTTTACCGCGACCATCCCTTTGGTAGCGCCTACGCCGTCATGTGCGGTACCGCCGAGCTGCCCGAGCTGGTCGAGAACCTGCGCTTTACGTCCGAGGACATCGAGTACCTCGCCTCGCTTCAGGCTCCCGCCGGCGGTGCGATGTTTAAACCCGTATTCCTCGACTACCTGCGCAACTTCCGCGCGCACGTGAACATTGACGCCGTGCCCGAGGGCGAGCTCGTCTTTCCGCGCGAGCCCATGGTGCGCGTCACCGGGCCGGCGCTGGAGTGCCAGCTGCTCGAGACGGCGCTGCTGAACATCGTCGGCTTCCAGACGCTCGTCGCCACCAAGACGGCACGCGTGGTGTTGGCGGCGGACGGCCGTCCCGTGGCCGAGTTTGGCCTGCGCCGCGCCCAGGGTCCCGATGGCGGCCTGGCCGTCGCGCGCGCGAGCTACGTTGCCGGCTGTTCCTCTACGTCCAATGTGCTCGCCGGGCGCCGCTACGGTATTCCCGTCTTTGGCACGCATGCGCACAGCTGGGTGATGAGCTTCGATTCCGAGCTCGAGGCCTTCCGTGCCTTTGCCAAGTCGAGCCCCAAGAACTGTACGCTGCTCATCGACACCTACGATGTGCGCGAGGGCTGCGAGCATGCCATTACGGTTGCCAAGGAGATGGAGGCGGTGGGCGAGCGTCTATCGGCCATTCGCATCGACTCGGGCGACCTCGCTAAACTCTCCAAGTATGTGCGCGGCCGTTTTGATGCCGAGGGCTTGCCCTATGTGGGGATCTCGGTTTCCAACGATCTGGACGAGTACACGATTCAGTCGCTGCTCGACCAGGGCGCGCCCATCGATAGCTTTGGTGTGGGTACCAAGCTCGCGACCTGCTACGACCAGCCGGCGCTGGGCGGTGTGTATAAGCTTTCTGCCCGCCGTGCGAGCGAGGCGGACCCGTGGACGCCGGTGGTTAAGCTCTCCGAGCAGCCCTACAAGCGCACGATCCCGGGCGTGCAGCGCGTACGCCGCTATTACGACGGCTTTGGCGGCCCGATCTGCGACATGATCTATGACGAGGATCATCTGTCGGGGGAGGGCACCGCGCGTGGCAATACCCTCGTGGCCGTGAACGATGCCGCCCTGGTGACCGACGTTTCCGAGCTTGAGTATCGCGAGCTGCTGGCGCCGATCGTGCGCGATGGCAGCGCCGTTGCCCCGCGCGAGAGCATTGAGGACGCACGCGAGCGTTGCACCTGGGCACTGGACCATCTTGATCCGGTCTACAAGCGCTTCCTGTACCCGCAGACCTATGTGGTGGGCATGGAGCAGGGCCTGGCAAAGGTGCGCGACGAGCTCGTGCGCAAGAACATGGCCGCGGCTTCTGCCTTTCCCTGGGCTCACTAATGGACTTGGGCGGCAGGGGCGAATCGCGTTCCCTCGGCCGCCAGCTCGCCGGTTCGCTGAGCAGTTGATTGGTTTGACGTATGACGACTTCTTATAAAACGATGGTGGTAAAGATCGGTTCGTCCACGGTGGTGGGCGCCGACGGCAAGGTCAACCGTGCCTTTATCGGCGGGCTTGCCGACCAGGCCGCAGCCCTGCGCAAGCTCGGCTGGCGCCTGGTCGTGGTGAGCTCGGGCGCTATCGCCTGCGGCTATCCCGTGCTGGGCTTCGACCGCAAGCCGGTCGGTGACCTGCCGAGCCTGCAGGCCTGCGCCTCGGCCGGTCAGTGCATCATCTCGTCGGCCTACGACGAGGAGTTCCATGCGCGCGACCTGCTCACCTCGCTCGTGCTGCTCACGCGCCACGATACGGCCCGCCGCACGTCCTACCTGCACGCGCGCGACGCCCTGCTGCGACTGGTGGAGCTTGGCGTGGTGCCGGTTGTCAACGAGAACGATACCGTTACCGTCGACGAGATCAAGTTTGGCGACAACGACACGCTGGCGGCGCTTGTGAGCTGCCTGGTTTCTGCCGATCTGTGCGTGACGCTCTCGGACATCGATGGCCTCTATACCGCCAATCCGCACGAGGACCCCACGGCCGAGTTCGTTCCGGTCGTGCATAAGATCGATGCCAAGATTATCGCCTCGGCGGGCGATTCTTCCACATCGGTGGGCACGGGCGGCATGATTACCAAGATTCGCGCGAGCCGCATTCTGATGACGGCGGGCATTCAGAGCGTGATCTGCTCGGGCGAGGAGCCCGATGCGCTCGTGCGCCTCGCCCGCGGAGAGAGCGTGGGTACGCTGTTCGATCCGCCGGCGGAGCGTCTGGACATTGCGCCCCGTAAGCTGTGGATCGCACTGGGCGACAAGGCGCATGGCTCGGTGACGGTCGATGACGGCGCCGCGAAGGCGCTGGTCAGCCGTGGTTCTTCCTTGCTTGCGGTGGGTATTCGCGAGGTCGATGGCCAGTTTGCCGAGGGTGATGTGCTCGTCGTGTGCGACCCGAGCGGTATGGTTGTCGCCCGTGGTATCGCCGAAGCCGATTCGGACGTGCTGGAACTTGCGGCAGGACGCCGCCAGGACCAGATTGCCGGCAACCGTCTGCTGGCAGACCTGTCCGAGAAGCCCGCGATCCATCGAGATAATTTGATCGTCTTCGCCTAACGGGTCGACGCTGCGCGCCGCCCAGAGCGACAATTTGTCATTCAAAAGGCGAGGCATGACCATCAGGTCTATGCCTCGCCTTTTTCATGCCAACTTGTTCGCTCTGGGCGGCGCTCGCTTCTTTTGTTCGACCTACGATTTAAAGCCACTCGCTTAGGGGCGTTTTCGCTTTCCGTCCTCTTTCTACAATGACTTCATTAACTTGGCACTTGGGGGCGTTCCTTTTGTGCCGGCAGGTGGGGACACTCCTTTGCTAGAAGATCTGGCGCAGGTCTCCGCGATTGAGGGCTTCGTCGAAGAGGTGCTTGAACACCACGCTGCCGTGCAGACCATCGTGCTCAAACTCGTTGGTCACCCAGGCATGCGAGTTGCCCACGCGGCCGAGCGTATCGAGCTGCAGGCCCGAATCCACGTACATGTCATCGAAGTACACGGCGGCCTGGAGTGGCACCTCGTTGCATGCCAGGCGCTGCGGGTCGTAGATCTTGTCCCAGCTGGTGTCTTCCATCAGCAGATCCATCGCGGGCTTAAAGGGCTTAAGCTCGGGCATCTGCTCAAACATCCACGGGAACATGGCCTCGCCGGTAAACATGAGCGGGCGCGCGAACGTGTCGAACTCGGCGCGGTGCGCCTTCTCTTCTGCCGCGGCCCAGCGGATGGGCATGGTGTCGCCATCGGCGTAGATGAACTCCTGCAGCGTCCAGTACAGCGGGTTTGTACGCGTGTTGGTGCGCTCGAAGGTGCGCATCAAAAAGCTGTCGGATACCGAGGAACCGCAGCTCAGTGTACCGTCGCCATCAACAAACGCGTGGTCGATAATCCAGTGCATGCGCTCAAAGCTCGGCTTCATGCCAAAGTCGCTGCCCATGAGCTGCAGGCGCTCGACCGTCATCGGCGAGCCGTCGGGCAACGCGGGCTTTTGCTCCTCGATCGCATCGGCCAGCGCAGCCACGCGCTCAACGTCGGCGGGGTAGCGGTCGTAATACTGCTGGGTCTTGGCCGCCATGCGCGGGAAGGTGTGCGCGTAGACCTCGCTGGCACGTGCTGGCACGTGCGGAATGCCGCCGCAGGTAAAGCTTGCCGTTACGCCCTCGGGGAAAAGCGATAGATAGCTCAACGTCAAAAAGCCGCCGTAGCTCTGCCCGAGTGTGGCCCAGGGCTTGCCGCCAAAGCCCACAAGGCGCAGGTACTCAAAATCGCGCACGATGGAGCTGGCGAGGTGGCGCTTAAGGAAATCCGCCTGCGAGCGGGCCGCATTGGCTCCTGCTGCCTCGGCGCGATCGCCCAAGGCGGTAATCGTGCGCCCGTCAACACAGCTGCTGCGCCCGGTGCCGCGCTGGTCGGGCAGCACGACACGGAAATGCTTGACGGCCTCCTCGATCCAGCCATCGCTTGTGGGCGACAGTGGGCGCGGGCTTTCGCCGCCGGGGCCGCCCTGCAAAAAGAGGAGGAGCGGCAGATCGTCGTTGATGCGGTCGGGTGCGCAAATCACGCGGTAGAAAAGCTTGATGCTCTCGGGTGCGCCGGCGATGGGTGCCGGCATGGCGCCGCGGCGCATAGTGCTGCCGACGGCCAAAAGCATGGGCTCCAGGCCGCGCCAGTCGAGGGGGACGTCGATGCTGTGGTCCTCGACATACAGGCCGGGGACGTGGTACGAAGTGATGAGCGCCATGTGATGCTTCCATTCGTTGCGGTGTTTCGGGTTGACCAATTCTACCGCCGTCGGCGAGGATGCGTGCAAATCGGCTACCATGGTGGGCAAACATCTAAGAGAAAGGGCCGTCCATGTCGGTCGATATAGCCAGCTACGTTCACGATCTTGCCGTCGAGGCCAAGGCAGCTTCGGGTGCGCTTGCCACGGCGAGCGATGCCCAGCGCCAGGAGGCCGTACGCGCCATGGCCGCGGCGCTGCGCGACGGCGTCGATTCCATCGTTGCCGCCAATGAGCTCGATATGTCTGCTGCGCGTGATGCAGGCACCTCGGCGGGGCTCCTCGACCGCTTACTGCTGACGCCCGAGCGCATCGAGGGTATGGCCGCCGGTTTGGAGAAGCTCGCCGAGCTGCCCGACCCCGTCGGCCGTGTGCTCGATCACCGCGTGCTTGCAAGCGGTGTGGACCTGACCCGCGTGAGCGTGCCGCTGGGCTTGGTCGCCATGGTGTATGAGGCTCGTCCCAACGTGACGGCAGATGCCGCGGGCATCTGCATTCGTACCGGCAACGCCTGCATTCTGCGCGGCGGTTCGCTGGCCTATCACTCGTGCGCCATGATTACCGAGCTGCTGGCCGATGCCCTCGAGGCACAGGGTTTCCCGCGCGAGGCCGTCTCGATGATCGAGTCTACCGACCGCGAGGCAACCGGCGAGCTCATGAAGCTCCGCGGCATCGTCGACGTGCTCATTCCGCGTGGCGGTGCGGGCCTGATCCAGCGCTGCGTGCGCGAGTCGCTTGTGCCGGTGATCGAGACGGGTACAGGTAACTGCCACATCTACGTGCATGAATCCGCCGACTTTGATAAGGCACTCAACATTATCGTCAATGCCAAGACCCAGCGCGTGGGCGTGTGCAATGCCGCTGAGTCGCTGCTGGTCGACCGCGCCGTGGCAGATTCGTTTTTGCCTGCGGTCGTGGCCGTGCTGCACGACCACGGTGTACTGATTCACGGTGACGATGCCACGTGCGCCGCGTGCGTCGATGCCGGTCTTACCGAGGGTGATGACTTTGTTGCCGCAACTAAGGAGGACTGGGGCCGCGAGTATCTGGCGCTCGAGATGAGCGTGAAGGTCGTGGCGAACGAGGGCGAGGCCATCGCGCACATCAACCGCTACGGCACCATGCATTCCGAGGCCATCATCGCCGAGGACGCGGACGCCTGCGAGCGCTTCCTGGATGCGGTCGATGCCTCGGCCGTGTACGCCAACGCCAGCACGCGCTTCACTGACGGCGGCGAGTTTGGCCTGGGCGCCGAGATTGGCATCTCAACCCAAAAGCTCCACGCCCGCGGCCCCTTTGCCGCCGAGGCCCTCACCACCTACAAATACAAGCTCCGCGGCACCGGCCAGGTCCGTCCCTAAACCTCTCGTAAACGAAAACCACCACAAAGGTGCCTGTCTCCTTTGTGGTGGTTTTAATGTTAGGCCTGGAAGGTATCGCGATCGGGCGCGAAGGATTGCATGGCCGCGATGGTACGGTCGAAGAGCTCGGGGAGCTCCCAGCCCAGCATCTCGGCGCCCTGCGTAATTACGTCGCGCGAGCAGCCGGCGGCAAAGCGCTTGTCCTTGAACTTTTTCTTGAGCGACTTGGTCGTAAAGTCCATGACGCTCTTGCTCGGGCGCATGATGACGGCGGCGCCGATCAGGCCGGTGAGCTCGTCGCAGGCAAACAGGATCTTTTCCATCTGCAGCTCGGGCTTGGGCAGCGAAGAGTTGAAATCGGACGTGTGCGTCTGGATGGCGCGGATGAGCTCGGGAGAGGCGCCCTCGCCCTCGAGGATCTCGGCCGCATAGATGGTGTGGTTCATGGGGTCATCCTCATGTTCCTCCCAATCCAGGTCGTGCAGCAGGCCGACGATGCCCCAAAACTCCTCGTTCTCGGGGTCGAACTCGCGTGCAAAGTAGCGCATGGTGCCCTCGACCGTCTCGCCGTGCGTGATATGGAACGGGTCCTTGTTGTGCTCGTTGAGCAATTCGAACGCACGGTCGCGGGTGATTCCGGCGGAAAGCGGCTCTGCCATAAAAAACTCCTTGTGCTCGTAGGTATCGCTAAGAATGAATACTACTAGAACGACTGGAACGAAAAAAACCACCACAAAGGTGCCTGTCCCCTTTGCGGTGGTTTTGGCGTGGGCAGGTTAGTTGAGGGCGGCTTGGGCTAGACGGGCTTCGGCGGCCTCTTCGGTGACGCCCAGGGCCACGGCGAACTCCTCAATGGAGCGACGCTTGGCCTCCTTGAGCACACGCATGTAGTAGGAGCTGGGCTTTTTATCTGCTTCCTCGGCCTGGCGAATACGGTGCATCATGGTTTTTGCCACGCGAACCGTCTCGGGCGCGCCCAGCTTGAGCTGCTGCTTAAAGTGTGTCTCCTCGAGCGAGCTGTTGCGTTCGGTAAAGGTGTCGCACTCCAGCTCGTCGTAGTGGCTCAGCAGGTGCTCGGCATCTTGCTGGGAGATGGCGGCATGCAGACGGTCGGCCTGCGCCACGGGGTACATGAGAATCGTCTGCGCATGTCCCTGCTTGGTCTCGAGCAGCAACATGGGCTGCGGCGTGTCGTCCCTAAAGCCGACGACGGTGCAGACTCCCTGACCCGGATGAATGACGTGTTGACCGATTGAGAACATGCTACCTCCAACTTATACGAATTTGCGTATGTTAAGAATACCACGCTGACGTGCGCAAACCATTACTTTATGCAGGAAAAGCACACAACTCTGATAGGTTAGAGTATTCGATATATAGAACGGCTTATTCATACGTTTATGCATTTCTAGAACGTGTATAAACTGCAGGCAAACCGCCAACTTTGTACAGCTGCGCAAGAGCGGTAGTCATTTTTGTGCATATGCAATATCTATTAGCTTTACCCTGCGACAGTAGTTACAGCTTGTGATAGAGTGCTACAAACTCTGGCTTTTGCCCTACGAGTGACCAAGAGCTCGGGGGCTTTAACACAAGGAGGATCTATGCCCGAGAAGATTGAAGAGCTGGTACGCGCTGCGCTTGCTGCGGCCCAGGAGGCCGGCGACCTTTCCGCATTTGAACTTGACGATTGCGCTATCGAGCGACCGGCTGACACTTCTCATGGCGAGTGGACCTCCACCATGGCCTTGAAGTCCGCCAAGCTGGCTCACTGCGCCCCGCGCAAGATCGCCGAGGCCGTCGTCGCCCATATGCCCGAGGATCCCGCGATCGAGAAGGTCGAGATCGCCGGCCCTGGCTTCATCAACTTCTACCTCTCCGTTGCCGTCAAGAACGCCATCTTTGGCGAGGCCCGCGAGAAGGGTATGGACTTCGCTAAGTCCAACGTCGGTGGCGGCCTGAAGACCCAGGTCGAGTTCGTCTCCGCCAACCCCGTCGGCCCCATGCACATCGGTCATGGCCGCTGGGCCGCTCTGGGCGACTCCCTTTGCCGTGTTATGGATCACGCCGGTTACGTCATCCAGCGTGAGTTCTACATCAACGACCACGGCTCTCAGATGAACACCTTCGGCAATTCCATCAGCACGCGCTATATGCAGCTTGCCGACATCATCGCCAAGCAGGGCGTGGATATCGACGAGGCTCACAAGCTGCTGATTGCCGACCGCGACGCCTTTGTTGCCGACGAGAACGACGAGCATCCCGAGACCCATCCGTATCAGGACAACTTTGCCGAGACTCTGGGCAAGGACTCCTACGGCGGCGACTACATCATCGACGAGGCCGCCGAGTTCTGGCGCACCGACGGCGATAAGTGGGTCGACGCCGATCCGCAGGAGCGCATGGAGAGCTTCCGCGAGCGCGGCTATGTAAAGATGGTCGACAACATGCGCGACCTTTGCCATGCCGTTAACTGCGACTTTGATCGTTGGTTCTCCGAGCGCTCGCTGTACGTAAAGGACACCGAGGGCGAGACCGCCGGCACCTCCGCCGTCGACCGCGCTTTTGAGAAGCTCGACAAGATGGGTTACCTCTACACCAAGGACGGCGCCCTGTGGTTCCGCTCCACCGACCTGGGCGATGACAAGGACCGCGTCCTGATCAAGTCCGACGGCGAGTACACCTACTTCGCCTCCGACGTTGCCTATCACTGGGATAAGTTCCAGCGCGTCGACCACGTCATCGACATCTGGGGCGCCGACCACCACGGCTACATCGACCGCGTCCGCTGCGTCTGCGACGCTCTTGGCTATCCCGGCAAGTTTGAGGTTCTGCTGGGCCAGCTCGTCAATCTGCTGCGCAACGGCAAGCCCGTCCGTATGTCCAAGCGCAAGGGCACCATGGTGACCCTGCAGGAGCTCGTCGACGAGGTCGGCTCCGACGCCGCTCGCTACACGCTCATCTCCAAGAGCTCCAACCAGATGGTCGACTTCGATATCGAGGCCGTCAAGAAGCGCGACAACTCCAACCCGGTGTACTACGTGCAGTACGCTCACGCTCGCGTGTGCTCCATCCTGCGTCGTGCCGCAGACGTTACCGCCGAGCAGGCCGCTGAGATGGGCATGAAGGCCGTCGCCGCCAAGGCCATCGGTGAGAACGTCGATTACTCTCTGCTGACCGACCCGACCGAGCTCGCCCTTTCGCGTAAGCTCAACGAGCTCACCGACCTCATCGCCAGCTGCGCTCGCGATCGTGCCCCGTTCCGCCTGACTCACTTTGCCGAGGAGCTCGCCGGCGACTTCCACAGCTTCTACGCCGCCTGCCAGGTTCTGCCGAGCGAGGGCCGTCCCGTCGACCCCGAGCTCTCGCGCGCCCGTCTGGCCGCCTGCGACGCTGTCCGCGTGACGCTCGCCCTGGTGCTCACCCTTGTTGGCGTGACTGCTCCCGAGCAGATGTAAGCGCTGGCCGTTTGACTGCGCGGGCTTGGTTTAACTGAGCCTTGAAAGCCCGATCTCCCATGCGGATGTCGGGCTTCTTGCGTTTGGCGGTGCTTTTTGGTGTGTTGGGAAATGCTACCAAATCGCAACTATACCGGTTTACGGGGCTGAATCACCAACTGGCGACCATGGCGCCAATAGCGAAATTAAAACCGAAGGTAGATGGCTCATTGTTTCTTGAAAATGCAGGGTATGGTTGGCTTGTATCATTCTGGCCCCGTAAACCGTCATAGTTTTGAAAATGACCCCTTGGGGACGGAGGAAAATGGGTCATTTTTGTCTCGTGGAGAAACGGCGGAACACCCTCTGCCAAGAATCGGGGGCATCTACTACGTTTAAGTGCGTACCCCGAACCACGCCGAAAATCGCAATATTAAAACCGCAGGTAGCGGACTCGCTGTTTCTGAAAAAACAATGGTATGGTTAGGGGTCCGGGGGCAAGCGTAGTAGATAGGCGCGTTTCGTGGCGCGGCGAATCCCGACGCCATGGATTTGCTCCCTAGTCGCATCATTTGAAGGCGCCTTAGGGCAAGAGTGTCCCTTTTGACTAGTCGTTTATGAACGTCTCCGATGACTAAGTTGCAGGTGGCAGCGGTTGTGTTACACTTACGCTGCGTATTTGACGCAATCATCTCGATACAGATCAATGGTGCCCGTCGCTTTTTGGACGGAGCTAGACTGTTTAGCCGCCCTGAAGGTATATGCAGGGAGCATGTGATCGCAGGGCTTGAAAAGAAAGTTGAGCAAACACTGTGTCTGATCAACAACAAGAAAACGAAATAACGACGACGCAAACGGCTCCCGCTGCACCGGTTACGTCGGACCAGGCCGTGGTGCCCGCGCCGGCGCAGGTCTCGGCTCCTGAGGCGCCTAAGGCCGCCGCGCCTGCCATGCCCGTTGCTAGCGAGGAGGCTGCACCCGCCAAGCCCAAGCGCACGCGTCGTGTGGCCAAGCCTGCTGTGGACGGCGAGGAGGCCGCAAAGCCTAAGCGTCGCACGACGCGCACCACGCGCGCGAAGCGGCCCGCTGCCGCCGATGCGTCGGCCCCCATTTCCGATGAGGTCGCGCAGGCCCGTGCGCTGGCACAGATCAGCGAGGCCCAGGTAGTGCGCGCCCGCCGTCGCGCTGCAGAGCGCGAGGCCGCGGCACTGACCGAGCTTGCCGTGCCGGGCGTACTCGAGGCTCCGGCGGCCAATGAGGCTCCTGCTGCCGAGCAGATGGCCGAGAAGCCGGCGCCGCGCACGCGTCGCCGTGCGGCAGCCAAGACGCAGCAGCCCGCTGAGCAGCCGACTCCTGAGGTCGCTGAAGCTCCGGCTCGTTCCGCGGCAGGGGAGGATGCTCCCTCCGCTGAGCCCGTCGTGCCCGCTGAGGCCAACGAGGTTCCCGCCGTTGACCCGGCTCTGCGTCCGCATCGTCGCGGCCGCAAGCCCAAGGCGTTTGTTGAGGCCGAGAAAGCCGCTGCCGCAGCAGCTGCTGCTCGGAGCGCAGCGGTGACGGCCGAGCCCGCGGCCACGGCCGACGCGTCGGTCCAGGACGCTCCGTCCACCGAGGCTCCCGCATCTGTCGATGCCGAGCCCGCCGATGTCCGCCCCGGCCGTAGCCGTCGCACCGCGGCAAAGCGTTCGACGAAGTCCAAGGCCAAGGCCGACGCCAAGCCCGTCGACGACAAGTCCTCCGAGGCAACCGCCGATGCCGCTTCCGAGGCCGAGAACTCCGATCAGCCGCCGACTGATAAGTCCAGGCGTACGCGCAGGAAGTCTGCAAAGGCCAAGGTTGCCGAGCAGCAGGGCGACGCCGAACCCAGCAACCATGCCAACACCGACACCAAGGCAGAGGGCGAGGCTCCGTCCGGTACCGATGCTGCTGCCACGGCTGCCGAAGGCGTCGAGACCGAAGAGGGCGCTCGCCCCAACCGCCGTCAGCACAAGCGCAACGACGAGCGCAACGACCGCAAGGACGATCGCAACAACGATCGCCGCGGCCGTCAGCGCGACCGCAAACAGCGCAACAAGGAGCGTAACGCCGCCCCCACCGAGCCCACGCTTTCGCGCGAGGAGCTTGCGGCCATGAAGGTCGCCGAGCTGCGCGAGAAGGCAAAAGAGTTCGAGATCGAGACGACCGGCAAGAAGAAGGCCGAGTTCGTCGAGGAGATCTACACGACTGCCGCGAAGGCCGAGGGCTTCCGCGATATTAAGGGCATCCTGCAGATTCGCCCGGACAGCTCCGGTATCATTCACGCCCACGGTTACATGAAGTCCAACGAGGACGCCTTCGTCCCCGCTTACCTCATCCGCTCCGCGCGTCTGCGCACGGGCGATGTCATCGAGGGCTCGCTGCGCCCCTCGCGCGGCGGCGACAAGCGCGCCGGCCTCGCCAAGATCACGACCGTTAACGGCATGGATCCCGAGCAGATCCGCAACCGCCCCAAGTTCGGCGACCTTACCCCGGTCTATCCTAACGAGCCGCTGCGTATGGAGCACGGCAAGGATTCCATTACCGGTCGCGCCATCGATATCGTGTCGCCGATCGGCAAGGGCCAGCGTGGCCTGATCGTGTCGCCGCCCAAGGCCGGCAAGACAACGATCCTTAAGAAGATCTGCCAGTCCATCTCGATCAACAACCCCGAGGTGCACCTCATCTGCCTGCTCGTCGACGAGCGCCCCGAAGAGGTCACCGATATGCAGCGCTCCATCAAGGGCGAGGTCGTTGCCTCGACCTTCGATATGCCCGCCGACAACCACACCCGCGTGGCCGAGCTCGTTATCGAGCGCGCCAAGCGCATTGTGGAGCTGGGTGGCGATGTCGTGGTGGTGCTCGACTCCATCACGCGTCTTGCCCGTGCCTACAACCTGGCGGCACCTGCCTCGGGCCGTATCCTCTCGGGCGGCGTCGATTCGGCAGCCCTCTACCCGCCCAAGCGTTTCCTGGGTGCAGCCCGCAATATCGAGAACGGTGGCTCGCTCACCATCCTCGCCTCCGCCCTCATCGACACCGGCTCAAAGATGGACGAGGTCATCTTTGAGGAGTTCAAGGGCACCGGCAACATGGAACTCAAGCTCGACCGCGATCTTGCCGATCGCCGCATCTTCCCGGCCATTGACCCCGTTGCCTCCGGTACACGCAACGAGGACCTGCTGGTCGACGAGCAGATGCGCCCGTTTGTCTTTGGCCTGCGTCGCATCCTCGCCGGCATGAACAACACCGAGCGCGCGGCGGCGTCGTTTATCAAGGGTCTTAAGGGCACCAACACCAACCAGGAGTTCCTGGTGCGTTCGGCCAAAAAACACAGCGACTACGAGCAGACGTTTTAGACCATAAGCCGCACGCTATATCGCCATAAGAACGGGCAATCGGGCCGGGGTTTATGCCCCGGCCCTTTCTTGATGGCGCCACTCGGCAACAATTTTTGACCTTATGACCGACAAGCAGCGGATTTCGGGTCACAATCCGGCCTCATCGCTTGCAATCGGAGGGTCGGTTTCGCATAATAACTTTTAAGCTTCGCGACGGAAAACGCAGATGAAACGAACCATATACCGTTGCTTTGGGACGCATGTCCCGCTTCATCTTCTCTCGCGCAGCCAACTAAATGATGCGATTTGGGTGCTGGAAGATGGGGAGAGCTCATGGCTTCTTCTGATGCAACACAACGAGCAGTCCTTGCCGGACTTTCCTGCGGGATCGGCCTTGCCGCCCCCGTGGTGATGTATGCTGCGACGTTGCCGTTCTCGTCGGTTAATGAGACGGTTGTCGCGGGCGCGGTTCCCTTTGCCGTTGGTGCGGTGGCGGGCGTGGGCATCTATGCAGTCTCGCTGGGCATCTCCGAGTATCGTGCCGAGCACGATGGCCGCCTGTTCGAGCCCGATGCTGTGGGCGGTGCCGCTCAGTTTGGCCGGACCCACAGCGAGTTCAAGACCGCTTCGATTCCCGCGCAGCAGCAGGGGGCGGCATCTCAGCCTGCGGTCCCGGCCGATCAAGCCAATGCCGCACAGCCTTCTCCCGCATTTCTCTCCGGCCTGACCGGTGCGTTCCAGCGCCGCCACGCCGACGATGGCGTTCCCACCATCGCGCGCGCGGCTAACGCCATGGATGAGGCCGACGCCTGGTCTATGATCGACAGCATGCTCGATGACGATTCCCCGGTCAGCTGCGATCCTGCGCGTTCGCGCGATGTCTACCAGGTCGCAATCGACGAGCTCACCAACGGTGGAAAGACCGGTTCTTACAATCGCGATGACATTGCCGCTGCCGCACGCGCCGTCTCGGGCTCTCACGCCGCCCCTGCGGGCAGCACCGCAGCTTTCGTGGCGCTTGTAGCCAATGCCGCCAACAATGCCGCCTATAACGGCGCGTCGTCGGCTGCGTACACCTCTGCCGCGGCTGCTGCTTCGGCCGGCCAGCAGAGCACAGCTCAGCCGGCTCCTGTCTCCGATCCCTTTGCCGACGAGCCCCTGGCTGTCGATGAGGAGACCGTCGCCGCTCGCCGTGCTGCCGAAAGCTCGCTTTGGGGCGCTTCGGCCCAAATGCAGGCCGCGGAGGCGGCGCCGTACAACGCCAAGCTCGCCAGCATGCCCATCATTTCCGATGCCAAGGGTGTGGATCTCGCCGATCTGGACGAACCCGCCGCCATCACTGCCTCTATCGATGCACAGGATCGCGTGGACACCGACAGTCTCCCCGATGCCTCTCTTGAGGAAGATATCCCCATGGCCGATTATTCGGGCCACGAGGACATGTGGGCCGCTGCTATGGCGATCATGGCCGAGGTCGCTGAGCCCGCCCCCGTGGCGGTGCCCACGCCTGCAGCCTCACCCGTCTCGGTTGCTCCCGTCTATGTCGGCCGCCACAGCTCTGTGCTTCCCGAGGATACCGCGCGTATCTCGCGCGAGGGTATCGAGCGCGCCGAGGCTATCGCTGCCGGCGTTATGGAAAACCGTCGTCATGAGCGCGTCAATCAGATTCTCGAGGAAGAGATCAACCGTCTGCAGTCTGCGGCCGTCAAGCGCACGGGCCGTGCCTATCTGAGCGTTATCGAGGGCGGTACCGCCAGCTTTACGCCGCTGCGTGCGGAGGCATAATTGCCGCATGGTTAAGGTCGATCGAAAATGGGCTCTTGTCGCCTGCGCCATGGTACTCTTCATTTGGGGCAATTCGCTGGTTCCCGGTACAGGCTCTGGTTCGTTGAGCCTGTCGATCATGGAATCCATTCGCGGCTTTTTGCAGGCCCTGGGGCTTCCATTCGATTGGGTGACCAACTTCGTCGTACGCAAGTGTGCTCATTTTACCGAGTACATGGTGCTTGGCATTTTGGCGACGCACGCCTTTGACCTCGAAGGCCGGCGCACGTTTGATGTGTTGCTGCCCACGGCGGTGTTCTTGCTGCTCGTCCCCTCTATCGACGAGACGATCCAGCTTTTTGTGCCCGGTCGCGCCGGCATGATTACCGATGTGATGATTGACTGCTGCGGGGCGACGACAGGCGTCGTGCTCCGATATCTCTTACGTTCGCTGATGTACACCAAAAAGGCCGCCTAGGACGTTTTGCTTGGTCCTAGGCGGCCTTATGCGTTTGAGGGCCTCTGCGGGGCGTGACGGCGTTGTCCGGGCGTTTTGCGAGTTTGGCTACGCCGCGCCCCGTTGAGGTGTCCTTTACTGGAGCGCCTGTGCGCCCAGGGCGAGACAACCCATGATGCCCTGCTTGCCCTCGAGGCTGTTATTGACAATGTAGGTATCAATGTCGTTGACCTCGGGCGTGACGATATAGCCGTTGAGTATCTCGGCGCACTTTTTGCGTGCGAGCGGCACGATGGGGGTGTGGTCGGCCACGCCGCCGCCGATGATGATCTTTTGCGGCGCGTAGCACAGCGTGTAGGTCATGAGCGCCTGTGCCAGATAGCCTGCGAGCAGGTCCATGGCCTCCGGGTCATCGGCCATGTCTCCGGCGCTCTTGCCATCCCAGCGCTTTTTAACGCCGGGGCCGGCGATGAGGCCCTCGAGGCAGTTGTCGTGGAAGGGGCAAGCGCTATGCTCGCCGATGGTGTCGCGCGGGTCGCGCGTGACCAGGATGTGGCCGGCCTCGGGATGCATCATGCCGTGTACGAGCTTACCGCCCGAGAGCACGCCGGCGCCCACACCGGTGCCGATGGTCAGGTAGACCACGTCTGTGAGGCCCTGGGCGCAACCAAAGGTGACCTCGCCCAGGCAGGCAACGTTGACATCGGTGTCGTAGCCGCAGGGAATATTGAGCTCGTTTTGGATGGTGCCCAGCAGGTCGAAGTAGCGCCATGCCGTTTTGGGCGTCTCCAGGATCTTGCCGTATTGGGGCGAGGCGGGGTTGACCGCGGTGGGGCCAAAGGCGCCGATGCCCAGCGCGGCGATGCCCTTGTCGGCAAACCATGCATTGACGGCCTCAACGGTCTCCTGCGGGGTCGTGGTCGCGATCTGCTCGCGCTCCAGGACCGTACCGTCTGCATAGCCCGTGGCGCAGACCATCTTGGTGCCGCCGGCCTCGAGCGCTCCGATAAGCTGCTGTTCTGCCATAGTATTCCTCTCTCTGGGACGAGTTGCTCCGTGCCTAAAGTATAGGGCTCTAAACCATTTAAGAAAGCGCTATAAAAAGAAGCCTCGCAACGCGGCGGGCGGTGCGAGGCTTCTTTGGTTGCTTTAGTTGCTGGGCCGTCCTTACCCGCGCGGCTTGATTTTATCACGTAACGACTTGAGGTTCTCCAGCGCTGCGTTGAGCGTCTCGTCTCGCTTGGCAAAGTGGAAACGAATCAGATGGTTGACGGGCTCGCGGAAGAAGCTCGAGCCGGGCACGGCGCCCACGCCCACCTTAGACGCGAGATCCTCGCAGAATTCGAGGTCGCTGTCATAGCCAAACTCAGAGATGTCCATCATGACGTAGTAGGCGCCCTGCGGCACGTTATGCTCAAGACCGATGCTGTCGAGTCCCTGGCAGAACAGGTCTCGTTTGGCGGTATAGAGATTGAGGACCTCCTGGTAATAGCTGTCGTCGAATTTGAGGGCGGTGACGACAGCTTCCTGCAGGGGAGCGGCAGCACCCACGGTGAGGAAGTCGTGGACCTTTTTAATGCGCTCGGTGATCTGAGCCGGGGCGATGGTGTAGCCCAGACGCCAGCCGGTGATGGAGTACGTCTTAGACAGCGAACTGCAGCTGATGGTTCGATCGAACATGCCGGGCAGCGTGGCCATATAGACGTGCTCGTGGGGCGCGTAGACGATGTGCTCGTATACCTCGTCGGTAATGCAGTATGCGTCGTACTTTTTGCAGAGGTCGGCGATAAAGGTGAGCTCCTCGCGCGTAAAGACCTTGCCGCAGGGGTTGGAAGGGTTGCACAGGACGATGGCTTTGGGGTCGTTGTCACGGAAGGCTGCCTCGAGCGTCTCGCGGTCAAAGTCGAATGTGGGCGGGTTGAGCGGCACGTAGATGGGCTCGGCACCCGAAAGGATGGTGTCGGCGCCGTAGTTCTCGTAGAACGGCGAGAAGATGACGACTTTGTCGCCGGGGTTCGTGACCGTCATCATGGCGGCCATCATGGCCTCGGTGGAACCGCAGGTGACCACGACGTTCTGGTTGGGGTCGACCGGCATGCCCATAAAGTGCTCCTGCTTGGCGGCGAGCGCCTCGCGCATGGCCTGGGAGCCCCAGGTGATGGAGTACTGGTGATAGAGCGGCTTGGGGTCGCTGGCGATGGCGCACAGGCTGTTGAGCAACTGCGCCGGGGGATCGAAGTCAGGGAAGCCCTGCGAGAGATTGACGGCGTCGTACTTATTGGAGATGCGTGTCATGCGGCGGATGACCGAATCGGTAAATCTTGCCGTGCGGTTGGAGAGTTCTTTCATGACGGTCCTTTCGAGGATTTGCAGTGGGGCAAGTTTACTCCTATGGAACCGGTAGGATTTGACCGAAATGGATTCAAAAAACTCTTTTCAAAATTCTTGAAAATTGGGGCTTGCATCGCATGGCGTTCCTTGCAATAATAGTCGAGCGCGAAGCGCACAGGACACGGTGGGTGTAGCTCAGTTGGCTAGAGCGACGGGTTGTGGTCCCGTAGGTCGAGGGTTCGAGTCCCTTTACCCACCCCAATTCTTGCTTCGTGTTGATATCGGGTCGTTAGCTCAGTTGGTAGAGCAGGGGACTCTTAATCCCAAGGTCCAGGGTTCGACCCCCTGACGGCCCACCACACGATATCTCCTCTAAAGTCCGCCACAACGGACTTTAGCTTTGGGTCGTTAGCTCAGTTGGTAGAGCAGGGGACTCTTAATCCCAAGGTCCAGGGTTCGACCCCCTGACGGCCCACCCAAAGAGTGTAAAAGCGACTGGCTTCGGCTGGTCGCTTTTTTATTTACCTCGCATGGGGTCGAACCCGTCAGGGCGCGGAGCTGAGGAAACTGCACCGCGATTCCCTTAGGGAAAACACGGCTCAAGCCCCGTAAGCGTGTTTTCCTTGGGGGAATCATACTTACGGGGCTCGATGCATGTTGAGAAATTGTGATCAAACTCTAAGTGAGAATCGAATTAGTCGGCTCGATAGTGCGAACCTAGGCTTTCAGTCCGCTTGCGCATGGCTTTGACCATCTCCGTTGCCAGCTGAATCTGCGATTGCAGGCGGGCGAGGGCTGCGACTTCGCTGTCCTGGGCTTTCTGCGTGCTCAAGGTCGTTGCCTCCGTCTTCAAGCCCTCAAGCTCGTGTAGTGCCTTGGATAGGCCCGTCTCGGTCCTGTTGATCATGCAGTAGGTGCTCATTGTGTGTCTGAGGCTGCGGGTCAGGCGCTCAGCGTCTGCTGTAGCAATTCCATGCTGGGGGAGGGCGGTATCCACCGGTGTGCCAGCCTCGGGAGCGCCCAGTGCTGCTCGAGCCGCTGATACGCCCGCAATGCGTCCGAATACGATGCCATTGGCGCTTGACAAGCCTCCGATGCGGTCGGCGCCGTGCATGCCGCCTGTTGCCTCGCCACAGGCGTAGAGGCCCTCAACGCCCGTGTGGGCGGTCTTATCGATCTTGATGCCGCCATTAGCGGCGTGGGCATACATCGCCACGCGCATCTCGTCGCTCGGCGCGATACCGTGCTCGTCTTTCAGCCAGGTGGCAAAGGTCTGCACAAACTCGGGAACATCCTCGCGGGGGAAGTCGTAGTGCAGCGCCAGGCCCTCGGTACCCGCCTGGTCGATGGCAAGATCGATGGCGCGAGAAGCCAGGCATGATGTGAAGGGGCCATATCCGGAGCGTTGCTCAAGCAGATCGTCCAGCTTGTCGTCGACGATATCGACCGGCTGGTCGAACTTGACGTAGCGCCAGGTCTTCTCGTTAAAGACAAGATTGCGCTTGGGCTCGATGAAGCCCGGCATCATTTGCATGAACTCTATATTAGTGAGCGTTGCGCCGTGCGCCTGTGCGATGGCCTGCGAGGAGCTGAGCACGTCTGCCGAAGTGAGGCTGCGCTCGAACAGGCCACCCGTGCCGCCCGCAGCGATGATAGTGGCCTTTGCTGCAAAGGTCACAATGCGCTCGTCCGTTTGGTTGAAGAGCATGGCGCCGACAATCTTCCCGGATGTGTCTTCAACAAGGTCGATGAGCTCGTGGCGGGGGAGTAGGCGAATGCCGAGCAACTCTATCTGGGCCGTACACGCGTCTTCGAGGGGCTTGCGGGTGAGGCCGCGCCAATTGCGTGTCTTATGGTCAAAGCAGGGGATAAACTGCTTTTGCTGGGCGCTCTCGGCGCTTTGCGGGCGCTGGAGTTCTACGCCCAGATCCTGTTCGAGCCAGTCAATCGCCTGGGGAATGCCGTGGACGAACGTCTGGACGAGTTCGGGGGCGGCAACGCCGCCGCCGACGGTCTGGATGGTGTCGATGAGTTCCTGTTCGTCGTCTTCGTCGACGGGGCCAATAAGGCCGAGGCCCCAGGTGCCCGGGAAAAAGCTCGATCCGCTCATGGTCTTGCCGGCGCTTGCGATGGCAACGGTCGCGCCCGCGCGTGCTGCTTCTATAGCGGCGCAAAGGCCCGCAATGCCAGATCCAATTACCAGTACATCAGTTGATTCCATGGGATTCCTTTCTCGTTCGCGCATTGTCGCATGGGTGATCGGCAAAGGCGTCGCAAAGATTGGATAAATCGGTAAAGGGCAAATATGGCAGGTGTGCGTCATGGACGCTCTGGCGTTCCATCTCGTCACATCTCGTATTTCGCCCCAACTGTTATATCGGCATTAGTCACCCTGCGACAGCGCAAACAAAAAGAGCCGCTACCTCGAAAGGTAGCGGCTCTAAAGCTCAACTGTATGAGCATCGCGCGGGCGCGATTAGGCCTTGAGGGCCTCCTCGACGGCGACAGCGCAAGCGACGGTGGCACCGACCATGGGGTTGTTGCCCATGCCGATGAGACCCATCATGTCGACGTGCGCAGGCACGGAGGAGGAACCGGCGAACTGGGCGTCGGAGTGCATACGGCCCATGGTGTCGGTCATGCCGTAAGAGGCAGGGCCGGCGCCCATGTTGTCCGGGTGCAGGGTACGGCCAGTGCCGCCACCAGAAGCGACGGAGAAGTACTTCTTGCCAGCCTCGATGCGCTCCTTCTTGTAGGTGCCAGCGACGGGGTGCTGGAAGCGCGTGGGGTTGGTGGAGTTACCGGTGATCGAGATGTCGACGTTCTCGTGCCACATGATGGCAACGCCCTCGCGGACGTCGTCGGAGCCGTAGCAGTTAACGGCAGCGCGGGGACCATCGGAGTAGGGGATGGTCTCGACGACCTTGAGCTCGCCCGTGTAGTAGTCGAACTGGGTCTTCACGTAGGTGAAGCCGTTGATGCGGGCGATGATCTGAGCAGCGTCCTTGCCCAGACCGTTGAGGATAACGCGCAGCGGCTTCTTACGAGCCTTGTTGGCGTTCAGAGCCAGGCCGATAGCGCCCTCAGCGGCAGCGAAGGACTCGTGGCCGGCCAGGAAGGCGAAGCACTCGGTGTCGTCGGAGAGCAGCATAGCGCCCAGGTTGCCGTGGCCCAGACCGACCTTGCGGTCCTCGGCGACGGAGCCGGGAACGGTGAAGGCCTGGATGCCCTCGCCGATGATGGCAGCAGCCTCAGAAGCGGACTTGGCGCCACGCTTGACAGCGAGAGCGCAGCCGAGGGTGTAGGCCCACTCAGCGTTCTGGAAGGCGATGGACTGGGTGTTGTTGACGATCTCACGCGGGTTGAAGCCCTTGTCGGTGCAGATCTGCAGAGCTTCCTCGAGGGAGGCGATGCCGTTGTCGGCGAGGCACTTGTTGATCTTGTCAGCGCGGCGCTCGTAACCTTCGAACGTAACAGTCATAGTTATTTCCCTCCCTTTCTACTCGTGAACCGGGAACACGCTGGCGACGGAGTGAGTCTCCTCGTCGGTGCGCGGGTCGATGTACTTGGCAGCGTTCTCCCACTGACCATAGTGGCCCATAGCGCCAGCGATGGCCTCCTCGGGGGTCTTGCCGGCCTTGACGGCGTCGGTGAACTTGCCGAGGTTCAGGAACTCGAACGCGATGATCTCGTTCTTGTCGTTGAGAGCCATGCGGGTGACGTAGCCCTGAGCGAGCTCGAGGTAACGAGCGCCCTTGGCCTTGGTGCCGAACATGGTGCCGACCTGAGAGCGAAGGCCCTTGCCGAGGTCGTCGAGGGAGGCGCCCACGGGCAGGCCGCCCTCGGAGAACGCGGTCTGGCTGCGGCCGTAAACGATCTGCAGGAAGATCTCGCGCATAGCAACGTTGATGGCGTCGCAGACGAGGTCGGTGTTGAGGGCCTCGAGGATGGTCTTGCCGGGAAGGATCTCGGAAGCCATGGCGGCAGAGTGGGTCATGCCCGAGCAGCCGATGGTCTCAACGAGGGCCTCCTCGATGATGCCGTCCTTGACGTTCAGCGTGAGCTTGCAGGCGCCCTGCTGAGGTGCGCACCAACCCACACCGTGCGTAAGACCGGAGATGTCGGAAATCTCCTTAGCCTGGACCCACTTGCCCTCCTCGGGGATGGGTGCGGGGCCGTGGTATGCACCCTTGGCAACGGGGCACATGTTCTCCACTTCCTGTGAGTACTGCATGCCTCTCCTCTCTATCGTGTTGGCGTCCCGTCTGGGGGTCGTGGCTGGCGATTGCCGGGCGACCCTTCGAAAGGGACATGACATGCAGCCCCTATAATACCGCGAAATGCACGGAATATTCGGCGAACGGCTCAGTTTTCGTAGCGAGAAGCGCGGAACTTTCAATTGAAACGATTTAATCAAGTTGTTTGCGGTTGCGCGGTCCGCTGAAGGGGATCGGTTCTGGTCAAGCTTTTGGCAAGGCAACGTTGCCTGACCTGTGGCTATATTGCCGTTCGCCGTCGGTTTGCCGCCTTTTACCGTCGACGGGTGCCATTTTGCGTGAATGTTTTGATGGCACGTTTCAATCGTGATGTATTGGATGGTAAGCAGATCCCGGCGAAGGGAGCGCCATGCAGCGCGTTTGGAAAACGATCACCGGTTTTTACCATGTTTGCGCCCGCGGTATGGCCGGGCGGCAGATCTTTGAGAGCGACGAGGACCGGTGGGAGTTTTTGGAGCTGATGTGCGAGTGCTGCCGCGATGCCCAGGTGACGATTGTGGCGTGGTGTCTCATGAGCGACTACGTGGATCTGGTGCTTTTGGATTACGAGGACAAAATGAGCACAGCCATGCAGCGGCTTCTGCTGACGTATGCTCGTCGGTTCAATAAACGTACCGGGCGCGCGGGCTGCCTATTTCGTGAGCGTTTTGAGCGCCGCTCGCTCGATACCGACTGGCAGGTGATGGAGGCTATTCGCTCTGTACACGCCGATCCGCAGGAGGCGGGCGTTAGCCTAATCGAGCGTTATCCCTGGAGCAGCTTTGCGGAGCATCTACGCGCTTACGACAGTGATGCGGCCGATGCCACGAGGGGATTTTCCGATCCTTCTTGCGTGCTTGAACTTTTTGATTCTGCCGAGGGCTTTATTGCCTATTCGCTAGCGATGCCCGACGGCGGCAAACCGGCGCTGCGCGATATGAAAGAGACGGAGTGGGAACGCCACGCCTTTGCCGACAGGTTGGCGAAGAGCCTCGGGGTTCCGCTTCGCGATGTTAAAGCCGCACCGCCGGCGCGGCGCGATACCGTTATTGTTGGATTGCACGATGCCGGTTTCACGGTGCGCCAGATTGAGCGGTATACCGGGGTTGGCAAAAGTACTGCCTCTCGTATTGTGCGTGCTTATGCGCAGGTGGACGCGCAGGTCGAGGGCTCGAGATAAAGGCAGTAAAGAAAATGGCCGAATCGCAAAAGTTAAGCGATTCGGCCAACAGAATTCTTCAGATTTGAGACAAATGTTACTGATTATTTTGTCCCGTGAGCATGCCGTCGAGGGTGCGCCAGGCTAACTCGGCGCATTTAACGCGGGCGGGCATGTGCGAGATGTCCTGGAGCTGAGCGGCCTCGTCCAGATCTTCCAGGTCCTCCTCGGAGAGCTGCTCGCCGCGGATCATGGCGAGGAAGAGCCCTGCCAAGCGACGTGCTTCCTCGACCGTCTCGCCGGTGATGAGGTCGGCCATGATGTCGGCGCTGGCCTGGCTGATGGCGCAGCCGTGGCCGGTAAACGAGGCCTCCTCGATCACGTTGTTCTCGACACGTAGCTGCAAGGTGAGCTCGTCGCCGCAGCTGGGGTTGATGCCGTCGTGCTCGTGCGTGGGGGCATCCATCTCGTACTTGTAGTCGGGGTGTGAGTTGTGCTCCATAAACGTGGTGGAGGTGTACAGATTACCCATTGAACGTGCTCCAAACGTGATGCAGACCGGCGATGAACTTGTCGATATCGGCCTTGTCGTTGTAGAAGGCCACGCTGGCGCGGCAGCAGGCGAGGTTCTCGACGCCCAGCCAGGTGAGCAGCGGCTGCGCGCAGTGGTGACCCGCGCGGATGCAGACGCCGTCCATGTCCATGATGCTCGCGATATCGTGCGGGTGGATGCCGTGGACGTTAAAGCTCACGACGCCGTGATGGTTGTCCCAATAGATAGAGCCGATGATCTGGACAAAGTCGAGCTGCATGAGCTCGCCCATCAGGTAGTGGACGAGCGCTTGCTCGCGGGCCTGGATGTTTTCGTAGCCCACGGTGTTAACCAGGTAATCAAGCGCCGCGCCTGTGGCGAAGATGCCGGCGGCGTCCTGCGTGCCGGCCTCGAACTTCTCGGGGACGGGCGCCCAGACGGCGTCCTGCTCGGTGACCGAGTCGATCATCTCGCCGCCGGTAAGCATGGGCGGCATGGCGTTGAGCAGGTCCATCTTGCCCCACAGCACGCCGATGCCCATGGGACCCATGGCCTTGTGCGCGCTAAAGGCAAAGAAATCGGCGCCCAGATCTGCCACGTTGACCGGCATGTGCGGCAGCGACTGCGCGCCGTCGACGACCAGATAGCCGCCATACTTGTGCACGAGCTTGCCGAGATTCTTGACCGGGTTCTCGACGCCCAGGACGTTAGAGACCTGACCCACGGCCAAGATCTTGGTCTTGGGGCCCACCTTGGCAAGCACTTCCTCGGTCGTGAGCTGGCCGGTCTTGGTGGGGTAGAGGTAGACGAGCTTGGCGCCGGTCTCGCGGCAGACCTGCTGCCACGGGATCAGGTTGGAGTGGTGCTCCATGATGGTGATGACGACCTCGTCGCCCGGCTCGAGGACCGTGGGCGCAAAGCTCTTGGCGACCAGGTTGAGCGACTCACTCGTGTTGCGGGTGAAGACGACCTCGTTGGCCTGGGGCGCGCCGATGACGTCGGCGATCTGCTGGCGCACCTTCGCGATGGCCTCGGTGGCCTCGACGGACAGCGAGTACAGGCCGCGCAGGGGGTTGGCGTTCATGCGCTGGTAGAAGTCACGCTCGGCGTCGAGCACGCAGGCGGGGCGCTGCGCGGTGGCGGCGCTATCGAGGAAGGCGATCTCGGGGTGCTGCTGGAACAGCGGGAACTGCGCCTTGTAGGGATTGGTTTCGATGTCGACGGTAGGCCAGCCGCGCGAGGCCTCGTCGCTGGCGTCGAGCTCCATAGGCTCCGGTGCGGTACAGGTGTCGCATTTAACGTGCTCGGTGTCGATCATGCGAGCTCCTCTTCAAAGTTGTCGATCAGGTTGTTGCCCAAGCGGACGACGGCGGCGCGGGTGCGCTCGTCAGTGGCGGAAAGCGCAGCATCCTCCAACTTGGCGCGGATGAACAGGTCCTCGGCGGCGTTTTGGTCAAGGCCGCGGCAGGCGAGGTAGAACAACTGCTCGTCGCGGACGTGGCCGATGGTGGCGCCGTGGTTGCCGGCAACGTCATCCTCGTCGCAGAGGATGACGGGGACGGTCTTGTTGTCGACGCCCTTGTTGGCCAAAAGCACCGTCTCGCGCTCGGTGCCGGTTGCACCCTTGCAGCCGTGCACGAGGTCGATGGTGCCGCGGTAGACCTTCTTGGACGTGCCGGTCAGCACGCCGTTGGCGTCGATCTCGCACTCGGTCTTGCGACCGCGGTGGCGCAGCTCGTAGTTAAAGTCGCGCACCTGCTCGCGGGCGCCCAGGTAGTCAGTATCGATGGTGACCTTGGCGGTATCGCCTAGAAGGTCGCCGGCAAGGCCGGTGGCGCTGGCGCCGGCGCCCAGGACGGTGTGCTGCACGTTGACGCGCGCACCCTCGTCCAGGAACAGGCCGGTGTCGTCGAGCGCGATCCAGCTATCGTCGAGCGTCTGCGTGCAGGTTACGTTGACGGTGGCGTACTCGTGGGCGCACACGCGTAGCACGGAGCCCACGACGCCTTGGCCGGCAACGGGGGAGTCCAGGGCTATGCACAGGTCGAGCGTTGCCTGCGGACGGGCGACGACATCGATAGCGGCGATGGCCGCGGCGGCGTCGACACCGCTCACGCGCACGGTAACCGTGGCGTGCTGGTATGCGGGCACATCGATGACGACGCGCTTGGTGGCGTGATCGGCCAGATAGGTGTAGGCGGCCTCGCCCATGCCGGTCTCGAAGGCCTCGGCGGGGGAGAGCTCCTCTTCGAGCTTGATGGCTCCGGCCTGGTAGACGGAGGTAGCGGGCACGTCGAGCTCGGTCTCGGGCGTGATGCGGGCACGATCGGCGGCGTCGCCGGGGGCGGAGGCGCGGCGCTCGGGGAAGCGCTCGGCCATGGCCTCCATGGCGGCATCGAAGGCGTCGGCCGAGCCGGCAAACTGCTCGTCCAGGCCCTCAACCTCAACGGCCTCGGCGGGAGCGGCGGAAAGCTCGTCCGAAAGCTCGAGCTTGGTCTGGTTCATTTTGAGCCAGCCCCAAGTTGCTGCCGGCATCGCATTAACCTGCTCGAGCGTGGTAGCAGCGGTGTTGGTTTCCTGTTTCATTATCCGATCGCTCCTTCCATCTCGAGCTTGATCAGGTTGTTCATCTCGACGGCGTACTCAAGCGGCAGCTCCTTGGAGACCGGGTTGGCAAAGCCGTTGACGATCATGGTGCGGGCCTCTTCCTCCGAGATGCCGCGGCTCATCAGGTAGAACACCTTGTCGTCGCCGATGCGGCCGATGGTGGCCTCGTGGCCGATGTCGACGTTCTTGGCGCGGATGTCCATGGCCGGAATAGTGTCGGAGCGGCTCTGGTCATCGAGCATCAGCGACTGGCAGCTCACGGTTGCCTTGGAGCCTTCGGCCTTGGGCGTGGCCACGATGGAGCTGCGGAAGGTCTGGATGCCGCCGCTCTTGGAGATGCCCTTGGTCTCGACGGTTGCCGAGGTCTCGGGTGCGTTGAGCACGACCTTGCAGCCGGTATCGAGGTTCTGGCCGGCGCCGGCAAAGGTAATGCCGGTAAAGCTCGAGCGGGCGCGGCGGCCGTTGAGCACGCTCATGGGGTAGAGGTAGCCCACGTGGCTGCCGAAGGAGCCGCTGATCCACTCGATGTCGCCATCCTCGTCCACGCGCGCACGCTTGGTGTTGAGGTTGTACATGTTCTTGGACCAGTTCTCGATAGTCGAGTAGCGCAGGTGCGCACGCTTGCCCACAAAGAGCTCGACAGCGCCGGCGTGGAGGTTGGCTACGTTGTACTTGGGCGCGGAGCAACCCTCAATGAAGTGCAGGTCGGCATCGTCCTCGACGATGATGAGCGTGTGCTCAAACTGGCCGGCGCCCTTGGCGTTAAGGCGGAAGTAGCTCTGCAGCGGGAAGTCGAGCTTGGTGCCCTTGGGCACGTAGACAAACGAGCCGCCCGACCACACGGCACCATGCAGGGCCGCAAACTTGTGGTCGGTGGGCGGGATGAGCGTCATAAACTTCTCGTGAATGAGCGGCTCCCACTGCGGGTCGTGCAGGGCCTCCTCGATGCCGGAGTAGACGATGCCCATCTTGGACGCGGTGTCCTGCATGTTGTGGTAGACGAGCTCGGAGTCGTACTGCGCGCCGACGCCCGCCAGGTAGCTGCGCTCGGCCTCGGGGATGCCCAAGCGCTCAAAGGTGCTCTTGATGTCGTCGGGCACCGACTCCCAGTCGTGCTTTTGGTCGGTGTTGGGCTTGACGTAGGTGACGATGTTGTCCATGTCCAGGCCCTCGATGGAGGGCCCCCACGTCGGGTCGGGGAAGCGGTTGAAAATCTCGAGGGACTTTAAGCGCAGGTCGAGCATCCACTGCGGCTCGTCCTTCTTTGCGCTGATCTCGCGCACGATGTCGGGCGTGATGCCGGCGTCGAGGCGCTCGAATCCCTCCTCGCCATAGGTGAAGTCGTAGAGGCTGCGGTCGATGTCCGCGACCTCGGTGCGGTTCTTGGTCATTGCGTCGCCCCTTTACGCCTGCTGCTCGGCAGCGGCGGCCTCGGCCTGGGCGCGCTGCTCGGCGGCCTCGCGCTCGAAGGTCTCAAAGCCGTTCTTGTCGATCCAGGGGATCAGCGAGGCGTCGTCCTCGCGCACGATGTGGCCCTTGACCATAACGTGGACGCGGTCGACATCCAGGTGCTCCAGGATGCGCGTGTTGTGCGTGATGATGAGCATGGAGCCGTCGCAGCTCTTGCGGTAGGCGTCCATGCCGTGGCTGACGGTGGACAGGGCATCGACGTCCAGGCCTGAGTCAGTCTCGTCCAGGATGGCGAGTTTGGGCTGCAGCAGCAGAAGCTGGAGCATCTCGACCTTCTTTTTCTCGCCGCCCGAGAAACCTACGCCCAGCTCGCGGTTGAGGTAGGCGGTGTCCATGTTGAGCTCGGCCGCGAGCTCCTTGACGCGACGGCGGAACTCCTTGCCCTTCATCTCCAGACCGGGGCGGCCGGCGATGCTGGCGCGCAAAAAGCTTGACAGCGGCACGCCCGGGATCTCGACCGGGGCCTGGAAGCTCAGGAACAGGCCGGCGCGGGAGCGCTTGTCGGTAGTGAGCTCGGTGATGTCCTGGCCGTCAAAGACGATGCGGCCGTCCTGCACGGTGTAGACGGGGTCGCCCATGACCAGGTGGCCGAGGGTGGACTTGCCGGCGCCGTTGGGTCCCATCAGCACGTGGGTCTCGCCGGCGGCGACGTTGAGGTTGACGTTGTGGAGGATGGTCTTTTCGTCCACGGAGGCGGTCAGACCTTCGATGGAAAGCAGCGGATTTGCGCTCATGCTGTCCCTCTCTGTATATGGTGTACTCATAGGTGTACTAAACCCTAGGAATCTTCTCGGAATAAAGTTACTATGGGTTCGGCGTTAGTCAAGGGAAAACCCGACTAATCCACTCGACTTTTTAGATGTGGGACATAATTATCAGGTTTGTTTGCCCCGCGTGCATAAGATTTGGGACAAACGCCCCAGGTGATTTTGTCCCAGGAACAATGGGAGGGTAGGTATGCTCATTTCTTCTAAGGGCCGCTATGCCCTCCGTTTGATGATCTATATCGCAGCGCTTGGTGACACCGAGGGCAAGATTGCCCTGCGCGAGGTCGCCGACCGCGAGCATATCTCGCAAAAGTATTTGGAGCAGTTGGTTCGTCCGCTAATGAAGGCGGGCCTGCTTAAGAGCGTACGCGGTAAGGGCGGCGGCTACATGATGGCCAAGGACCCGGCCGAGGTGCGCGCCGGCGACATCCTGCGCGCCGTTGAGGGCAGCACGGCTCCGGTGGCGTGCGACGGTATCGACAACAGCTGTACCCGCAGCGACCTTTGCTCGACCGTCAGGTTTTGGCGCGGTCTGGACGACGTGATCGAAAAGTACGTTGACGGCGTGACGTTGGCCGACCTGGCAGCCGTCCCCGAGATCAACTTCGACATTAAGCTGTAGGGGTGCAAATGGCATCTCTCGACAAGGTGTACAAGCAAATCGAAGTTTTTGCTCGGGAATGTGACGCCGAGAAGGTCATGTTGTTTGGTTCTCGTGCTCGAGGCGACAACTTGCCCAAGAGCGATATTGACATCGCCGTAGCAGGTTGCCGGGATTTCGGCCGTTTCTCATATTTGATCGATGAGCGTCTTGATACTCTTTTAGATGTAGATGTCGTCAATCTCGACGAGTCCTTATCGCAGCAATTGCTCGATGAAATTGCCAGGGATGGTGTGATTCTGTATGAAAAAATATGAGAACTTTGCCAGCGCCTTGGCGAATCTTGAGGATGCGCCCAATCAGGATCTCAACAATGATTTTGTTCAGAGTGGATTGATTAATAAGTTCAATCTTCAATTTGAACTAAGCTGGAAGCTCCTTAAGCGTCTGCTCGAGTATGAGGGTGCCACGCTTGCCGCGTCGGGGTCTCCTCGTGCCATCTTGAAGGAGGCCTACCGATTCTACGACTTTATTGATGAGGCGGCCTGGCTAGATATGCTCAGAGACCGCAATACGAACGTTCATATCTATGACAATAAGCTCGCTCAGGATTTGATTCAGTGCATCTTGAACGTCTATATCCCCGCTTTCTGTCAGTTGCGAGACGGGCTGATGGAGCGTTACGGCGAGCTTCTTCTGGTGCCCGACGACCAGTTTGTTTAATTCCTTAAGATTTCGCGGAGGGTTGTTGCCGTTTGCCGATGGGTTGTTGTGCAACAAACGGGGAGCTGCAATACTGAATTCATCTTTGCAAACTGCTCTTTAACCACACCAATGCAGGGAGGATCTATGCAGCCCAAGCATTCCGCAATTGTCGCGGGCCTGACGTTGGCGCTTTCGTTTGGCACCGTTGCCGCGCCTGTGACTGCTGTTGCCGAGGAGCCCACGCCGGGCGTTGCCTCGGATGCCACCGATATCGATAAGGGCCTTTACACCCAGCAGTCCTTCTCGGGCGTGTTGAGGTCGGTTCAGGGTGTTTCGTTTGTCAACGTGACCGCCGAGATGAAGTACTTCACCAAATACGAGAGCCACGGCAACTATAACCAGGGATTTTCGTATGGTGACGGCTATAACGCGCTGGGCTATTACCAGTTCGACCGTCGTTGGTCGCTCATTCCGTTTATGAAGCAGGTCTACAACTACGATTCTGCCAAGTACGGCATGCTTAAGGCCGCGATCGATCGCGGCAGCGAGATTTCCAACGCGAACAACCCAATGTATGCGAACGGCCAGCTCACCGAGCTGGGCCGTATTGCGCAGGAGGCCTTCCAGGGCGCTTATAACACCGACCCTGCTGAGTTCTCAGCCCTGCAGGATGCGTATGCGTACAACTCGTACTATGCAGTGACCGAGGCATGGCTCAAGAGCGCTCTTGGCATTGACATCTCCGGTCGTGCTGACTGCGTCAAGGGTATGGTGTGGAGTATCACCAATATGTGCGGCACCGGTGGCTGCCAGGACTTTTTCCGCTGGGCAAACCTTTCTAACAGTATGACCGACCGCGAGTTTGTGACGGCGCTTTCCAACAGCGTGGTCAATAATGTGGCGACCAAGTATGCAAGCCAGCCCCAGTACCACGAGGGCTGGAAGAACCGCTACCGCAATGAGCTCAAGGATTGTCTGGTCTATATTACCGAGGACGAGGCTGCCGCAGCAACGCCTGTGGAGCCTGAGCCGGAGCCCGCGCCGGCGCCGACGCCCGGTCCGAGCATGGCGCCCGCTGCTCCCGCCGCACCGACGCCTGGTACCGATGACGATGCGGGCGACGATAACGATACTGATACGCCCTCGACTGATGGCGGCAGCGATGATGCCGGCAATGGTGGAGCTGCGTCTGGCGACACTTCGGCTGGCGATTCGTCGACTCCTGGCTCTGACGGCGCTGCGGGCGGTGCGGATTCTGGCTCTTCCGATGCGGGCACTTCTAACGGTACCGGCGACTCTTCTGCCGATGCTGGGTCCTCTAACGGTTCTGGCTCTGATGTCTCCGAGGAAGGTTCGAACGAGGGCTCCGATGCTGGCGATTCCTCGACGGAAAATAAGCCTTCTACCGGCGAGCAGCTTGGCTCTATGTTGGGGTCGTCGTTGATGGCGGGCATTAACGGCAGCTCTTCTTCTGATGAGAACACTTCTGATGGGGCCTCTGAGCCCAGGGCTGACGGCGATGCTTCGATCGATGACGCCGCGAAGCAATCCGACGCCGATGCTCAGAAGGCCGGTGACAAGGGCGGTACTACGACCACCGCGACGACTACCACGACCAAGACCTCGGGCGGTACCATGCCCAAGACGGGCGACATCATTGTTATGGCGAGCCTTGCCAGTGCAAGCTTGGCCACGCTGGGTGTCACCTCTATTGTGAGTGGCAAGAATAAGCTCGATCAGCAGCGTAAGGCTGCTGGGGAGGACAGTTCTGAGGAGTAGCCTCTCGATTGTCAGACGGCTAAAGAGTCGGGACGGAGCCTGGTGCTGCTGCATCATGCTTCGTTTTGTTGTGCAACGATTAGTTATGCCCCCTCACACCCCATGTTGCTACCGTTGCCCGATATGTTTGCGCGCTACATCAGTACGTGCGAGGCGGTCATTACAATTGGCATCGTGCTGCGATTTAGGGGGAACGTTGCAATGTCTGAACAGGCAAATAATGGTTGTGCTGCCGGCTTTGGCGTGTGCTTGATCGGTGGTGCCGACGATGCGGTTTTGCCGATTGACATGCATGACTATATGGAGGCTCTTGGTCGCTGCACGCTGGTCGACAAGACCATGTTTATTGCCGATGTTCTGAATTGCGATGCGTCCGTTATGGTGTGCTGCCGACCCGAGGGTTTTGGCAAGAGCATGAACTTGTCGATGCTCAAGGCTTTTCTGGAGCGTCCCGTGGTCGGTCGCGCCGGTCGGATCTCGTTTGCCGGTGCTCAGATTTGGGATGCGGACGGCGGGCGCTATAGGAACGAGTACGCTTGCTATCCGGTGATATCGCTGGACTTTTCTGACGCTGTGAGACGTGGCGCCGCTGTTGCCGACGTCGTGCGCGATGCTCTTTCGGACGAGTGCGCTCGCCTGCTGGCACTCTTGGAAGCCCCGGATTTAGCTCGAGATAAGGTGCGTCACATCGAACGCGTTGCGCGTGGTGTGGCGAGCGAGGCCGAGGTTGACTCGGTGCTTGGTCTGCTCATTGAGCTACTGGAGATGGCCTGCGATGAGCAGGTTGTATTGCTCGTTGATGGGTACGACGCGGCGTGGCTGGGCCGTGCGAGCGCGAGGGACGCTTCTGGCGCCGATCCGGTAGAGCTATTCGATCGCGTGCTGTTTGACGCCATTGCCGCCGCGGGCCATTCGCTACGGTTGACGTGTCTGATGGGGGAGCGTCCCGGCCCTGCCGAGGCGGCGCTTTCTTCGCGCGGCTGCTCGTATTGTCTGACGACGCCGCTGTCAGCGTGGTGTGACCGTTGGTTCGGCTTTTCGGATGCCGAGGTCGAGGCTCTGCTGAATCATGCTGGACGCGAGGAATACCTGGATGATGCGCGTGAATGGCTCGAGGGATATCGGTTTGGCAGGACCTATTGCTCGAGTCCAGCGCGTGTGATCGGTTTTCTGGACCGAGGCTGCACAGCGCCTGTGCGAGCCGATCTGTATGGGTATGCCGATTGTCTAAGTAGGGTAGTTGCCGGGTGGAATCTCGATTGCCTTTCAGTCTTGTTCGATTTGCTCGAGCCCCATGGATGTGTTGAGGCCCCGCTTTGTTTGGGCACTGCGGGGCCGGAGGCCTCGTCTGATGATGACCTGTGGACGGCGCTGTATCTGTCCGGTTTCCTCACGACAGATATGACTGAGGAGCCGGAACATGGCAGTCGCCTCCGTGCTCTGCGGTTGCCCAATAATGAGCTTCGCCAAGCCTTGCGTCTGGTGATTATTGAGTGGTTTGAGTGTGCTGCCGAAGACATTCGGGATGTCGATGCGTTTCGCGACGGGTTGTGTCGTGGGAACGAGGATGCGGTGAGGCGGGCGCTAGACCGCATCCTGGGAGATGCGGGAATCGGTTCGACCGACCCAGATGCGCCGCTGCCATATCACCTGCTCTTGCAGGGACTCTGCTTTGGATTGCCGGGCTATGCCAATCCTGCCTCGAGGCGAAAGCGTGGCGCGAATCGCTGGGACATTCAGGTTTTTCCTACGGGCTCTGTGTTTGACGTGGCAGACACGATCGGCATGCTCGAAGAGCGTCCGCTGATAACAATCAACTTGATGTGTGACCCCGGTGTGGATGCGCTGGGCCTGGAGCTGCTGGCCGTTCAGGCGCTGCTCGACATAGAGCGCGACGGCATCGACAAGATTCGCGTGCCGCGACCCGGTGTGGGCCGTATGCGCTGGGGATTCGGTTTTGACGGGCAGCATGTGGCAGCGGTGTGCCAGCGGCTGTAGGGGCAGGCGATGCTGCGGGGGTGCCCGCTAATCCGTGTCCTTCATGGGCGGCATGGGCTTCCAGTCGGGATCCTTGATGATCTTGCGGGCGTCTTTCATGCCGCGGCGCAGCGCCGGAATGCCGGTCTTAAAGCACTTGTCGACGGCTGCCAGACGAATGAACTCCTTGCAGAAGGTCGCGGCGTTGCCCAAGCGGAACAAGATGGGGTGGTAGTCGCCGTAAATCTGCATGTAGCGAGCGAGGAAGCCTCGGTTGCGCATGATGTAGTAGCGGTTGGTGTCGCTCGTGGAGTTGAGCTGGCGTTTGCCCGCGATATCCCAGTTAGAGACGGCACGGGCTCGCTTGAGAACCACGTCGGCGACCACGGCGGCGGGGAAGTGCTGGCTGGCCACGTAGCCGTAGCAGGCATCGTCGCCGTAGATAAAGAAACGCGCGTCGGGCAGGCCGATCTTGTCGACCACGCGACGCGAGAACAGGCCGCCTTCAAAGCACAGCTGGTTCATGGCGCGGTAGCCCTCGGGGCCCAGGTCCCACTTAGCGATGGGGTTGGGGATACCAAGCGAAAGGATAAGCTGGTACTGCCAAAAGAAGGCGCCACCGTCGAAGTCCAGGCGCGAACCCTGGATGACATCGTAGCGGTCGGTCCACTTGGCAAGGCGCTCGATGCCTTCGGGGATGACGAGCACGTCGTCGTCCATGACCCAAAACCACTGGGCGCCCAGGTCGTAGGCACATTTGGTGCCGGCGGAAAAGCCGCCCGCCCCGCCGCCGTTTTCGAGCTGCGGGGCGTAGATGACGCGGTCGGTGCCGCCCTTCGCGTCGGGCTGCTCGGTGTCGATGCCCCACAGGTTGGCCAGGCGTTCGTTGAATGCGGTGCACATGGCCTCGGTCTCGCGCGAATTCTCGTTATCGACGATCACGATGCGCCAGGGCGTTGCCGTGAGCTCGGTCATGGAGTCGAACAGGTTGGCCAGGAGTTCCTGGCGCTTGTACGTAACGACGACGATGGCGAGCTTATCGATGGGAGCGGGAAGGGTTGAAGACATGGGGCAATATATCCTTTCACGCGCGGCGCGCATGCGCTGCACGGAAGCTATCGAATACGTCCTTGGGACTGTCCTATTGTAAAGGGTCGGCGCACCTTGACGGCAAGCTTTGAATAAAACGCAGGAACCTGCCACGGGTGTAGCGGCTTTAGCGTCTGACGGCAGCGTGTCTATTGCCGCTTGAGCTTGCGATCGATAAAGCTTCTAGCTGCATCGATGATGAGGAGCGCTAAGGCAAAGACGATGCTAATGACGGTACCCGTGACGATACATATAGCTGCCGGGCTGTTTTGGCTGACCAGTATGTTTGCGAGCAACGTATTGAAGACGGGACGCCACAGGCTACTGGTGAGCGACTGCATCACATAGAAACCGAGCGTGGCGGTCGATAAAGTGACGATGACACCCGCAGTCCGCGGATTGCCTGAGGCGCTGCGTCGGGTTGCCGCAAAGAGCAGGGAGGCGGCAGCGAGGGCAAACGAGATCAACGAGGTCGATTTGTAGGAGAGGACTGCCATCGCCGTGAGGTTGCCGGTGAAGGAGAGCGCTCCTTCCAGGATGGTGGCGAGCACCAAAACCGTTGCGAGCGAGCGCATGCCCAAGGCGCCCGCCCTGTCCGACTCCATGACATCGGTAACGTCGCGGAGCAGCCCGCCGATCAAAAACGCGATTACGTACGTGGCAGCGCTCATGAGCTTCTGCAGCCAAGAAAACTCACCGCCGCTTGCCGCACTCATGGCGGCCAAATACCCGTTAACAACAAATGCGAGGATGCCAACGGCGATGACCGTCGTCTTGTAGGTTTTCTGGGGGAGTCGACTCTTAGCCAGTCCAAACCATGGCGTCATGAAGACCGTGGCGGCATAGACCCAGATAAACTCAAGGCCTAGTGTGAACCAGTAGTGCGTGTTGAGGGTAACATCGGGAATGGGGGAGACGACCGTGGACCACGCGAGCGCCACGAGGCAATAAAACGCAGTGGGCATAACGACCTTGCCAATGCGATGCGCCGTTCGTTGCATTTGCGACTTCCGCATTGCCCCACCGTCCCAAGCACGCGCGGCCGAAGCGATGAGAAAATAGCCCGAGATCATAAAGAAGACCTCGTTGGCCCAGCAGCCAAGCAGGTTGATGAACCCCAGCAATCCCGAATAGGGAAAGACGGCAAGCGGCGTATATTCCACGACGCCGACGCAGGTCGCCTGGAAGGTCCACTGAAACGTGTGGAATATGGCAATCCCAGCGACCGCGACCAAGCGCAGCGCTTCGATGGATATGTTGCGTGCGGCTTTGGGCTGCATGAAGTCCTTTCGTATCGGTTTGCCTCTGCGGGCTCCATAGATTATATAAACGCCCGCGGGCTGGACGACCCTTTGATACCATTAGCGACAGGTATTTCCTAAGGAGCACATTTGTCTACTAATTCCTCTGGCAGCCCTGTCCTGTCGCTGCTTATTCCCATCTATAACGTTGAGCGCTACCTGCGTGAGTGCCTCGATTCCGCTGTGGCGCAGACGCTCGAGGACATCGAGATCATCTGTATCAACGACGGCTCTACCGATAACTCGCCGGCGATTATTCGTGAGTACATGGAGCGCGACGCGCGTGTGAAGATGATCGATAAGGCCAACAGCGGTTACGGCGACTCTATGAACCACGGGCTCGAGATGGCGCGCGGCAAGTACGTGGGCATTCTGGAGTCCGATGACTTTATGGCGCCCGATGCGCTGGAAAAGCTCGTGTCAGCTGCCGAGCGCTTTGACGCCGATTTTGCAAAGGCGAATTTTGACCTGTATTGGTCGAAGCCGGAGGAGCGCCGAGAGCGGATGGAGCTCTTTAAAGCTAAGGACTGCCGCAAGCCGGTACACCCGAGTGATACCGTCGATGCCTTCTCGCTTAAGCCATCGATTTGGTCTGCGGTGTATCGTCGAGACTTCTTGAACCGTAATGCCATTCGTTTCTTGCCGACGCCTGGCGCTGCGTTTCAGGACGCCTCGTTTACCTTTAAGGTGTTCGCTCTTGCCGATACCGCGGTTTACCTGCATGATTCCGTGCTTTCATATCGCCAGGATAACGAGGGCTCTTCGGTCAATTCGCCTAATAAAGTTCATTGTGTTAACGACGAGTATGCCGAGATTCATCGCTGGATTGTTGAGGATTTCGCCGAGTCGCACTCTTCGCAGGACGTTGCCAAGCTGCTTAGGTTTGCAAATATCATTAAATACGATTCGTATATGTGGAGCTACATTCGCCTGAATCCCAAGTTTTACGCTGAGTTTTTGGACCGTATGGCCCAGGAGTTCCATGGGGCGCTTGAAGCCCACGAGTTTGAGCTAACAGACCTTAAGCCGTGGAAGCGCGCAAACTTGATGGCTATTGTCGACGATCCGCAAAAGTGGCTGGCAGAGTCTTCGGACTTTGCCAATGCCGGCGCGATGGGTCGCGCGAAGCATTATGCGCGTGTCGGTGGCCCGGGCGTGGTCGCGGCATTTGTCCTGGATGTAATTAAGAAATAGGGGAGTTATGGCAAACCCGAAGGTATCTTTTATTGTTCCTGTCTATAACACTCAGGAATTCCTGCCTCGTTGTCTTGACTCCCTTTTGGGGCAGACCTGTCCGGATATTGAGATCGTCGTTGTTAACGACGGATCGCCGGATGACTCTGCTGCGATTATTGGCAAGTGTGCGTGCAAGGATTCTCGCGTGTGCGTTGTCGAGAAATCTAACGGCGGACTGTCGTCTGCCCGTAATGCCGGCATGAATGTGGCGCGTGGCGCCATTATCGATTTCGTTGACTCGGATGATTACGTCGAGCCTAATCTTGCCGAATTCTTGGTTGGTACGTTTGCCGAGGAGCATCCGGAGATTGTTGTGTTTGGAGCTGAGTGCGAGCCTGCCGAGCTGGCCTCGAAGCGCATTAAGCAGTTGCTTTCTCCTGAGGCGTGCGTGTTTGAGTCATTTGATCCGGTTCTGCTTTTTTCTGCGAATACGCAGCCCTATGTCTGGCGTGCGGCATACTCTCGCGAGCTGATTGAGCGTGAGTCTTTGCGTTTTGCCGAAAATGTTCGGTTTGCCGAGGATGTTGTATTTCAGTTTGAATCGTATCCGCTGTCTGCCAAGACAGTCGTTGCGCCCGACAAGTTGTACCACTACGTGATGCAGGAGAAGTCTCTGACGCATGTGTTTAACGTCGGTGCCAAGCGCATGGACAAGGTCGATGCCCATTTGCTGGTGCTGCATGAAGTACTGGAGCGCTGGGACAGGCGAGGGCTTTTGGGTTTGTGCCCCGGAGAGCTTGTGACGTGGTTCTTGGATCTGATTGTGTTCGACCTTGCGCGCCTGCCAAGGGACGAGGCGCGTCAGATTGCAGTCCGCATAAGGACGTGTTTTGGCTCCTTTTTTGGTCCCGATTGGGCGAGCCTGCCCTTAAAAGCCCCCGTTCGCCGCGTTTCCAAAAAGCTGAGTAGCGGCACTGGCACGGTCTCGCTTATGGACGCCGTGTCGCTTTACCTATCGACCCGCGGGCTCAAAGTGTGCCTGGAGCGGTTTGTATAGGCACTGGTTTGCGCCTTTGGTGAATCCAGGATTTTGCGACGGGCTTACTGACGCGCTGCCATGAATCATGGCCACAAATACGCCACTCGGGCTGTTATAATTTTAATATCTAGGATTAATTGAGGTGAACTGATGTCTATGAACCGACTAAAGTGCTGCGTTGTTGTATTGCTCTCCCTTGTATTTGGGTTTTCCGGTGTTCTCCAGCCTTTTGCGCTGTATGCCGAGACGCTCGATTTGGCTCAGGAGCAGCCGAAGGTATCGCAGCCCGCGAACGAGAGCGCCTCTTCTAACGTTTCTGCGGATACGTCTGGCGATCAGGCGGAGAGCGATTCGGCTGCCCAGGACCCCTCGACGCTTGACTCCAGCGAGGCTGCGGATGCCGAATCTGCTTCTGCCGATGCAGCTGCCGATGAGGTTTCTAACGAGGCGCCTGATGATGACATCGAGGCTTCCCTTGTTGAGAACTCGTGGCGCTATGCCGACGGTTCGCTCCGCTCCGATCTTGCTGACGATTATGGCGATAGCGCAGATTTCGAAGGCCGTGCAATGCACAGCATGCCTAAGGGCGCAACGGCGCAAGGAATCGACGTGAGCGAGCATAACGGAACCATTGATTGGCAGTCCGTGAAAGATGCCGGTATCGATTTTGCGATTCTAAGAGTTGGTTTTGCCGGTGATACAAACGGCGGAAGGCTGGACAATTTCTTTAAGCGCAACGTGAGCGAGTGCGAGCGTTTGGGAATTCCGTATGGCGTGTACCTTTACTCCTATGCGCGCAATGAAGATGATGCCCAAGCCGAGGCACGCTTGATGTTAAGTGCTCTTAAGGGCCATTCACCCACTCTTCCCGTTTACTATGACTTGGAAGAGCAAAAAACAAATGCTGATGGTTCGCCCATGTGGACGCCATTTAACGATCCCTCGAAGCTCGCATCGATCGCAAAGACCTTCTGCGGTCAAATTGCAGCTGCGGGGTATAAGCCCGGTATTTACGCAAACGTTAACTGGTTCAAGAACTACCTTACCGACCCTTGCTTTCTTTCTAGCGGCTGGAGCATCTGGACTGCCCAGTATTGGTATGGAGGTCGTTACGATGAGTCCATCGATCTTGCTCCAGAGGCTCCTGCTAAATATGATTGCTGGCAGTATTCTGCGCGCGGCAGCGTTCCCGGTGTAAACACTGACGTTGATGTCAGTTATTGGTACGGAGAGGGTTTTTCTTCATCTAACGAAAAAAAATACTCTTTTATTGGTGTTAAACTTTCAAAAAGCGAAGGGGTGCTCAAAGGAGATACCGTCAGCATTTCTGCTGAAATGACTGGTGAGACTAGTGGTCTGCAATATAAGTTCTATTGGCAAAAGCAGGGAACGGGTGCTGATGCTGGAACAAGCGGAGTAATCGCCGGGCCTTCTGAAAACTCTTCAGCTGAATGGACTGTTGATGGGAGCGGGACATATAAGGTTGGCTGCGATGTTATTGATTCGAAAGGCGTCGTAACAAAAAGCACTACTTGCACTGTCGATCGCAACACCGTCGACGGCATCGATGCGCCCTCCTCGGCCCGCGCCGGCCAGGGGGTCTCCCTCAAGGCCAGGGTGTCCGGCGACGCCTCCGGCCTCAAGTACAAGTTCGTGTGGCAGAAGGACGATTGGAAGAAGTGGGGCGTCGTGGGCGGCTCGTCTCAGGACTCGCCCGAGGCCACCTGGACCCCGACCGAGCCGGGCGACTACACCGTCACCCTCGACGTGATCGACGGCGCCGGGGCCAAGCACGCCACGGCGAGGGTCATTGTTTACGATAAGTATCGTTCTAAAGGCGTTACCCTGAAAACGTCTGATGATTCGCCTGTGACCATTGGTGTTCCCTGCACGATTCATGCTGATTTCGATGGGGATACGAGCGGTTTTATTTACAAATTTGTATGGGAGAAGGACAATTGGAAAAGCTGGGGAGTATTGCGCCCCTATGGCGACTCGTCTCAATGCGATTGGACTCCTTCTGAGTCTGGAAAGATTAATATCTGGATCGATTTCGTCGATGCTGATGGAATTAAATCTACTGTTCACTATCCGGTAGAAGTTTCCAAAGAGTCATACAGCTATGACTCCCTTTCTTGTAATACTGATTTGATTCAGCAGGGTGAAACCGTCTCCGTTGACGCATCAACGTCCGGTCAGACTGATTACCTAACATATAAGTTTGTTTGGACTAAGAATAACTGGGCAAAGTGGGGAGTTGCTCAAAAAGGGAAGAGCCCGCGTCTCGATTGGACACCTTCTGAGCCTGGTGATTACACGATTTACTGCGATGCTATTGCATCCGATGGCAGTTATACCACTAAGACCGTCTCATTCGGTGTATGGGGGTACAGCGGGATTTCCGTTAAAACAACTGACAGCAATTGGTCCTGGGATATAAGTGCAGACTTGGGTTCGAATTTAGCTAGTAAAGCCGGTTCCTTTAAGTTCAAGTTTGTATGGACGAATAGCAGCTGGTCAAAATGGGGTGTGCTCAAAGCGGCTTCTTCGGAGAATTCAGCACACCTTAATCCAAGTGCGCTTGGCTTAACGTACGGCTATTGGTATGTGTATGTTGATGTTCAATACCCCGATGGCTCTTGGCACACGAATCATACTTCTGTATGGGTTGGATACCGTGGTTATCAGAACCCGTCTTCTTATTATCAAGTCTCATGCGCGTCTGTTACCATTCCGCACATGAACCAGGGAATATTCGGATATCGAACGCCATCCCGAATTGGTACTTATGCTACCAGGCAGGATTGTATTAATGCGATGATCACTCGTGCGTATGATTATGTTGGGACAACACCTTATATCTGGGATTATTCCTGCGCTCCAGGCGTCGGCGTTGACTGTGCTGGCCTCGTTATGCAATGTCTCTATGCTACGGGAATGAACTTGGGTCGATACACCCCCTGGGATCACTATTACACTCCGGGTCATGATCATTACGCAAACGACATGTGGAATGATCCCAAGTTTAAACACCTCTCTTTTTCCCAACGACAACGCGGCGATTTGATTTGCTATAAAGGTCATATAGCAATCTATATAGGCAACGATCAGATTATCGAAGCCTCGAGCCCTCGTAATGGTGTCCGCGTGCACAGTGTCTATGTGGGTTATGAAATTAGGGGCGTTCTCAGGCCGTTTGTTTAGGTTTTATTGGTGATTTTTGTTCAAATGTACAGCCTGGGTGGACTCTTTTGGGATAATTCACTCGGGAAAGGCAAGCGTAAGAGTTTGATTCTTTCTTGCGCTTAAATTTATTTGGCGATCTCGATGCTGGTTTCTTGTGCCTTAGCGCGCATATAAAACATTCCGTGGAAGCCAACGCATTGTGGTGTTGGTCCCATATGCAGCAGGAAAATGAGGGACAGCACAGTGATTCCAGTTTTTATTTTTGAAGCATGAAATCACTTCATTTCCTATGCTGTAGCTATCGTGCATTTGTTGGAACTTGTAATTAATTGTCATTAGATGCGCTATGGTTTAACCTCGGTTTAAATCGACTGTTATTCATGTATTGGTACCTAAGAAGAGGGATTGAATGGCGCAGAATTCGCTTAAGGCTAAGACGCTCTCTTCTCTTTTTTGGAAGTTTTTCGAGAGGGGCGGTCGAGCGGTTGTCGAGTTAATCGTCCAGATTATTCTCGCCCGATTGCTCTCGCCAGATGATTTTGGAACGTTGGCGATCATGCTCGTCTTTGTGAATATCGGCAACGTGCTTGTTCAGTCGGGGCTTAACACGGCACTGATTCAGGCTCCTTCAATTACCGATGAAGACTCCTCAACTGTATTTTGGCTGTGCTTCGGCGTTTCACTTGCGCTGTATCTGATTGTTTTCCTTGCTGCCCCCGGGATTGCCTCCTTCTACGTGATACCGTCCCTGGTTTGGCCGCTTCGAGCCATGTGTCTCATTCTCGTGGTCAGCTCCTTCAACTCGGTTCAGGTCGCGCTTGTGGAGCGTGAACTCGAATTCCGTAAGGTGTTTGACGCCACGCTCATTGCGGGCCTGGTTTCCGGTTCTCTGGGAATTGCTTCGGCTCTTCTGGGCGCCGGGCTCTGGTCGCTTGTCATTCAGCAGGTGTCGTATCACCTTTGCAACTGCGTCGTTCTCGCGCATAGCGTCAAATGGCTTCCTCAAATGGTTTTTGATTTGGCCCGTGCCCGAACGATGCTTGGGTTCGGGTGGAAGCTGCTTGTCTCGGGCGTTCTGGACCAGGGCTATCAATCACTCTCCGATTTGATTATTGGCAAGCAGTTCTCCGCTTCGAGCCTTGGCCTGGTCAGCCAAGGAAAGAAGTACCCCCAGGCCCTGGGAAACATACTGGACGGGGCCATACAGCCTGTGATGCTATCTGCGGTCGCGCACGTCCAGTCCGATCTGTCGCAGGTAAAGCGCCTGGTCAGGCGCGCCCTCAAGACATCCACGTATCTCATTGCACCAGCGATGACGCTGTTCGCGGTGGCCGCGGAGCCAATCGTAACCTTGGTGCTCGGGGACCAATGGCTCCCGTGCGTCCCATTCATGAGGATGTATTGCTTCACCTACGCCTTGCTTCCCATTCACACGACCAACCTGCAGACTCTCAACGGCATGGGGCGTTCCGACCTGTTCCTTAAGCTCGAGCTTATCAAGAAGTGCTATGGAACTGCCTGCCTTCTTATCGCCGCGTTTGTCTTCAGGGACGTCTACGTCATGGTTGGCACCTATATGTTCACCGGGATAATCTCAACTTTCGTCAACGGCTTCCCGAACAAGCGCGTTATTGGATACTCCTACGGGGAGCAACTGCGCGACATCGCGCCCTCTTTCTTGCTCTCGATAATCGCGGGAGGACTGAGCTTGGTCGCTGGCGGATTGGTGATCAACCCGGTTCTGAAGATCGTTGTCGAGGCGCTCGTGATGGCCGCAGTGTATCTCGGCTTGTCCGCCGTCCTGAGGCTGGAGGTTTTCGTCTATCTTAGGTCTAGCGTCGTCGACCTTCTGAGGTCTAGGAAATGATCGAAGCAGCAGATTATTGGAGGTCAGATGAGTAATCGGATTCTCGTCACCCGCTCTTCAATGCCACCGTTCGAAGAGTATTGCGAGGAGATTCGTCCGCTGTGGGAGAGCCACTGGCTCACCAACATGGGGGAGGAGCACAAGAAGCTCGAGGTGGCCCTCAAGGAGCGCCTGCGGACGCCTAACGTGTGCCTGTTCACCAACGGGCACAACGCCCTCGAGTGCGTACTCGAGGCCCTCGACCTGCGCGGCGAGGTCGTTACCACCCCCTTCAGCTTCGCGAGCACGACCCACGCCATCTCGCGCAAGGGCCTCACGCCCGTCTTCGCCGACGTCCGCGAGTCGGACTGCACCCTCGACCCCGAGCGCATAGAGGAGGCGATCACACCCCGCACGTGCGCCATCGTGCCAGTCCACGTCTACGGCAACCTCTGCGACGTCGACGCCATCCAGGACATCGCCGACCGCCACGGCCTCAGGGTCGTCTACGACGCCGCCCACGCCTTCGGCGTCGAGCGAGACGGGGTATCCGCTGCCTCCTTCGGCGACGCCTCCATGTTCAGCTTCCACGCCACGAAGGTCTTCAACACCATCGAGGGCGGCGCCGTCTGCTTCAGGGACACCTCGCTCTACGACACGCTCAACCAGTGGAAGAACTTCGGAATTACCGGGCCGGAGGACGTGGAGTACGTCGGCGGAAACGCCAAGATGAACGAGTTCTGTGCCGCGATGGGCGTTTGCAACCTGCGCCACCTCGACGAGGAGGTCGCCAAGCGCCGCGCCGTGGCCGAGCGCTACTGGGACCGCCTCGAGGCCGTCCCGGGCGTGCGGGTGTTCCGTCCCGCCCCGGGTGTGAGGGCCAACTACGCCTACTTGCCCGTGATCTTCGACCCCGAGGCCTTCGGGGCCACGCGCGACGACGTCTTTGACGCCCTTGACGCCGCAGGCGTGGGCGCCCGCAAGTACTTCTACCCGCTCATTAGCGACTACGCCTGCTACAGGAGCGTCTACTCCAGCGACCGCACCCCGGTGGCCAGGAGGATGGCCGCCCAGGTGCTGACGCTGCCCATGTACGCCGATCTCTCCCTTGCCGACGTCGACCGCATTTGCGACGTCGTCGAGTCGACCGGAAGGAACTAGCCATGCCAAAGACGCTCCTGCTGCTCGGCGGGGCCCGGTACGCCATCCCCGTCATCGACGCCGCCCACGAGCTGGGTGCCCGTGTCGTCACGTGCGACTACCTGCCCGACAACTACGCCCACCGCTTCTCCGACGGCTACGTGAACGCGAGCATCGTCGACGAGACTGCCGTGCTGGCCGCCGCTGAGTCGGTCGGCGCCGACGGCATCATGTCCTTCGCCGCCGACCCCGGCGTCGTCTCGGCCGCCTACGCCGCCGAGAGGCTCGGGCTCCCGTTCCAGGGCTCCTACGAGGCGGTCTCGGTCCTGCAGGACAAGGAGCGCTACCGCTCCTTCCTGCGCGATAACGGCTTCAACTGCCCGGAGCTCCACATCTTCTCCTCGGCCGAGGAGGCCGCGGCCTCGGCCGACTCGCTTAGGTACCCGGTCATCGCCAAGCCGGTCGACTCGGCCGGCTCCAAGGGCTGCTCCCGCGTCGACGGGCCGGAGGGGCTCCGCGAGGCGGTCGGGTACGCGCTGTCGTTCTCGCGAGACGGGAGGTGCATCGTCGAGCAGTTCCTCGAGAAGTCTGGGGACAGCTCCGACGCCGACGCCTTCCTCGTGGACGGCGAGTTCAGGTGCGTCTCCTTCACCTCGCAGCTCTTCGACCCCGGGGCCCCCAATCCCTACACGCCGGCCGCCTACGCCATGCCGGCTTCCATGCCCGCCTGGGCGCAGGCCGAGCTCGTCTCCGAGCTCCAGCGCCTGGCCGACCTCCTGCGCCTTGGGAGCGGCGTCTTCAACGTCGAGACCCGCGTGGCGACCGACGGGCGCGCCTACATCATGGAAAGCTCGCCGCGCGGCGGTGGCAACCGCCTCTGCGAGATGCTGCGCCTCGCGACGGGGGGAGCGACCGACCTCGTGAGGGCGAGCGTCCAGGCCGCCCTTGGCCTGTCTGTGGACGAGCTGTCGATGCCAGCCTACGACGGCTTCTGGTTCCAGCAGATGCTGCACTCGGACCACGCGGGCGAGTTCGCGGGAGTGGAGTACGCGCCCGGGTTCAGGGAGGCGCACGTCGCCGAGGAGCAGCTGTGGGTCGCCCCCGGCGCCCGTGTGGAGGCCTTTACCGCCGCCAACCACGCCTTCGGCTCCGTGATGCTCAGGTTTGGATCCCGCGAGGAGCTCGAGGCCTTCAGGGCCGCGCCCGGCGAGTCCATGCGGGCGGTGGTGAGGTAGCGTGAGCCGCGAGATCGGCGGATACCTTGAGCTGGAGCGCTACCAGGGCGAGCCCTACCATCCCGGGGCGGTGGCGCTCAACAGTGCGAGGAACTGCCTTGCCTACCTGGCCGAGCTTCGGGGGATCGAGCGCATCGCCCTGCCGGACCTCATGTGTGACGCGGTGAGCGGGACCTGCGAGCGCGAGGGGATAGCCGTCAGGACCTTCGAGGTGGGGGAGGGTTTTGCTCTTCCCTCCGAACTTGCCGTCAGCGAAGGCGAGTGGCTCTACGTCGCGGACTACTACGGTAGGCTCTCCTGTTCGGAGGTCGAGCGCGCCCGGTCCGCCTCGGGAGGCAGGCTCGTCGTCGACGAGGTGCAGGGCTTCTTCCGCGAGCCTTGGGCCGGTGTGGACACCATATACACCTGCAGGAAGTTCTTCGGGGTGCCCGATGGCGCCTACCTGGTCACGCGCGATGGCTCGCGGCTCGGCCGGGAGCTGCCGAAGGGTTCGTCGCGCGCCAGGATGGCTCATGTCGTCGGGAGGATGGAGGATGGCAGCGCCGAGTGGTACGGCGCCTACCGTGCTTCCGAGGAGTCCATCGATGCCGAGCCGCTCGCTGCCATGTCCGAGACCACGCGGAGCCTGATGGCCGCCGTCGACTTCCCCTTCGCGAGGCGTCGCCGCGAGGAGAACTACGCCATCCTCGGCGAGGCCCTCGGCGGCCGCAACCGGCTTGCCGCCGGGTCGCCCGAGGGGCCGTACATGTACCCCCTCCTCGTTGAGGACTCCGCCGGCCTCAGGGACAGGCTTGCGGAGGCGGGCGTGTTCGTCCCCACTTTATGGCCGAACGTTCTGGCGGAGTGTCCCGCGCCGAGCTGGGCTCACAGGTACGCCCGAGACGTTCTCCCGCTCCCCGTCGACCAGCGATATAACCGTGATGACATGGAGTACGTTGCCTCCTGCGTCAAGTCCGTCCTCAGATAGAAGGGTTCAAACGATGAAGAAGATCGTCATCTTCGGGGCCACGGGAAACGTTGGCTCCTACCTCACCAAGTACGCCTCCGAGTTCTTCGACCCCGCCGAGTACGAGGTCGTCGCCGTGGGGCGCCGCCCCGAGGCCCCGGTTTTCGCCGGGATGGGCGTTGACTACTACTCGGTTGACGTCACGAGGCCGGGGGACTTCGACGCCCTCCCCACCGACGGCGTGCACGCCGTGATGCTGCTCGCCGCGCAGATTCCCTCCTACATGAGGGACTACGACGGCGGGCTGTACCTCAGCTCGATCACGATGGGCGCCTACAACGTGCTGGAGTGGTGCCGCAAGGTCGGCGTCGACAGGGTCATCTTCACCCAGACCGTGTTCGACATCTCTCTTGCCTCCGCCCCCGGCAAGGTCCTCGCGCCCGACACGCCGCCGTCGTTCAGCTACACCGGTGACCACGCCATGTACGTCATCGCCAAGAACGCGGCCCTCGAGGTAATGGAGCACTACCGCCGGGAGTACGGCATCAAGAAGTTCGTGTTCCGCCTCCCCACCATCTACAGCTACAGCCCTTACCACTATTACTTCCCCAACGGCGTCAAGACCAAGCGGCCCGTCTACACGATGATCGAGCGTGCCATGGCGGGCGAGCCGCTGGAGGTCTGGGGCGACCCCGAGTACTCCAAGGACATGGTCTACGTCGACGACTTCAGCCAGGAGCTGTGCCTGGCCGCCCTGGCCGATAGGGACGGCGGCCTCTACAACATCGGCACGGGCATCCCGGTGACCCTGCGCGAGCAGGTCGAGACCATCGCCGACGTCTTCGCCCCCGCCTCGGGCCGCTCCGAGGTGGTGTACCGCCCCGAGAAGCCCTGCGGCGGCGGCTTCCTCATGGACGTCCAGAACGCAAAGGACGAGCTCGGCTACGAGCCCAGGTTCGGCTGCCGCGAGCTCTTCGAGGCCTACAGGGCCGAGATGGCCGTCGACCGGTTCGCCTCCCTGCGCATGAGGCCCGAGGAGTAGGGCGGTGAAAGGCATAATCCTCGCGGGCGGCTCCGGCACGCGCCTGCACCCCATAACCAAGGCGGTCAGCAAGCAGCTGCTGCCGATATACGACAAGCCTCTCGTGTACTACCCGCTCTCGGTGCTGATGCTCGCGGGCATCCGCGAGGTGCTGGTCATATCCACGCCGCGTGACCTCCCCGCCTTCCGGGAGCTGCTCGGCGACGGCTCCGAGCTCGGCATGAGGCTGGAGTACGCGGAGCAGGCCGAGCCGCGCGGCCTCGCCGAGGCCTTCACCATCGGCCGGGGCTTCTTGGCGGGCGAGCCGTGCGCGCTCGTGCTCGGCGACAACATGTTCCACGGCCAGGACCTCACGCGCGTGCTAAACCGCGCAAAGGCAAAGGTGGAGGCCGACGGCGGGGCGGTCGTGTTCGGCTACCCGGTGAAGGACCCGCGCGCCTTCGGCGTCGTCGAGTTCGACTCCGAGCGGCGCGTTGTCGGCATCGAGGAGAAGCCCGAGCGCCCAAAGAGCAACTACGCCGTGCCGGGCCTCTACTTCTACGACGGGCGGGTGGCGGACATCGCGGCGGCCGTTGAGCCGTCCGAGCGCGGAGAGCTGGAGATCACCAGCGTCAACAACGCCTACCTCGAGCAGGGCCAACTCTCCGTCGAGCTCATGGGCCGCGGCATGGCCTGGCTGGACACCGGCACGCCCCAGGGCTTGCTCAAAGCGGCCGAGTACGTAGAGGCCGTCCAGAGCCGCCAGGGCTACTTCATCGCCTGCGTCGAGGAGATAGCCTACCGCCGCGGCTTCATCGACGCGTCGCGGCTGCGCGCCCTGGGGGAGTCGCTCAGGAAGACCGCCTACGGCCAGTACCTGCTTGCCGTGGCAGAGGAGGACGGGAGGTAGCATGACGGACGTCTTCGAGCCCAGGAACATTATCGTCACCGGCGGCTGCGGCTTCATCGGCAGCAACTTCGTGCACTACGTGGTGGACAACCACCCGGACGTCCACGTGACCGTGCTCGACAAGCTCACCTACGCCGGCAACCCGGCCAACATCGCCGGCCTGCCTGAGGACAGGGTCGAGCTCGTGGTGGGCGACATCTGCGACGCGGCGCTGCTGGACGAGCTCGTCCCCGGCCACGACGCGATCGTGCACTACGCCGCCGAGTCCCACAACGACAATTCCATCGCCGACCCCGAGCCGTTCCTTCGCACCAACGTGGAGGGAACCTTCCGGCTGTTGGAGGCCGTGAGGAGGTATGGGGTCCGCTACCACCACGTCTCCACCGACGAGGTCTACGGCGACCTGGCCCTGGACGACCCCGTCAGGTTCACCGAGGAGACGCCGTACCACCCGAGCTCCCCGTACTCCTCCACCAAGGCCAGCTCGGACATGCTCGTTCGCGCCTGGACCCGCACCTACGGCCTGCGCACGACCATCTCCAACTGCTCCAACAACTACGGCCCCTACCAGCACGTGGAGAAGTTCATCCCCAGGCAGATCACGAACGTGATCGACGGCCAGCGCCCCAAGCTCTACGGCACGGGCGAGAACGTCCGCGACTGGATCCACACCGAGGACCACTCGAGCGCCGTCTGGGACATCCTCACTAAGGGCAGGACGGGCGAGACCTACCTCATCGGCGCCGACGGCGAGAGGGACAACATCACGGTCCTGAGGATGATTCTGGAGGCGATGGGCAAGGACCCCGACGACTTCGACTGGGTGCGCGACCGCCCGGGCCACGACCGCCGCTACGCTATCGACAGCACCAAGCTGCAGACGGAGCTCGGCTGGCGCCCCAAGCACACCGGCTTCGCCGAGGGACTCCGCCAGACCATCGGCTGGTACGTGGAGAACGAGTCCTGGTGGCGCCCGGCCAAGGAGGCCACAGAGGCCCGCTACCGCGCCCAGGGACAGTAGGGGCAATTCATCTCCCGAACCTGGAATTCTCTGCTCAGTATTGGAAATGGATGTTATATGCCGCAAAGTAATGATGTTCAGGTCAGTGTCCTGATGATTTGCTACAACCACGAGAGGTATCTCTCTCAGGCAATTGAGTCTGCCCTCTCCCAGCAGACTTCATTTCCGTTTGAAATTTTGATCTATGATGATAAGTCGACAGACTCATCTAGGGTTTTGATTTCTCGATATCAGGAACAACATCCAGACATCATCAAGTGTATTTTCCCAATTGAAAATCAGTTTTCAAAGGGGAAATCACCCTTGTGCGACTTTCTGATTCCAGCCGCAAGTGGAAAGTACATTGCTGAGCTCGAATGCGACGACGCATGGGTAGGCACGAATAAGCTTCAAACACAGTTTGACTACATGGAGTCTCACACTGAGGTCGCTTTGTGTGCTCACTCGGCAGAGCTTTACAACGACACCACGGGCAAAATTGATGGAATTGCCAGCGGCTGCGCTCGAGCGATGACATTTTCAACACAAGACCTCATAATGCGTGGCGGAGCGGCACTGCCGACATGTAGCTATTTTTCCAGAACGAGCGATATGAAGAATTACTTGCAGTGGCGGCCTAACAATTGCCCTGTAGGTGATTGGCCTATGATGCTTTATCTCTCAACATGCGGTTCCGTCGTCTGCCTTCCTGAGGTTTTAGGGTTGTATCGTGTCGCAGTTGCCTCCTCATGGACTGGCAGGCGCTCTGCAAATGCAGATGCAACTGCTAAGTTCGATAAGAGAATGCTTGGAATGATCGATGAGCTGATTTCAAAAATGCCTTCGGAGTTCCATGCTTCTTTGAGGGCAAAGCAGGCTGAATACTTTTTTGATCTTGCTTTCCGAGCGGATGTCAGTGTTAAGAAATTGGAAGAAGAGCTCGATTACCGCCTGAAGGTATCCTCTGCGCAGTTGCTCAACTTGCGTATCAAGCTGGTCATCAAGCGCATTGTTAATGCGCTGGGCTTGATGCCCCTGGTTGAGCGAATGATGATACTTAGAGCCTCAAAATAATCAATTGGGCTGCCTTGGTGTGTACTGTTCAGTATTGCACCAAGGCAGTTTTAATTTGCGTGTATCCCTATGAGGCGTCTAAGATTTTGATGAGCTTATTTGCGGTTGCTGCCCACGAGAAGCCATGCTCAATATGAAGCGCCACGTTATCGCCGCACGTTGTGGTCGCACCTCGATCGTTGCAGTAGACAAGAATCGCCTTAGCGATTTCATCCTCGCTAACTACGTTAAGCACAGTACCGTACTCCTTGGATGGAACGACCTCTCTTGCGCCGGCGCAATTTGAGACGACAATCGCACAATGCTGAGCTGCCGCCTCCAGAAGAACCGTTGGAAGCCCCTCTGGATACTCGGTGGGAAGACAAAAGCAGTCAGAGTCTCTTAGTAGTCCCGACAGCTCCTGCTTTGATAGACGTCCCATGTAATGAAGCCATGTCTCATGGGCCTCAAGGAGCTTGCCCTCAAGAGGGCCACTTCCCGCGACTGCAAGATGGACGCATGCTCCAGCGGCGTTGAGGGAGGATACTGCCCCCAGAAGTTTGGGCAGGCCCTTTTCGGGGATCAATCTTCCGGCATATGTGACAAGAAATTCGTTGTCGGTCAGCGATAGGAGCTCTCTGTAGCTGTCCGGTTTGGCCGTGCTCCTATATTCAGCGCAGTCGATTGAGTTCGGTATAACAGCTTGGGCATCAAAGCCTATGCTCTTAAGCCAAGATAGCCCTCGCTCTGAAACTGAGCAGCCGATAGGCCTTTTGGACCTAATCAGACGATTGTTGATTGCCTCATAAGTACGCATCGCGAGTCCCAGAGGAGACTTTTCGTTAGAAATTGGACCCGAACTGTGATCGATTAGAATGGGTCTCAGGTTGTGGGCGCTTGCGATGCGACATCCCAGAAGACAAATCGGATAGTATCGCGTGTTGATGACAATGCCATCAAATGGAGCCTCTGTAAGCTCTTTAATCTGCTTGAAAGTGGCCTTCGAAGGAATCATTAGAGGAAAACGGTCGCCCATGATTGATTTCGAAGGAATTCCAATAACCGTTACCTCTCCATCTGAAATCCGGAAGAGTCCTTCGGTTGAGGATGTCACCACAGTTACTTTGATGTTTTGTGTTGTCAACTGTGTTGCAAGGTTATGAGTAAACTGTTCAACTCCGCCAAGGTGTGGTGGGTAAAAGGCGGAAAATATAGCTATGTGGTCGAGCACCTTATTCGTTCCTTATCTAAATGAGGGCAATAAGATAGAAGAGGAAGCGAGCCATATGAATTTTCTCAAGAAGAATTACCACTCCGACTCCAAGTCGGATTTTTGTTCTTTGGCCCTTAGGCTTCAACAGTCCAACGTATTGGTTGGATAGGTAGTTGGGGAACTTTGACTCTGCGTCTGCCTTTGCAAAAGCGTACTTCTCTTTCATAAGGGAAATGCCGCATCCATGATTGAACGAAATGAGGGCATTAATCATATTGGCGAGATAGGTGTACTCGATAACGTCCTGTCTGTCCTGGGGGATGCTGCTCAGCTCATGGTTTTTGAGGAAGGTGTCAAAGAGCTCGGCCATAATTCTCTCGTGGTTCTTTTTGTAGTTCATTGAACCAGTGATTGAGCCGGGGTTCAGCACGTAATAGTAGCCCGCGTATTGAATTACTTTAGTTTTAGCGTTGCAATAAAATGCTGATAGACTGAAGTAGATGTCTTCACCGCATTTGATTGATGTGAAGTGCAGGTCATTCTCCGATATGAAAGACCGCCGGTATAGTTTCGCACAAGCGATGGCATAGGTGGTGGAGCTCCAGACCGTATCGCTTAGGTAATGTTCGGTCAGCTTGCCGTCGATGTCTCGAATATACCCTCCAACCACAATGTCGTAGTCGCCGTCTTTTGTAGCATCGAGATAGTGCTGCAGGTAATCGGGCTTGATGTAGTCGTCGCTATCGATGAACATGACGAATTCGCCACAAGCAACTCCAAGGGCCTTCTCTCTTGAAAGGCCCAGGCCAAGATTGACTTCGTTAGTGATTACCTTAATGCGGTCCGAATGCTTTGAAACATACTCGCTCAGTATCGTTGAGCTGTTATCCGGACTGCAATCATTTACGCAAATGATTTCGTAATCGTCGTACGTCTGAGCAAGTATGCTGTCGAGGCATCGCGCAAGATACTGCTCGACATTGTATACAGGAACGATGACCGAAACCTTCATGTTTTATAACCTCTGATGGGTGCGGGAATAACTTACTATGAAATATTTTCCCGGTTTTATTATCCAAATGCAACTTTATCGAAAGGAGGTAATTAGTGATTTTGTTTGATAAGGTTGACATTTTTGTTTTGAGGCCACTTAGATGAAGGTAACCTCACGTTGATATCTTTGTCTCCGCATTTGCGGTAAGAAGAAATACCTTCTTTTCAGCAGATCGCTCAAGTCCGTTTAGCATAGCAATGCAGTTGTCTTCATTTCGATTAGCGAGAGATTTGCGGAGTTGGCTCAGGATTGTATTTCGTAAATTGTTTTAACCCGACAATTGGGGTTCTTGCTTGGCCTTCATTTGCTTTGAGCGTTTCTCTTTCTCATGCCTGTTTTCGTGTAAAATATCTCTAATGTTCATATTTGATTAGGCGAATCGAATATTTAAATTTAAATGGATTGAATGTATATGCGAGACAAAGTTTTAGCAGTAATTCCCGCCTATAACGAGGAGTGCTCTCTTCAAAACACTATTGAAGAGTTGAAAGCTGTTGCTCCGGAGGTTGACTTCATCGTAATTAATGATGGATCGACTGACTCAACTGGCGAGATTTGCCGGGCCAACGGTTACCCCGTTCTTGATCTTCCCGTTAACGGTGGTCTCACCGTGGGCTTTCAGACCGGTATGAAATATGCAGCTCGTATGGGCTATAACTATGCCATCCAATTTGACGCTGATGGCCAGCATATGCCGCAGTATATCGATTCCATGCGTAAGAAAATGGATGAGAACGATGCTGATATCGTCATCGGATCGCGCTTCGTTCAGTTTAAAAAAGAGCATTCTGCACGTATGTTTGGTTCGAGGATCATCACGTTTATTGTGAAAATGACCACAGGAAAGCGTGTCAGTGATCCCACCTCTGGCATGCGCATGTTCAACCGTCGCATGATTGAACTGTTTGCTAAGGACATGTCGCTCAACCCCGAGCCCGAGACCATTGCGCACCTTATCAGAAAGGGTGCTAAAGTCGAGGAAGTTCAGGTGTCCATGCGTGACCGTACGGCGGGGGAGAGCTATCTTAATCTCACGCGCTCTGCTGCGTACATGACTCGTGTCTGTACGTCTATTCTCTTTGTTCAATGGTTCAGGTGATTTGGTTGACTCTCTCGCTTCGCATTGTGCTCATTGTCTGCGCCGCACTGGTTCTTCTGTTCATCATTAGACGAATAAAGAAGTCGAAGATCGATGTTATGGACTCGATTTTCTGGCTCTTCTTCTCGTTGAGCTTTGTTGTATTGGCTCTTTTCCCGCAGGTGGCTTCTTTCTTTGCTGGTTTGCTAGGCTTTCAGGCTTCAGCAAATTTTGTTTTCGTGTATGTGATTGCCGTTTTGGTTATGCGTGATTTTTCGAATACGACCAAGATTGCCATGCTGCGCAAGAAGATAGAGGGTCTTATACAAGAGGTTGCGTTAAGAGGCTAGATTTAGCCTCTTGAACCGGATGGCGAGGTTCACAATGAACTAAGCTTTTTTTGAAAGCTTAGTTATAGTTTGGATAAAAGCTCTAAACACCATGAGGCTCTAAGTTGCTTTCAATTGGGTTGCTTCATTTGTCGATACTGTTCTTTTGTGTCTGGTTAGCAAACGGCACCTCTTGACGAGAGGCTATTAATGCGGGTATTTGCTATTTCTGTTTTAATCGTTACTTTCATTCTGTTTGCCCCAGGAAGCTTATTGCTTCGGATTGGCTTCAAAAAAATCAACCCTCAATTCATCTGTCTTGCTCCGGCGCTTTCGGCATTTGTTTTTCTTGTTGCGGGTGTTATTGGAACGGGGCTGGGCCTTACTGGGGCGGCATTTTTCATCCTGTTGACGTTTTGTTTCGTCGTCTCTCTTGCCTTTCCTATCCGTTTGATTAACTCAAGGTCACGCCTATCAACCGATGGTTTTTCTAATGTCAGTCGACTGACATGGCCGGCGGTGGGGATATGTGTGGCTGTTGGCGCTATTCTCGTTGCCGCATTGTTTTTGAGTAATATCGACGGGTTATCTTCCTTCATTCAGTACGATGACAACCTATCGCATCTCGCCTGGATTAAATCGATCGCCGATTCGGGCAATTTCTCAACAATACGAGTGACCTATTACGATTCGACTGCCTTTCCCTCGGCTTTTTTGGGTAGCGGGTCATATTATCCAATTGTTTGGCACATACCTGCAGCTCTACTTGTTTCCCTTACGGGGATTCAAACGTCTGTGGCGGAAAACGCATCTATTTTTTGTTTTATAGCGTTTGCATATCCGTTGGGTATCTTGGCATTTTTAGATTCCATCTGTAAGAACGCCAAAGTGTCTCCCTTTATCGTTGCGATTTCCGCTTTTGCCTCTGTTGCATTTCCCATGCGCATGCTTGCCGTTCATGGCCCATTTCCGAATATTGCCGCATTTTGTTTGGTCCCTGCTGCTGCTGCCTTGTTAATTCGTTCCATCTCTTTCGGTGAGCGTTTTTGCTTTTACGGGGCAACGTTCTACGCTTTTGTCTTGGCGCTTGTCGGCGTAGCCGGTGTTCATCCAAATGCCGCCATCTTCACTTGCCTTTTGATTGCGCCGTTTATTTTGCTGAGGATTATTCCGTTTGGAATCATGGATCAGCGTGCCGAGGTTTCTTCAAAAAGCTCAATCCTAAGAACTAGGTGTGCTCAGATCATCTTTTGCTTTTTTTGCGTACTCCTATGGGTGGCTGTCTACAATCTTCCTTTTATGCACGGAATTGTTTCTTTCACCTGGGAATGGGGCATGTCGCTTGAGGGTATTTTGCAGTCGATCGTTAACGGCTCTTTCTTCTTCGGGGTTCCTCAGGTTCTTCTGTGTCCGCTATTTGCAATAGGTGCCATCTATGTTCTTATCCATGAAAAGGAACAAAGATGGTTTTTCTTGAGCTTCGCCATCGTTTTGCTGATTTATATCGGTGCGGGTGCATTTTCTGCTGAGGCTCGTTCGTTTTTTTCGGGCTTCTGGTACACGGATCCGGAGCGAATCGCTGCGATGGTGGCGATTTCGCTTGTACCGTTTATATATTTTGGTTTGCATGGTGTGGTCCTAGCTGCATACAGCGTGCTTAAGCATCTGAGGTACTTTTCCGGGAGCTTGGGGTTTAATCTATCGGCAGTGCTGATATCCCTATTATTCTTTTTCCTTAATTGTTATCCGTTCAATTACGCATACGCATGGGAAGATCATTCTAGAGGTGATTTGACCAATGCTTTCACGCTTAATTCTTACGATCTCTATAATGGCTATTCGCGTTACCGTGTCCAGGCCTACACTGCTGCCGAGCGGGATTTTATTCAACAAGTCAAAGAAGTGGTTCCGGAAGGTAGTTTGATAATCAATCTTCCCGTTGACGGTAGCTCATTTGCTTGGTCTGTCGATGGTTTGAATCTGTACTATCATGCCAAGCTCGGTTCGGCAGAATCTGAGGACAGTCATGCTATTCGTAAGGGCCTCTGTAATATCTCAACGGATTCTACAGTGAAAGATGCCGTTGAGAACACTGGAGCAAAGTATGTTCTCCTGCTTGATCGTAGCGACTATACGGCGGAGGATAAGCATGTATGTTATTCTCGCGACCTTCAATACAAGAAAAAAGACTGGGAGGGAATTACTGAAATAAACGATGAGACTCCCGGTTTTGAACCGGTACTATCGTCGGGGTCAATGCGACTGTATCTGATTAAATAACGAGTTGAGGTTCCCTAATGACAATACGCCGCCATTATATGGACGTTCTCAATGTCCTTTCCTGCTTTGCCGTTGTTGTTCTTCATTGCACGACGGTTGTATACGTTAACCAAGGCAATGTGCAGTGGTTTGTTTCAGTTGCGCTGCAGTCACTGTTTATGTTTGCCGTACCTGTCTTCTTTATGATTAGCGGAGCAAATCTGATCGGATATCGTTCTCGGTACTCTACCAAAGTCTTTTTTCAAAAGAGGCTCAAGCGCGTTCTGGCGACTCTTGTTGGCTTTAGTTTCTTTATTTACATTCTCAGCTGTCTTGCGCCGACCCAGCTTGGTCTTCCGGCAAGATCTTTCTCCCTTTTTGAGTTCATTCAGCTGTTTCTAACGAATCAAATTTGCGACGTTTATTGGTTTATGTATTCAATTTTGATTCTGTATTTGATTACACCGCTATTGGCTTGTTTTGCGTCGAACAAGCGTTTGCTGGAGTATGCCATTGGTCTCTGTATCGTCTCAACTGCAGTAATTCCTTTTGCAAATCGCTTTGCGCCAAATCATAATTTGTTCTCAATGCTTGCCGTACCTTATTTGACGGGTGCGATAATGTACTTCTTAATCGGCTACTACATTGTTACGTATTCTCCTTTTGAGGAACACGACAGAAATATGCGCCCGGTTTTCCTGATTGCCGCGATTTCTTCCGTTGTATTTATGGCGCTTATGACAATCAAGACCAACGTGCCGCATACGGTGTTGTCCGGTGCATATTCGGATTACGATAACTTTTATAACGATTATCTGCAACTTCCGGTTTTGGTGTACTCAATCTCGCTTTTCATGCTGTTCAAATCGCTGGAGCCGCTTTTCCAATCTGATAAGCATCCGTTCATTGCTGTAATTTCTAAACTGTCTTCCCTTAGTTTTGATGTTTACGCCGTACATATGATGTTTATTTGGGCTTTGGACGTCTATGTTTTGCATAACATCTTTTGGGATGCGGCGATTCGCCCGTTTGTAGTCTTTGCGCTTTCTCTCTTGTTTGCTTTTGTGCTGGAGTCCCTCAAAAAGCTCTGCAGAAATACGCGAATTGCAAAATCCTAACGGTGTAAACATGCCGCCATGCAGTTAAGCAAGCGTTTATAGTGCACTACTGTCGCTATCGAGGTTCGACGCTTAAAACTAAGGCAAAAAATGGCCCCCATTTCATCCGACTTTTAATTGGGAGGAAATGGGGGCCATAAAATTGCAACTCTACTGTTGCTTTGCTAGATTTCGAAGACCCTACTTCTTTTTCCTAACGGCCCTCACCGCAGATTTCATCATCTCTCGCCTTGCGCTACCGACCGGTGCGATGGGATCGATGAATTTGCGAAGCGGATTATCGGGTGATATCGCATGTTCGTGCATTGTGAGGGGGGAGGAAGAAGCCGTTCTTTCCGGTCCTGCCAACATGCTCATAAGGGATTCGTAAAAGGGAGTCTGGCGAGCATAGGTCCAATAGGCAATGTTGCGATCACATGAGGAGAACTTCCAAGGTTTTTCGAATCCTGCATAGTGAATAATTTTCTCGTGATTGCGCGAATCGTTGAAGGCGTCAAATGCAGAAGCAGGTGCAAAAGAGAAGACGTCTGCAATGCGATTGTTGCAGTTAATCATGACGTTCCAGTCGTAGTCAAGCCAAGTTATGCGGCCTTCGCAGTGCGCGTTCAGAACATCTTGATCGTTGTAGATAAAGCGATCATCGGAAGCGTAATCAAGCCACGTTTCAATTGAATAGAGCTTGCGCATCTCGGCGGTATTAAGTACAAGGACGCCTGCCTGGAAGTAATCGTAGGGGTTTTCCATGCCCAGGACTTTTTGGGCGTAGGCAAGGCGCTTGCCGTCCTTCATGTTAAGGTTGCCCAAGAAATCGATATCGTGAGCGGCGGCAAGGAGATTATTGCCCAAGTCCACGCCATAGAGCTCAGAAATATCACCCTGGATAATCAGGTCGCTATCAAGGTACAGAACCTTGTCGTAGCCAGGCAAAATCTCTTGAATCAAGAAGCGATAATACGTTTCAACGCTGATGTGAGGGTTGTTGGTGCTCAAATCATGGCGAAGGACATGTTCGCTCACATCGCAAAAACGCAATGACATATTGTCAAACTGACCGAAGAACTGCTGCATAATCGATTGATTGTCTCCAGCAATATCCCTATGGAGCACAACCACATCGTAGAAATAGCCTTCCGAGGCGTTGAGCAGTGCGGAATAGATTGTGGTGGTAAGCATGGGGACATAGTTGTTGTCTGCAGCGAAAACAACCGGAATGATCTGTTTACCGTTTGCCTTGGCATAGGGCGCCTCGAAAGGCATACGGCGATCCGGCCTTCTAAAGTGAACACACTGCAGCTCGGCCATCTTCCAGTCTGCTCCTATGCGTTCATGATGAATGAGGTAGATATTAAGCAGCCTCTCGGCAAGATGACCGGGGGTGCGCACTCCCTCTTTTGAATAACGGGACATATCGGTTGTAGAAACAAACTCCTCAAGCAGGGGAAAGAGCCATGCGCAGTAATCGTTAAAAATCTCGCGCTTCATGATGAACATGTTGCAGAAACGCCCCACGTGGCCACTGAGGAACTTGTCGGCATCCTGTCCATATTCCGGATGCTGCTTTTTAAGGATGGAGACGATCTTGTCCAGGTCTTCAACGAATAGTTTGTCTGCGGCGTCGTATTGGGAGCGCAAAGTGGCATTTCGTCCGACATAGGTGCGAATGTCCTTACGCTCGGTGGTGATGACGTCGTATTGAGTCACAAACTTCTCGATGTTCTCGTCGTCCAGTGAGTATTTTTTTTGAGATGCCGCATCGATGAAATCGTCCATGATTTCGCCGTAGATGTTCTCATCGTGGCGTGTGCCCGAGAAGTCAAAATAGCGACGGTAATGGCAAAAACCGACATATTCGCTCGAGGTGTTTTTCCAGGCCCAGTACTGGGTTGTCAGCTCGCAGTACATGGGATTGAGATCCGATATATTGTTGCCCTTATCGTCGTGGAATGCCCAAGGGAACCTGTCGTTGCGAAGGCTGCAGCCAACTTGCACTGGCTGGAGTATTGAACTGTCAAATAGCTCGACAGGCTTGTGCGCCGAGACGAAGATACGAATGTTTCGGTTTTCATAGCTTTTGCGCTTTGCCATGTAGATCAGATCGTTTATGTGGTCGCGAGCTGCGGTGTAGAACGACATGAAGCGTGGAGAAGTTGCGGCGTCAGTCGAGGCCAGCTTCTTTGCGTGCTCGTACCAATCGAGGGCCATGTCATTTGCGGGGGCGCTATTTGCTTGCAGCAGGCCGTATGCTCTGTCGCGAGAAAGACGCATGAGCTCTTCGGCAACGGGCATTTTGCCCATTACCTTTGCCGCTTCGTCGGCAGCATCGAGTTTTTGATCTTCTGGTACGCGAACAAGCCAATCGTTGAAAAGCAACTCGTACATTTTTACAACGGCTTCCGAACAGGTCTTCTTTATGTCGATGGCATCAAAAGCGGCCGCAAATGCTCTCATGTGATCGATGTTAGCTTGAAAATCGGAAGCGCTTTTGAAGAAGGCCGATACCGAGAGTGAGGAGTCGGAATTGACGCCTCGACCAAGGTAATAGCGTACACCGACAATGTCGTTGGCGGTGTATTGCGAGCGCGCGTTCGCAAGTGTGACAAAAGACTCGTATGCGTCCTCAGCTCGCTCAAGCCTGTCGTTGGTCATCGCCGCGAACATTCTGCGGAAGAAGCCCCCCGCATAGACTCGCTGAGTGATACGCCAGTCCTGAAGATAACCCTTGCGTGCACTGAAGACGGCTTCAAATATGTCTTTATTGAACAAGGGATCAACGGGTGCATTGATGTAGTTCTGGAAGTTGGAAGCCTCGTTGTCGCTTACGCCAGCATTAATGACATCGATGCCAAAGTGAAGGACATCACAGGGGGTGGCGTTGAGATAAGAGTCGAACTTGGCAAGGCAGTCGTCGCCGAGCTCGTCATCTGAATCCAGGAGAATGATGTAGTCGCCGGTGCTTTTTGCAACGGCAATTTTTCGCCCGATGTGAAGCCCGCGGTTCGTATCTTGGATGAGCGGTATGACACGTCTGTCCTTTTGAGCGTATTGCTCAAGTATCGAGGCGGTGGAGTCGGGACTACCGTCGTCAACTACGATGAGCTCAAAATCGGTAAACGATTGAGCCAGGACGCTGTCGATGCAAGCGGGCAGATATTTTTCATCTTTATATGATGAAACGCAGATGGAAAAACGCGGCATGTCGTTCTCCTTACAGGGTACATGTCTTAACTTGACCATGATAATCTCGTGGCAGGGCGCTGGGGCCATGGATAGGTTGGGAGTACAAACACAGCAGAAATAGCTCAGTTCTTTTCTTGCCTCGTAGCAAATTCGTTGATTGGCTATAGCTGATATGGGTACTTTTCCAGTTTTGCATAGGCTGGTTTTACTGACACGAGGGAGGGCTATACTTTCCACTGTTGTGTTTTGCGAGATAAGGAGTTGGTTTGTGGCTGACAACGTAGAGAGTCAAAAAGCGGTGGCTAAGCCGGCCTCTCACGCTAAAAATGATTTTGAGAAGGATAAATTTATCCTTAGGCAGCTGGTTACCAAGGATTTTAAGATTAAGTATCGGCGCAGCGTCTTGGGCGTAGCTTGGTCCGTGCTCAATCCTCTGTTGATGATGATTGTCATGTCGATTGTTTTTTCGACAATCTTTGCCCAAGGTCGCAATGGCTCCATTACGCCTGAGATGTATCCGCTTTACCTGATCGTCGGTAACGTGACGTTTTCTGTCATGTCCGAGTCGACGAACCAAGCGCTTATGTCCATCATTTGGGCTTCCTCGCTGCTTAAGAAGGTTAAGGTGCACCGCTGGGTCTTTCCGGTGCAGAAGGTGCTGTTCTCGCTCGTTAACTTCGCCTTCTCATTGGTTGCTGTCGCCTTGGTTATGCTTTGGTTCCATGTGGTTCCTAGTTGGCATTTAATTCTCTTGCCGGTGTGTTTGCTGCTTCTTATGTGCTTCTGCATGGGTTTGGGCATGATGCTGTCGGCGCTGGCGGTCTTTTTCCGTGATGTTATGCACCTTTGGACCGTTGTTATCACCGCGTGGATGTACCTGACGCCGATCTTCTGGACCACCGATTACATCAGCCATATGGCTCATTGGATTCAGGTGTTGGTGGTTGTGAACCCCATGTACAACTATCTCCAGTTTATGCGTGACATCTTCCTGTTCAATACCGTGCCTTCTTCGCTTACGTTTGGCCTATGTGTTGCCTGGGCTGTTCTTGCCCTTGCCATTGGCTATACCGTGTTCCACAAAACCGAGCACAAGTTTATTCTCTACATCTAAGGAGTGCTGTTCATGACTGAATCTGCTATTGATTACAGCAAGCAGCCTCTTGCTGTTGAGGTCAAAGACGTCACCATGATCTTTAACATGGCGTCTGAGTCGCTTACAAACCTCAAAGAGTACTTTATTAAGCTCGCAAAGCACGATCTGTTCTTTGAGGAATTCCGTGCGCTTAAGCATATTTCGTTTGATGTGCATCGCGGCGAGGTCGTTGGTCTTGTTGGAACTAACGGTTCCGGCAAGTCTACGATGCTTAAGATCATCGCTGGCGTTTTGGAACCCAGCGAAGGTGAGGTTAAGGTTCACGGCAATATTGCGCCGCTGATTGAGCTTGGCGCTGGTTTCGATCCCGAGCTTACCGCTCGTGAGAATATTTACCTTAACGGTGCGCTGCTTGGATATACCAAGGAGTTTATTGACGCTAGCTTTGACAAGATTATCGAGTTCGCTGAGCTCAAAGACTTTGTCGACATGCCCCTGAAGAATTTCTCTTCGGGTATGGTTGCGCGCATTGCCTTTGCCATCGCTACGATTACCGAGCCGGATATTCTGATCGTTGATGAGACGCTTTCTGTTGGTGATGTCTTTTTCCAGCAGAAGTGCGAGCGCCGTATTCAACACTTTATCGAAAGTGGCGACGTTACGGTCTTATTCGTTTCTCACTCCATGGAACAGGTTGAGCGTATTTGCCAGCGTGCTGTATGGATCGAGAAGGGCGACCTGCGTATGGATGGCCCCGTGGACGAGGTCTGCAAGGCATACCACGACCAGTTCAAGTAGGTTATAATTTATGCGCCGTGTGAACTTGTGCCCGCTTGGACGCGCGACATTATGCTCCATTAGCTCAGCTGGATAGAGCAGGGGACTTCTAATCCCAAGGTCGACGGTTCGAATCCGCCATGGAGCACCAGAGAAACAGCTGGCCGGGCCATGTACCCGGCCATTTTTATAAAAGCCGGGTACGCTCGTGCGCTCATGACTTCTCGCAGAGCATAGTTCTATGCACCTTTTGGGCCATCTATCTCAAATGTGATTTACCTTAATCGCGGTTCTTGGTTCTTTATTTCCTCGTACACCCTCAACTCCCACTGCTTACGCTCCACCTTGGCCACAGAGTCCAGGATAAAACCGGTAGCGAGCGAGAGTCCGCATAGGAACATGAAAGCGGCGGCGAGCATGGCGGTTGGGAAGCGCGGAACAAGTCCGGTAGCAAAGTACTCCGTAACGATCGGGATGCCCAGGGCAAGACCGATAGCGGCAAAGATGAGCGCAACAAGCGAGAAGAATTTAAGCGGACGGTAGTCCTTAAAGAGGGTGCCGATCATGGCAATGACTCGAATTCCATCGCTTACGGTGTTTAGTTTGGATTCTGAACCAGCCGGGCGGTCGCGATACTCGATGGGAACATCTTTGATGCGCCAACGATGATCGACGGCGTGAATAGATAACTCTGTCTCAATCTGAAAGCCTTCAGAGAGCACCGGGAACGTCTTGACAAAGGGCCTGCTCATGGCGCGGTAGCCAGTCATGACGTCATCAAAGCTGTAGTCGTAGATCCATTTAATCATGCTGCGTACCAGGTTGTTGCCGAAGCCGTGGAAGGCGCGCTTGTTCTCTTCGGCATATGTGCCGTTTGAGAGGCGATCGCCTACGGTCATATCCGCTTCGCCGGCAAGGATGGGTTTGCATAAAGCGCGCGCTGACTCCGCCGGGTAGGTGTCGTCTCCATCGACCATGAGATAACAATCGGCCTCGATATCACGGAACATTTGACGACATACGTTGCCCTTGCCCTGGTGGGGTTCGAGCTTAACGGTTGCCCCATGCTTGCGTGCAATTTGGGCGGTGCCGTCGCTAGAGTTGTTGTCATATACGTAGACCGTGGCTTCGGGCAGTTCACGGTGAAAATCATCTACTACTTTGGCGATGGTTAGCGCTTCGTTGTAGCAAGGGATGATAACGGCGATTTTCTTTGAGTTCACGTTGATCTCCAGAGTTTGGTTATTGCCGTTAGAAGTATAGTTGTTACATTTTTGCATTGGTTTTAAAGGTCTGAAAACCAGAGGGGACACATGTGTCTGCCGTGCTATTGTTTAAACATGGGCTGTAAGACATGGGGATGACTTGCAGCCCGTTTTCTCACATGGAAATGGTGCGTTTCGATCGCTCCATAAATAGGCCCGGCACAGCAACGAACTGTGCCGGGCTTCCTGCTTGTGTGTTTATGACCGCCTTGTTTACGCCTCCGCGGGCTCCACGCCCAGCTCGTTGCGGACGAGCTCGAAGGCTGCGGCGATGGCCTTGTCCATATCGTAGTACTTGTAGCCGCCCAGACGACCGGCGAAGATCACGTCGCCCTCCTGCGCCGCAAGCTCCTCGTACTGCTTGTAGAGGGTCTCGTTCTTGGCGTCGTTGATGGGGTAGTAGGGCTCGTCGCCGGGCTTCCAGTCGGCCGGGTACTCGCGCGTGATGACGGTCTTGTCCTGCGTGCCGAACTCGAAGTGCTTGTGCTCGATGATGCGGGTGTAGGGGATCTCGCGCTCGGTGTAGTTGACCACGGCCACGCCCTGGTGGTCCTGCTCGTTGAGCGTCTCGGTCTGAAAGCGCAAGCTGCGGTACTCGAGCGTGCCCAGCTTAAAGTCGTAGAACGCGTCGATGGGGCCGCAGTAAATCGTCTTGGTGGCGATATCGGGCTCGGTGGCAATCAGCTCCTTGTACTCCATGCCGCAGCGGACCTCGATGCCCTCGAGCATGTTGGCGACCATCTTGGTGTAACCGCCCATGGGGATACCCTGGTAGCGATCGTTGAAGTAGTTGTTGTCGTAGGTAAAGCGGCAGGGGAGGCGCTTGATGATGCTTGCGGGTAGATCCTTGCAGTCGCGGCCCCACTGCTTCTCGGTGTAGCCTTTCACGAGCGTCTCGAAGATGTCGCGGCCGACGAGCGACAGCGCCTGCTCCTCCAGGTTCTGCGGTTCGCCGATGTTCTCGGCAGCCACCTGCTCAGCGATCTTGGCCTTGGCGTCTGCCGGCGTGACGACGCCCGGCCACATCTTGGCGAAGGTGTTCATGTTGAAGGGCATGTTGTACATGTTGCCGTGGAAGTTTGCTACCGGAGAGTTGATGTAGTTGTTGAACTCGGCGAAGCGGTTGACGTAGCCCCAGACGTCCTTCATTGAGGTGTGGAAGATGTGCGCGCCGTAGCGGTGGACTTGGATGCCCTCGACGTCCTCGGTGTAGATGTTGCCGGCGATGTGATCGCGTCGATCGATGACCAGGACAGACTTGCCGGCGCGCTTGGCGGCATTGGCAAAGACCGCGCCCGAAAGGCCGGCACCGACGACAAGGTAATCGTACTGGGACATGGATATGCTCCCTTGTATGTCAATCGAACAGGTACAAATGATTCAGGACAAACGCCACTGACTTATTTGCCCATAGATTAGTGTAGCAGATGCTCTTTCAGCAGCTCCAGCGCGTGGGCGTAACCGGGTTTCTAAATGAACTTAAGGACTCGCTATTCCGCCTTCAGGCACTCGGGCAAAACGCTTGCAACTGCATCCATCGCCGCCGGCTTCAGGTACTGCTCATTGAGCTTCGCCTTTTTGTAAGCATAACGAGTGTCTGCCGAGTACTTGATCAATACGTCGGTGAAGAACCGCTCCCAGCTCAGGTAGTCGCGGCTTTCGATATAACTCGAAGGGTCCTCGAGGATTTTTGGAATGTCGTTGCTGGGGATGAGGTCGGATTGCAGAAGCGTCCACTCAAATGATTCGGGGAGGAACAGGCGAACGTTCTTGTAAACCCGCTGTCCCAGCACCTTTTCGATGTAGGGGCCAAACGCTGCGCCGTCTCCTATGGCAAGGATGTTTTGCTCGGGACATTCGTGAATCGTTCGTTTTAGATTCGCTACGCCGGTAGCGGTATAGCAGGGGATTCCCAGTCGGTTGCAAAGGGCGCTGTAGAATTGATAGCCAGACTTGCTATCCTCGACAATTACGGCATCGGGATTGTCGAAACCTACGTTAAGGTCCTGATACAGCATGTTTGCCGCGTGGGTATAAAGCGGTTTGGTCACCGAGTAAAAACGCTTGTCGCTTTTACGGCCGTTAATTACTTTGCTCGTCGTGTTGACCAGTTTTAGGATCTCGTCGACGCTGTAGGGGAGTTCGTTGGCGTCGCGACGAGATATCAGAACAAAATAGTTGGACGACCCGTTAACGGCTTTAGCAAAGTCTTTCGAGTAGATAAACTCGTTGCCCTCATCAAGAAAGACAATTGAATCTTCGATGATCGACAGCTCACGCTCCCAGCGCCTGCCAGAAAGCGTTTCGCAAGGCACGTCGCAGCTGAGTGTAACGCCGCTTTCCTGTCCTCGGTCGTTGTAGTCGCGAATCATCGAGATGAGCGTCGTTTTGCCCGTGCCGCTGTTGCCGCGTATAAAGGAAATATTGCGCTTAAACGTGAGTGTGTATTTGACCTTTGTACGTTCTACGACAACGGTATGCGTTCCCTTCATTACTCATCAACATCCAAATAGTCATTCGTGGCGCCGACAAACTCCTGCATATTTCTGACGATACGGTCGTCGTTATCGATGCGAATCTCAAAACGCTTCCAAGGGAACTTCATGATGTGGTAAAGGGTCACCAGCACATCCTGCTCTTTGCCGATCTTGAGTAGCCAGCGGGCACAGTTGTCTCCGCAGGTGGATGCGTTGAACACCATATTTGGGAGATTGCGAACCAGCAGCAGCGTCTTGACGCCGCCGGACAGTTCGAGTGGGGTGATCGAGCCAAGCTGCTTGCTTACGATGTTGTGGGGGCCGATGAGTTCTGATCCGTCCACGCTTTTAATGATCTGTGCGGCCATAGGGTCTTCGAACCATGAGTCCAAGTATGAGTTCCTAAAATAGGTCTCGGTATCGTAGATGGAACCGGGGTAATCTCCCAGATGGATGCTTAACATGTGCGTCTCCAGACGTTGTGTGACTGCAACGATTATATGCCAGTAATAAAGTGCCGCCAGTAGCGAGGTTGCTGCTGGCGGCACTAGCTTTATTGGCGTGTGAATCGCGTTGATGGATTTGCACGCGAGGCTACTTTTCGAGATACTCTTTCAGCAGCTCCAGTGCGTGAGCATAGCCCTGCAGGCCCTCGCCGGTGATGGTCGCGAAGCAGGCCAGGCGGGCGTAGCTCACTTGGCGGAAGTCTTCGCGCGTCTCTACGGCGCTGATGTGGACCTCGACGGCAGGGATGGCGACGGCCTTGAGGGCGTCCAAGATCGCGACGCTTGTGTGCGTGTAGGCGGCCGGGTTGATGACGATGCCGTCGACCTTGCCGTAGGCCTCCTGAATCTTGTCGACGATGCTGCCCTCGTGGTTGGACTGGAAGACCTCGACCTCGTCAAAGCCCTGCGCGGCGCCTGCCTCCTGGCAGATCTGGACCAGGCGGTCGTAGTTATCGTTGCCGTAGATGCCCGGCTCGCGAATGCCGAGCATGTTGAGGTTGGGGCCGTTGATGACGAGTGCTTTCATGGTTGCTTCCTTTGCGGTTGGGCGGGCGGTGAGGCGGAATGAAATACCACCACAAAGGTGCCTGTCCCCTTTGTGGTGGTATTTGTTAGAGAGCGGGTGGGAGGGTGTCGAGGACGGCGCGGGCGGTGTTGGCGGCGCAGTCGCGTGAGTCGATGATGCAATCGGCCCAGGCGCGGTAACGCGGCATGCGCTGTTCGGCGAGCTTATCGATGCCATCGCGGGCGGTGATGGGGCGACCCTTGTGGGCGAGTTCATCGAGCTTGCGGTTGAGCATCACGATCTGGCTGTTCTGGTGCAACAGCGGGTAGTTCTCGTCTCGCGTGACCACGCCGCCGCCCGTGGAAAGCACCAGGCCGCTGCGCTTGGAGATGTCGGCCAGCTCCGCCGTCTCCTGCTCGCGGAAGGCCACCTCGCCGCGCTCGACGATAAAGTCGGCGCAGGGCATGCCCAGGCGCTCCTCGAGGGCGCGATCGAGGTCGATGTGCTCGCGGCCCGTGAGCTGGGCGATCTGCTCGCCTACGCGGGTCTTGCCCGAGCCCGGCATGCCGATGAGCGCGATGTTCTGCTCGCGGCGGGACAGACGTTCCGTCACATCCAGGATGCGCTCGCGCGGGGTGGCTTGGCCGGTGTAACGCTCTACAGCCTGTGCCGCCTGGGCAACAAGCATGAGCAGGCCGCCGATGCAGGGGATGCCGCGGCGCTCGGCCTCGAGCATCAGACCCGTACGGGCGGGGTTATAGACAATGTCGATGACGCCCTCGAGCGCATTGAGGCCTTCGAGCGTGCAGGGAGCGTCGGGGCAGTGGGGGAACATACCGGCGGGCGTGCAGTTGACGAGCAGCGCGGCATCGGATTGCTGCGCGATGTTGTCGTAATTGACCACGCTCGTGCGACCCACGGGTACGACGATGGCGCCCAGGTCGCCGAGCACCATGCTGGCGGTGGTACCCGCGCCACCGGTGGCTCCGAGCACGAGGACCTTCTTGCTGGCAACCTCAACGCCCAATTCCTCGACCAGGCACTGAAAACCAAAGTAGTCTGTGTTGTCGCCGCGCAGGCGGCCGTCGGGCAGGCGCGTGATGGTGTTGACGTTGCCCATGCGCTCGGCCAGGGGACTCAGCTCGTCCAGGTATTCCATGACGGCACGCTTGTAGGGGATGGTCACGTTGGTGCCCTCCCATTCGTCGCCGGTCATAAAAGCCTCAAGATCCTCGGGCTCACGCTCAAAACGCACATACTCCAGGCCTGCGAGCTCTTTGTAGATGGTCGGGGTGTAGCTGTGGCCCAGCACACGGCCCAGGACGCCGTAGGGGCGGGTTGCGACGGTATCGGTCATCTAGAGCACCTCCGTGTAGCTGCCAAAGTAGGTGAAGCTCTCACACACGTCGTCGATCGAGTCGAGCAAGTCGTCGAGGGCCTTGCTGCCAAAGGGGCAGTCCAGGTCAAAGTAGAACATAAACTCAAAGTCGCGCCCGGGGATGGGGCGGCTCTCGAGCTTGATGAGGTTGATATTGAGCGCGTAGAAGCGCTCGAGTACGCGATAGAGCGCGCCCGGCTCATTGGCCGTGGTGATCATGAGCGAGGTGCGGTTGGCACCGGGATAGACGCGCGGCTCGCGGCTGATGACGACAAAGCGCGTGTAGTTGTTGTCCGAGTCCTGGATGTTGGGCTCCAGCACCTCCAAGCCGTAGAGTGCCGCACAGCTGCGCGAGGCGATGGCGGCGACGTCGGTGCGCTCGGAGTTGGCGACCATCTCGGCAGACATGGCGGTGTTGGGGTACTTGGAGGCGTGCAGATTATGGCGCTCGATAAAGCCGGCGCACTGGGCAATAGCTTGGCCGTGGCTATAGACCTCGCGCACGTCCTGGAGCTTGGTGCCGGGTTTGACGAGCAGGTTGTGGTCGATCTTGAGGCGCAGCGAGCGCACGATGTAGAAATCGAACTGGGCGAGCAAGTCGTAGACGGCGTTGACCGAGCCAGCGGTGGAGTTTTCGATGGGCAGCACGCCGAACTCGCAAAAGCCGTCGCGCACGGCGCGCATGACGCCCTCGAAGGTCTCAAAGAAGGCGATATCGGGCACGTCGAAGAGCTTGCACGCGGCGATCTGGCTGTAGGCGCCTTCGACCCCCTGGCAGGCGACAGTTGCCGTCTGGGGGAAGGGTGCGTCAAAGGCTACAGCCGTGGCGTGGGCCTTTTGCGACACCGTGATGCCCTTGAGTTCGTTGATGTAGCGCTGCTGCTCTGCCTTGCTCATACTCATGAGGAGGCGGAACAGGGTGATGGTCTGGGCCTCGTAGCGCTCGGGTGCGCGGCTGGCGAGGTTGTTGAGTTTGGAGCGCTCGCGGGCGGGGTCAAAGACGGCTTTGCCCGTCTCGATCTTTGATTTGGCGACCTCGGTGGCAATATCCATGCGCTCGACAAAGCTGTTGAGCAGGGTGGTGTCGATGCTATCGATGGCCTGGCGAATATCGGCGAGGTCCATGGAGGCCCCTTTCACGTGTCGGTGATTTTTCTGGGACGGGGATTAAAAAATCATTAGGTACACAATGATTTTTTAATCCCCGTCCCAGAAAAATCACTGGGTGGGCGTGGGGGCCGGAGTTGGCCCCCGGAGATTTTTAGCGCTGGGCTGCGTCCTCGAGGAGGGCGTCCCAGATGGCCAGCGCTGCGGCTGCCTCGGCTACGGGGACGGCGCGCGGGACGATGCAGGGATCGTGGCGGCCGTGGACCGAGAGCTCGGCATTTTCCATGGCGTCCATGTCCACGGTCTGCTGCTCACGACCGATGGAGGGCGTCGGCTTCACGGCCATACGCCACATGACGGGTGCGCCGGTGGAGATGCCGCCCAGGATGCCGCCGGCGTTGTTGGACTCGACCGCAATCTCGCCGGTCTCGGCATCTACGCGGTACGGATCGTTGTTCTCGCTGCCGCGCATAGCGGCCACGGCAAAGCCCATGCCAAACTCCACACCCTTTACGGCGGGAATGCCAAACGCGATTTGTGCGATGCGGTTCTCGATGCCGTCGAACATGGGGTCGCCGATGCCCGCGGGAAGCCCGTAGATGCCGCACTCCACGATGCCACCGATGCTGTCGAGCTCGTCGCGTGCGGCCAGAATCTCCTCGCGCATGCGACCGGCAGCTGCGGCGTCAATGCAGGGCAGGTCGTTTGTAAGGGTCGCCTTGCGGTCGGCCTCGCGATAGACCATGTCGTCCATGGGCAGGTCGGAGATACCGCCGATTTGCGCGACGTGCGCCATGACCTTGATGCCACGGGCCTCGAGCGCCTGCAGCGCGATGCCGCCGGCGATGCATAGGGGGGCCGTCAGACGACCGGAGAAGTGTCCGCCGCCGGCGACGTCGTGCATGTTGTGGTACTTCACGCGCGCCGGAAAGTCTGCGTGCCCGGGGCGGGGCTTGCGGCGCAGCTCGGAATAGTCCTTGGAGCGCGTGTTGGTGTTCTCGATGATCGCTGCGATGGGTGCGCCGGTGGTGTGCCCATCGACCACACCGGCAATGATATGCGCGGCGTCGGCCTCACGGCGCTTGGTTGCGGTCTCGTCGCGACCGGGGGCGCGACGGTCCAAAAAGGCCTGCAGCTGCTCCTGGTCAACGGCGATACCAGCGGGAATGCCGTCGAGTGAGCAGCCGATAGCAGGGGAGTGCGACTGGCCAAAGATGCTCAGATGCAAAACGTTGCCAAAGGTCGAGGACATGCTATTCCTCCTCGAGCGTGACCTTGCCGCCCAGCAGGCGGTAGTGGTCAAAGAAATCGGGATAGGACTTGTTGACGGCCTCGGCGCCGTGGATCACGACATCGCCGGTAGCACGGCTCGCGGCGATGGCGGCCATCATGGCGATGCGGTGGTCGTTGTGCGAATCGACCTCGCCGCCGGTAAAGGCGTCGACACCCTTGATGATGAGGTCGTCACCGGCAATGCGTACCTGCGCCCCCAGTGCGGTGAGCTCGCGGGTGGTAGTGGCCAGACGGTCGGATTCCTTGATGCGCAGGCGGGCGCAATCGCGGATAAACGTGCGGCCCTGCGCCAACGATGCCACGGCAGAGATAACGGGCACCAAGTCGGGGATGTCGTGCGCGCTCATCTCAAAGCCGGCGAGCTTGTCGGACTGCACGGTGGCGGCGTTAGTGGAGCGCACGATGCGAGCGCCAAAGCGCGAAAGCGCGGCGAGCACGTTGCGGTCGCCCTGCGCGGAGCTGAGCGACACACCCTCGACGGTGATGGGGTCGGAGCCGATGGCGCCGGCACACAGCCAAAAGGCGGCGTTGGACCAGTCGCCTTCGACGGCCACGCTGCCAGGCGTGCGGTAGGAGCCGCTGTTCACGCGGAAGTTCGTGACCTCGGGCTGGCCGTCCTTGGCCGGAATACGCTCGACGTTGACCTCGACTCCGAAGGCCTTCATGGCCTGGATGGTTAGGTTGATATAGGGGCGGCTCTCGATAAGGCCGGTCACCTGCACGCAGGAGGGCTGGGCCAGAAGTGGGGCTGCCAGCAGCAGACCGGAGATGTACTGCGAGCTCACGTTACCCGGCAGGATAAAGGTGCCCGGGCGCATGCGGCCGCTTGTCTTGAGCGGAAAACCGCCCAGGCCCTGCAGGTCGCAGCCGGCGGCTATGATTTCGTCGGAGAGCGGGGAGAGGGGGCGTGCGCCCAGACGGCCCTGTCCCACAAAGGTCGCCTCTGCCCCCAGCGCGCAGGCGACGGGCAGCATAAAGCGGAGCGTGGAGCCGCTCTCGCCGCAGTCGAGCGTGCCGCCGGCAAGTGCCTTGAGCAGACCAAACTCAATACTCTTCATGGTGGGATGGACCTGGAAGCCGTCCTCGACGGTCTCGATGCGGGCGCCCAGGGCCGTGAGGCAGCGTACCGTGGCTTCGATATCGGCGCAGGTGGTGTTGCAAGTGACGTGCGTCTCGCCGTTGGCGAGTGCGGCGCAGATGATGAGGCGGTGCGCCATCGACTTGGACGCGATGGCAGGAACGGTGCCCTTGAGCGGGGAGGGGGTGATGCGGGCTAGCATGCTAATGCGTCTCCCTTCTGGCCGAGGCCCTCGGCAATTAATTCATGGAAGGTTGAAAGCGGCGTGCGGTCGATGCTGCAGCGGCCAATGCCGTGCGGAATCACCAGGTCGATAGTGTCACCGGCGCGTTTTTTGTCGTGCAGCGCCTCGGTAAAGACGGCGTCAGCGCAAAGCTCGCAGCGGGTCTTGAGACCGTGGCGCGCGCAGAGCTCCTCGATGCGGCCGGGCAGCTCGGCATCGCAAATGCCGTGCAGGGCTGCGGCGCGCGTGATGATGCCCATGCCGATCGACACGCAGTTGCCGTGTCCCAGCTCAAAGTGCTTGCAGGCCTCGACGGCATGTCCGGCACTGTGTCCAAAGTTGAGGAGCTTGCGCTGGTTGGTCTCGCGCTCGTCGGCAACGACCACGGCGCGCTTGATGTCGATATTGCGGGCGATGATGAGCGCCACGCGGGCCACGTCCTGGTTAAGCAGCTCAAGCGTGAGCGGGGTCTTCTCAAGCTCGGCGAAGAGCTCGGGGTCGGCGATCACGGCGTGCTTGACGACCTCGCCGCAGCCGTCGGCGAACTGCTCGGGCGTGAGGGTGGCCAGGCACCCTGCGTCGGCGATAACCACGCTCGGCTGCCAAAAGGCTCCGGCGAGATTTTTGCCGGCGGCCAGGTCGATGGCCGTCTTGCCGCCCACCGACGAGTCCACCATGGCGAGCAGACTCGTGGGGATCTGCACAAACTTGCAGCCGCGCATGTAGGTGGCGGCCACAAAGCCGGCCACGTCGCCCACGACGCCGCCGCCGAGCGCCACGATCACGTCGGAGCGCGAAAGCTCATGCTCGGCCACAAACTCCAAGATGTTGATGTAGGTCTCTGCGCGCTTGTGTGCCTCGCCGGCCTCGAAGGTGTAGATGCTTACCTCGTAGCCTGACGCCTCCAGGCTCTGTTTGACAGGCATCTGGTAGAGCGGACCCACGTTGGTGTCCGTCACGATGACGGCGCGAGTGCCTCCGGCGGTGGCGCGAACGAGCGGCCCTGCCTGCTCCAGCAAAAAGGTGCCCACGTGTACCTGGTAGGGGCGTGCGGTGTCGATATCGATGGTAATCGCCATAAGCTATGGTCCTTTCGACCTGGCGTGATAGGTGGTCTAGTGGGCGCTCTCGTCGTCGAGTGCGCGCTTGATGCGATCGCCCTCGGCTAGGAGATTCTCCAGATAGCGCTGGTCGCGATCCTTGAGCGCGTGGCTGTAGGCGCCGAGCGAATCGATCAGATGGTCGATCTCGAAGGCAAGCGCGTCGGCGTCGTCGATCATGAGCTCGGACCACATCTGCGGATTGAGGTGCGCCACGCGGGTGAGGTCGCGGTAGCTGCCGGCCGAAAAGCCGTGGTGGACCTGGGCGGTGGGGCTCTTTACGTAGGCGTTGGACACCACGTGCGCGAGCTGGCTCGTAAAGGCGATCACGCGGTCGTGCTCGGCGGCGGTGGTCACGCTGAACTTGCCAAACCCCAAGGGACGCACCATCTCGCGCACCTGGCCCAAGAGCTCCAACTTAAGGGCATCGTCTACCGCGGGAGGAACGAGCACGAGCGGGGCGCCCTGGAACAGGTCGGCGCTGGAATGAGCGTAGCCCGAAAACTGGGTGCCCGCCATGGGGTGTGCGCCCACAAAGTAAAAGCCGTGCTCTCGTGCGAGCTCAAAGGTACGCTCGCACACAATGCCCTTCACACCCACGGTGTCGATCACCACGGGGCCCATGATGGCTTCGGTGTCGGTAGCGTCGGCGAGCGCCTGGGCATGCGCCTCGAGCCACTCGATGCATGCCTCGGGATAACAGGCAAGGACGATGATGTCGCACTCGCCGAGCGTCTCGTCGTTGAGCTCGCCGGCGACGGTGCCCATGCTAGCGGCCGTCATTACGTCATCGTCGGGGTCCCAGGCAAGCACGCGAACGCCCGCCTGCGCATAGCCGCGGGCAAAGCTGCCGCCGATCAGGCCCAAGCCGACGATGCCGGCGCACTTGGGGCCGCCTTGGTTGACGCGTGCGTTTCTCACCGTACCCATGGCCTACTCCATGGTCTCTTGGCAGACGACCTCGCGGATGGCGCGGATGCGGCGCATGGTGTCGTCGAACTGGTCAGGCGTGAGGGCCTGGGCGCCGTCGGACCAGGCGTGGCTCGGGTCGTCGTGGACCTCGATCTCCAGGCCGTTGGCGCCGCAAGCGGTCGCGGCGAGCGCCATGGGCTCGACATAGCGGGTGTAGCCGGTGGCGTGGCTGGGGTCGGCGACGACGGGCAGGTGCGACAGGTGGTGAAGCACCGGCACGGCGTTGAGGTCGAAGGTGTTGCGGGTACGGGTCTCGAAGGTGCGAATACCGCGTTCGCACAGGATGACGTTGTCGTTGCCCTCGCTCATGATGTACTCGGCAGCCATGAGCAGCTCGTCGACGGTGCCGGACATGCCGCGCTTGAGCAGGATCGGGGTCTGGGTCTTGCCGACTTCTTTTAGCAGGGGGAAGTTCTGCGCGTTGCGGGCGCCGATCTGCATGACGTCAATCTTCTTGTCCAAGAAGACCTGCACGTCGCGCGGATCCATGATCTCGGTTACGATCGGCATGTCGAGCTCGGCGGATGCCTCGCATAGCAGGTCCAGGCCGGCGGGACCCATGCCCTGGTAGGCGTAAGGGGAGGTGCGGGGCTTGTACGCGCCACCGCGCAGCATCGTGGCGCCGGCGGCCTTTACGCGGCGTGCGATGCGAATGAGGTTCTCGCCCTCGACGGAGCAGGGGCCTGCGATGACCTGGAACTGGTCGCCGCCGATTTTGACGCCGTGGCCGCAGTCGATGACGGAGTCCTCGGGGTGGAACTTGCGGTTGGCGCGCTTGAACGGCTCGGAGACGCGCTGCACGCGCTCGACGACGTCCATGGACTCGAGGAGGAACGGGTCGATCTTGGTCGTATCGCCCACAAGACCGATAATGGTCTCGTTCTCACCGCGCGAGACATCGGTCTTCAGGCCTTTTTTCTCAATCCAGCTGACGATATGGCTGACGGCCTCGTCACTGGCGCTCTGCTTTAAAATTGCAATCATGGTGTGCCTCTCACCTCGATGGTTAGCCGTTGCAAAAACGGCCCGCATTGCGAGCCGTATATATGGTGCCTGAGAGTTTATACTATTAAGTTCACTTTTGCGTTCTAAAGTGAGCTGCCGGGCCGTGTCTCCCACGGAATTGCAAAGCTTTTTCTATTCTTTTGTTAGCCCTTGACGCACTTGGGTATAATGTCAGCCGTTGGCCCTATTAGCTCAGGGGATTAGAGCGTCTGCCTCCGGAGCAGAAGGCCGTTGGTTCGAATCCAACATGGGGCACCATCGAACGTAAGACCGTCCGAACCTCGCATGGTCCGGGCGGTTTTTCTTATACTGACGCGACGTGATAGGACGTGGTATGGCAACGACGGATATCGAGCGCGGACTATCGACTGGCGAGGTCGAACAGCGCATTGCCGCCGGCAAGATCAACCGCAACATGGAGCTCAAAACCAAATCGGTCCGCGAGCTCATCATCGAAAACCTCTGCACGCTGTTCAACTTGATCAACGTGGTCTTGGCGGTTTTGGTGCTGCTGACCGGCTCTTTTAAGAACCTGACGTTCCTGTTTGTGGTGTTCTTGAATACCGCTATCGGCGTCATCCAGTCCATGCGTTCCAAGCGCATGGTCGACAAGCTCACGCTGCTTACCTCCAAAAAGGCTATTGCGGTGCGCGACGGCGCCGAGGTTGAGCTCGACCTGGACCAGATCGTGCTTGACGACATCATTCGCCTGGGGCGCGGTGACCAGATTCCCGCCGACGCCGTGGTCGTGTCGGGCGAGGCGCTCGTGAACGAGAGCCTGCTGACGGGCGAGAGCGACCTCATCAAGAAGCAGCCCGGCTCCGAGCTCATGAGTGGCAGCTTTATCGACTCGGGCCTGCTGCGCGCCCGTGTGATCCATGTCGGTGCCGACAACTACGTGGCCAAGATTAACAACGAGGCCAAGTACGTCAAAAAGGTCAATTCCGAGATCATGAATGCGCTCAACGCCATTGTTCGCTTTGCGAGCATCATCATGATTCCGCTTGGCTTGGCTCTGTTCGCGTCGAGTGTAAGTGGGCTGTGGGACGCCGCGGGCACGCCGGGCGATAGCGCGCTTTCGTGGTGCTTTTCCGAGCTGCTGGCCGGTCGCGTGCCCTCGTCGGCGCTGCTGTCCACGGTGGGTGCTCTGCTGGGTATGATCCCGCAGGGTCTGGTGCTGCTGACTTCGTCGGTGCTGGCCATCGCCACGGTACGCTTGGCGCGTCGCAAGGTGCTGGCACAGCAGCTCTACTGCATCGAGACGCTCGCGCGCGTCGACGTGCTGTGCCTGGACAAGACCGGTACCATCACGTCGGGTCGCATGGAGGTCGAGGGTACCTATCCGCTACCGGTCGAGGGGACTGTCCTGGGCGTGGGGGAGAGCGAGGCGACTGTTCCCGTCGATACCACGGTGCTCGACTTTGCACTCGCCAACGTGGCGCGTGCGACCTCGGCCGATGCCAACGAGACCTGTCAGGCACTGCTCAACTATTACGCCGATCGCCCGGTCGAGGTGTCCGAGCCGCTTTCGGTCATTCCGTTCTCGTCGTCCAAAAAGTGGAGCGGCGCCTCGTTTGCGCAGGGCTCCTATGTGATGGGCGCGGCGCAGTTCGTGCTTTCGGACCGCGCGTTTGCGCTTGTCGAGAATCGTGTCGCCGAGCTTGCCGACACCTGCCGCGTGCTCGTGGTGGCGCGCGTGGACGGTTTTACGCCCGACGGCGATATGGTGGGCGAGGCCGAGCCCGTGGGCTTTGTGACCATCCGCGATGAGATCCGCACCTCGGCTGCCGAGACCATTGGCTACTTTAACGAGCAGGGCGTGACCCTCAACGTGATCAGCGGCGACGACCCTCGTACCGTGTCGTCGATCGCGCGCGTGGTGGGCATACCGGGCGCCGACGCCTACGTGGACGCCACGACGCTCGATACGCCTGCTAAGCTCGACGCGGCGGTGGACCGCTACCACGTCTTTGGCCGCGTGACGCCGCAGCAGAAGCGCGAGCTCGTGCAGGCGCTCAAGCGCCGTGAGCACACCGTGGCCATGACGGGCGACGGCGTCAACGACGTGCTGGCGCTCAAGGAAGCCGATTGCTCCGTGGCTATGGCCGCCGGCTCCGATGCCGCGCGCAACGTTGCCGAGATCGTGCTGGTCGATAACGACTTTGCCTCGATGCCCGCCGTCGTGGCCGAGGGTCGTCGTTCTATCAATAACCTGCAGCGCTCTGCCGCGCTCTTTCTGACCAAGACGCTGTTCTCGATGGGCCTGGCGGCGCTGTGCATCGCACTGCCGCCGTATCCTTTTGAGCCCATCCAGATGACGCTCATCAACTTTTTCTGCATCGGCGCGCCGGGCTTTGTGCTGGGGCTGGAGCCCAACAACGCCCGCGTGAAGGGATCGTTCTTGACCAACGTGCTCAAGCGTGCGTTGCCGGCGTCGGTTGCAGTCATTTTGGCCGCGGCACTCGATATCTTTGTGGCGCGCGTATTTGGGTTTAGCCAGCTCACGCTGTCGACGATGTGCCTGCTTACGTCGTGTGCGGCGAGCGTCAGCCTGATCTGGCGCATCTCGCAGCCGCTTACGCCCTTGCGCGTGGTGCTGTTTGTGTTTGTGGTTGCCGGTATTCTGGTGGGCGTTATCGGGCTCCCGGAGCTTCTGTCCATCGCCAACCTCTCGATCAGCCAGATGGTCATTTTGGCAGTCATCATAGTCTTTACCTGCTCGGTGTTTTTTAAGCTTGCCACGATGATGGACTCGCTTAAACCGCGCCGTCGTCATTCGGCCACGGGTTTTGGTCGTGGCGTTCGCGTGCATCTGGGACGCGGCGGCGGCAAGGTGAGTTCGACGGGCTCAACTGCCCAGCGATTTGCCAAGCGCGTCGCCGCCGATATGGCGCAGCGCCGAGAGGAGCGCACCGTCCGTGAGGCCGAGGCCCGCGCGCTCGAGGGCGTGGAAAAGGCCCAGCCCAAGAAAAAGAAGAGCGCAGGTGCCAAGCGCTCCCGTGTGACCAAATCGGCCCAAGGCATCAAGGTCTCGATGCCCAGCAAAAAGAAGAAGTAGCTACCCTGCGATGTTGAATTGGTGCCCTGCGCCTTTAGGGGCGTAGCGATGTTATGCTCTAACCTCGATTGTTCGAATGATTCCGAAAAGAGGATGCCGTGATCTGCCCGCATTGTCTCAAGACCATAGAGGACGGCTCCTCGTTCTGCCCCTATTGCAATGCCTACGTTGGACCCGGTGATGGCCCCGAGCACACCGAGTTCGTGTTTTGCGACGGCTGCGGCGCCCGCCTGTCTCCGCATGACCGCACCTGTCCCAAGTGCGGCCGTCCCGCGCCGGGCATCCTTTCCAAGGACGCCGCCGCATCCGACCTGGCGGCAGGACGTACGGCTGGTTTTCCGCGCCTGACCCAGGAGCAGATCGATACCGAGGTACCCCATGCGCCGGCCTCTGCTGCCGCGGTGCTTTCCGATGCTGCCGATCCAAACGAGACCTGCGTGCTGCCGGCCTTCGATAAGGATTTTGGTATTCCCAAAGTCGATATCCCGCTGCCGGTGTCTCTTCGTGACGACGCTCAGTCCAAAAACCAAAAACCCAAGCGCAAGGTGCACCCGGACGAGGATGCCTACCACAAGCACAAGCGCCATATTCCCAAGCCGCTCATCGTTATCGCGTTGCTCGCTGCCGTGTGCGGCGGTGCCTATTGGTTTGTGACATCGGACCCTATGGGCGTTATGCCGGGCTTTTACGACCAGTTTGGCCAGGCCGCCAAGACGACGTTCCCCTCGCGTCAGAAGGGCGAGGCTACCGAGGACAAGACCAAGTCCGACGATACCGCCGAGGTGGTCCAGGAGGAGACTGTCCTTTCCGACGACCAGCTCTATACCAAGCTCGACGGTCTGTATCAGACTATCGTGTCGTATGGCGACGATGATCAGATTGGCGAGGTTGTCGACTCGTTTAACAGCGGGTACCTGCGCACGCCGCTCTCCACGCGCCAGGAGCTGTCGCAGAGCGCTTATGCCCTGCGCGACCAGATCAAAAAGACCCAAGACGAGCTCAACAACCTTAAGGTGCAAGATGATACCGTCTACGCGGAGGATATCGAGCACCTCAAGCAGCTTGCCGAGTGGATGTACGAGCGCGTCGACATGATCTGCCAGAGTTGGGATATCTCGCTGTCCATTCCCGATGGCGAGTCGCTGAGCGCCCGCCAGAGCGAAATCTTGGCGCCCATCGCACAGGGCGGCAACAGCGCTCTTAACCAGTACGATGCCAATGTGAGCGCCTGGAAGCCGCAGCCGCGTTCGTAATTTGTTGCCCTCCGACGGCATAACCTGCGTGCGCAATTGATGGAAGCCCGTGCTTATTGCTACAATTCGTACAAATATGCTTTAAACGCACGAGGAAGGAACCACATGTTTGGTTTTAAGAAAGAGCTTTATACGCCCGAGTACCAGCTCGCTGGTGACGAGTGTGCGATCATCGAGACGTCGAAGGGCACGATCAAGGTCAAATTTGACGGCGAGGGCGCTCCCATCCATGTGGCGAACTTCTGCGAGCTTTCCACGATGGGCTTCTACGACGGCCTTAAGTTTCACCGCTATGTGCCCGGCTTTGTGATCCAGGGCGGCGACCCCAATACCCGCGATATGTCCGGCGCCGATGTCGCTGCCGGCCTTGAGGGCCCCGACGGTTTGCCCGGCACTGGTGGACCCGGCTACTGCATCAAGGGAGAGTTCGCCACCAACCCGCGCAACAGCCATGTGGACGGTGCGCTTGCTATGGCGCGCTCTATGGATCCCGATTCCGCGGGCTCTCAGTTCTACTTCTGCCTGGGTGCCCAGCACAACCTGGACTCCGGTTACACCGTCTTTGGCACCACGGTCGAGGGCCTCGACGTGATTTCGCAGCTGCGTGCCGGCGACGAGATCGTTCATGTCGAGATCGTTCACGAGTAAAAGGGGACTTCCTTGAATAGCCAGTTGATCCAACAGGGCCGCGCTGCTTACCGCGCGAGTGATTTTTCCGCTGCCGCCCAGATGCTCGGTGCAGCAAAGACCCCCAGCGAGATCATGGGCGAGGCCGACCATCTGCGCGGCAACGCCCTGATGCACCTGGGTATGTACGCCGAGGCTGCCGAGGCCTACGCCGCCGCCCTCAACGACGGTACCTATGGCAAGCGCGGTGCGCTGCTCACCAACCGCGGCAAAGCGCTCGCCGCCGTGGGCGACTACACCACGGCTGCCCAGGCGTTCTCCGCCGCCACTCAGGACGCATCCTACGCAACGCCCTTTAAGGCCTACCTGGGCCTGGGCAACGCGCTCTTCCAGTCGGGCGACTACGCCAATGCCGGCACCGCCTTCCGCCAGGCAGCCATCGACGGTGCCAACCCGGCTCCTGCAGCCGCCCTTGGCGAGCTCGGCCGCTGCTTCATCAAGCTTGGTCGTCCCGCGGACGCCGTGGAGACCTATCGCACGGCCATCGATTTTGCCGGTCCGCGCGACGACAGCCGTGCGCTGAACGCCGGCATGGGCGAGGCGCTCTCTGCTGCCGGTCGTCCCTCCGAGGCGCTCGACGCCTTTAATGCCGCCACTGCCGACGGTATCTACCAGCTCACGCCCGAGCAGTCCGACGAGCTTGCGCGCGTGCACGATTCGCTCGCTGCGCTTTCGGCCCAGACTGCCATGGCCACGGCTCCGGCTCCCTCGATGGACGCACCTGCCGTCGATCCACTCGACCCCACGGGTGCGACCGGTCAGTTTATGCCCGACCCCTCGGACACCGGCTTCTTTACGCTGTCTGAGTCCGAGATGGTCCAGCAGGACCGCAAGCAGGCAAAGGTTCGCCGTCGCCATCGCCACACGGGTCTCAAGATTTTCCTGGTGCTGCTTCTGCTGATCGTCATTGCCGCCGGCGGTCTGGGCTTTGCCTACACTCGCGGCATGGGTATTCCCTCGCAGGAGTCCGTTATCACCGATCTGTTCCAGGCCGCCGGCGACGGCGATACCGCCAAGGCCGAGTCCTGCCTGGCTTCGAGCCTGTCCGAGGACGCCAAGGCGATGATTATCTCTTCGATCCCGCAGGGCGCCACCGTCTCCGTTGAAGGTATGGACCAGTCCATGACCGAGACCACTGCCAAGGTGAAGGCTTCGCTGTCCAAGGGCGGCGAGCAGGAGTACACCGTCAAATTCGTGCGCTCCGACAACCATATCGGTTGGGCCGTGTCCTCGTTTGATATCGATTTCTCGGCTGCCGATAACCAGTAGTGACCTTATGGGGTTTGGCTCTGCCCGGTGCCTCGCCGCAAGTGGGGTGCCGGGTTTGCGCTAGTATGAGCTATTAGGTTTTCCAGCAATCATCCAACACATCAGGAGTTGCGTTGTTTTCTTTGATGGATATGTTCTTCGGTAGCTACGCGGGCGATCTTGCTATCGACCTCGGCACCGCCAACACGCTTGTCTCCGTGCGCGGCAAGGGTATCGTCATTCGCGAGCCCTCTGTCGTTGCCATCGACAAAAACGACGAGCGCATCCTTGCGGTCGGCATCGAGGCTAAGCGCATGCTCGGCCGTACGCCCGGCAACATTGTGGCTGTTCGTCCCCTCAAGGATGGCGTTATCGCCGATTTCGATGTTACCGAGGCCATGCTGCGCTACTTCATCGACAAGGCCTCCGAAAAGCGCTACCCGTGGACCCCGCGCCCGCGCGTTGTCGTATGCGTTCCCTCCGGCGTCACGTCGGTCGAGAAGCGCGCCGTGTTCGAGGCTACGATTCAGGCTGGCGCTCGCCAGGCTTATCTGATCGAGGAGCCTATGGCCGCGGCTATCGGTGCCGACTTGCCTGTCGAGGAGCCGACCGGCTCCATGGTCATTGACATCGGCGGTGGCACGACCGAGGTCGCCGTTATCGCCATGGGCGGTATCGTCGTGTCACAGTCCATCCGTATTGCCGGCGACGAGTTCGATCAGGCTATCCTCACGCATGTTCGCGATGCCTACAACTTGGCCATCGGCGAGCGCACGGCCGAGGACATTAAGATTAAGGTTGGCTCTGCCGTGCCGCTCAAGGACGAGCTTGACGTCGAGGTTAACGGCCGCGACGTCATCACGGGCCTGCCCAAGACGGTTCGTATCGAGAGCGAGGAGATTCGCCGCGCTCTCAACAAGCCGCTCGACGAGATGGCCAAGGCCGTTAAGGATGCCTTGGACGCCACGCCGCCCGATCTGGCCTCGGATCTTATGTACTACGGCATTCTGTTGACCGGCGGCGGTGCGCTGCTGCGCGGCCTCGACGTCCGCTTGCGCGACGAGACCGGCGTTTCGGTCAACGTTAGCCCTACGGCGCTCGACAACGTCGTCAACGGCTGTGCCCGCGTGCTCGAGGCAAATGCATTTGACGGTGGCTTCGTCCAAACCAATGCTTAATTTCCTAAAGGTGGATTCCATTTGGCACGATCTTCGGGTTTCTCTTCAAATCTGAATACCAAGCGACAATCAACGGGTATGCGCCCGTTGATTGTTTTCAGCGTGATTTCGGTCCTGCTGCTCTCGTTTTACATTCGTGAGGGCGATGCGGGTCCGATTCATGCTGTGCGCTCGGGCGTGACGACGATTACCTCTCCGGTGCGCTTTGTGGGCTCGGCGGTAGCGACGCCGTTTAACGCCATCGGTAACGTGTTCTCGAATCTTACGGCCTCGCAGGACACGCTTGCCGAGCTTAAGAAGCAAAACGAGGAGCTGACCTCCAAGGTGGCCGAGCTCTCCGAGGCGCAAAAGACCGCCGAGCGCCTTGAGGGCCTGGTCGGCCTGCAGTCGACCTATAACCTCAAGTCGACCGCCGCGCGCATCGTGGGCGCCTCGGGTGATGCCTGGACCTCGACGGTCACCATCGACAAGGGTTCTGCCGATGGTCTTACCATCAATATGCCCGTGACGAGCTCCGCTGGTGTTATCGGCCAGATTATCGAGGTTTCGGCTAAGACCTCCACCGTGCGCCTGATCGGTGACGAGAACTCGGGCGTGTCTGCCATGGTGCAGGACACGCGCGCCCAAGGCATGCTCCAGGGTCAGCCCGACGGTACGCTGCGCCTGGACTACGTGAGCGTCGACTCCGATGTCAAGGTGGGCGACATCATCGTTACCTCGGGCATTGGCGGTGTGTTCCCCAAGGGCCTGCCGCTCGGCACCGTGTCTTCGGTTGAGAAGTCGGCTAACGACGTGTACTACACCATTGTGGTGCGTGCGCAGACCACGGCCGAGAATAACGAGGAAGTGCTCGTCATCACCTCGCTCACCGACGAGCAGTCGGCTTCGGACGATGATGTGAACACCGCCAACAGTACGCCGCAGGGCACCTCGCGTGATGCGGCCACCAAGTCCAAAGACGATAGCTCGGACGATGGCTCCGATGCTTCCGATGATTCCGGTTCGAGCGAATAGGGAGGCATGTCCATGGATCTACACGAACAGGGGGCTGGCTCCCGTGCTTTTGCGATCGCTGCCATTGTCTGCGTCCTACTGCAGGCGGGCTTGGCTCCGCAGATCTCTATCGCGGGCGGTCGCGTCAACTTTATGATTGTCCTGGTGTGCCTGGGTGTGTTTTCGGGCGACCCCACGCGTGCCGTCATCTGCGGTTTTTGCAGTGGCCTGTTCTATGACCTGTCGGCAGCCGTGCCGGTGGGCGTGATGTCGCTGTTGCTGACAGTGGGTAGCTTTGCCCTGGTGCACAGTGCCGCCGGTCAGACGGGCGGCACCCCGAGCGCTCGTGGCATCACGGTGGGCGCCTTCGCGCTTGCCATTAATGTGATCTACAGCATTATCTTGCTGTTTATGGGTCTTGAGTCGAGTTTTGTCGTGGCGATCTTTGGGCACGCCCTGCCGTCCTCGATTCTGACGGGCTTGGTCGCCGTCCCGTTTTTGATGTCCGGCGTCGCGCCGCAGTCTGGCTATGGGTTCTCCGCGCGCGGTGGGCGTCAGACGGGTATGCGCTTTAAGCCCAAGACCCGTAAGCTCAAATAGGGGAGGCCTGTAGATGTCTTCCCAGATGACGGTCGTTATCGCCGGTATCGTGCTGGTCGTGGCCATTGTGGTCGCGCTGGTCATTATGCGCCGCGGCGACTCCCGCTTTACCTACGACACGCAGCACGGAACGGCCCCGCGCGCCACCGAGGGCGAGGGCAATACGGCCGCTACGGCCTTTAAGGGCCGCTTTTCCATCCTCACCACGGGCGTGGGTGCGATGTTTGCCGCACTTGCCGTTAAGCTGTGGGGCATGCAGATGGTCTCGTCGGACTACTATGACAAGCAGGCGCAGAGCAATCAGACCCGTACCGTTACCACGCCCGCCGTGCGTGGTCGCATCTTGGACCGCAACGGCGTCGCGCTGGTACAGAACCGTCCCTCGCTTGCCGTCGTCGCCTATCGCGACCTTGCCGGCGACAAGGTGCTGGTGCGTCATCTTGCTAACGTGCTCGGCATGCCGTATGTCGCGGTACTGCGCAACATACAGGACAATTCCGAAGGCGCGCAGAGTCTGCATACCATCGCGACTGACGTGCGCCGCTCTACTGTCGCCTACATTCAGGAGCACGCCGGTGAGTTTCCCGGCGTGAAGATCGCCGAGCGCACCGAGCGCCAGTACCCGTATGGCGAGACCGCCTGCCATATCTTGGGCTATACCGGCACTATTACCTCCGAGCAGCTCGAGGCGCAGAACAAGAAGACCTCCGAGGACGCCAACGAGTCTGCGGGTAAGATCACCTACCAGTCGGGTGACATCGTAGGCCAGGCGGGCGTGGAGAGTTATTACGAAAATCTGCTTCAGGGCATTCGCGGTGAACAGACAGTAAAGGTCGACGCCTCGGGTAACGTTACCGGACAGGCCGGCGCCGTGCCCCCGCGTGCGGGCTCCGATGTCAAGCTGACGATCGACCTTACCATTCAGCAAGCCTGCGAGACGGCTCTCGTCGATGCCATTGAGCGTGCCAAGCAGTCGGGTTATAGCAATGCCGGAAACGGCGCGGTGGTGTGCCTCGACCCTAACAACGGTGAGATTCTGGGCATGGCCAGCGAGCCCAAATTCGATCCGTCGGTGTTTATCGGCGGCGTTTCCAACGACGTGTGGACCGAGCTCAACGACGATGAAGGCTCGCATCCGCTGCTCAACCGCGTCATTAGCGGCCAGTACATGTCGGCTTCGACCATTAAGCCGCTGACTTCACTCGCCGCGCTCGAATATGGCACCTACACCTCGTCCCAAACCACGGACTGCACGGGCTATTGGACGGGACTGGGCAAACAGTGGGGCAAGTACTGCTGGCTGCACTCCGGCCACGGAACCATGACGCTTCAGTCGGGCATCGCTAATTCGTGCGACCCAGTCTTCTACGATATCGGCAAGGCGTTCTTCTACGACAAGGACAACCCCGAGGGCCTGCAGGAGATGTTCCGTCGTTGGGGTTTGGGCTCGACATGCGGCATCGACCTTCCCAGTGAAGGCGCCGGGCGTATTCCCGATGCCGAATGGAAGGAATCCTTCTTTGCCGATGCCTCGGCAGAGGATCGCAAGTGGAACGCGGGCGACATGACCAACATTGCCATCGGCCAGGGCGATATCTTGGTGACGCCGTTGCAGATGGCGTGCGCCTATATGGGGCTTGCCAACGGTGGCAAGCAGTTCACACCGCACGTGTTTCTGTCCGCTGTCTCGCGTGACGGCGACGGGGGCGATGCCTATACCTACAACGGCAAGGGCTCCAAAAAGCGCCTCACCGCCAAGATTAACAGTGATGCCGATCTGACACTGGTGCGCAACGGCATGCACGACGTCATCTATTCGACATCCGCCACTACGGCGTCGCACTTTACCAACTTGACGCCGCAAGTCTACGGCAAGTCGGGCACCGGCGAGAAAAGCGGCGAGGACGAGTATTCCTGGTTCTGCGCATATGCTCCCGCCGACGACCCCAAGTACGTAATTGCCACTGTCTTGGAACAGGGCGGCGGCGGTTCGGCCATTGCCCTACATGTCGTGCGCGATGTGCTCGGCGCCATCTACAACGAGCCCGATACATCTTCTGCCACGGGCGATTCTTCGGTTCGATAGGAGGTTGCGATGGATTTTTCGCCGGCGGACCTGTTCCGCTCAACTAAAACCGGTTCCCGTAGCAGCCTGGACCGTGTCAACAAGCAGCTTTCTGCCTCGCGCGGCACGTTTCGCCAAAAGGTGCACATCGGCGTGCTGCTGGCAACCTTGGCACTCGTTGCCTATGGCGCCATCATCATTTGGTCGGCCTCGCAGTTTAAGGCCGACGCCTCATTCTCGCGCCACCTGTTGGGCATCGGCATCGGTGCGGTGCTTGCGGTGCTCGTCTGGCGAACCGATCTGCGCGGCATCTCTAACTTCTCGACGGCGCTGCTCGTCATCGACATCATTGTGATTTTCTCGCCCAAGATTCCGGGATTGTCTTATACGGGCGGCCTGGGCATGACGGGCTGGATCAAGATTCCTGGTATCGGTCTTACCTTCCAGCCGGTCGAGCTCGCCAAGCTCATCACGATCTTCTTTATCGCTACGCTTGGTTCGCAGTACAACGGCCGCATCGATACCGTCCGCGACTACATTAAGCTCTGCGGCATGCTGTCCGTTCCGTTTTTGGCTGTCGTCGCCATGGGCGACCTGGGTTCGGGCCTGGTCGTGTTGGTGTCAGGTGCCGTTGTCATCTGCATGAGCGGTGCTCGCCGCGAATGGGTGCTATCGACCTTGGCGTTGCTCGTGGGCCTGGTGGCGCTCATCCTGGCGCTCGATTCGGTCTTCGATTCGCTGCTCGGCCACGATGTGCTCATTAAGCAGTACCAGATGAATCGTCTGACGGTCTTCATCGACCCCGACAGCGCCGATTCGGACGATGCGTACAATCTGCAGCAATCGCTCATCGCGGTTGGATCGGGCGGTTTCTTTGGTAAGGGCCTGGGGCATGCGACGCAGTCTGCCGGTGGCTTTCTGCCCGAGTTCCATACCGACTTCGTCTTCGCTTTTTTGTCTGAGACCTTTGGCTTCTGCGGCTCCTTTTTGCTGCTGTGCCTGTACGTGCTGCTCATCTTCTCGACGATTCGCGTCGCCTTTAAGTGCGAGTCTCTGTTCCTACGCTTGTCATGCGTAGGTATCGTCGGCATGTGGGCATTCCAGACGTTCGAGAACATCGGCATGTGCATCGGCATGATGCCGATTACCGGTATTCCGCTGCCGTTCATTAGCTTCGGTTCGTCGTCGATGATGATCCAGTTGCTGACGGTGGGTATCGTACAATCCATATGGCGGCATCGTTCGGGCGCCGCGTAACCGCTGGAGGGGTTTGCTATGAAGATTCCCGTGGATAAGCTGACCCGCGTCTTTAAGATGGGCGCGACTACCAAGAAGGATTCCGACACGCCGGTGCGCGTGTCTGTCTACCTCGATTCGTCTGCCTCGCGTTTTTTGGTCGAGACGGTGCGCGATGCCTTCGTGCCACAGACGACGTCGGGCATTGTGCGCGTTGAGCGCCTGGGTGAGGACCGTATCGTTCCCAAGACCGATACCGATGTGGTGTTGGTGCTTTCGCGCGGATCCGACCGTCTGGAGAGCGCTGTACAGGAGCTTGTGATTGCTGGTGCGCCTGTGTGCGTGCTTGCCGAGTCCGCTGTCGAGGTGCCTTTTATCCAGGAGTCCACGCCTATGCTCGGCGCGGTGGCAGCTACCGATAAGACGTATCTGCTCGAGACGCTTGCCCGCTGGATTCTCGATCGCACGGACAAGGAGACGGCATTTGCGGCGAACTTCGCCTTTATGCGTATCGCTGCCGCGAACCGCATCATCACCTCGTGCGCGCTTACCAATATGGCGACGGGTGCGCTGGTGTTTTTGCCGGGGGCCGATTATCCCGTTATGGCGCTGGCGCAGGTGGGCATGCTCTTTGAGCTCGCGGCCATCTTTGGACGCGGCATTAAGCCCGAGCGCGGCTATGAGGTCGCGGGCGTGCTTGCCGGTGGCCTGGTGATCCGCGCCGTCACCCGCGCCCTGGTAAAGCAGACGCCGCATATTGGGTTTGCCGTCAAGGCGCTGACCGCCGCCGCGGGCACCTATGGCATGGGCCGTGCGCTCGTTTCGCTGTATGAGCGCGACATCGACTACAGCCGTGCCAACGAGGTGGCTGCCGCCACGTTCTCGCGCGTCCGCGACCTGGTGACCATGGTCGCCGGTGCCACCCGTCCCATGAGTCCTTTCGAGGATGCATCCGATCTCGCTGCTTAGGGGTTTCTTTTGCGCGTTCCATACCAAGACTGTTTTCATCTGATCGAGCCGTTGCTTGCAAAGGTCGAGAAGCCGAGCCGCTATATCGACCATGAGTGGGGCACGCTCTCCAAGGCCGATGCCGATTACCGCTGCTGCATGATCTATCCCGATGTCTACGAGGTGGGCCTGCCCAACCAGGGCATCGCCATTCTCTACAACATCCTTAATCAGGCCGAGGGCATTTCCTGCGAGCGCGGCTATGTGCCGTGGCCCGATATGGGCGATGCCATGCGCGAGGCTGGTATCCCGCTGCTGTCGCTCGAGGGCGCAGCGCCCGTGGCCTCGTTTGATATCGTCGGTATGCACGTGCCGCACGAGATGGCCGTGACAAACTTTCTCGAGGCGCTCGATCTCGCTGGCATTCCGCTGCTTGCGGCCGACCGCACCGAGGACGATCCCATTATCATTGCTGGTGGCCCCTCGGTCTATAACCCCGAGCCGTATGCGGCCTTCTTTGATGCCATTCTGATCGGCGAGGGCGAGGAGTCGCTGCTCGAGGTTTGCCAACTGCATCGTCGTCTGCGCGATGAGGGCGTCTCGCGCGCTCGGATTGTCGAGCAGCTCGCGACGGTCGATGGCACCTATGTACCGTCGCTCTACGAGGTGCGCCACGATGAGCCTTGCTCTCCGCACGGCTATACCGTGCCGCGTGAGGGCAAAGACGTCCCGCCGGTGGTCTACAAGCGCGTCGTTGAGGACTTTGGCGCTACCAATCCTCTGTCGCAGTCGTGCGTGCCTTACGCACAGCTCGTTCACGACCGCCTGTCTATCGAGATTCTGCGCGGTTGTGCCCGCGGCTGCCGTTTTTGCCAGGCTGGCATGACCTATCGTCCGGTGCGCGAGCGCTCGGCCGACCAGATTGTGTCCTCGGTGATCCAGGGCCTGGAAAAGACCGGCTACGACGAGGTGTCGCTCACTTCGCTTTCTACCACCGACCACTCCTGCATCCGCGATGTGCTCGGCAGGCTCAACCGCCGCCTGGAGGATACGGGTATTCGCGTATCCATTCCCTCACAGCGCCTGGATTCGTTTGGCGTGGATATGGCTGAGTCGGTCGCCGGCGAAAAGAAGGGCGGCCTGACGTTTGCCCCCGAGGCCGGCAGCCAGCGCATGCGCGACATCATCAACAAGAATGTGACCGAGGAGGACTTGGACCGTGCGGCCAAGGCGGCCTTCGAGGCTGGTTGGAACCGCATGAAGCTCTACTTTATGATGGGGCTTCCTGGCGAGCGCGACGAGGATATCGTGGCTATCGCCAACCTGGCCGACCACGTGCTCGAGCTCGGCCGCTCCGTGGTTCCCAAGGCGCGTCGCGGCTCCATCTCGGTGTCCATCTCGGTGTCGGTGTTTATCCCCAAGGCCGCCACGCCGTTCCAATGGTGCCCGCAGCTCGATTACGACGACGTCAAGCGTCGCCAAAAGCTGCTCATCACGAGCGTGCGCAACCGCGCCGTACGCGTGCACTACCACGATGCCGAGACCTCGCTCGTCGAGGCCGCGCTGTCCCGCGCCGGTCGCGACATGACGCCGGTCATTATCGACGCCTGGCGTGCGGGCTCGCGTTTTGACGCCTGGGTGGAGCATTTTTCGCTCGACAACTGGAAGTCGGCTGCGGCCAAAAACGGTATCGATCTCAACGAGCTCGTGCACCTGCCCTACGAACTGGACTGGCGCCTGCCCTGGGAGCACGTGAGTCCCGGCTGCTCGCGCGGCTTCCTCGAGCGCGAATACCGCCGCTCGCTGGAGGGTGTCACGACCCCCGACTGTACCCGTACGTCGTGCACCGGCTGCGGAATCTGCCCCACGCTCCACGCCAAGAACGTATTGGTGGGTGATCGCGCATGAGTGAGCGCCTGACCGACAACCCCACGCTCTTTAGGCTTCGCGTTCGCTATGGCAAGCGCGACCGTCTTAAGTACCTGGGCCATCTCGAAGTGATTCATACCATTGAGCGCATCGTGCGTCGTGCGGGTCTGCCCTATGCTGTGACACAGGGCTTCTCTCCGCACATGCGCGTGGGCTTTTCGTCGGCGCTGCCGGTGGGAACGTCGTCGACCTGCGAGTGGTATGACCTGTTTATGACCGAGTTCGTTGCACTCGACGAGGCGTTTGGGCGCCTGGCTGCTGCCTCTCCGGCCGATCTGGCCCCCATCGAGGCCGCCTACATCGACGTGCGCACGCCGGCGCTGACGGCGCAACTCACGCGTCTGTCGTACCGTATCGACCTACACTTGGACGCCGAAGCACCCGTGAGCGCCGATGAGGTGCGCGCTGCGATCGACACGTTGCGTGCAGGCCATGGCATCGACTACGCACGCGGTAAGAAGAGCAAGCGCCTAGACCTTGACCACACACTGGTGGGCTATGAGCTCACGGCAGGGGAGCGCCCGGACCATCTGGTGCTCATGCTCGACACCCATGCCGACAACGAGGGGTCCATGCGTCCGGAAATTTTGCTTTCTGCCGCTGATGTTTTGTTGCAGGGCTTGACCCCGGGCGTCGATGCACCTATTGTTTCCACCGGTATGCAAGACCTCGTGACCATCTGCTCCTACGATGTCGAGCGTCAGAATCAAGCATGCGAGGACGACGAGGGCCGACTCGTCAGCCCCATACCTGTGCGAACTTGTGGATTTGCTCCACATACTCGTTGACGGGGGTATTATCGCCTGCTACTATATTCGGCTGTTGCACTAACTGATGCATGAAGGGCAAGTAAACATGTACGCAATCGTTAACACGGGCGGCAAGCAGTACAAGGTCGCCACCGACGATGTCATCACCGTCGAGAAGATCGAGGGCAATGAGGGCGACAAGATCACCCTGCCGGTTATCTTCCTCAACGATGGTAAGAAGATCGTCACCGATCCCGACAAGCTGGCCAAGGCCAAGGTTACCGCTCAGATCGTTGAGCAGTTCAAGGGCGAGAAGCAGCTGGTCTTCAAGTTCCACAAGCGCAAGCGCTATCGTCGTCTGAAGGGTCACCGTCAGCAGCTCACCAAGCTGAAGATCGTGAAGGTTCAGGCTACCTCCCGCGCCAAGAAGGCTGTCAAGGCAGAGGCTGAGGCTGTTGCCGAGGCTCCCGTCGCCGAGTAGATTACACTCGTAACGAAAGAGTAGGTATACACAATGGCACACAAAAAAGGACTCGGTTCCTCCCGTAATGGCCGTGACTCCCGCGGTCAGCGCCTTGGCACGAAGCGCTATGCCGGCCAGACGGTAACCACGGGCACGATTCTCGTCCGTCAGCACGGCACGCACATCCACCCGGGTGAGAACGTTGGCCGTGGCAAGGACGACACGCTGTTCGCGCTGGTCGACGGTACCGTTGAGTTCCACAAGGGTATCAAGCACAGGGTCAGCGTACGCCCGCTCGCGAACGCGTAATTCACCCTTCATAGAGCACATATGTGGGAGGCACTTGAGTTTTAGGATTCAAGGGTCTCCCTCTTTTTTGTAGGAGGCGATTCTGTTGTCACAGTTCACCGATATCAGCCGAATTAACGTTTGCGGCGGCGACGGCGGAGCCGGATGCATGTCGTTTAGGCGCGAGGCATTTGTTCCCAAGGGCGGCCCCGATGGCGGCGACGGCGGTCGTGGCGGCAATGTCGTCATCCAGGCCGATGCTCAGCTGTCCTCGCTGATTGATTACCGCTTTAAGCATCATTTCCGTGCCGAGCGCGGAACGCATGGCCAGGGTGCCCGTCGCAATGGCAAGAGCGGTGAGGACCTGATTTTGAAAGTCCCCATGGGCACTGTAGTCCGCGAGCTCGATCCCGAGACGCAGACCCCGATGTTCGAGATTGCCGATCTGGTTCACGACGGCGAGCGCGTCGTCGTGGCGCCCGGTGGCGCCGGCGGTCTGGGCAATACCCACTTTGTGACGTCGGTGCGTCGCGCGCCTGCGTTTGCCCAACTGGGTGAGCCTGCCGAGGAGCATTGGATCGAGCTCGAGATGAAGCTCATGGCCGATGCCGCGCTTGTGGGCTTTCCCTCTGTCGGCAAGTCCTCGCTCATCGCGCGTATGAGCGCTGCCCGTCCCAAGATTGCCGACTACCCGTTTACCACGCTCGTGCCCAACTTGGGCATGGTGCGTGCCGGCGAATATTCTTACGTCGTTGCCGATGTCCCCGGTCTCATCGAGGGCGCGAGCGAGGGTAAAGGCCTGGGCCATCAGTTCCTGCGCCACATTGAGCGCACGGCCCTGATCATGCATGTCGTTGATATGACGGGCGGGTTTGAGGATCGCGATCCGGTCGAGGACTATCGAATTATTAACCGTGAGCTTGAGCAGTATGGTGCAGAGCTCTCGGAGCGCCCGCAGATCGTTGTCGCCAACAAGTGCGATGCGCCGGGCACGGCCGACAAGATTGCCAACCTTAAGCGTGCGGCACTCGACGATGGCCATATGTTCTTTTCCGTGTCCGCTGTGACGGGTGCCGGTCTCAACACGCTGATGCTTGCCGTGGGCGAGCAGGTGGCCAAGCTCCGCGCCGAGCTTGCGGTCTCCGATGAGCCAGTCGATCTGCGCGACGAGGAGTGGGAGCGCCGCCGTCTGCAGCGCGAGAAGCGTTTCCGCATTGTTCAGGAAGAGCCCCATGCCTTCCGCGTGGTCGGCCGTGCCATCGAGCGCATGGTTATCCAGACTGACTGGGAAAACGAGGAAGCTGTCATCTACCTGCAGCATAAGTTTGCGCGCATGGGTGTCGACGACGCGCTCGAGAAGGCCGGCTGTCGTGCCGGCGACGAGGTCCGCATTTGCCAGCGCGCCTTTGACTTTGAGGGCGCCGAGGACTTCTCGGAGTTTGAGGACGAGCTCGAGGATGCAGGCGTTGAGGTTATTGACGTAGCGGCCGAGGGTGCGGACGTGGTTGATGCCACCGAGGGCTCCGAAGGCACTACCGAAGTCGACGTTGTTGAGACCCCGGAGGGCGAGTAGGCTATGTCGCTGCGCGGTGGAATCGGTCTGCCCGAGCTTCCTCTAGAAGACGGGCAGGAGTTTAGGCTCGGCATTATGGGTGGTACCTTTGACCCGATTCATTACGGGCACTTGGTTACCGCCGAGCAGGCGCGCGAGTCGCTCGACTTGGACGCCGTGCTCTTTATGCCGGCCGGCTCTCCCGCCTTTAAGCTCGACAAACCGGTGACGCCTGCCGAGGACCGTTATGCCATGACGGTTCTCGCGACCGCTGCGAATCCGGCTTTTTTGGCGAGCCGTTTCGAGATCGACCGTCCTGGCGTGACCTATACGGCCGATACGCTTCATGCCCTTCGCGACTTTTATCCGCCTCAGGTAAAGCTCTACTTTATTACGGGTGCCGATGCGATTATCGATATTGTGACCTGGCACAATGCTAGTGAGATTGCCGAACTGGCAACCTTTATTGCTGCGACGCGGCCGGGCTTTGACATCGATACGGCCCGGGCGCGGATTAAGGAATCGGGGCTGCCATTCGACGTGCGCTATATCCAGATTCCGGCGCTGGCGATTAGCTCGACCAACATTCGCAAGCGGGTTGCCCGCGGCATGAGCGTGCGCTATCTTACGAGCGAGTCCGTGCTCGGCTATATCCGTAAACGCGGCTTGTATGCCGATCTTGGGCAAGACGATTTTGATTGATGGGGGTCTATGTTGTCGGTAGAAGATCAGTTTGAGGGCGACGAGCGCGCGCTCTTGATGCGTATCCACGAGTTGCTCGATGTGCGTATGAAGGATAAACGTAAACGCTACGTGCATTCGCTCGGGGTTGCCGAGACTGCGCTGCACCTAGCCGAGGTATACGGTGTCGACCGCTTTGATGCCGCTGCCGCCGGCCTGCTCCATGACTGGGACAAGGTGCTCTCCGACGACGAGCTGGTCACGCGCGCTCTGCATTATGGCATTAAGATTGCCGGCTCTCCGTCTGCCGCGACGCCGCTTTTGCATGGCCCGGTTGCCGCCTATGAGCTTCCGCAGCTTTTTCCTGAGCTGTCGCCGGCGGTCTTTCAGGCTGTCGACCGTCACACCGTGGGCGCTTGCGACATGACGCCGCTCGATATGGTGGTCTCTGTGGCCGATGCCATCGAACCCAACCGCCACGGTGACTATGCCCATGCGCTGCGCAAGATGGTGGGGAAGTCCTCGCTCGACGAGTTGTTCTTCTCCTGTTTTGCTCAGGGTCTGGTCTATGTGATCCAGACCGGGCGTTATCTTTATCCCACAGCTATTACGATTTACAACCATTACGCCCAGCTGCGCTAGCTCGGGCTGTCTAGAAAGAGGTATTCCATGGCCGACGAGACCATGACCGACGAGCAGATTCTTGAAAGTGTGGAGCACAAGAGTTTCGTTGCCACGTCCGACCGCACTGCCGCCTCGCTGTCCGCGAGCGGTGTCGCCGCCGAGGATGTCGCTCGCGCTGCCGCGCAGGCCGCCTACGACAAGAAAGGCGAGGACGTTCAGGTGCTCGACCTGACTGAGCTTTCCGATGTTTGTGACTACTTTGTCCTTGCTACCGGCACCAACAACCGCCAGGTTGATTCGATCGTCGACGAAATTGAGGAGAAGGTTGCCGAGGCTTGCGGCGAGCATCCGTTCTCTATCGAGGGCCGTGAGCAGAAGACCTGGATGCTCATGGACTACGGCTCGGTTGTCGTCCACGTCTTTACCCCCGAGGCCCGCGAGTTCTACCGTCTCGAGAATCTCTGGGGTGACGCTCCCCAGCTTCCCCTCGACCTCCTTTAGTAGTTCATTTGGGACGGGGCTTTTTAGCTACCCTTTACCGTTCGCCGGTCAGTTGCGCCATTCGCAGCTGCCCGGCTTTCTTTTTGCCATAGGGGCTAATCGTTGAAGCGGGATTGGCGGCCGAAGGACAGGGCTGTGTCGCCGAACTTGTCTCGGACGGCGTCGATGGCGACTGAGAGGTCGCGACGGTCGCTGGATTGGGCTCCGCGGTCGTCGACTTCGCAGAACAGGTCGGTCTGGATGCCGCCCTGATGGTCAAAGTCGCTCATGCCGATGCCCGCCAGGCGCACATGCATGCCTTCCTGCCAGATGTTGTCGAGCAGTTCGAGCGCCACTGCCACAAAGATGTTCTCATCGTCGGTCGGATGAGGCAGCCGGCGCTGTGCCGAGCGACCGCTTCCATACGAATACTTGAGTTTGAGCGTCACCGTGGCGCCCGTTAGTCCCTGACGGCGCAGGCGGCGTCCCACTGACTCTCCCAACAGCGCAATCGCCGCTTCGATGTCCTGACGCTCAGTCAAATCTTTCGCAAAGGTGCGTTCATTGCTGACCGACTTGACCTCGCGCTCTTCATCTAGACTCGTGACTTCGGAGATTTCGAGCCCCAGCGCACGTTGGCGCATGCGTTCGCCGTTGACGCCAAAAATAGAGGCTAAGGTTGATTCGGGCGCGCGTGACAGCTCGCCGAGTGTATAGATGCGCATGCGGCGCAGTCGCTCCTCGGCCGAGCGCCCGATGCCGCTCATGGCAGATACCGGCAGCGCGGCCAAAAAGCGCTGCTCGGTTCCAGGGCGCACGATGGTCAGCCCAAACGGTTTGTCCCTCTCGCTTGCGATCTTTGCGACCGTCTTGTTGCAGCCTACGCCAATGGAGCAGGTCACTCCCAGCGCTGCCACGCGGTCGCTTATCCGCCGCGCAACCAGCAGCGGGTCTTCGGGCGCAAAGCGGCCCGGTGTGATATCGATAAAGGCCTCGTCAATTGATACGCGCTCAACACGCGGGGTCTCGTCGGCGAGAATCGCCATGACCTGTGCGCTAACCTCGTGGTAGCGATTGAAATGCCCATGCGTCCAAATGGCCTGCGGACAGAGGCGCCGTGCCTCGGCGGAGGGCATGGCGGAATGCACGCCAAAGCGGCGCGCCTCGTAGGAGCAGGTGGACACGACGCCGCGGGAATCGGCATCGCCACCCACGATGAGCGGCTTGCCGCGCCACTCGGGATGGTCGAGCATCTCCACGCTCGCAAAAAACGCATCGAGATCCATGAGGCCCACCGCCGGTCCCGTCCAGGGCGGCGGTGTGACGCCCGCAGCATCCTCATAACCGTATGTATGTTCGCGTCTTTTCATGGCATGAGTATACCGCGCAGCTCATGTGGGGTGCGTGGATGTGCTTGCAAATCGCGAATTCTTGTCTAAGATATGGATTTGCCTTCGACTACACCGAAGAAGTTGGTCTCACGGACTTCACCTGCCCGCGTCGATGGCGTATTATGTTCAACTGTTTGTTTGTAGTTGCAGCCTAAAGCTGCTTGGTTGGAGGAGTTTCCTTTGGCAGTCAAGATTCGCCTTGCTCGTCACGGCGCTAAGAAGCGTCCGTACTACCGTGTCGTCGTCGCCGATTCCCGCGCCCCGCGTGACGGTCGTATCATCGAGGAGGTTGGCCGCTACAACCCGATGACCGCCCCCAAGACCATCAACCTCGATCTCGAGAAGATCGCTGACTGGCAGTCCAAGGGCGCTCAGCTCACCGACGCTGTCGCTGCTCTGGTCAAGGCCGCCAACGAGGGCGAGAAGACCGAGACCGTCGTCAAGAAGTCCAAGAAGCAGCTCGCCAAAGAGGCCGAGGCCGCTAAGGCTGCCGCTGAGGCCGCTGAGGGCGCCGAGGAGTAAATCGTGCCTGAGGTTGACGCTGCACAGCTCGAGGGTGAGGCAATGCTCTCAGATCGCATCGCCGATCTCGTCGAATATCTCGTTGTTCAGATCGTCGACGACCCGGATTCCGTGAGCCTTGAGGTCATCGATGGTGACGACGCCTCCACGATTGAGGTTTCGGTTGCCGAGGATGACGTCGCTAAGGTCATCGGCCGTCGTGGCCGTACCATCAAGGCCATTCGCACGCTCGCCCGTGCACTGGCCGCTCGCCTCGACACTGCAGTCGAGGTAGAGGTTCTGGGCTAGGACCTTGAGGTCCCAGTACAAAAACATCGCCCGTGTGGTCAAGCCGCACGGAAGGAAGGGGGAGGTCCTCGCGCAGCCGCTGCGGGGGCTTCCTTCTGTATTGACGCCGGGTATGCGCGTCGCCTTGACGCCACCGGCGCTCAAGCGCGACCGTTTTTGCACGGTCGTATCCGTCACCGATACGGGCGATGGCGATCTGGTCTCGTTTGAGGGCATTGACGACTTGACGGCTGCCGAGGGCATCACCGGATGCTACGTGCTGGCTGACCGTGACGACTTTGAGCTTAATTCGCTCGATGCCGCCTATACCGACCTGATGGGTCGCGAGGTGGTCGACGAGCGCTTTGGCTCGCTCGGCACGATTGTCGAGATCATGTCGACGCCCGCTAACGACGTTTGGGTTGTCGAGGGCGATCGGTACGGCGAGGTACTGATTCCCGTGATCGAGCAGGTTGTGCTCGATCTTCCCGACACAGGAACAATTTCCGTCCACGTTATGGACGGCCTGATCGATATGGACAAGTAGGGAGGACAACATGCTGATCGAGACCCTTTCGGTCTTTCCTGAGATGTTTGAGCCCGTCATGTCCACGTCGATTTTGGGCCGCGCCCGCAAGGCCGGCCTTTTTGATTTTAAGGCCTATAACCTGCGTGACTGGACGCACGACCGCCATCGTACCGTCGATGACGAGCCGTACGGCGGCGGGCAGGGCATGCTCATGAAGGTTGAACCCATCGCCGAGGCCATCGAGGCTATTAGCTCCGAGGGTCCCAAGCCCACCGTGGTGTTCTTTACGCCCTGCGGCGAACCCTTTACGCAGCATGTGGCCGAGCGCCTGCTCAAAAGCGAGCGCCTGCTGTTTGTATGTAGCCGCTACGAAGGCGTCGACGAGCGCGCGTATGCGTATGCCGACGAGCGCCTGTCGATTGGCGACTACGTGCTTACGGGCGGCGAGCTTCCCGCCATGGTCGTTGCCGACGCCGTCGTACGTCTGATTCCCGGCGCCCTTGGTGACGAGATGAGTAACGTCGATGAGTCGTTCTCGACTGCCGAGGACGGTGGCCTGCTCGAGTACGCGCAGTACACCCGTCCCGCCGAGTTCAACGGCGAGGGCGTGCCGCCGGTGCTTGTGAGCGGCGATCACGCCAAGGTCGATGCCTGGCGTCGCAAGAACGCCATCGAGCGCACCTGCCGCTGGCGTCCCGATCTGATCGAGACGGCGCGGCTCACGCCCGAGGAGCGCGCATACGCGCAGGACATCCTGGACGCATCGTATTCGCAGAGCGAGGAGTGAGAATGGTTCCATCGCTGCATTCCGTGCTAAAGGGTGCGTTTGAGTGGATTGTGGTCGTCGCGATCGCACTTATCGCCACCTTCCTGATTCGCTCGTTTGTGGTCGAGCCCTTTGTGGTGCCCACCGGCTCCATGGAGTCCACGATCGAGATCGGCGACCAGATCTTGGCGCAAAAGGTGAGCCTCGAGCTCGGCCAGCCCGTCATCCAAGGCGATATCGTGGTGTTCCACAACCCCGATGGCACCTCCGAGCACGATGTTCTCGTCAAGCGTGTTATTGCCACGGCCGGCCAGACGATCGACCTTCAGGACGGCAAGGTGGTCGTTGACGGCCAGGCGCTCGACGAGGGCTACACGACCGGCATGAGCTGGCCGCTTTCGGTCCAGGCTCCCGGCGCTCAGGTGAGCTATCCCTACACCGTTCCCGACGGGTGTGTGTGGGTGATGGGCGACAACCGCGAAAACTCTGCCGACTCACGCTACTTTGGTCCCGTCGATCGCTCTGACTTGATCGCCGTGGCGCTTGTGCGCTACTGGCCGCTCAACCGCATCGGCGCTATCGATTAAAAACCGCTATAGTACAGTACCTAACCGTGTAATCGTTTCGACGAGGGGATATTAGAGGCATGAACGCTTCATCGCTTTCCTTCCAAGACATCATCCTGCGCCTCCAGCAGTACTGGGGCGAGCAGGGCTGCGTCATTATGCAGCCCTATGACTCCGAGGTCGGCGCCGGTACCTTCCATACCGCGACCACGCTGCGCTCGCTCGGTCCCTCCGAGTGGCGCACCTGCTACGCTCAGCCCTGCCGCCGTCCTGCCGACGGCCGCTACGGCGAGAATCCCAACCGCATGCAGCACTACTATCAGTTCCAGGTGCTCATCAAGCCCTCACCGGTCAACGCCCAGGAGCTTTACCTGGGGTCTCTTGCCGCTATCGGTTTGGACCCCAACGACCATGACGTCCGTTTTGTCGAGGATGACTGGGAGAGCCCGACCCTGGGCGCCTGGGGCCTTGGCTGGGAGGTCTGGCTCAACGGCATGGAGGTCACACAGTTTACGTACTTCCAGCAGGTGGGCGGCATCGAGGTCGACCCCGTGCCCGTCGAGATCACCTATGGTCTGGAGCGCATCGCCATGTACGCCCAGGGCGTCAACTCCGTCTACGACCTGGTATGGAGCTATCTGCCCGACGGCACGCCTATGACCTATGGCGACGTGTTCCTGGAGAACGAGCGCGAGTTTAGTGCCTACAACTTTGAGGTTGCCAACGTCGAGATGATGCGTCAGAAGTTTGACGACTACGAGGCCGAGTGCCACTCCTGCCTGGAGCGCAAGCTGCCGCTGCCCGCATACGACTGCGTCATGAAGTGCAGCCATGCCTTCAACCTGCTCGATGCTCGCGGTGCGCTGTCCGCGGTCGAGCGTGCTAACTACATCCTGCGCGTCCGCGCCGTCGCCAAGGCGTGCTGCGAGGCCTATATGGCCGAGGTCGCTGGAGTCAACGAGAATGCCGACCAGGAAGGCGAGGTGGCGTAAGCCATGGCAGACGCTAAGGATTTCCTGTTTGAGATCGGTACGGAGGAAATGCCCTCCGCACCGCTGAACAATGCCGTCAAGCAGCTTGGCACCATGATCGCCAAGGGCCTCGACGAGGCCGGTCTGGCCCATGGCGAGGTCCGCGTGATCTCGAGCCCGCGTCGTCTGGCCGCGCTCGTGGCCAACGTCGCCACCGCGACCGATGAGGTTCACGAGGTCAAGCGCGGCCCTGCGGCAAACATTGCCTTTGATGCCGACGGCAACGCCACCAAGGCCGCCCAGGGCTTCGCCCGCAAGTGCGGTGTGGCTGCCGAGGACCTGGTCCGTCGCGAGGACACCGACGGCCGCGAGTATGTGTTCGCCGAGAAGAACATTCCGTCTGCACCGGCTACGCCGATTCTGACCGCTCTGTGCGAGAAGACCATCGCCGGCCTGCAGTGGCCCAACTACCGCTCTCAGCGCTGGGGTCACGAGCACGCTACGTTTGTTCGTCCGGTGCGTTGGATCTGCTGCCTTCTGGGCGAGGACGTTGTGCCCGTGTCGTTTGCCGATGTGACGAGTGGCAACACCACGCGCGGCCATCGCGTGCTTGGCCCCGGTGACCACGTGGTCGTCAGCCCCGCCGTCTACGAGCAGGTACTCGAGGACGCTGGTGTGCTCTCTGCCGAGCGCCGTCGCGAGGCCATCCTTGCCGGTATCGCCGAGGTCGAGGCTGCTCGCCCCGGTTGCCATGTCGACACGCCCAAGAAGGTTTTTGAGGAGGTCATCAACCTCTGCGAGTGGCCGACGGTGCTCGTCGGTACCTTCGATGAGGAGTTCCTCAAGGTCCCGCATGAGATCATCTGCGAGTCCATGCTCACCAACCAGCGCTACTTCCCGATCTATGATGGCGAGGGCAAGCTTACGCGTGAGTTCGTGGTCGTCTCCAACAGCAAGCCCGAGAACGCCGAGCGCGTGATCGACGGCAACGAGCGCGTCGTGCGCGCCCGTCTGGACGACGCCAAGTTCTTCTACGAGGAGGACCTGAAGATCTCCCTCGACGAGTTCCGCGAGCGTCTGGCCAAGGTCGCCTTCCAGGAGAAGCTCGGTAGCGTGCTCGCCAAGTCCGAGCGCATTGAGCAGCTCGCGCTCGCCATCGCCCGCGAGGCTCACCTGGGTGCCCATCTGGCCGCCGATGCGGCTCGCGCCGCTCACCTGTGCAAGGCCGACCTGGTGTCTAACGCCGTCGTCGAGTTCACGAGCCAGCAGGGCGTGATGGGCGGTTACTACGCCAGCGCGATGGGGGAGAACGACGAGGTCGCCCATGCTATCCGCGATCATTATCGTCCCCGCTTTGCCGGCGATGATCTGCCCGAGGGCACCGCTGGCTGCATCGTGGCCTGTGCTGACAAGCTCGATACCATTGCCGGTATTTTTGCCATCGGCGAGCCCCCGACCGGCTCTTCCGACCCGTACGCGCTGCGTCGCGCCGCCATCGGCATCATCAACATCCTGCGCGATCGTCTGCCGATTGACCCCACGTCGCTGATCGACTTCGCCCTTGAGCTTTATAGCGAGCAAGGTATCGAGTTCGATGCCGCCGAGGTCGCCCAGCAGGTCCGTGACTTCTTCCACGGCCGCCTGGTGAGCATGGCCCGCGACGAGAAGATTCCAGCCGATACCGTCGCCGCCGTCTCCGCGGTGCACATCATCGCCCCGTCCGTCTTCTTCGCCCGCTGCGCCGCGCTCGACGAGGCCCGCAAGAACGATGCCGAGACCTTCGATAACCTGGCTACCGCCTATGCCCGCGCCGCGCACATCTCCAAGCCCGAGCTGGGTGCGGAGTACGATCGCAGCCTGATGGGCGATGGCGAGCTCGCGTTTGCCGATGCCTCCGAGGCCGCTCAGACCGCTGTCGATGCCGCCCTTGCTGCCGAGGATTATCCCGCCGCGTTTGCCGCCCTGGCTGCCCTACGCGCCCCCATCGACCGCTTCTTCGACCAGGTCATGGTCATGGACAAGGACGAGCAGCTCCGCGATAATCGCCTTAAGCTGCTCAACCGCTTCGAGGCCGTTTTCTCCGGCATCGCCAACATCGGTGAGCTTGCTCGCAAAAAGTAAGCCAGCCTGCGCATAAGCGCAAAAGGAGCCCCGCATGGATTGCCCGGTCACCGCTCGTCCCACCGTTATCGTTATCTCCGACTCGCTCGGTGATACCGCTTGTGAGGTGGTGCTTGCGGCGTCCGGGCAATTTGATGAAGGGGCTTTTCACGTTTTGCGTCTGCCCAAGGTGACCTCCGTGGAGCAGGTCAAGTCATTTGTGGGGCCGCGCGTCGATGCCGACCATCGCGATATCGCCGTGTTCCACACCATTGTCGATCCGGCGCTGCGCGCCCGCGTGCTCGATTACCTGGGCATGCTGCATATCCGTTCGGTCGACCTGATCGGTCCGACGCTCGCTGTGCTGTCGTCGCTTATCGGCGTGCCGCCCAAGGGCGTCGCGGGCGTGATTCACAAGACCGATGACCGCTATTTCCATCGCATCGAGGCCATGGAGTATTTTGTTGAGCACGACGACGGGCGCGGTTGCGACGATCTGTCGGGTGCCGATATCGTGCTGCTGGGCGTATCGCGCACGTCCAAGACGCCGCTGTCGATGTATTTGGCCTATCAGGGTTACAAGGTTGCCAATGTTCCTTTGGCCCATGGCATGGAGCCACCGAAGTCAATTTACGAGGTCGACCCGATGCGGTTGTTTGGCCTGATTTCGACTGTCGATGTGATCTCCGGGATTCGCGATAGCCGCTTGGGCGATGATTGCACCCGTGCCGTTGCCGGCTCCTATGCCGAGCCCGAGAGCGTACGCAGCGAGCTCGAGGAAGCCCGCGCTCTCATGAAGCGCCTGGGCTGCTTTGTGGTGCGTACCGACGGCAAGGCGATCGAGGAGAGCGCCTCCGAGATCATAAGTCACTTGGTTGAAATCCAAGAAGCCCGTGCCCGCCGCGCCACCCGCCGAGCCCACCAAAGCTAGCTTATTGGGATAGCTAAAAATGCCCCGTCTAAAAAAGACTACCTAAAATAATGCACGATAATGGTAAAGCGATTTAGCAAGATACTTGCATTTGATCTGCAATTCTCTTGCATTGGTATCTTCATAAGGTAACCAACTTTACCTACCGTTTACCGCCACATTTACCACGTTTACCAAACCCCGTACCCTCTTCTCATGTCAGCGTGAAACCCGCCGTATAGTTCCTTCACGGCCCGCATCCGGCGGGTCGATTCGTCACCACGGTCGTGCGCGAGAGCGTATGGAAGGGGAAGTATCGTGAGCGATTGCAAGAGGGTTTACCGTTTTGGAACCGACGCCCAGGGCACCTGCGTCACTGAGGGCGACAAATCCATGAACTTCGTGCTTGGCGGCAAGGGCGCAAACCTAGCCGAGATGAGCCGCATCGGCCTGCCGGTTCCCGGTGGCTTTACCATTACCTGCCAGACCTGTGTCGAGTACTCCGGTGCCGGCAACATCTGGCCCGAAGGTGCACTCGATGAGATCGTTGCTGCCGAGGCCGACCTCGAGGCCCGCTGCGGCAAGAAGCTCGGCGACGCCTCCGATCCGCTGCTCGTATCGGTGCGCTCGGGCGCTCCGTTCTCCATGCCCGGCATGATGGACACGGTCCTCAACTTGGGCCTCAACGACGACTCCGTTCAGGGCCTCATCGCCCAGCCGCAAAACCCGCGCTTTGCCTGGGACAGCTACCGCCGCTTTATCCAGATGTTCTCCAACGTCGTTATGGGCGTCGATTCCGACCTGTTCGAGAACGCCCTGACCCAGGCCCGCCTGGTTGCCGGTGTTCGCGTCGATTCCGAGCTTTCAGCCGAGGACCTGCAGGAGCTCGTCGAGACTTTCAAGGGCATTTACTCAGACAACGTTGAGGCCGCTCTGTACCCCGAGCTCGAGGTCGCGGACGGCAAGCCCGTCTTCCCGCGCGATCCGGAGCTCCAGCTGCGCCTTGCCATTCAGGCCGTCTTTGGCAGCTGGATGAACGAGCGTGCCCGCATCTACCGCAAGCAGCATGGCATTTCCGACGACCTCGGCACCGCCGTCAACGTGCAGGCCATGGTCTTTGGCAACAAGGGCGATACCTCTGCGACCGGCGTCGCCTTTACGCGCAACCCGGCCGACGGCACCAAGGAGTTCTACGGTGACTTTTTGGTTAATGCCCAGGGCGAGGACGTTGTCGCTGGCATCCGCAACACCGAGCCCATCGCCGACCTCAAGACCACCCCGGGCCTCGAGTCCGCGGGCGAGGAGCTCGAGCGCGTTTTCCTGACGCTCGAGGATCATTACCGCGATATGTGCGATATCGAGTTCACCATCGAGCAGGGCAAGCTCTGGATGCTCCAGACGCGCGTGGGCAAGCGCACCGCCACCGCCGCCCTGCGTATCGCCATCGAAATGGTCGAGGAGGGCCTGATCACCCGCGAGGAGGCCGTGGCCCGTATCGATCCCGCGCAGCTCGACCAGCTCCTGCACCCGCAGTTTGATGCCTCCAAGAAGTACGAGGCTCTGGCCAGCGGTCTTAACGCCAGCCCTGGTGCCGCCGTGGGCGAGGTCGTGTTCTCGAGCGACGATGCCGTCGCGCGCGCCAACGAGGGCCGCAAGGTCATTTTGGTTCGCTGGGAGACCAACCCCGACGATTTGAAGGGCATGGTTGCCGCCGAGGGCATCCTGACCAGCCACGGTGGCAAGACGAGTCATGCCGCCGTTATCGCTCGCGGTATGGGCACACCCTGCGTCTGCGGCGTCGAGCGCTTCCACATTGACGCGGCTGAGAAGGTTGTACGCATCGAAGGCAGCGATCGTGTGCTGCACGAGGGCGATGTCATCTCCATCGACGGCACCCAGGGTATCGTCGTCGACGGCGCCGTTGATCTGGTTTCGGCCGAGCTCACCGGCGACCTGGCCACCATCCTGTCCTGGGCCGACGAGATTCGCCTGGACGAGACCGTCGGCCACGCCAACCATGTGCGCGTCAACGCTGACAATCCCGAGGATGCCGAGCTCGCGCTCGAGTTTGGTGCCGAGGCTATTGGCCTGTGCCGCACCGAGCACATGTTCCTGGGCGACCGCAAGAACATCATCCAGAGCTTTATCTTGTCCGATGATGAGGCCGTGAAGCAGCAGGCCCTCGCCGACCTGCTCAAGGTTCAGACCGAGGACTTCCTGGCGATGTTCAAGACCATGTCCGGTCGCGATGTGGTCGTTCGCCTGCTCGATCCGCCGCTGCACGAGTTCCTGGATAATCCGCGTGAGCTCGAGGTCGCCATCACCAAGAAGGAAGCCGCTGGCGCCAACGAGGAAGAGCTTGCCGCTCTGCGCACCCGTCTGCGTCGTATCGACGGCATGGTCGAGTCCAACCCGATGCTCGGCCTGCGCGGTGTGCGCCTGTCCGTCGTCTTTAGCGATCTGCCGCTCATGCAGGTTCGCGCAGTGGCCACGGCTGCTGCCCGCCTTATCAAGGAGGGCGTCGACCCGCGCCCCGAGATCATGGTTCCGCTCGTTTCCATTACGGCCGAGCACGTTCAGACTCGCGAGGTCATCGAGCGCGTGATCGCCGAGGTTTCCGCCGAGGAGGGCGTCGAGCTCAATATTCCCGTGGGCACGATGCTCGAGCTGCCGCGTGCCTGCATGGTTGCCGACGAGATCGCGCAGCACGCCGACTTCTTCTGCTTTGGCACCAACGACCTTACCCAGACGACCTTCGGCTTCTCTCGTGACGATGCCGAGGCCAAGTTCATCCCTCTGTACATGCACAAGAAGATCCTGAAGGACAACCCCTTCGAGACCATCGACTCGGCGGTACTCGAGCTGGTGCGCATGGCTGTCGAGAAGGGTCGTGCTACCAACCCCGATATGCACTTTGGCGTGTGCGGCGAGCACGGCGGCGACCCCAAGTCCATCAAGGCCCTGTTTAACGTGGCCGACGTGGACTACGTGTCCTGTTCGCCCTATCGCGTGCCCCTCGCGCGCCTGGCTGCCGCCCAGGCCAAGCTCGAGGCCAAGCGTTCCGCCTAACGTTTTGGGTTTGGGCGCCTAGCGTAGCCCCCTTCACGCCGCCCGTCTCATTCGTGAGGCGGGCGGTTATCATGTGCGGGTTTTGTCTTTTTGTCTGCGTAAAAAATTGTTCTTGCAGCAGAAACCCGCGCGTGTATACTCGAATACGTTTGTTCAACTACGTGCCGGCTAAGGTGGTACGGCACCTCTAGAAGAGTAAGGAATTGCACATGGATTACATCCGCGCAATCGAGCGTCAGCAGATCCGCGAGGACATTCCTCAGGTTCGCGTCGCCGACAACGTCAAGGTTCACTACCGCATTAAGGAAGGCGACCGCGAGCGCATCCAGGTCTTCCAGGGCGACGTCATCCGCATGGCCGGCGCCGGTGCCCGTGAGACCTTCACCGTCCGCAAGATTTCCTTCGGTGTCGGTGTTGAGCGTACCTTCCCGCTTCACAGCCCCAAGATCGCCAAGCTCGAGGTCGTTCGTCATGGTCGCGTCCGTCGCGCCAAGCTGTACTACCTCCGCGACAAGGTGGGCAAGGCTGCTCGCATCCCCGAGAAGCGCTAAGAAGATCGCAGCGTCTGTCCACTCGTTTGGACACAAGGGTCACCTTCGGGTGGCCCTTCTTTTTATCTGATTTGCATACAAGGAGGGCCTGGTATGGCCAATATGACGAGCTCGGTTTCGGCATCGCAGGTTGCCGGCGAGCTGGCGAGCGCCACGTTCGAGGAGATTCCCGCCCTCGTGGAGCATTATCGCGAGGATCCGCGCCAGCAGGTGATCAAGGCTTGCGAGCGTGCCCTTAAGCGCCATGCCAAGGAGCTTGCCGAGCGCGAGCGCGTCAACGGCATGTATGAGCTTATGCATGAGCTCGGCGGTGATGGTGTGGTCGTGGGCGTCGACGAGGTGGGCCGTGGCTCGGTAGCGGGCCCCTTGACCGTGTGCGCCGTGTGCCTTCCGATGGAGCCGCGCATCTGGGGCATCAACGATTCCAAAAAGCTCACGCCGGCGCGCCGCGAGCTGCTCTCGGTGAAGATTGCCGAGGTGGCGACTGCTATCGGCTTTTGCCATATCGCTCCTGCAGATATCGATGAGATGGGCATGGCCCGCGCCATCCGCGCTGCCGTCGCGGGCGCCGTGGCCGATACGGGGCTCGAGCCCGATTGCGTGCTTATGGACGGTAACCCCTTGGGCGCCGTTCCCAACGAGCGCGACGTGGTCAAGGGCGACGCCAAGATCGCCTGCATCGCCGCGGCATCCATCATGGCAAAGGTCACGCGTGACGAGATGATGGTCGAGTACGACGCCGAGTACCCCGAGTACCATTTGGCCGAATCGAAAGGCTATGCGAGCCCCGAACACATCGAGGCCATTCGCAAACATGGTCTTTCTCCGCTGCACCGTGTGAGCTTTTGCGGAAACTTTCTGCAGACTGAGCGCCTTTTTTAGGCCAATTGTGGAGACTGGGACCATAAGGGTTCCATAAACTTGCTGGTAGGGACCGCGTGCAACGTCATTGTTGCATGCGGCCCCTCATTTGTCGGCATTTGGTTTGCTTTTGGTTTGCTTCCGGTACTTACCCGCATGAAACCTGCCCTCATTATCGAGGCAATACAGGGAGCGGGAAAGGAGACCCCATGTGTGCCGCAGACAAACCGAGTAAGACGCAGCAGCTCAAGGAGCGTTGGGAAGAGGGGGAGCTCGATTGCGGGTCGATCACGCCTGAGTTTATCAAGGGGCTCAGTCCTCGCGAGCTCGGTATGCTGGGCGAGCTTATCGCAATCGATTACTTTAACGAGCGCGGCTATGCATTGCTGGAACAAGGCTATCGATGCTCGGAGGGCGAGGCCGACCTGGTGCTGCTCGACGAGCTCGACGATGTGGTGGTGATGGCCGAGGTCAAGACCAGGCGTGTTGCGCTGGATTGCGATACGCGGGTGTTTCCCGAGGAAGCGGTGAACGCCCAAAAGCAGCGGCGCTATCGTCGCATCGCGAGTTGTTATCTCATGGAGCACTATCCGCTCAAGGCAATCCGCTTCGATGCCGTGGGCGTCACCATTCGCGGCGGGCATATCGCCGAGATCGAGCACCAGTACAATGCGTTCGATTGGCAGGTGTCGTGATGGCGTTCGAAACTTTTGCCGTTCACGCAGCCTGTATCCGCGGCGTCGAGGCGATTCCCGTCACGGTCGAGGTTTCGCTTGCGGGCGGCATCCCGGGCATCCAGATGCTCGGCATCCCGAGTATGGAGGTCATGGAGTCGCGCGGGCGCATTCGCTGTGCGATGCGCTCTGCCGGATTCGAGATCCCGCGCTCGGGCATTACTGTCAATCTGGCACCGGGCGATATCCGAAAGACCGGTAGCGGTTTTGACCTGCCGATAGCCATTGCGGTGCTTGCGGCCGATGGGCAGATTCCACGCGACAATCTCGACCGCTGCCTCATTGCCGGCGAGCTCGGCTTGGATGGCACGGTGCTTCCCGTCAAGGGCGAAGTGGCGTTTCAGCTGCTGGCTCGCGACATGGGGCTGTCTTTTATCGCCGGCAGGTCCGACCAGCATGTTCCGCTCGCGGGGGTCGATTGCGGTTTTATCGATCATCTGTCGCAGCTTGCCCGCGGTATGGGCGAGGCAGCTCGGCATTATTTGGATTCCGAGGGCGTCGAGGCCTCCTTTGAGCCCGAGCTCGATTATGCCGACGTGTTGGGGCAGGAGGTCGCCAAGCGCGGCATGGCGCTTGCGGCGGCAGGGGAGCTGGGCTTGCTTATGATTGGGTCTCCGGGATCGGGCAAGACCATGCTTGCGCGCCGCATGACGGGTATCTTGCCTGAGCTTTCCGTCGAGGATCAGCAGGAGGCGCTTTGCATTCATTCGGTCTTGGGTGAGAACATCGATGGCCTGCTTGCGGGGCATCGGCCGTTTCGTAGTCCCCATCACAGCATTTCGACTGCGGGCCTTATTGGCGGAGGGCGCCCGGTGCATCCGGGCGAGATCAGCCTTGCCCATGGCGGCGTGCTCTTTTTGGACGAGCTTGCCGAGTTTCCCACCGGTGTGCTGCAGACGCTTCGTCAGCCTATCGAGCGCGGCTATGTCAGGATCGTGCGCGTCGACGGCGCCTTCACGTTTCCCTCGCGCTTTCAGCTGCTTGCGGCGAGCAATCCCTGCCCCTGCGGTTTTTTGGGCGATCGCGAGGTTCCGTGTCGTTGCTCGGCATCGATGGTCGAGCGCTATCGGTCCAAGCTGCGCGGTCCCTTGGCCGACCGTATCGACCTGATGCTCGACGTGACCCGCCCCGATCCGCAGGTGATTATCGAGGGCGCCGAGGGCATGTCGTCGGCCGAGCTGCGCGACTACGTTGTCCGCGGTCGGGCTTTTCGTGCCTGGCGCGAGTCCCGTATGGACGATGCGGATGCCGAGGTTGATGGTGCCGAGCCCCGCTCTATCGATGGTGTTGTATCGACCTTTGCGCTTGATCAGGCAGCGGAAACGTGCGTGCTCAGCCTGTCGAAGCGCACGCATCTCACGGGGCGCGGCATCGTGCGTCTGGTTCGCATCGCACGCACGATTGCCGATGTCGCAGAAAGCGAGCGGGTGACGCAAGACCACGTGCTCGAGGCCGCGATGTATCAGGGAAGGAGGGATCAGTGATGGGTGAGGTCCGCTACGAACTGCATCCCGGTGATGGGCTGTTTCCCGCTACTGTTCTGGAACTTATCGATGTGCCGCAGACGTTGTTCGTGCGTGGCGACCCGGAGGTGCTCTCGACGCCGGCGCTCTCGATTATCGGTGCGCGCAAGGCGTCTCCCTACGGTCTTGCCGTCGCGGAGCTTGCAGCCAAGGTTGCCGTGGAGGCGGGGGTGACGGTGGTCTCGGGCGGCGCGGTCGGCTGCGACCAGGCCTCGGGTTGGGCCGCGGTCAACGCCGGTGGCAGGCACGTCGTGGTGTTGGGTACGGGCGCCGACGTGGTCTACCCGCGCTCGAGTGCGGGGCTCATCGTGCGCACGATCGATACGGGCGGCGCGGTCGTGTCCATCTCGCCTTGGGGTATGGGGCCACGTAAGTTTGCCTTCCCGCGGCGTAACCGGGTGATTGCCGCGCTTTCGCAGGCGCTCTTCGTGTCGGAGGCTGGCATGCCTTCGGGCACGTTCTCGACGGCGGAGGCCGCCATGGACCTGGGGCGCGAGCTTCTTGCCGTGCCGGGTTCGATTTTGTCACCCGAGTCGCGCGGTACCAACTACCTCATTGCCAACGGGGCCTGCTGCATTATTGACGAGGAGTCAATCGAGATGGCCATCTCGCGAATCTACGGCACCCTGCGCTATTCGCGTCCTGATGCACCCGGTATCGCAGATCTGGACCCCACGCAGCAGGCCGTGATGCATGCGCTCATCGCCTCGCCGCTCAAGGTTGAAGACATCGCCACACTCGTCTCGCTCGATGCCGTCGGTGTGCTCAAGCTCCTGGGCTCACTCGAGCTCGAGGGCCTCATCGAGCGCATGATGGATGGAAGGTATGCGCCCTCCAAGTTTGCCCTTCACGCCCAGACGCCCTTCGGTCACAATGGAAAACGTGTCAATTAGAAAGGTGTTTGCAGATGCTGTTTGATCAGGTGACGGTTATCGGTGGCGGTCTGGCGGGATCGGAATGCGCGATTCAGCTGGCAGATCGCGGGTTCGCCGTAAAGCTGTGCGAGATGCGCCCGCAGGTAAGCTCTCCTGCCCACCATACCGATCACTTGGCGGAGCTCGTCTGCTCCAATTCGTTTAAATCGACCCGTCCCGATTCCGCCGCCGGTCTGCTGAAGGCCGAGCTCGAGCGCATGGGCTCTGTGCTGCTCGACTGCGCTCATCGTGCGGCCGTTCCTGCCGGCGGCGCCCTGGCGGTCGACCGCGTCAAGTTTTCCGAGCTCGTCGAGGCTGAGGTTGCCGCCCGCCCCAATATCGAGGTCGTCCACGGTGAGGTCACCCAGATTCCCGAGGGTCATGTGGTTATCGCCGCGGGCCCCCTATGCTCGCCGGCATTGAGTGAGGAGGTCATGAAGCTCGTCGGCGGGGACGCCCTGGCGTTCTTTGACGCGGCCGCCCCGATCGTCGATGCCTCGACGCTCGATATGGACGTGCTGTTCTCGCAGTCGCGCTACGAGGAGCAGGGGAGTGGCGACTATCTCAACGCCCCGCTCAACAAGGAAGAGTACGAGGCCTTTATCGAGGCGCTCACAACGGCCGATCGCGTGGTGCTCAAGGATTTTGAGGGCGGGGACCTGTTCCAGGCCTGCCAGCCTGCCGAGGAGGTTGCGCGGACGGGCAAGGATGCCATCCGCTTTGGCGCCATGAAGCCCGTCGGGCTCACCGACCCGCGCACCGGTCGCCGTCCCTGGGCGGCAATTCAGCTGCGCGCCGAGAACAAGGAGAAGACCGCCTATAACCTGGTTGGCTTCCAGACCAACCTGACCTTCGGCGAACAGAAGCGCGTCTTCCATATGGTTCCCGGCCTGGAGAACGCCGAGTTCTTCCGCTACGGCGTCATGCACCGCAACACCTTTGTCGATGCTCCGCACGTGCTCGACGGCACCTTTGCCGTTCCCGGCACGAGCGTGCGTCTTGCCGGCCAGATTACCGGTACCGAGGGGTACATGGAGGCCGTGGCGACGGGTCTGCTCGCCGCGCTCAACACCTATGCTGAGGCTATCGGTGCCGTGGGCGTCAAGCTGCCGCGCGTGGGCGCCCTAGGCGCACTCGTGGGCTATGCGACCGATCCGGCTACGGTGGGCTATCAGCCCATGCACGTCAACTTTGGGCTCGTGCCGCCGCTCGAGGACGGTAAGCGTCGCAGCAAGCGCGATCGTTACCAGGCCTATGCGGATCGCGCCCTCAAGGCCTTGGACGCCTATCTGGAAACGCGCTCCGATCTGTTTGGAGGCGAGAGGTCATAGCCTTTGACCTGTACGATGCCGTCGACTCGTTCATCGCCTACATTGCACGCGTCGAGGGGCTCGCTCCCAATACGGTAACGGCCTACGCCTCGCGGCTCGAGCGCTTCGCCGCGTGGTGCGACCGCGAGGGCATCGACGCTCGCGTCGCCGACGTACGGACCGTTCGCTCCTATTTGGCCGAGCTGTCGCGTGGCCAGGTGGCGGCTCGGACCCTTGCGGCGCATCTGTCTGCCATTCGCTCGCTCTATCGGTGGATGGCTGCCGAGGGAATCGTTGAGGGCGATGCGGTCTCGGCGATATCCTCGCCCAAACTGCCGCGCGATCTTCCCGGTGTGCTGACGACTCGGCAAGTCGAGGCGTTGCTCAAGGCCCCCGACACCTCGACGCCTTCGGGGCTGCGTGATGCGGCGATGCTCGAGCTGCTCTATGCCTCCGGCGCGCGAATCTCGGAGCTCGCGGCGCTCAACGTGGAGTCCATTGCTTGGTCAGAGCGAACGCTGCGACTTTGGGGCAAGGGGAGCAAGGAGCGTATCGTGCCCCTCTATCGGCGCGCTCTCGAGGCGACTCGTCGCTATATTGAGGAGGGGAGGCCACAGCTCCTTGCGCAGGCAAAGCGCAGCGACGATGCGAACGGCGTGCATCCGCTGTTTATCTCGGCGCGCGGAAACCGCATGAGTGCCGCCATGCTCAGAAGGCGGTTCCACATGCTTGCGGCACTTGCCGGCATTCCTGCCGACATCGCCCCGCATGCGATGCGCCACACCTTTGCGACCGACCTGCTCGAGGGCGGCGCGGATCTGCGCTCGGTTCAGGAGCTGCTGGGGCATGCGAGCTTGTCCACGACGCAGATCTATACGCACCTCACGCCCGACCGACTAAAGCGCGCCGTGAGTCAGGCACACCCCCGCGGCGAGTAGGAGAAGGGCCTCCCGCGCGCACCGAGGTGTGTGGTTTTGATTGCGGGTTGGCAGGAAGAGGCAATCCTGCTATCATTCATCGGGTTGCTTCACGGCAACAGGTTTTTATCACGCACGCGCGGCTACTTCATACCGTGGTGCCCGGGCTTTGGTAGCACATGTCCGGGTTGGTTTTGGAGGATGACCCCGCGCGGAGGCAAACCACAGGAGGTTTAATATGGCTACCAAGATTAATATCCGCACCCTGCTCGAGGCCGGCTGCCACTTCGGTCACCAGACCCGTCGCTGGAACCCCAAGATGAAGCCGTTCATCTTCGGTGAGCGCAACGGCATCTACATCCTCGACCTCAAGCAGACCATCCTTGACGCCGACCAGGCTTACACCTTCGTCAAGAACGTCGCCAAGGGCGGCAACGTGCTGTTCGTCGGCACCAAGAAGCAGGCTCAGGAGGCTGTTAAGAACGCCGCTGAGCGCGCCAACATGCCTTACATCAACCAGCGTTGGCTCGGCGGCATGCTGACCAACTTCGTCACCATCCGCTCCCGCATCAACCGCATGGAGGAGCTCGAGGCCATGGTCGAGGACGGCCGCATGGCAGTGCTGCCCAAGAAGGAGCAGGCTGTGCTCGGCAAGGAGCTCGCTAAGCTCCAGACCAACCTCGGTGGCGCCCGCGACATGAAGGGTCTGCCCCAGGCTCTCTTCGTCATCGACACCAAGCGCGAGGAGAACGCCATCAAGGAGGCCCAGCGCCTGAACATCCCCGTCGTCGCTCTGATCGACACCAACTCCGATCCCGACGAGGTCGAGTATGGCATCCCCTGCAACGATGACGCCATCTCCGCTGTCACCCTTATGTGCGAGCTCATGGCCGACGCCTGCCTCGCTGGCTCCGGCAAGGAGCAGGTCTCCGAGGCCGAGATGGCCGCCGAGCCCAAGGCCGAGTAAATCAGTCCTACTTAAGTCTTTTTCATCTCTTTGAAAGGAACCACAATGGCCCAGATTACTGCCGCTATGGTCAAGCAGCTCCGCGAGATGACCGACTCCCCGATGATGGAGTGCAAGAAGGCTCTCGTCGAGGCTGACGGCGACATGGACGTCGCTGTTGACGTTCTGCGCAAGAACGGCCTCGCCAAGGCTGCCAAGAAGGCTGGCCGTGAGACCAACGAGGGCGCTGTCGCCGCGTTCGTCTCCGAGGATGGCAAGTCCGGCGCTCTGCTCGAGCTCTCCTGCGAGACCGACTTCGTCGGCTCCAACGCCAAGTTCACCGGCTTTGCTTCTAAGGTCGCCGAGGTTGTCGCTACCACCGAGCCGGCTGACGTCGACGCTCTGCTCGAGAAGCCGATGGGCGAGGAGACCGTTTCCTCCGAGCTCACCGAGATGATTCACATCATGGGCGAGAACATGAAGATCGCTCGTTTCTCCGCCCGCAAGGTCGAGAACGGCGCTCTTGCTTCTTACATCCACATGGGTGGTAAGATCGGCGTCCTCGTCGAGTTCGCTTTCGAGAAGGCCGAGACCGGTCAGGCCGAGTCCTTCAAGACCTTCGCTCACGATGTTGCCCTTCAGGTTGCCGCCGTCGCCCCGATCTGCGCTACCCGCGATCAGGTTCCGGCCGAGACCGTCGAGCACGAGAAAGAGATCTACATGGCTCAGGCTGCCGAGTCCGGCAAGCCCGAGGCTATTCAGGAGAAGATGGCTGTTGGCCGTCTGGAGAAGTTCTACAAGCAGTCCGTGCTCACCGAGCAGGAGTTCATCAAGGACAGCTCCCTCACCATCAAGAAGTACGCTGAGCAGGTCTCCAAGGAGCTCGGCGATACCATTACCGTCGTTGCCTTCGACCGTCTGGTCCGTGGCGAGTAAATAAGCTCTTGTAGCTGGTAATGAGCAGGCTGTGGGTTTTACTCACAGCCTGCTTTTTCATGGCTCTTATCAGAGCCTTTGCTATCATATTGAGAGTCTAACTAAAGGAGGATCGCTTTGTCCGACATCCGATATAAACGCGTGCTTCTTAAGCTTTCCGGCGAAGCACTGATGGGCGACGGCCAATATGGCATCGACCCCAAGATTACCGATCATCTTGCCAAGCAGGTCAAGGAGCTGCTCGCCGTTGGTCACGAGGTCGGCGTTGTTGTCGGCGGCGGCAACATTTTCCGCGGCATGGCCGGCGCTGCCGGTGGCATGGAGCGCGCCCAGGCCGACTACATGGGCATGCTTGCAACCGTTATGAATGCGCTTGCCCTGCAGGATGCCTTCGAGCATAACGATGTTCCCTGCCGCGTGATGAGCGCTATCCAGATGAACGAGATCTGTGAGCCCTATATTCGCCGTCGCGCCATCAACCACCTTTCCAAGGGCAACGTCGTTATTTTTGCGGCCGGTTCGGGCAATCCGTACTTTACGACCGACACCGCCGCGGCTCTTCGTGCCTGCGAGATCGGTGCCGAGATTCTGATTAAGGCCACCAAGGTTGACGGCATCTACGACAAGGATCCCGTCAAGTGCGCCGATGCCGTCCGTTTTGACAAGATTACCTATCACGAGGTTCTCGTCCGCGGTCTGCAGGTTATGGATTCCACAGCTACGGCACTGTGTCAGGATAACCGTATGCCGATTTTGGTCCTCAACATCGATGGCGAGGACACCGTCAAGCGCGCGCTTTCGGGTGAGCCCGTCGGCACGCTCGTCTATCAGGAGGATTAAGCATGGCAGAGAACATCACCGCCCACATGGACAAGTCGCTCGAGTCCCTCAAGCACAACTTCTCCAAGGTTCGCACGGGCCGCGCCAACGCTAACATTCTGTCCGACATCTCGGTCGATTACTACGGTGTCCCCACGCCGGTTACCCAGGTTGCCGCCGTTAAGACCCCCGAGGCCCACATGTTGCTCATCGAGCCCTGGGATAAGGCGCTCGTCAACGCCATCGTGAAGGCTATCAGCGCTTCCGATCTGGGCATTACCCCCAACTCTGACGGTACCGTCGTGCGCCTGCCGTTCCCGGCTCCCACCGAGGAGCGTCGTCGCGAGCTCGTCAAGGAGTGCCGCGAGTATGCCGAGCAGGCCAAGGTCTCCATTCGCAACATCCGTCGTGACTTTAACAACAAGCTCGAGCGCGACGAAGATCTCACCGAGGACGATGTCCGTCGCGAGCAGGCCAAGGTCCAGAAGCATACCGATGAGTATGTTGCCAAGGTCGAGGAGCTTCTGAAGGAAAAAGAAGCCGAGGTCATGGAGATCTAAGGTGCAATACGACGAGAACAAACTGGTCGAGTACTTTGCCGACGCCCCTGCGGGCGTCGGTTTTTCCGACCTTGACCTCAATAAGATTCCGCATCATATTTCGTGCATCATGGACGGTAACGGTCGCTGGGCCACGGCGCGCGGTCTTGCCCGCACCGAGGGCCACAAGGCCGGTATCGTCTCCCTGCGCGAGATTATTACCGCATGCGTGCGCTTGGGAGTCGACGTCCTTTCGGCCTATGCGTTTTCCACCGAAAACTGGAATCGCCCACAGCACGAGGTCAACGTTTTGATGCATCTGTTTGCCAAGACGTTTATCGATGAGTTGCCGCTGCTTAAGCGCGAAAACGTGCGCGTTGTCTTTTTGGGCGATATTTCCGCACTGCCCAAGAAGACCCGCGATGTCTTTGAGCGCGGTCTTGCCGAGTGTGCCGACCACACCGGCATGACGCTGGCGCTTGCCGTCAATTACGGCGCCCGTGCCGAGATCACCCGTGCCGTCCGTCAGATTGCGCTCGACGCCGCTGCCGGCAAGATCGACCCTGCCGCCATCGACGATGATATGGTTGCCTCCCATCTCTACACCGCTGGGCTGCCCGATCCGGAGCTTGTGATTCGCACTTCCGGCGAGCTACGCCTTTCGAACTATCTGCTGTGGCAGGTTGCCTATTCCGAGTTTTATGTCACCGATACCTATTGGCCCGACTTTGATCGCTGGGGCCTTGTCGACGCCATTTTGGCCTACCAGGGCCGCGACCGTAGGTTTGGTGGACTGAGCAAGACCGAGGAGGCTTAATCGTGTCCGATCGTCCCAAGGCGTCTGCTCCCAAGACGTCAACTCCCAAGGCGCCTTCCGCCAAGAGCGGCGCGGCTACGACTTCGTGGTTGGCCGGCTTTATTACCCGCGCCGCCGCAGGTATCGTCTACGCCGTCGTGTTTATTCTCTGCTTGGTTTTGGGTATCGTTCCCACTGCCATCTTCGTCTCCGTCATGAGCGGCCTGTGCTGCTATGAGTTTTTCCGCATGACGAAGCTCGATGGCAAGGTGGCCAACGAGCGCCTGGGTATCGCTGCCGCCGTGCTCTTTCCGCTCTCGGCGCTGGGCGACTCGCTGCTTTTGAATGCCCTGCTTTTTGCACTGATGCTTGCGGTGGGTATTTGGTATGTCTGGTCGTCGCGTACCCGTATATCCGATGTAGCCGTGACGCTCATGGGCCCCATCTACACCGGTTTTATGCTGTCGGCCATCGTGCTGCTGCGCGATGCCGTGCCCGGTTTTGCCGGCGCCCTGCTTTCGGTGGGTGTTTGCGCGTCTCTCTGGGTCTCCGATTCGTTCGCCTATATCGTGGGTAGCCGTATCGGCAAGCACAAGATGGTCCCCAAGATTTCTCCCAAAAAGAGCTGGGAGGGCTTTTTCGGCGGCATCTTGGGCTCGGTTCTCATCTGGCTTATTTTGTGGGCGACCCATTTCTATAAGCTGAGCTTGCCCTATGCGCTGCTTTGCGGCGTGGTTGTGTCCATCCTGGGCGTTATCGGCGACCTCATCGAGTCACGCATCAAGCGTGGCGTGGGCGTCAAGGATTCCGGCAATCTGATTCCGGGCCATGGCGGCATGCTCGACCGTAGCGACTCGCTTATCTTTGGCTGCATTACCGCGCAGCTGCTTTTGATGATCGGAGGCGTGCTGTAATGGCCTTTCAGACGACGTACAGCCCCGATGGCCGTCTGCGGGTTGCAATTTTGGGCTGTACGGGCTCTATTGGCACCCAGGCGCTCGATGTTTGCCGTCAGCATGCCGACCGTCTGCAGGTGACGGCGCTTTCCGTTAATTCCAGTACCGCTGAGCTTGTTGCGCTTGCCCGTGAGTTTTCGGTTCCGGCCGTTGCCGTGGCCGACACCACCCACGGTACGGACGCTGTGCTGCAGGAGCTGCCCGAGGGCACCGAGCTCGGTGTTGGTGCGCAGGCGGTTTGTGAGCTCGCGCGTCGCGATGACGTCGACTGTGTGCTTGTTGCCATTGTGGGCGCTGCCGGGCTCGAAGCGAGCCATGCAGCCCTGACCTCGAACAAGCGTCTTGCACTTGCTAACAAGGAGTCCCTCGTTGTCGGCGGTGACCTGCTGATGCCGTTGGCGCAGCCCGGTCAGCTTATTCCAGTCGACTCCGAGCACTCCGCCATCTACCAGTGCTATCTGGGGGAGAATCCGCGCGAGGCTCACTGCATTTGGCTCACTTGCTCGGGTGGTCCGTTCTTTGGCCGTACGCGCGACGAGCTCAATTGCGTGACACGCTCCGATGCGCTGGCACACCCCACGTGGGCCATGGGTGCTAAGATCACCATCGACTCTGCGACCCTCATGAATAAGGGCTTGGAGCGTATCGAGGCGATGCACCTGTTCGGGTGCGATCTCGACTTTATCAACGTGGTCGTTCAGCGCCAGTCAAAGATCCACTCGATGGTCGAGTATGCGGACGGCTCTGTGATGGCACATCTTGGTGCGTCCGACATGCGCATTCCCATCCAGTTCGCATTCTCGTATCCCGAGCGGTGGGATACCCCAGCGCCTCGAATCGATTTCCGCGAGCTCGGGCAGCTCACGTTTGATGCTGCCGATATGGACACATTCCGCTGCCTGGCGCTGGCCGAGCGTGCCGGCAGAACGGGCGGCACCATGCCGTGCGTGCTGAATGCCGCCAACGAAGTTGCCGTCGATGCCTTCCTGCACGATGCCTGTACCTTTACCGATATCGACCGTATCGTCGAGTCGTGCATGGATGCACACGATACGCAGGCGGTCGCATCCTTTGAGCAGCTTCGCGATATCGATACGTGGGCTCGTGCCAAGGCCGCCGAGGTGCTCGCTGCAACCCGCTCTTAATCGTAAGGATTGCTTTTCGTTTTATGGATACTGTTCTGAGCGTTCTCTCCTCAGTCTTTTGGGGCCTTTTGATGCTATCCGTCCTCGTGTTTCTGCATGAGGGCGGCCACTTTTTGGCGGCCCGTGCGTGCGGCGTGCGCGTCACCGAGTTTTTCTTGGGCCTACCGTGCCGCTTCGATATTCATCATACGTCGCGTCGCATCGGTACCAAGTTTGGCGTGACGCCGCTGCTGCTGGGTGGCTATGCCGCTATCTGCGGTATGGACCCGACCGATGTCTCGTGCGCCGACCGTGTGCTTGCGGCGATCTATCGTCATGGTCGCGTTTCGGTTGCAGACCTTTCCGTCGAGCTGGAGCTGCCCGAGGAGGATGTTCTCGAGGCTTGTGCCTTGCTTTTGGGCTGGGGCTCCATTGCGCCTTGGTACGAGGAAGGGGAGAAGTCTTCACCCAGCTATTATCCGGTTAGGTACCAGACGCTGCCGCGCGATGCTGCAGGATATACCACCTTTGACGGCCGCAAGTTCGATCGAGAGCATGCGACTGCCGAGGGCGATGTGTGGGAGCTGCCGGTCACTGCTTCGGAGTTCCTCGAGCAGGAGCGTTCGCATACCTATCTGGGCCAAGGTTTTCTCAAGCGTGCCTTTATGCTGCTCGCGGGCATTCTCGTCAATATCCTGCAGGGCTTTTTGCTGCTTATGAGCATCTACTCTATCGCCGGCGTATCGGTGCCGGTCGATAGCAATGTGATCGGTCAGGTCGAAGAAGGCTCGATAGCCGCCAAGGCGGGCATCGAGGCCGGCGACACGATTCTTAGTGTCGATGGCGTGTCCTGCTCCAGCTGGATGGATGTGTATGATGCCATCGGCAAGGCTGCCGGTCAGGACGATATCGCCATTGAGTACCAGCGCGACGGTAAGAAACTTTCGACCTCGGTCGCGCTCAAGGAGGACGAGCGTTTGGGTGTTTATGCTTCTACGCAGGTGGTCCATTTGGACCCTATCACCTCGGCGCGCCTGTCGTTCTCCTATGTTCAGCAGACTGCTGAGGGCGTTATGCGTCTGCTGCAGCCGCAGCATACGATGGAGATACTCGATCAGTCCAGCTCGATTGTTGGCATCAGCGTCATGTCTTCTCAGGCGGCGGCAGCCGGCCCCGCGACCTTCTTGACATTTGCCGCGCTCATCTCGTTCTCGCTGGGCTTTATGAACCTGCTGCCCATTCCGCCGCTCGACGGGGGAAAGCTGGTTATCGAGATTATCCAAAAGGTCGCCGGTCGCGAGCTGCCACTCAAGGTGCAGACAATCGTCAGTTATGTCGGCATCGCGCTCTTTGCGCTGCTGTTTGTCTATATGCTTCGTTCCGACGTCCTTCGATTTATTTTGTAGGGGAGTGTTTGGATTGTCTTTGTCCCATCCTTTGCCGCGCGAGCTGACGTGCCCCTTGTTTGTGGGCGACGTGCAGATAGGCGGCGGCGCTCCGGTGGTGGTTCAGTCCATGACCTGCACCGATACCGCCGACGCCCAGGCAACGCTTGCTCAAGTGCGTGCGCTTGCCCAGGCGGGTTGCGATGTTGTGCGCGTGAGCGTGCCCACTGAGGCTGCGCTCGAGGGCTTTCGCACGATTTGTGCGGAGTCTCCGGTGCCGATCGTTGCCGATATCCACTTTAACCATAAGCTCGCCATTGGCGCCGTGGAGGCCGGTGCCGCTAAGCTCCGCATCAATCCCGGCAACATTGGCGATTGGGCCAAGGTCGATGCCGTGATCGATGCCGCGGGCGCCGCTGGGTGCGCGATTCGCATTGGCGTGAACGCCGGCTCGCTTGAGCAGGATATCGCCGAGCGCGATGACCTTACGCAGCCCGAAAAGCTTGTGATGTCGAGCGAGCGTTTCGTCAAACATTTTGAGGATCGCGGCTTTACCAATATCGTGCTTTCCGCCAAGGCTCATAGCGTGTCCACGACGCTTGACACCTATCGTGCCCTGTCGCGCGAAATCCCCCATGTTCCGCTTCATTTGGGCGTGACTGAGGCCGGAACCAAGCTCCAGGGCACCATTAAGAGCTCTGTGGGCCTGGGAATTTTGCTTTCCGAGGGCATTGGCGACACCATGCGCGTCTCGCTCACGGCCGATCCGGTCGAGGAGCCGCCGGTCGCCTGGGGTATCCTGCAGTCGCTGGGTCTTCGCCGCCGTGGCCCCGAGATCGTATCGTGCCCCACGTGCGCTCGCTGCCAGGTTAACCTCATTCCTATCGCCGAGGAGGTCACCGAGCGGCTTAAGAACTACTCCGCGCCGCTTTCGATTGCCGTGATGGGCTGTGCGGTCAATGGCCCCGGCGAGGCCTCTGACGCCGACTTGGGTGTTGCCTGCGGACGAGGTCAGGGCCTGCTCTTTTCGCACGGCCAGATCATTGGTAAAGTAGCTGAGGACCAAATTGTCGACGCGCTAATGGCCGAGGTCGACAAGCTTATTGAGGAGAAATAAATGACTCGAGCAATGTATATGTCTAAGCTTTATGCTCCGACGCTCAAAGAGGATCCGGCCGACGCCGAGCTTGCGAGCCATCGATTGCTGCTTCGTGCCGGCATGATTCGCAAGGAGGCCGCCGGTCTCTATTCCTATCTGCCGCTTGCTTGGCGCTCGATTCGCAAGATCGAGAACATCGTGCGCGACGAGATGGACGCTGCCGGCGCCCAGGAGCTCATGATGCCCATCATGGTCGATGCCGAGCTGTGGCGCGAGTCCGGCCGTATCGATGCCTATGGCAAGGAGCTCGTGCGCTTTGATGACCGCCACGGACGCGAGTTCGTGCTTGGTCCCACGCACGAGGAGACCGTGACTGCTCTGGTGCGCAACGAGCTGCGTTCCTACAAGCAGCTGCCGGTGAATCTCTATCACATCCAGGATAAATTCCGCGACGAGTTCCGTCCCCGCTTTGGCCTGATGCGCGGCCGCGAGTTCATCATGAAGGACGCCTACAGCTTCTCTGCCACGCAGGAGAGTCTGCAGGAGGAGTACGACAAGATGAAGCAGGCCTACGCCAACATCTGCGAGCGCTGCTATATCAAGGCCCTGCCCGTCGTCGCCGATTCCGGAGAGATCGGCGGCGATACCTCCGTCGAGTACATGGCGCTGGCCGACGCCGGTGAGGCTTCGCTGGTCTACTGCGACGATTGCGGCTTTGCTGCCGATGACGAGGCTGCAAGCACCAAGGTCGTTGTGACCGAGGGCCCCGGCGACGGCACACTCACCAAGGTCGAGACTCCGGGCATGGGCACCATCGAGGCTGTTGCCAAGTTCTTCGGCTTCCCCGAGAACGGTACGCGCAAGTCCCTGGCTCTCATCGACGCCGAGGGCAAGCCTGTTGTGGCCATCGTTCCGGGCGATCATGAGCTCAACGACTGCAAGGCCGAGCACGTCTTTGGCAAGGGCTATCGCATGATGACCGACGAGGAGCTGCAGACCTACGGTCTGCACAAGGGCTTTATCGGACCGGTTAACCTGCCCGAGGGCATCCGTCTAGTGTGCGACGAGAGTCTGCGCGAGTCCAAGCAGTGGGCCTGCGGTGCCAACGAGGTCGACTATCACTTTACCGGCGCCTGCCCTGAGCGCGACTTTACCGTCGACGAGTGGGCCGACCTGGTCACCGTCGTTGCCGGCGATCCCTGCCCGCACTGCGGCAAGCCGCTCTCTGCTGCCCGCGGCATCGAGGTCTCCCAGGTGTTCCAGCTGGGCACCAAGTATTCCGAGGCCATGGGTGCCACCTTTATGGACGAGGACGGCAAGGAGAAGCCGCTTATCATGGGCTGCTACGGCGTTGGTGTGTCCCGCTCGCTCGCTGCCGTCGTGGAGCAGCACAATGATGAGCACGGTATCGTCTGGCCGGTCTCTGTCGCTCCGTACGAGGTCGCGGTGATTCCGCTCGATCCCAAGAAGGAGGAGTGCGCGACCGTTTGCGAGCAGATTGTTGATGGCCTGTGCGCCGAGGGTATCGAGGTTGTCGTGGATGACCGCGACGAGCGCCCCGGCTTTAAGTTTGCTGACAACGACCTTATGGGCTTCCCGTATCAGGTGATTCTGGGCAAGCGCGGTCTTAAGAACGGTACCGTTGAGCTCAAGGACCGTGCTACGGGCGAGCGCGAGGATGTGGCGATCGATGAGGTCGTCGCCAAGGTCGCTGAGCTTGTGAAGGCAGCACGCCGTTAATTGAGCCCGCTGCGTTGAGTGCGCTTACGAAGCGGCCCTGCGTCTCTCGAGGGAGAGGTGCAGGGCCGCTTTTGCGTCTAAGAATCTTTAATAGCTAAAAGGAAAACCCCACAGCCCATTCGAGCTGCGGGGTTTCCCTTTGTGCCTCCGATGCGAAATGAATCGCTCAGATATTACTGATAATCGACGACGTCGATCCAGTTCTTAAGGAACTCATCGTTCCCGTTGCGCTTACGAGCGAGCTCGGAAGCGGCGACGATGCTCGTCCACTGACGCACGACCTGCATGGGCATGTCGGCGCGGTCGCAGTAGAGCTCCAGGTAGGCCTCGGCCTGATCCTTGCTGTTGAGGGCAAAGAGCAGGTAGGTGGTGGCAACGTCGGCAGCAGGGGAGCCCTGGGTGGCATGTGCCCAGTCGCAGACGTACAGCTGGCCGTCCTCGCCGACGATGACGTTGGAGGGGTTGAAGTCGCCGTGGCAGACCTTGAACTCCTTGGTCATGCCGTCCAGACGCTCCTGAAGGTTGTAGCGCGTAGTGGCATTGAGCTGATCGAGGCTGTCGATCATGCGGGCGAACTTATCGCGCTGACGGTTGAGCAGCGGGGAGGTGTAGCCGTGGATCTCGATCTGGAGGTCGATGAACATCTCGAGGTACTCACCAAAGCGCTGGGGCTCGGCAGTCATCTTCTCGGCAAGCGTGGTGCCCGGAACCTTCTCGGTCACGAGCGCCCAGCCGTTGGCGTTCTCGAGCTGAGAAACCTCGAGAGCCTTGGGGCTGCGGATGCCGCACTCGTTGATGCGGGCAAGATTCAAAGCCTCGTTGAACACGTCGGAGACGGGCTTGGTCTCGTTAAAGACCTTGACGATCTTGTCGCCCAGGTCGTAAACGACCTTGTTGCCGCGACGGACGAGCTCGGTCTTGGAATCGGGGAGCAGCATGATTGCATCCTTTCAACGATGCGATAGAAGCAACGGCGGGGGCGTGCGTACACCCGTGCACCCCCGCCGCAAATAACCGTGCTAAAACTAGCAGACGGCGTAGTCCTGGGGCTCGCGGCCGTAGTAGGCGTCCAGGTAGAGCTCCTTGATCTCGCTCATGAGCGGGTAGCGCGGGTTAGCGCCGGTGCACTGGTCGTTGAATGCCTGCTCGGTCATCTCGTCGAGGGTGTCGAGGAAGTACTGCTCGTCAACACCGTAGTCGGCGATGGTCTTCTTGACGCCGATGAAGTCCTTGAGCTCCTCGAGCTTCGTGATGAAGTTCTCGAAGACCTCCTTGTCGTCCTTGCCCTCGATGCCGCAGTACTTGGCCATCTCGGCGTAGTTGTGCAGCGCGTTGGGGTAAGGATACTGGGAGAAGGTACCCATCTTGACGGGAGCCTCGGCGGCGTTGTAGCGCATGACGCGAGTCAGGATGACGGCGTTGGCGAGGCCGTGGGGCAGGTGATGGAAGGCGCCGAGCTTGTGGGCCATGGAGTGGTTGAGGCCCAGGAAGGCGTTGGCGAAGGCCATACCGGCCATGCAAGAGGCGTTGTGCATCTCCTCGCGGGCATGCGGGTCCTTGGCGCCGTTCGTGAAGCTGGAGGGCAGGTTCTCGAAGACGAGCTTAGCAGCGCGCTCGGAGAGGCCCTTGGTGTAGTCGGAAGCCATGATGGAGACGTAGGACTCGATGGCGTGGGTCATGACGTCGATGCCGGAGGCAGCGGTCAGGCCGCGCGGAGCGGTCATGCAGTTGTCGGCGTCGACGATAGCCATGTTGGGGAGCAGCGCGTAGTCGGCGAGCGGCCACTTGATGCCGGTCTCCTTGTCGGTGATGATGGCGAACGGCGTGCACTCGGAGCCGGTACCCGAAGAGGTCGGGACGGCGACGAAGTAGGCCTTCTTGCCCATCTCGGGGAAGGTGAAGATACGCTTGCGGATGTCCATGAAGTCCATGGCCATGTCCTCAAACTTGCACTCGGGGTGCTCGTACATCATCCACATGATCTTGCCGGCGTCCATAGCGGAGCCACCGCCGACGGCGATGATGACGTCCGGCTCAAAGAGAGCCATCTGCTTGGCACCGCGACGTGCGCACTGCAGCGACGGATCGGGCTCGACGTCATAGAAGCAGTCGTGGGCGATGCCCATCTCGTCGAGCTTGGCCTCGATGGCGCGGGTGTTGCCATTCTTGAAGAGGAACTGGTCGGTGACGATGAAGGCGCGCTTCTTGCCCATGACGTTGCCCAGCTCGTCGAGGGCGACGGGCGTGGAACCCTTCTTGAAGTAGACCTTCTCGGGAGCGCGGAACCACAGCATGTTCTCACGGCGCTCGGCCACAGTCTTAACGTTGATCAAGTGCTTCACCCCAACGTTCTCGGAGACGGAGTTGCCGCCCCAGGAGCCGCAGCCCAGGGTCAGAGACGGCTTCATGCCAAAGTTGTACAGGTCACCGATGCCGCCGTGCGAGGACGGGGTGTTGATGACGATACGGCAGGCCTTCATGACGTGCTCGAACAGGCTGATCTTCTCGGCCTGAGCGGGGTGCACATACAGAGAGGCGGTGTGGCCCGGGCCACCGGCGAGCACCAGGTGCTCGGCCTTGTCGACGGCCTCCTGGAAGTCCTTGGCGTGGTACATGGCCAGGACCGGGGAGAGCTTCTCGTGGGAGAACTCCTCCTTGGCGGGGTCGGTGGAGGTGACCTCGGCGATCAGGATCTTGGTCTTGGCGGGAACCTCGATGCCGGCGAGCTCGGCGATCTTGGCGGCAGCCATGCCGGGGATGCGGTGATCGAGGGCGCCGTTCTTGAACATGGCGGCACGCAGGGCCTCCATCTCGGCACCCTGCTTGACGAAGTAGCAGCCGCGCTTCTGGAACTCGGCCTTAACCTGGTCATAGATGGTGTCGATGACGGTCACGGACTGCTCGGAAGCGCAGATCATGCCGTTGTCGAAGGTCTTGGAGTGGATGATGGAGTTGACGGCGAGCAGCACATCGGCGGTGTCGTCGATGATGACCGGGGTGTTACCGGCGCCAACGCCCAGGGCGGGCTTGCCCGAGGAGTAAGCGGCCTTGACCATGCCCGGGCCACCGGTGGCGAGGATGATGTCGACGTCGCGCATGACCATGTTGGTCAGCTCGATGGAGGGGACATCGACCCAGCCGATGATGCCCTCGGGGGCGCCGGCCTTGACGGCGGCGTCAAGCACGAGCTTGGCGGCGGCGATGGTGCACTTGGCGGCTGCCGGGTGCGGGGAGATGATGATGCCGTTGCGGGTCTTCAGGCTGATCAGCGTCTTGAAGATCGCGGTGGAGGTGGGGTTGGTCGTCGGGATGACGGCGCCCACGATGCCGATGGGCTCGGCGATCTTGGTGATGCCGTAAGCCTCGTCGCGCTCCAGGACACCACAGGTCTTGGTGTTCTTGTAAGCGTTGTAGATGTACTCTGCGGCGTAGTGGTTCTTGATGACCTTATCCTCAAGAACGCCGCGGCCGGTCTCCTCGATGGCCATCTTCGCCAACGGGATACGAGCCTTGTTGGCGGCCATGGCGGCCTCATAGAAGATCTTGTCGACCTGCTCCTGCGTGTATGTAGCAAAAAGCGCCTGGGCCTCTCGCATCTGAGCGAGCTTAGCCTCAAGCGCCTCTACGTTGTCCACAATTGCGGGAGTAGTGTTTTCCGGTGACTTTTTCACCATTTGTGTCTCCTTGCGATCGGAGATTTACCCTACGCCTTGCATGATAGCAAGAAATTATTCGGCGAACGGTCAGATTCCTCTAAAAGGCACACTAAAACGCTTCAATAAAATGAAACGTTTTAAGCAAACTAATTACCAGTGCATCGCCTCGTTCATTGGGGATCGACTTATATGAGTGCTTTCACTCATGTAAGTCTGTCCCCAATGAGTGCAAAAAGGCGCCCTCCGTAGGGGAGGACGCCTTTGGTAAGTTCTATATGAACGCGAGGTCTTTGACCCGGAGAGTCCGAGGTACTTGTTGGTAAGACCTTATTTAGGAGCGCGCAACCTTGCCAGACTTGAGGCAGGTGGAGCAAACGTTCATCTTGCGACGGTGACCATCGACGACGACGTAGACGCGCTGGATGTTGGGGCGGAACTTACGGTTGGTGACGCGGTGAGAGTGGCTGATGGAGCGACCGGCAACGGGGTGCTTACCGCAAACTTCGCAAACTTTGGACATAACTGACCCTCCTTGGGCGACAAACGAACATGTCGCGTTAACAAACAAGCCTGAACTATAGCACAGAAGCAGCTCCCTGTGCGTAATCTACACAGAGATATTCCTCTTTTGGCGATAGTGCTCACGCCACGGCCCTGGACGTAGATCCGATTTGCGTGCAGCAGAGGGGATTATGCCAGCTCGTGCGTGCGTTTTCAAGCTCGTCCCACAAATATATATAGGTTTATGGAGCATTGGGCTCCGTTTACGGATTGCTCTGTATTTATGCTCGCAATTAAGCTCGAGGTTGGCTACACTATCCCTTGACCATTAAAGGGGTACGAGATACCCACATGGAATTACATTGCTGCCAAAGAGCAGCCCTTCCTGTGGGTGTCTGGTCCGCTTTGAGCGGTCGGGCATCTATTTTTTTGACTGTGTCAGCAGTCAAGACATGTGAGGAAGGAGATCGATGGGCACGACTTCCCCCAAGGCGGTCATCATGGACGAGACCGCCGTCAATCGAGCAATGACCCGCATCGCGCACGAGATTCTCGAGCGCAACGAGGGCTGTGAAGACCTCGCTCTGGTCGGCATCGTCACGCGCGGCGACCTTCTGGCAAAGAAGCTCGCCGAGGAGATCAAGGAGATCGAGGGCGTCGACGTTCCGCTCGGCAGCCTGGACATCAGCTTCTACCGCGATGACTATGCGACCAATTTCGCTCCCGCGATCCACGCTACCAACATTCCCTTCAGCGTCGACGGCAAGCGCGTCGTGCTGGTGGACGACATCCTCTATACGGGTCGTACCATCCGCGCCGCTCTCGACGCCGTCATGGACCTGGGCCGTCCGAGCCGCATTGAGCTGGCAGTCCTCGTTGACCGCGGCCACCGCGAGCTCCCCATCTCGCCGGACTTTGTCGGCAAGAACGTTCCCTCGTCGCATGAGGAGAACGTGCACCTATATATGAAGGAAGTTGACGGCCACACCGCCGTCGAGATTAACGACGTCGCGCCGGGTTCCCACGTGGGCTCCGCGCCGCTGGGAGGTGAGTAGTACCGTGGCGTTCAACCATAAGCACCTGATCGACATTACCGAGTACTCCGAAGAGGACATCAAGCTCATCCTCGAGACCGCCAAGGCGTTCTCCGAGGTCAACGAGCGTGCTATCAAGAAGGTCCCCACGCTCAAGGGTAAGACCATCGTCAACATGTTCAACGAGCCCTCGACGCGCACCCGTAGCTCCTTCGAGCTCGCCGAGAAGCGTCTTTCGGCCGACAGCCTCAACTTTGGCGGCTCCTCGACCTCCACGGTCAAGGGCGAGAGCCTCGTCGACACCGTCGAGACCCTCAACGCCTATAAGATCGACTGCATCGTCGTGCGCGATAAGCACGCCGGTGCTCCCTACATCGTCACGCAGAACTCGCCCGCGAGCGTCATCTGCGCCGGCGACGGCAAGCACAACCATCCCACGCAGGCCCTGCTCGACCTGTACACCATCTGGGAGCACAAGGGTGACTTCCACGGTCTGAAGGTCGCCGTCGTCGGCGATATCGCGCACTCCCGCGTCTGCGGCTCGCTGATTCCCGCCCTTAAGATCATGGGCTGCGAGACCTACGCCGTCGCCCCCGGCACGCTGCTGCCGCCGGCGCCCGAGGTCCTGGGCTGCGACCACGTGACGAGCGACCTCGATTCCGTCCTGCCCGAGCTGGACGTCGTTTACATGCTGCGCGTGCAGCAGGAGCGTCTCGAGGGTGCCCCGTTCCCGACCATTCGTGAGTACCACAAGCTCTTCGGTCTGACCAAGGACCGCGAGAAGCTCATGAAGCCCGACGCGATTATCTGCCACCCGGGCCCCATCAACCGCGGCGTCGAGTTCGATTCCTATATGGCCGACCACCCGCAACGCTCCGTCATCCTGGAGCAGGTCTACGCCGGTATCTGCGTGCGTATGGCTATCCTGTATCTGCTGCTTGGAGGTGCCGATAATGGCCTTGCTTCTTAAGAATGCCCACGTCGTCGACCCGTCCGTCGAGCTTGACGGTGTCGTTGACGTCCTGATTGACAGCGACAAGATCGCCGAGGTCGGCGAGAATCTCGCCGTCGAGGGAGCCGAGGTCCGCGACCTTTCCGGCAAGTACCTCGTCCCCGGCCTGGTGGACATGCACGTCCACCTGCGCGAGCCCGGCTACGAGGTCAAAGAGGACATTGAGAGCGGCACCCGCGCAGCTGCCAAGGGCGGCTTTACCGGCGTGTGCGCCATGCCCAACACCGACCCCGTTACCGACAACGGTACCGTCGTTGAGTTTGTCAAGTCCCGCGCTGCCGAGGTCGGCCACTGCCGCGTCTATCCGTCGGGCGCCATGACCCGCGGTCTTAAGGGCGAGGCCATGTCCGAGATGGGCGATATGGTCGCCCACGGCGCCGTCGCCTTCACCGACGACGGTCGCGGCGTGCAGGGCGCAGGCATGCTCCGTCGCTGCATGGACTACGGCAAGATGTTCGGCAAGGTCTTTATGAGCCACTGCCAGGACGAGGACCTGGTCGGCCACGGCCAGATCAATGAGGGCAAGGTCTCGACCCGCCTGGCTCTCGAGGGCTGGCCGGCTGCCGGCGAGGAGCTCCAGATCGCCCGCGACATCGAGATCGCCAAGCTGACCGGTGCCAAGCTGCACATCCAGCACATCTCCACCGCCCATGGCCTGGAGATCGTGCGTGCCGGTAAGGCCGCTGGCGTTCAGGTTACCTGCGAGGCCACCCCGCATCACATGTTCCTGACCGAGAACGACCTGGACGAGACCTACAACACCTCGCTCAAGGTCAATCCGCCGCTGCGTACCGAGGAGGATGCCGAGGCCATCCGTCAGGGCGTCATCGACGGCACCGTCGACGCTATCGTCACCGATCACGCTCCCCACACCCCGTGGGAGAAGGCCCGCGAGTTCGAGCTTGCGCCCTTTGGCATGATCGGCCTCGAGACCTCGCTGTCGCTCGTACTCACCGAGCTGGTCAACACGGGCAAGATGAGCATGGGCCGTATGGTCGAGCTCATGGCCATCAAGCCGCGTGAGATCCTGGGCCTCGACCAGGTTCAGGTCAAGGCGGGCTCCGTTGCCGACCTGACCGTGTTCGACCCCTCTGCCACCTGGACGGTCGGCGAGGACGGTTACGAGTCGCGCGCCGAGAACTCCGGTTTTGCCGGCCGCACGCTTACCGGTCGTGCTACCGATGTGTTTGTCGGCGGTAAGCAGACGCTCGCCGACGGCTGCATCTGCTAGCATAGCCTTATCGCTTTTGTGCGCGGCGCCCTTGCGGTGCCGCGCTTTCTATTCGTTTGGACCATGCAACCGCATGGGGGATTGGAGCGTTTATGCCCACACCTTCCACTGCACGCATGCATGACTTCGAGGTCGTCTCGAACCGGGAGATTGCCGACGGCGTCTTCTCGCTCGTCATCTCGGCCCCCAAGCTTGCAAGTGCGCTCAAGCCCGGTCAGTTTGTGAACATCGCCGTACCCGGTGATGCGTCCTCGCTGCTTCGCGTGCCCCTGAGCTTCTATCGCGCCGACGCCGAGGCCGGCACCGTCGAGCTGTGGTACGCCGTCGTGGGCGACGATACCCGTCGTTTGTCCCAGATGGGCCCTGGCTCCTCCTCTAACCTGCTGGGCCCCGGTGGCCGTGGCTGGATGGTACCCGAGGGCACCAGGAAGGCCCTGCTCGTCGCCGGTGGCATCGGCGTTCCGCCTGTGCTGTGTCTTGCCGGTATGCTTGCCGAGCAGAGTGTTGATGTGGACGTGTGCCTGGGCTTTGGCACCGCTTCCAAGGCCGTGGGCATCGACGAGTTCCGCGCGCTGGGCGCCACGGTTAACGTGTGCACCGACGATGGCACGCTGGGCACGCACGGTTTTTGCACCGACCCGGCAGCCGAGCTGCTCGGCGAGGGCGGCTACGACTACGTCGCCAGCTGCGGTCCCGCCGTCATGATGAAGAAAGTCGCCGCCGCTGCCGCCGAGGCCGGTGCGTACTGCGAGGTGTCGCTCGAGCGCATGATGAGCTGTGGCTTTGGCGCCTGCAACACCTGCAATGTCGAGACGGTCGACGGTATGAAGGGTGCTTGCATGTGCGGCCCCGTGTTCGATGCTTCCAAGGTGGTGGTCTTCTAGTGGGTACCGTGAACATGGCCGTCGATTTCGGCGGCGTCAAGATGCAGAACCCCATCAACACCGCAGCCGGTACCTTTGGCTACGGTTGGCAGTTCCAGAACTTCTTTGATGTTTCCCAGCTGGGCGCCATCACCACCAAGGGTTGCGCTGCCGAGCCCTGGCCCGGCAACCCCGCGCCCCGCATGGCCGAGATCCCCGGCGGTATGATCAACTCCGTGGGCCTTCAGAACCCCGGCGTGGCCGCCTTTGCTAGCGAGTCCGGTCCGTGGCTCGAACAGCTGTCCAAGGACGGCTGCCAGGTCATCTGTCAGGTTGCCGGCCACTCCGTTGACGAGTTTGTCCGCGCACTCGAGATGTATGTCGAGCTGTGCCCCTGGGCTGCAGGCTACGAGATCAACGTGAGCTGCCCCAATATCGCCGCCGGTGGTGCCGCCATGGGCTCCACGCCCGAGGGCGCCTCTTCCGTTATGGCTGCCTGCCGCAAGGTGACCGATAAGCCGCTGTTCGTAAAGATGGCTCCGGTCAACGTCGCCGAGATCGCCAAGGCCCTCGAAGCTGCCGGCGCCGACGGCCTTTCGGTCATCAACTCCATTCAGGGCATGGCTATCGACGTCCATACCCGCAAGTCCCGCGTGGCCAAGCCCAAGGGCGGCCTTTCGGGCCCGCTGTGCCACCACATCGCCGTGCGCATGGTCTGGGAGGTTGCCCAGGCCGTCGATATCCCCATCAACGGTGTCGGCGGTGTCATGACCGGCGAGGATGCGGCTGAGTTTATCCTGGCCGGTGCCACCTGCGTGTCGGTCGGCATGGCCAACTTCGTCGATCCGTGCGCTTCGCTCAAGATCGCGCATGAGCTCGAGGCCTGGGCCGAGTCCCAGGGCGTAAAGGACATCAACGAGCTGGTAGGTGCTTTTGAATGCTAGAGACCGATGCCCGCGACCGCGTAATCGTCGCCCTCGACTGCGATCGTGAGCGTGCGCTCGAGCTCGCCCACGAGCTTTCGGGCCATGCCGCCTGGCTCAAGGTTGGCATGACGCTCTATTACGCTGAGGGCCCCGAGATCGTCAAGACCTTTAAGGACCTGGGCTTTAAGGTCTTCCTTGACCTTAAGTTCCATGACATTCCGCATCAGGTTCGCGGTGCCGCCCGCTCGGCCTCGCTTGCCGGTGCCGACCTGCTTTCGGTCCACGGCTTGGGTTCGGGCGCCATGCTCGCTGCCTGCCGCGAGGGTGCCGAGGAGGCGCGCGAGGACCGCGCCAAGCTCGTCGCCATCACCGTGCTCACGAGCATGAATCAGGATGCCTTGAGCGAGATCGGCGTCGAGTCGCCCGTGGCCGAGGAGGCCGCCCGCCTGGCAAAGCTCGCTCAGGCCAACGGCATCGATGGCATTGTGTGCTCGCCGATGGAGGCTCACGACATGCGTGAGCTGCTGGGTCCTGATGCCCTGATCGTGACTCCGGGTGTGCGTCCGGTGGGTGCCGCCTTAGGCGACCAGTCTCGCGTGGCGACGCCTTCCCAGGCTATCGAGCGAGGCGCAAGCCACATTGTGGTGGGCCGTCCCATCACTGGTGCCGACGATCCGGTTGCCGCCTTTGACGCCATCGTCGCCGAGCTGGTCGAAAATGTCGCGTAAAAGATTCCCCTAAGTCACCACTTTTGGGTCTCATTAGCACAAAATAGCCCCTGTGCCTGCGTAAACTTTCCCATCCTTTGTGTGGAATCGCAGGTCAGGGGCTTAACTTTGGGCGCAGTATATTGCACTTTTTGCGGGTATCGTCTAACCTATGGAGCCGCGATTGGGCATTTTGTACGTTCTACGTGCTAAAATGCCAATTATTGAATCAGATATAACCCAACTATTTGGAGGTACGAATGGCACTCCCTCAGCTTACCGATGAGCAGCGCAAGCAGGCTCTTGAGAAGGCTGCTGCCGCACGTCACGCCCGCGCTGAGCTTCGCGAGCAGATCAAGAAGGGCGAGAAGTCCCTCGAGTCCGTGCTCAACTCCGATGACCCCATCGCTTCCCGCATGAAGGTTTCCACCCTCATCGAGTCTCTCCCTGGTTATGGCAAGGCCAAGGCCGCCAAGATCATGGAGGAGCTCGGTATCTCCGCTACCCGTCGCGTCCAGGGCCTCGGCGTCCGTCAGCGCGAGCAGCTCCTCGAGCAGCTGACCAAATAAGTGAGCGCTCAGGATTCCAAGCTCTTTGTGATTTCTGGACCGTCAGGCGCAGGCAAGGGTACGCTCGTCACTCGTGTGCGCGAGCGCCGCTCGAACCTGGGCCTGACGGTTTCGGCTACCACGCGAGCACCACGCAAAGGTGAGGTCGACGGCGTCAACTACTTTTTTCTGACGCGCGAGGAGTTCGACCGCCGCGTGGCAAACGGTGAGTTTGTTGAGTGGGCCGAGGTCCACGGTAACTGCTACGGCACGTTGGTGAGCGAGGTCACATCCAAGCTCGCCTCTGGTTCGTCTCTCATCTTGGAGATCGATGTCCAGGGTGCCCTGCAGGTGAAGGAGCGTTTCCCCGAGGCCGTGCTGATCTTTATCAAGCCACCTTCGCTCGAGGTGCTTCGCGAGCGTCTAGTCGGTCGCGGTACCGAGACGCCCGAGACGATTGAGCTGCGTATGGCAAACGCCGCCGATGAGCTTGCCCTTGCCGACCGCTACGACGACGTCGTGGTGAATGACGATCTCGACCGCGCGACCGATGAGCTCGTTCGCGTTCTCGATATGCATGAAAGGATCTGAGGTCCGTGTCCGTTGTAAAGCCTTGCATTGACGATCTTCTGGAGAAGACCGATCACAACCGCTTCCTGCTCGCTTCGCTTGCCTCCAAGCGCGCCTGCGACATCAATAGCATGTTGCGTGGCCAGCACAACCGCGTGCTTGCCGTCCAGGATGTCGATGACATCACCATCGGGCTTTCCGGTGCCGATACCATTTCGATGGCTATGGATGAGATTGTCGACGGCGACATCTCTTACGACGAGGCCCGTTATGAGAAGGCGCTCGGCCACAAGGTTGCTGAAGCCTAAATGGCGGCTCGCGTCTGCCTGGTCCACTATCACGAGGTTGGACTGAAGGGTAAGAACCGCGCACATTTTGAGCATATCCTCATGGATAACATCAAGGCGGCCTTGGCCGCCTTTTCCGTGAATGCCGTGTCTCGAATTTCCGGTTATATCCTCGTGACCTTTAACGAGCATCAGGCCGACGAGGCGGCGCGTGTCATTCGCACCGTTCCCGGCGTTGCTCGTGTGTCTTTGGCGTATCACACCAACCGCGACCCGCAGGAGTACTGCGCCGCCGCCGTGAAGGCGCTGCACGAGTTTGGTTCCTTCGATTCGTTTAAGGTGCACGCCAAGCGCTCCAATACTGACTATGGGCTCACCTCGATTGACATCAATCGTCAGGTGGGCGAGGTGTTGTGCGAGGCGTTTCCTGATAAAAAGGTTCAGATGCACGATCCTGACGCTATGGTGCACGTACTGGTGGTCCAGGGTAGCGTCTACGTGTATGCGCGCTCCGAGCGCGGTGTGGGCGGTCTGCCGGTGGGTTCTGCCGGCAAGGTCGTGACGCTGCTGTCGTCGGGTATCGATTCTCCGGTGGCGACCTGGATGCTCGCGCGTCGCGGCGCGGTGTGCGTGCCGGTACATTTCTCCGGTCGTCCGCAGACGCCCGATACGAGCGAGTATTTGGTGCAGGACATCATCCGTGCGCTTGAGCCGGGTGTCCAGATCGGCCGCCTGTACGTGGTGCCGTTTGGTGACTGCCAGCGTGAGATTTCGGTCACCTGTCCCAGCAACCTGCGCGTGATCATGTATCGCCGCATTATGTATTCGGTTGCCGAGCGCATCGCGCATATCGAGGGCGCCAAGGCCATTGTGACGGGCGAGTCGCTTGGTCAGGTTGCCTCCCAGACGCTTGAGAACATCATGGCCGTCAACGAGGCCGTGAAGATTCCCGTGTTCCGTCCGCTCATTGGTTCTGATAAGCAGGAGATCATCGCGCGTGCCCAGGAGATCGGCACGTTTGATATCTCGACCGAGGCTGCTCCCGATTGCTGCACGCTGTTTATGCCGCGCCGTCCCGAGACGCACGCTAAACTCGATGCCGTGCATGAGGCGTGGGAGCTGTTCGATCACGAGGAGATGATTGAGCGTTTGCTCAAACAGACCGAGTATATCGACTTCGAGAGCAACACGTATAAGGCCCCTAAGACCTTAAAACGCAAACATTCCGAGCTCGCTCCACGTGAGATTTACCAAGATCACGAATAATATTGTGTATAGACCGGCGGTGATTTTGCATCGTCGGTCTTTTTCTATCTGGGCATTAGGCGACAAACGGTTCATCTGTCGACGTCTGCCTGAATAAATGGACACTTTTCAGCAAGGTTTTGGTCAGCTTTTGGTTTGACCGTGGAAACTGGTGTGGGCGTGCGGAGTCTGCGGCGCTCGTTTCCTGACACGATGGTGTTGGGAGGTGTTTGCTATGGCGCAGCGCGAGCAACATGAACGGGTTAAACGGATGGACCGCTGGGCAGAAAAGCTGCTCGGCCATAAGGCGGTGGTCGTGGCGATTCTGGTTGCCATTGCCGCTGCGAGTGGCCTGGCGATGGCAAATTTTGGTGGCCATTCCAGCAACGTGTCGTTTGAGCGTAGTGACGAGGCAGGCGCCTCGGATGTGCGAGGGGACGGGGATGTGTCACCTGATGATGCCGATGAGTCGTCTGCCAAGAGTTCTTCTGCCGCCGAGGTGTACGTCGATGTGGATGGCGCCGTTGTGAGGCCTGGCGTGTACCGGCTCAAAGGCGGAGCGCGGGTATCCCAGGCAATCGATGCTGCCGGAGGGCTTACGGCCGAGGCGGATGTGACAGGGCTTAATCGTGCGTCCAAGATCACAGATGGTCAAAAGATCTATGTGCCGACGGTGGGGGAGCAACAAGCGGCTGTGGCGGTCGGCGGGGCCGAAAGCGGTGCTGCCACGACTCCTGGTGCGGGGTCTTCGTCGGGGCTCGTGAACATCAATACGGCAAGTGCGGCGGAGCTGCAGACGCTTTCGGGCATCGGGCCTTCTATGGCCCAGTCAATTATCGACGAACGGACGCAAAACGGGGCCTTTGCCTCGGTTGATGACCTTATGCGCGTATCGGGGATCGGTGAGAAGAAGCTCGCCAAAATCAAAGATTGCATCTGCGTATGAGTGCGACCGAGCGCGAGCATGTGATGCCACCGCGGCCCTTGATGCCGTGGACGATGGTACTTTGTGCCGGTTTGTGTGCGAGCTGTGGCTTGGTGCTTAACGTGGCAGCCGATGTGCTGCTGGGAGAGCGGGCAGCGCCCGTTATATTGCTTATGGCCATTCCCGTTGCGGCTGCGGCGTGCATCGTATTGGCTCGGTCCTGCATGCGTCTTGTGCGATGGAAGCGATGGCTGTATGCCGCGGCTCTCGGCCTCGTGGCGGGGGCGGTCGTGTCCGCTGGTTGGGCGATAGGGGCGCTGCGCGCTTCGAGGGCATTGGATAATCGGGCTGCGAGCAGTCTCGAATTTTATGTGCAGGGCGATCCGTCCATCAATGACGGTTCGTACTCCTATACCTGCGATGCGTATGCGGGCGAAAAGCGCTTGGGTCAGGTACGGCTGTCGTGTGATCATGAACTCGACGCCGGTTCGCATGTACGTGCTATCGGTCGAATTTCGCGGTTTGAGAATGATGCGTATGGGCGCTCACGCGTGCTTCGGGGCGAGCTTCGAAAGGTTAAAGTCGTCCGGTTGGTATCGGTCGACGAGGGTTCTCCGGGGCCGTTGCTTTGGCTTCGAAACGAGCTCCTTGCCCTTATCGCGCCCGCGACCGATCCAGCGCGCTCGCTTATTGCCGGCGTTGTCTGCGGACGCTCGGCCGAGCTGCGTGCCCTGCCGGCGGGCGATTGGTTTTCGGTAACGGGCACCGCACATCTTATCGCCGTTTCGGGCAGTCATCTTGCCATCGTGGGGTTTGTGATTGAGAGCGCCCTGCAAAAGACGCGTCTCTCTCGTGGGCTGCAGCGGGGGCTGTTGGTGCTGGCCCTCGCTGCCTATACCGTCTTTACGGGCGCCTCGCCCTCGGCCGTGCGCGCGTGCTGTATGGTGGCGGTGACGCTTGTCGCCAACGGCGCCGGACGTCGTCGGCATGGCCTCTCGGCTCTTTTTTTGACCATGGCAATTTTTGTGTTGCTGCGGCCGACGGTATTGTTCGAAATGGGTTTTCAGCTATCGTGCGCCAGTGTTTTTGCCATCCTTTGTTTTTGCCCCTACGCCACCTACGCCTTGGGCGAGTTGGGTGTGCCATCGGGCGTCGCCAGTATTTTGTCTGTCACGCTGTGCTCGCAGCTGGCGACACTTCCCGTTACGATTCCCGCATTTGAGACGTTTTCGCTCATTGCCCCGCTCGCAAATGCCGTGATCGGTCCGGTGATAAGCGTGCTGCTCGCTATATCGATTGTGCTGGTGCCCTGCTCGCTTGTGCCGCTGTTGCGTCACGGGGCGCTCGTGGTACCCATGATTGTCGCTCGCTGCGCCCTGTTCTTTGAGCAGCTCTTTGCTGCCGTTCCGGGCGCATCCGTAAGCGTGCCGCCCGGTACACCCTTGGTATACGTGGTGCCGTTTACGCTGACCGTCCTCTTGGTCTGGTGGCCACGCCCCTGCGCACGGCCCATGGCAGTGGGGCTGTTGTGTTTGATGCTTGCAGCGGGTGTTCCGTATGTCTATTGGGATCGATGCGCACCGCCTTCGGTAACGGTCCTCGATGTTGGCCAGGCCGATGCGATTCTGGTTCGTCAGGGTGGCACTGTGGCGCTCGTCGACTGTGGGCTCGATGAGCGCGTGGTGTCGGCGTTGGTTCGCAACAATGTCCACCATATCGATGCCGTCTTCGTGACGCATTGGGACGAAGACCATTGGGGTGGTCTTCCCGATGTGCTCGATCAGTTTTCGGTTGGAACCATTGCGGTCGCGGCCGATGCGCTAGAAGGCGCGCCTGCTGAGGTTCTGAATCGCCCCGGCGTTACGTATCGGCAGGTGGCCCGCGGAGACACGTTCGATATCGGCGCATTTCGGGCTCGTGTGATATGGCCGTTTGACACGGTGGATGGCGAGGGCAATGAGGACTCGCTTGTCTTGCTGCTCTCCTATGCTCAGGAAGGCAAGAGCCTGCGCGTGCTCCTCACCGGTGATGCCGAGCTCGATCAGGAGTGCGAGTTTGTGCAGGCGGTGGGCGATATCGATGTGCTCAAGCTGGGGCATCACGGCTCAAAAGTTTCCGTCGACACTGACCTACTGGAAACGCTTAAGCCCGAGCTCTCTATCGCGAGTGCGGGCGAGGGCAACCGCTACGGTCATCCATCCGATGCCTGCATCGATGCCGTTCGCGATGCGGGTGGCGCGTTCGCATGCACCATCGAACAGGGAGATATCACTGTCTCGCCGACTGCAACCGGTTTTGCCATGCGATGTCAGCGACCTTGATGCTGCCGTTGGCGTGGGACCAACCCGTGGGATAGAATGACACGGTACGAGCACGAGAGCCTGCGGGAGGGGAGCGCGATGTCCGAAACCGGTCTTTTGCCGGCGTATCTGATCGTCGGTACCGACGGAGTCAAACGCGACCACGCCGTCTCGCGTATGAAGGCTCGTCTGGAAAAGACGGGCATGGTCGAGTTCAACCTCGACGAGCGCGATATGACCAAAGACCCCGATATCGAGTCGATTATCGGGTCGCTTAACACCTTTCCCATGGGCAGCGAGTTTCGCCTGGTAATCCTTGACGGCTGCTCAAAACTCGTCAAAGCGATCTCCGAGCCGCTTGTCGAGTATCTGGCGAGTCCCAGCCCCACGACGGTTTGCCTCATCATCGCCGATTCGCTTGCCAAGAACACGCGCCTGTACAAGGCAATCGCCAAGATTGACAAGAAGGCCGTGATCGACTGTTCGGGCACCAAGCGCTGGGAGCTCCCGCGCCGCGTGCAGCAGATGGCGACGCAGCACGGAAAGTCCATCTCGACGGCGGCCGCCGAGGAGCTCGTTTCGCGCTCGGGTGAGAACACTCGCATGCTCGATAACGACTTGGCCAAGCTTGCCCAGATGGTCGAGGCGCCGCAAATTGAGCTTGCCGATGTGGAACGCTGGATCGTGCGCACGGCCGAAGTCCAGCCCTGGGATTTTCTCAACGCGGTCTCGGCTCGTGATATGCGCCGCTCGCTTGAGCTCTTTGGGCTGTTACCCACCAAGAGCTATGTGTGGACCTACACGCTGCTGTGCGGACGCATTCGCGAGCTTATCGTCGCCAAGGCACTCGATGCGCGTGGACAGGGCCGCGAGCTTGCCGCGACGCTCAAGCTCCAGTCTTGGCAGGTCAAGAATCACCTGACCTGGGCGCGTCGTTTTTCGATGACCGAGCTCGTTGCCGCGCTCGAGGGCGCGGTCGATGTGGAGCTCGCATTGAAGGGTTCGGCTGATTCCCAGACCGCGCTTTTGCTCTGGATTACGAACATCTTGAGAAAATCGTGATGATACCTGCCTATTTGACAAATTCGTTCTATCCCTTTGAGGGGGAGCGTGCTATAGTAGGCGCTTGCATGACCTCACCGTGTCTCAGAGGTGTCATACATTTTTTGCAAGGAACTCGAAAGGAACTCCAGAAGTGGCAAACATCAAGTCTCAGAAGAAGCGTATCCGCACCAATGAGGCAGCTCGCATGCGTAACAAGGCTGTCAAGTCCGAGCTCAAGACGCTGACCAAGCACGTCCAGTCCGCCGTCGCCGAGGGCGACGCCGAGAAGGCCCAGGCTGCCCTCAAGACCGTCACCAAGCGTCTCGACATGGCTGCCGCCAAGCATGTTATCCACAAGAACCAGGCTTCCAACCGCAAGTCCGGTCTTGCCAAGCTCGTGAACAGCATCAACGCCTAAGTTGTAAATTTCACACCACACAGATTACGCGCATAAATGGAGCCTGTTTTATGGAACAGGCTCCATTTTTTGTACCGCTCGGGTAAGATAGTCCGCATGGATACTTCAATTGACATTTCCCACATCCGCAACTTCTCGATCGTTGCGCACATTGACCATGGCAAGTCCACGATTAGTGACCGCATCCTCGAGCTCACCCATACCGTCGACGAGCGCGACATGGAGTCGCAGCTGCTCGATACCATGGATATTGAGCGCGAGCGCGGCATCACGATCAAGTCCAATGCCGTTCGCGTCTCCTATGACGCCGACGATGGCGAGACGTATCAGTTCAACCTGATCGATACGCCGGGCCACGTGGACTTTACCTATGAGGTCTCGCGTTCGCTTGCCGCCTGCGAGGGTGCGGTGCTTGTCGTCGACGCCACGCAGGGCGTCGAGGCGCAGACCGTCTCCAACGCGACGCTCGCCATGAACGCCAACTTGGATATCGTGCCCGCCATCAATAAGATCGACCTGCCGTCGGCACACCCCGACGAGGTCAAGACCGAGATCGAGGACGACCTGGCGATCCCTGCCGACGATGCCGTATGCGTATCGGGCAAGACCGGCGAGGGTATCCACGATCTGCTGGAGTCCATCGTCTTTTTGATCTCTCCGCCCAAGGGCGATGCAAACGCGCCGCTCAAGGCGCTCATCCTGGACTCGTATTTTGATGAGTACCGCGGCGTCGTTGCCACGGTCCGCGTGTTTGACGGCTCCATCAAAAAGGGCGATACCCTCCTTATGATGCAGACAAAGGGTGACTTTTTGGTCGATGGCGTGGGCGTCAAGCGTCCCGCCGAGACACCAGTTGACGCGCTGACGGTCGGCGAGGTGGGCTACGTGGTCACGGGCCTGAAGGACCCCGAGGCCGTGCGCGTGGGCGATACCCTTACGTGGGCGTCGAATCCCTGCCCCGAGCCGCTTCCCGGCTACCGTGAGGCCAAGCCCATGGTCTACACGGGCCTGTTCCCGATCGACAACAAGGATTACGAGAACCTGCGCGACGCTCTCGATAAGCTGCATGTCAACGACCCGTCGTTGGTGTGGGAGCCCGAGACTTCGGTGGCGCTCGGCTTTGGTTTCCGCGTTGGCTTCTTGGGCCTGCTGCATATGGAGGTCGTCAAGGAGCGCCTGGAGCGCGAGTTCAACCTGGACCTGATTGCCACGAGCCCTTCGGTGGACTATCACGTCTACAAGACCGACGGCGAGATGATTGATGTTCGCAGCCCACAGGATCTGCCCGAGGCTACGCGCATCGAGCGCATCGAGGAGCCCTACCTCAAGGCCAAGATTATCTGTCCGCCCGAGTATACGGGTGCCGTCATGCAGCTCGCTATCGAGCATCGCGGCATTACAACCGACATGATCCATCTCACGAGCAAATCGGTCGAGATGCGTTTCGACATGCCGCTTGCCGAGCTCATTCTGGACTTTTTTGACCAGCTCAAGAGCCGCACCAAGGGTTACGCCTCGCTCGACTACGAGTTCAACGAATATCGCCCCTCCGAGCTCGTCAAGCTCGACATCCTGCTTTCGGGCGACGAGGTGGACGCGCTGTCGTTTATCGTGCACAAGGATAAGGCTTATGGCCTGGCCCGCGGTCTGTGCGACAAGCTCAAGGAAATCATTCCGCGCCAGCTGTTCGAGGTGCCTATCCAGGGCGCCATCGGCAACAAGATCATTGCCCGCTCTACCGTCAAAGCGCGCCGCAAGGACGTGCTGGCCAAGTGTTATGGCGGCGATATCTCGCGAAAGCGCAAGCTGCTCGAGAAGCAGAAAGAGGGCAAAAAGCGCATGAAGGCCATCGGCTCGGTCGAGGTTCCGCAGGAGGCCTTTATGGCGATTCTCAAGGTGGACGAGTAGGTCCATGGCACTTTCTGAATACAGCAAGCGGTTGCTTGGCGCCTATGCCGAGCAGCCGTTCCTTATGGCTCCCATGGCGGGCGTGACCGATCCCGCCTATCGCATCATGTGCCGCCGTCGCGGTGCCCATCTTGCCTATAGCGAGATGGTGAGCGTGGCGGGCCTTGCCTATGCCAGCAATAAGACGTGGCGCCTGGTACTGCCGGCCGATGAGGAGCAGCAGATCTGCGTGCAGCTCTTTGGCTCCAAGCCCGATCAGTTTGCGAGCGCTGTTGCTGCCGTCGAGGAGCGTGTGGGCGATCGCCTGTCGCTGATCGATATCAACATGGCCTGCCCGGCTCGCAAGGTCGTCACCAAGGGCGAGGGCTCGGCGCTTATGCGCACTCCCGATCTGGCCGAGCAGATCGTCGAGGCGGCGGTGGGCGCGGCGCATGTGCCCGTGACCGTAAAAATCCGTAAGGGCTTTTACGCCGAAGACCGCAACGCCGCGACGTTTGCCCAGATGCTTGAGGGAGCAGGGGCCGCCGCGGTGGCGGTACATGGTCGCTGCGCCACGCAGCTCTATACGGGCCAGGCCGATTGGTCGGTCGTCGATGAGGTGGCCGACGCCGTCGAGATTCCCGTTATCGGTTCGGGCGATGTGTTCTCGGCAGAGGACGCTGCTGAGCATCTGCAAAGCTCGGGTGCCAGCGCGGTGTTTATCGCGCGCGGCATCTACGGCAATCCATGGGTGTTCGGCGATGCCCGAGCCCTTGCACTCGATGGCACGCCGGTTCCTTCTCGCTCCTCGGTTGAGCGCCTGGATGCCCTGCGCGAGCACCTGACGCTCACGCACGAGCTGTTGCCGCTCATGTCGCGTGCCCGCACGTACGCAAGCTGGTATCTAAAGGGCATGCCCCATGCTGCCGCCTGGCGCGCTCAGGTGGTGCGTTGCTCCACATACGAGGAGTTCATGGCACTGGTCGATGATATCGAGCACGATGTGGTGGCCTGTGAGGCCGCACTTGCCGCCGGCGAGTCGGTGCCCGCTCATCCGTTGGAGGCCTAACGGTGGCCGTTACCGCGCTGTACGTGCATGTGCCGTTTTGCGCCCAAAAATGCCGGTACTGTGACTTTGACTCACGCAGTTTTGCTCCGTGCAACATGAGCGTTGCGCTCGATACCTATTTTGAGCAGTTGTATGCGCGCCTCGATGCTTTTGGCGACGCAGGCGCGCTTGCACAGATCCGCACCGTCTATGTTGGCGGCGGCACGCCGTCGCTGGCGGGGGAGCGTTTGGTAGAATTTGCCCGGCGTATCTCTGCGTGGTGCAAGCCTGTTGAGTTTACCTGCGAGGCCAATCCCGAATCGCTGACCGCAGAGCTTGCCACTGCGCTTGCCGGGGTGGGTGTCACGCGCGTCTCTCTGGGCGTGCAAACGCTCGATAACGCCGAACTTACCGCCATCGGCCGCATTCACGATGCCGATCGGGTGCTCGCTGCCATCACGACGGTCAAGGACGCTGGGCTTGTCGTGTCGTGCGACCTGATGTGCGGCCTTCCCGGGCAGACCGACCTAAGCTGGCAGCGCACACTCGATGGCGTGTTGGCGGCGGCGCCGCATCATGTGTCGGTGTACCCGCTCACGCTCGAGGAGGGCACGCCGCTCTATCGCATGGCGTGTCGCGACGAGTCGCTCGAGCCCGACGAGGATTTTCAGGCTGCATGCATGGATGCGGCGCGTGAGCGCCTGAGTGCGGCCGGCTATCACCCGTATGAGGTGGCAAGCTACGCGCTCGACGGCCATGAGTGCGCCCACAACATTGCCTATTGGACCGGACAGGGCTATCTGGGTTTGGGCCGCTCTGCCGCCGGTATGCTCGACGCCGAGGATTTCGATCGCTTGGCCGGGCTGTTTCCCGACGTGCTTGCTCGCGGCGATGCGTATCGCGTGCGCTTGGTGCAACGCGACGATGCCGCGACGACGTTTGATGCCGAGTATCTGTCGCAGCGCGAGGCGGCGGCCGAGGATTTGATGCTTGCCTGTCGCATGACGCGTGGCATTGGGCCCGATCTGTTGGTTCGCTCGGCAAGCGTGATCGCTGCAGATGAGTTGGCGGCGGCCTGCGACCGTGCGGTCGAGTTGGGCCTTGCCACCTGGGTGCCCGATCATATTGAAGGACATGCGGGGCGCGTCACCTCGAAAGACGTTATCGCAGGTCGCGTCCGTGCTCGTTTAGCGCCCACTCACTTGGGCTGGCTCGATGGAAATGTGCTGTTCGAGCTGTTTTGGGGTCTAGCCTAGGCCGCTCGGGTAGAATTACCGCAATATATACGCTGCTGTGAGCAGGAGGTTGCCGCGCATGGCGACGATGAACGAAAAAGATTACTACGAGATTTTGGGTGTCTCCAAGGACGCCACCTCGCGTGATATACAGAAAGCCTTCCAGCAAAAGGCCCGCAAGCTCCATCCGGACGTCAACAAAGAACCGGATGCCGAGGAAAAGTTCAAAGAGGTTTCCGAGGCCTATGCTGTGCTTTCGGACGAGCAGAAGCGTGCGCGCTACGACGCCATGCGCTCGGGCAATCCCTTTGCCGGCGCTCCCACGGCTTCGCCCTATGGCGGCGGTTACGCCGGCAGCGCGGGCTACGGCAATCCCTTTGAGGGCGGCTTTCCCTTTGGTGGCGCCTGGGGTCAGCCGCGTCGCGGGCAGGCTGCCTATAATCCCGAGAACGGCGCCAACGTGGTCGTCGATATTAAGCTCGACGCCAAGGAGGCCAAGGGCGGTGCCCGCAAGACCGTCCGCTATACGCGCTTCGATACCTGTGGTCACTGCGGCGGTTCGGGCTCTGTTTCGTCCGAGCATGCACATACCTGTCCGAGCTGCGGCGGTCGCGGCCACATCGATGTCGACCTGTCCTTTCTGTTTGGTGCCGGCACGTTCCAGTCTGTCTGCCCTGAGTGCGGTGGCTCCGGTAAGGTCGTCGCCGACCCCTGTCCCGATTGCGGCGGCAGCGGGCGAACCCGTGTGACCTCCGAGCAGACGATTGAGTTTCCCGCCGGCACGCACGATGGCGACGAGGTCCGTATTGGCGGCATGGGTCACGCCGGCACCAACGGCGCCTCTGGCGGTGATCTGGTCGGTCGGGCCCATGTTGAGGCCGAGCGCCTGGAAGGCAAGGCCCGTACCGGTTTTTACCTGATGGGCATCGTGGCGCCGTTTTTGGTGCTATCGGCCATCTCGGGCGTGTTCTCGGCCTTTGCCGTGATGTGCTTTATTCCGTTTGCCATGGGCCTGTTCATGGTGCTCTCGGACGGCGTGCTGCACCGCAGCCTGCTGTGGTGGAAGCGCGGCGCGATGCAGTTTGCCAGCGGTTTTGCCAACGGATTTATGTTTGCGCTCGTGTCGGTTTGGTTTGCGAGCTGCTCGCAACGTGCCATGCTTTCGCCCTACGCAATGCAATAACATCAAACCCTCTGTTTGCGGCCGGCCCAGCTTGGGTATAGGACGCACTGTGACAATAATGAAAGTCGGAAGGATTCGGTCGTGTCGGAAAATAGGGATTACTACGAGGTGCTTGGCGTCGACAAGGATGCCGACGCGCGGACGATTAAGCGCGCGTTTCTAAAGAAGGCCCGTACCGTACACCCGGACGTTTCGGACGACCCCGAGGCCGAGGCTAAGTTCAAAGAGCTCAACGAGGCATATTCCGTTCTTTCCGATGAGCAGAAGCGTGCTAACTACGACCGTTACGGCACTGCCGACGGCCCCGGTGGCTCCGGCTACGTCGATATCAACGATATCTTTGGTGGCATGGGCATGGACGACTTGTTCTCGTCGTTCTTTGGCGGCGGTGCCGGCGGTGGCGCCCGAAATCGCCGTGAGCGTCGTCGCGGCCGCGATATGGCCATCTCCCTTTCGGTGACCCTTGAGGAGGCGGCACTCGGCTGCAAAAAGACCATCAGCTATGACCGCCTTGCCCCCTGTGAGGATTGCAACGGCTCCGGTAGAGCCGAGGGTGCACAGGAAAAGCAGTGCAGCCGCTGCCACGGCACGGGCTATGTCACGACGGTCCAGCGCTCGTTCCTGGGCCAGGTTCAGTCCTCTTCGCCTTGCCCTGACTGCCACGGCGAGGGCACGGTTATCGACCATCCCTGCGAGACCTGCGACGGTCAGGGCCGCACGCCTTCGCATGAAAATATCGACATCGATATTCCCGCCGGCGTTTCGACCGGTCGCCAGCTGCGCGTGAGCGGCTTTGGCGAGGCAGGCCTTCGCGGCGAGCCCTCGGGCGACCTGATCGTCAACGTGCGCGTTGCCGACCATGAGCGCTTTAAGCGCAACGGTGATGACCTGTACCTGGTGAGCGATATCTCGATTGCGCAGGCTGCGCTCGGCTGCGAGATTGAGGTCGAGGGCATTATGCCCGACGAAGTCGTCAAGGTGACGGTCCCCGCCGGTACGCAGTACGGCGACACCGTCAGCGTCAACAATTTCGGCATGCCGCGCATCGGCGGTGGCGGCTCACGCGGTCGACTGATCGTGCAGCTGCGCGTGGTCGTCCCCACCAATCTCTCCAACAAGCAGCGCGAGCTGCTTCGCGCTTTTGCCGACGAGATGGGCGATGACGTCGCTTCCGGTAAGAAGTCGGTAACTGATCGCATCAAGAGCGCTCTCGACGACATCCTCGATTAAGGAGGCCGCGTGCTCGCACCTCATATCTCTGTCCTCAACCTCGGCTGCCGCGTCAACCGGGTTGAGTCCGACCGTATCACTGCCGACCTTATGCGCCTGGGGTTTGCGATGGTGGAGCCTCAGGATGCTGAGCTGATTGTCATTAACACCTGTGCCGTTACGGGCGAGGCCGAGGCCAAGACCCGTAAGGCCGTTCGCCATGCGCTGGGCTATCCAAACGAGCCCTATGTGGTCGTGACCGGATGCGTGGTCAATCTGCACCCCGAGGAGCTGCTGGAGCTTTCGGACCGCGTGATCGCCGAGCCGTCCAAGATTGATGTTGCCGAACGCGTCTGCGAGGTGTTGGGCGTTGAGTCCGATAATGTTCCCGCCTGCAGCGACGGCGAGGTGGTCGATGCACTCGGTCGCTCGCGTCTGGGCGTGAAGATCCAGGACGGCTGCAACCATCGTTGCACCTATTGTATTGTGTGGAAGGCCCGCGGCCCCGAGCGCTCTGTGCCGGTCGAGTCCGTGCTCGAGCAGGTTCGCGAGGCCCAGGAGGCCGGCGTGCCCGAGGTGGTGCTGACAGGTGTGAACCTGGGCGCCTACGATGGCAAGAGCGCGACTGATGAACACGTCGAGATCGATGAGCTGCTCGAGGCGATTATGGAGCGCACGTCTATTCCGCATGTGCGCATTTCCTCGGTCGAGCCCATGGATATCTCCGAGTCCCTGCTTAAGGTGATGGCGCGCTATCCGCAGCGCATCGCCCCGTTTTTACACCTGCCCGTGCAGTCCGGCTGCACACGGACGCTGCATCGCATGGGCCGTCCCTATAGCGCCGAGGCCTTCGAGGAGACGGTGCGCATGATTCGCACCAACTTGCCTCAGGCGTCCCTTTCGTGCGATGTCATCGTCGGTTTTCCCGGCGAGACGGACGAGGAGTTTGAGGAGTCGCTGGCGCTGTGCCGCCGCGTGGACTTTTCGCGTATGCACGTGTTCCGTTACAGCAAACGTCCTGGTACTCTTGCTGCCGATATGCCCGACCAGGTGCCGCCCGAGGTCATGGCCGAGCGTAGCCGTCGTATGCGAGCCGCTGCGCAGGAGCTCGCCATTGCCGACGCTCGCCGTCGCGTGGGCACCGTTGAGCGTGCCGTGCTCGAGTATGGCGACAACCTGACGCTTGGTTCGTTCCATCATGCCCGTCTAGACGATACCCGTGGACTCACAGCCCCGTGCCTGCTCGATGTTGCTATCATCGGAGTCGATGATTCCGGCTTGGTCCATGCACGCAGGGAGGTTCATGGAAGTCTCGAAGATTAGACTTACCGTTCCCGAGGGTATTGACCCCTCGCGCGTTTTGGGTGCCGGCGACGGCGTCCTTCGTGCGCTGGAGAGCTCAGTTCGCGCCCACGTGGTCGCCCGTGGCGACAGCATCGCCGTGAGCGGTGACCCGGACGAGGTCGAACTGGTCGCGCGTTTTTTCGAACATGCCTTTCGTGAGGCTGCTTCCGGGCGCACGCTTTCTGCCGACGATGTCTCTCGCTGCCTGGCCGTCTTGCGCGACGGTGAGCACGAGGCTACGTCGCTTCGCGATGACGTGCTGCTTTCGTATCGCGGTCGCGTCATTCGCCCCAAGACGCTCGGTCAAAAGCGCTATGTGGATGCCATCCGCTCAAATACCATCACGTTTGGCCTGGGTCCTGCCGGTACCGGTAAGACCTATCTGGCCATGGCGCTCGCTGTTGCCGCGCTCAAGCGTCACGAGGTGGGCCGTCTGATCTTGACGCGTCCGGTTGTCGAGGCGGGGGAGAACCTGGGCTTTTTGCCCGGCACCCTCGAGGAAAAGATCGATCCGTACATGCGCCCGCTCTACGACGCCCTTTTTGACATGATGGATCGCGAGCGCACCGATGAGCTCATGGAGCGCGGCGTGATCGAGATCGCCCCGCTTGCCTACATGCGCGGCCGCACGCTGAGCGACGCCTTCGTGGTGCTCGACGAGGCCCAAAATACCACGCCCGAGCAGATGAAGATGTTTCTGACGCGCCTGGGCTTTAACTCCAAGTTTGTGATTACCGGCGACCTGAGCCAGCGTGACCTGGTGGGCCGTCGTGGTGGCTTGGCGGATGTCGAGAAGATTTTGGGCCGTGTCGACGATGTCGCATTTTCTCACCTCGAGCGTGCCGACGTGGTGCGTCATGCCCTGGTGGGACGTATCGTCGAGGCATACGACGCTTATGATGATGTACGCGAGAAACGCGTGCACGACCGAAAGGAGTCCCGTTGAGTGTATTGATCAGCAACGATGCCGAGCTCGATACGCTGCTCGACGCGCAGGAGGTAGAGCACATCTGCGAGGTCGTGCTTGCCGCCGAGGGCGTTGAGCGTGAAGTTGAGATTTCCCTTTCGTACGTCGATGAGGACGAGATGCACGAGCTCAACCACGAGTGGCGCGGTATCGACCGTACCACCGATGTCCTCTCGTTTGAATGCGACTCGGCCTTTGATGAGGATATTCCCGCCGATGAGACGCTCGAGCTCGGCGATATCATCCTGGCCCCGCAGGTCATTGCCCGTCAGGCCCCTGGCTTTGGCAATAGCCCTGCCGACGAGTGCCGCCTGATGCTCGTGCATGGCATGCTGCACCTGCTGGGCTATGACCATATCGAGGACGACGAGGCCGAGGTCATGGAGGCTCGCGAGGACGCCGTCCTTCGCGATCTGGCGCTCGAGCGCGGCGAGGACCCCAAGCTGGTCCACGTCGGCCCCATCACCAACCACGCCCACGACTAGGAGCCGTCTATGATTCCCGGATCGAACAAGGACCATCCATCCTTCTTAAAGTCGTTCTCCTACGCCATGGAGGGCTTCGTCACCGCCGTCAAGACCGAGCGCAACATTAAGGTCATGCTCGTTGTGGGCGTGTGCACTGTCATTGCCGGCTGCATCGTGGGGCTCGACATTGCCGAGTGGGCCACGATTATCATCTGTTGTGGCCTGGTGATTCACGGCGAGCTGTGCAACACCGCCATGGAGGCGATTGTCGATCTAGCGACCCAGGAACTCCATCCGCTGGCAAAGCGCGCGAAGGATATCGCCGCCGCCTCCGTTTACGTACTTTCCATTACCGCCGCGATTGTGGGCTTGCTGGTATTTGCCCACGCGCTCGGTTTTATTTAGAAAGGGATTTCCATGTCCGACAATATGCAGCCTATCGAAGATATTTTGGACGACGAGTCCCTGGATGCGGTGGATTCCGAAGCGACTGAGGCATACGAAGAGGTCGAGGAGTTCGACCCGTTTGAGGGCCTGAGTGACGAGGAACTCGATGCCCTGTGCGACGAGGATGACAGCCTCGCGGGCTTTGGCGACGTTGAACCCGGTTTCCGCAGCGGCTTCGTGGCCCTGGTCGGACGCCCCAACGCCGGAAAGTCCACGCTGCTCAACGCCTGCTACGGCAAGAAGGTCGCCATCACCTCTCCGGTGGCCCAGACGACCCGCCGCCGTATGCGCGCCGTGGTCAACCGCCCCGGTTACCAGCTGGTCTTCGTTGACACGCCGGGTATTCACAAGCCCAAGGACGGCCTGGGCTCCGAGCTCAACAAGAGCGCGTTGTTCGAGCTGAACGATGTCGACGTCGTCGCGTTTTTGATTGATGCCACCAAACCGATTGGCAGGGGAGATGCCTGGGTTGCCGAGCGCGTCAAAAACGCCCGTTCCAAAAAGGTCCTGGTGCTCACCAAGGCCGATGAGGCCGACCCTGCACAGGTCATGGAGCAGCTTAAGGCCGCCCACGAGCTCATGGAATATGATGACGAGATCGTGACGTCGTCCGTCAAGAACTTCAACGTCGATGCCTTCATCGAGACCGTTGCGCACTTTTTGCCCGAGGGTCCGCGTTGGTTCCCCGAGGACATGGGTACCGACGCTTCCGACGAGACGCTCGTTGCCGAGTTTGTGCGCGAGAAGGTCTTGCGCCGCACCCGTGATGAGATCCCGCACTCCGTTGGCGTGATCTGCGATGCGCTCGAGCAGACCAAGAAGGTGCTGCGCGTGCACGCCACCATTTACGTCGAGCGCGAGGGGCAAAAGGGCATCATCATCGGCAAGGGCGGCGAGATGATCAAGCATATCGGTATCGACGCCCGCCGCGATCTTGAGCGTATCTTTGGCACGCAGGTCTTTTTGGAGCTGGACGTGAAGGTCAAGGCCGGCTGGCGTGACGACGAGGCCCAGATTCGCCGCTTTGGCTACAACGCCGAGGACTAAGGGCGCGCGGCGCGCATGGCAGGCTCCCGGACATATCGCACGAAGGTGCTCGTCCTCGACAAGACGAAGCTCAAAGAGACGGACCTGATCCTGACGATGCTTGACGAGCGGGGTCGGCAGGTTCGTGCCGTGGCAAAGGGCGCCCGCAAACCCGGTGGGCGCCTGGCTGCGCGCTGCGAGCTGTTCTGTACTGTCGATATGCTGCTCGCGCATGGACGGTCGCTCGATGTGGTTTCCCAGGCCGAGCTTATGGAGGCGCCGCTCGGAGCTGCGCCCGATTACGAGACGACCTGCGCCGCAAGCGCGATCGCCGAGGTCGCGCGCGTGTGCTCGTTCGAGGATGCCGAGGACCCGTTTACCTTTGCCATCACGCAGCGAGCGCTTGCCCTGGTGGGCAGCGGGCTCGACACGGCGCACATGGATCTACTTGTGGCGGCATATGTGTTTAAGCTGCTATCGCACGTTGGCTATCGACCCGATTTCTCGGCCTGCGTGCTGTGCGGAGACCCCATGCTGTCGTATTTTTCGCCCCAGGCCGGCGGGCTCATGTGCGGCTCGTGCGCGTCGAGCGTTCCGGGTGCAGAGTTGGTATCGACCGGTGAGGTCGCATGGCTGCGCGCCCTCATGTCCATGACCTTCGATGCGCTTTTGGCCGAGAGGATCGATCCCCATACTGCCGCTTTTTTGTTGGGGCTTTCGCATGTCTGGGCGGCAACACATGCCGATCAGCGCCTCCGTGCGATGGAATTCATGTTGGGTCGGTGATGATGCGCGGGCGCGGGCTGCTTGTGGTAACATACCGACCTGTTGGTACCTCGACCTTGGTTGCTCGCTCCACCGGCGGCTTCCCAGTCCGAGGCGAATCGAGTCGCCCGCGGGCGACGTAAAACGAAAGGTGAAACAATGACTGTTTCCAAAGAGCGCAAGGCGGAGCTGACTGCCCAGTTCGGTAACACCCCGGTCGACACCGGTAACCCCAAGGTTCAGGTCGCCATCCTGTCCGAGCGCATCAAGGAGCTGACCGAGCACATGAAGTCCCACCAGAAGGACTTCCACACCCGTCGCGGTCTGCTCATGCTCGTCGGCCGTCGTCGTCGTCTTCTCTCCTACATCAAGAAGAACGACATCGTCGAGTACCGTGAGCTCATCAAGGCTCTGGGCATCCGCGACAACATCCAGTAGGATTTGTACATGCTAAGAGCGTCCTGCGCAGCGGGGCGCTCTTTTTGTGTAAGGGCGTGAACAATCACGCTCTGAAGCGTGGCGGGGGCAGGGGGCCCGCGTCACATGAGAAGCCCGCAGGCAAGGGGCCTGTGGGGTAAAGGAGAACAATGACACTCGTATCCAAGACCTTTGAGCTGTACGGCAAGACCTACACCTTTGAGTCGGGCGAGCTTGCCAAGCAGGCTACCGGCGCGTGCCTGGTCAAGCAGGGTGACACCACGATGCTCGACACCGTGGTCGTCTCCAAGGAGCGCAAGAACTACGACTTCTTCCCGCTGACCGTCGACTTCAACGAGAAGATGTACGCCGCCGGCCGTATCCCGGGCGGTTACCTCAAGCGTGAGGGCCGTCCCAGCGAGAAGGCCACGCTTACCGCGCGCATGATCGACCGTCCGATTCGCCCGAGCTTCCCGGACGGCTTCCGCAACGAGGTGCACATCGTCGCCACCTCGCTCGTCGCCGACCAGGTCAACCCCTTCGACGTCATCAACGTCATGGGTGCCTCTCTGGCCATGACGCTTGGCGGCGTGCCCTTCGAGGGCCCGCTTGCCTGCGTGCGCATCGGCCGCAACGTGGAGACCGGCGAGTTTATCGTCAACTCCACCTATGAGGAGCGCGAGAACTCCGACCTGGACCTGGAGCTGGGCGGCTCTGCCGACTTCATCTCGATGGTCGAGGCCGGCGCCGAGGAGATCTCCGAGGACGACATGCTCGCCGCCATGAAGTTTGGCCAGGAGGCCCTTGCTGCCTTCTGCCAGGCTCAGGACGAGTTCGTCGCCGAGTGGGAGCAGGTCAACGGCCCCATCGTCAAGAAGGAGTACCCGCTCGACCAGCCCGTCGAGGAGGTCCAGGAGCGCATCTTCGCCCACTACGACGAGATGGCAGCCGCCCTTCGCGACGCCGACAAGCTCTCCCGTATCGGCAAGGTCGAGGCTCTGAAGGAGTCCATCCGTGCCGAGTTCACCGCGGAGGAGCAGGCCGCTTGGGAGCGCGAGATCCCCGTGGCGCTCAAGAAGCTCGAGAAGAAGGCCATGCGCACCATGGTCGTCGAGACCGGTGAGCGCGTCGACGGCCGTGCCGCCGATGAGATTCGCCCCATCATGGTGAAGGACAACTACCTGCCGCTCGTTCACGGCTCCGGCCTGTTCCAGCGTGGCCAGACCCAGGTGCTCTCTGTCCTGTCGCTCGGCATGCTCAACGAGGGCCAGCGTTTGGATACCATCGAGCCCACCGAGGGCAAGCGCTACATGCACCACTACAACTTCCCGCCGTTCTGCACCGGCGAGACCGGCCGCATGGGCAGCCCCAAGCGCCGCGAGATCGGCCACGGCAACCTTGCCGAGCGTGCCCTGCTTCCGGTGCTTCCCGACGAGAACGAGTTCCCCTACGCCATCCGCGTCGTCTCCGAGGTCATGGAGTCCAACGGCTCCTCTTCGATGGCTTCGACCTGCGGCTCCACGCTCGCCCTTATGGACGGCGGCGTGCCCATTAAGCGCCCGGTCTCCGGTATCGCCATGGGTCTGATCCAGGAGGAGGGCAAGACCGTGGTCCTGTCCGACATCCAGGGTCTCGAGGACTTCCTGGGCGACATGGACTTTAAGGTCACTGGCACCACCGAGGGCATCACCGCCCTGCAGATGGACAACAAGGCCACCGGCCTCACCTTCGACATCCTGGCCCGCGCCCTGCAGCAGGCCAAGGAGGGTCGCGCCTTCATCCTGCAGAAGATGCTCGATGTGATCCCCGAGCCGCGCCACACCACGCGTAGCACCGCTCCGCGCATCGTTTCCATCCAGGTTCCGACCGACAAGATCCGCGACGTCATCGGTTCCGGCGGCAAGGTCATCCGCGGCATCCAGGACGAGACCGGCGCTTCGGTCGACATCCAGGAGGACGGTACCGTCTTTGTCGGCGGCACCGGCGAGTCTGTCGACCAGGCCGTCGAGCGCATCAAGCTCATCATCAAGGTTCCCGAGCCGGGCGAGGAGTACACCGGTCGCGTGGTCTCCATCCAGCCCTTCGGCGCCTTCGTGAACCTGCTGCCCGGTAAGGACGGCTTGCTGCACATCTCCCGCGTCGCCAAGGGCCGCGTGGAGAAGGTCGAGGACGTCCTCAATGTGGGCGACGAGGTCAAGGTCGTCGTCATCGAGGTCGACGATCGCGGCAAGATCTCGCTCGATCGTCTGGATAAGCCCGAGGCCCCTGCTCGCGCCGAGGGTGCCTCCGAGGGCGACGGCGAGCACTTCCAGCGCCGTGAGCGTCCGCGTCGCGAGCGCTCCGAGCGCAACGACCGTCCGCGCCGTCCCGGTGACAATGGAGGCCGCAAGCCCCGCCGTCACCACGACGCCGAGTAACAGCTACACATAAGCAGCTCAACAAGGGCGACTCCGAACAGGGGTCGCCCTTTTGCTTGCGCCCCTCCCGGGCGCAAGCAAAAGGGCTAGTTAGTGCCGCTCGCTATTTAGTTAGATGGTCTATTCAGTTGTCTGATTTCAGATCCATAGATAGGCGTAGCAGCATTTCCCCAGATAGAACCGACCAAAATAAACCTGTCTCATATTGGCAGGTCAGGGCTCAGCGGCCCCGGCACGGGCTAAGTTTATCGCGAGTTCCGCACGAACAGGAGGCCACTTAATGTGGCCTCCGTCGTGAGCAGGACTGTAGAGCAGGAAACTTAGCCCGTGCCGGGGCCGCTGAGCCCTGACCGGCGGGATACACAGGTTCAGATGGGGCTTTGATGCATGGGTGGTCTGTTGGTGGGCAAATGGGTATCATACTGTGGTTATTGCATCGACTCTGTGATGCTTTGTTGTACGTTCCCGGCGGTCGGTTTGCCAGAAGCGCCCCGTCGGTTGTTCCAGACCCGTTTCGAAGAAAGGAAACCACACGAACCTATGGCAGCTAAAAAATCATCTCCCTTGAAGATCATTCCGCTCGGCGGCCTTGACGGCATCGGCAAGAACATGACGGTCTTCGAGTGCGGCGACGACATGGTGCTCGTTGACGCCGGCCTCATGTTCCCCGACGACTCTCAGCCCGGTATCGACCTGGTGCTTCCCGACTACACCTATGTCCTGGAGAACGAGGAGAAGCTCCGCGGCATCATCGTCACCCACGGCCACGAGGACCACACTGGTTCGCTTCCGTACCTGCTGCAGGATCTCAACAACAAGGTGCCCATCTTCTCGAGCAAGCTGACGCTCGGTTTTATCGAGGGCAAGCTCTCCGAGTTCCGCATCCGCGCACCTAAGTTCCGCGAGGTCAAGGGCGGAAGCCATGTCAATCTCGGTGGCATCTCGCTCGATTTCTTCTCCATGACGCACTCCATTCCGGGTGCACTGGGCGTGTTCATTCGCACCAACCAGGGCACCGTTATGCACACGGGTGACTTTAAGCTCGATCAGACGCCCATCGACGGCGTCACGCCCGACTATGCCGCCATCAGCCGCTTTGCCAAGCAGGGCATCGACCTGCTGCTTTCCGACTCCACCAACGCCACGGTTCCGGGCTTTACCAAGTCCGAGGCCGAGGTTGGTCCCAACCTGCTGCATGCCATCAAGAACGCCCCGGGTCGCGTGTTCGTCGCGTCGTTCTCGAGCCACATCCATCGCCTGCAGCAGATCTGCGACGCCGCCCGCAAGTGCGGCCGCAAGGTCGTCGTGACTGGACGTTCCATGCTCACCAACACCCGCGTGGCGCGCGAGTTGGGCTACCTCAACATCGACGATGCCGATATCATCGATGCCTTCGATATCGATAACCTGCCCGACGACAAGATCGTCGTCATGTGCACCGGTTCGCAGGGCGAGCCGCTGTCGGCCCTGTCCCGCATGGCCAACGGCGAGCACAAGACGCTTTCTATCCACGAAGGCGATACCGTCATTCTCTCGGCAACTCCCGTTCCCGGCAACGAGAAGGCCGTTCAGCAGGTCGTCAACAGCCTGGCCAAGCTTGGCTGCGACGTCTGGGATAAGTCCCGCGCCCTCGTTCACGTCTCGGGGCACGGCAGCCAGGAGGAACTCAAGCTCCTCATGGCCATGGCCAAGCCCACCTACTTTATGCCGGTTCACGGCGAGGCCGTGCATCTGCGCGCCCATGCCCAGCTTGCTCGTAAGATGGGCATCAAGGATGATCACATCTTTATCCTCGATAACGGCGACACGCTCGAGATGCGTGGCGGTATCGTCAAGCGCGGTACGCCCGTCGAGTCCGGCGTCGTCTATGTTGACGGTCTGCGCATCGGCGACACCGACCCCATTGTCCTGCGCGATCGCCAAAAGCTCGCCAATGACGGTATGGTCACGGCCGTTGCCATCGTCTCGCTCAAGCATAAGAAGATCGAGGCTATCGAGTTCTCGGGCCGCGGTGTTTCGTTTGCCATCGACGACCAGTTCTCCGAGGATGCCTCAGCAGCCATCATGAAAACGATCGAGAAGAGTAAGTTTACCTTTACCAGCAGCGGCTCCGATGCCATTCGCAAAGCCGTGCGCGATTCGCTCTCCAACTTTATCTGGAGCCGTACGCGCACCCGTCCGATGATCATCCCGGTCGTCATGGAGGTTTAGTTTGGCGCGCGGATCTGCACAAAACGCCAAAGGCAACAAAGCCAACAACCAACCGGCATCTGCTAAGGGTGCCGGTTCCCATCTGCGTGCCAATAAGGGCCACGAGTCCGAGTTCGATGAGTTCGAGCCCCTGGTCGAGCCTTCGGCCAATCGCGATATCGCCGGCGTGGTCATTGCCGTTTTGGCGATTGCGTCCTTTATTGCCGTGATTTCCCCGGCAACGGCGCCCGTGACAGCTGCGGTTGCCGGTTTCTACCACCTTGGCTTTGGCCTGGGCGCCTACGTGCTGCCGATCGTCATCTTGCTGTTTGCCGCCACGCTCTTTTTGGGTGAGGACTCGCCGCTCAACATTCGCTCGGTCGCGGGTGGCGCCGTGGTCTTTGTGGCCATTGTCTCTATCCTGTCGCTGATGGTGCCGGGCACGAGCGATTCGTGCGACCTCATGTTTACGCCGCAAAACCTATCTGCGTCGGGCGGATACATTGGCGCCTTTATCGCAAGTACCTTGCAAAACGCCCTGGGTAAACCTATTGCCATGGTTGTCTTGCTTGGGCTTGTCGTCGTTGGCCTGGTCATTATCGGCTTTTCGGTGGGCGGCGTTTTGCGGTCCGCACGCGATCGCGCTGCCGATTTTGCCGAGCGTCGTCGTGCCGATGTCAATGCTAGCCCGTGGGGCGACGAAGAGGCCCTGTCGGTTCCCGGCGTCGCCCGTCCGCACCTGAGCATCCTGCGCCAGAAGGGAACTGACGCCGCCGTGACCACGGTCATGGGTGGCGATGTCGATTCGGTTTTGGATGACGACGAGGACGATGACCCGTTTGTCGACGTTTCCGAGGCCGTGGAGGCCGAGCGAGCGAAGACCACGCTGCTGCCGCGTCGCCATGCCAAGAAGGGCAAGGCCGCGCCCAAGCTCAACACGAGCGAGCCCGACCCGTCTTGGTCCGATAGCGAAATCGAACTCACCGAGGGCGATGACGAGGACGACGAGACTCCGCTCGAGACCGCCAAGACAACCTTGCTGCCGCGTCGCCGTGCCAAGGCGGGACAGGTCACCGGACAGTTTTCGATGGAAGACGACCCGGACAAGGCTGACGAGTCGGAACCGCCATTTGCCGTGAATCCCGTTTCGGCAGCTCCGCAGATTCCCGACTTCCTAAAGCATCCCAAGGTTGCCGATGCCTCCAGCTCTACGGCTTCTGCTGCTCCTGTTGCAGCCGGCGATGGAGGAGCGGATGGCACCGCTGCCGATACCGAGGGCGAACAAGAAGACGGCCTCAAACTCCCGCCGCTCGAAATCCTGCACGCCAACCCTCAGTCGGCGTCCTCCGCGTCTTCTGATAAGGAGCTGGAACAGACTGCCGAATCGTTGCAGTCCACCTTGCTTGAGTTTGGCCGTAGCGCCCGCGTCGTCGGCTGGATTGCCGGCCCCACGGTCACGACCTTTAAGCTGCAGCCCGGTGAGGGCGAGCGCGTGAGCAAGATCTCGAGCCTCGAGGACGATATCGCGCTTTCGCTTGCCGCCCAGTCGGTGCGCATTTTTGCGCCGATTCCCGGCACCTCGCTCGTTGGTATCGAGATTCCCAATCGCAAGCGTCAGAACGTCAACCTGGGCGACGTGCTTCCCTATGTGAAGGGCGGTCCGCTTGAGCTGGCCATCGGTCGCGATGCCGAGGGCACGCCGGTTGTCGCCGACCTCGCCAAGATGCCCCACCTGCTGATCGCCGGCACCACCGGTTCGGGTAAGTCGGTCATGATCAACTCCATCATCACGACCCTGCTCATGCGCGCTCTTCCCGAGGATGTTCGCCTGATCATGGTCGACCCCAAGCGCGTCGAGCTTGCGGGCTATAACGGTCTGCCGCATCTCTACGTACCCGTGGTGACCGAGCCCAAGCAGGCGGCCAGTGCACTGCAGTGGGCCGTGTCCGAGATGGAGCGTCGCCTGAAGGTCTTCGAGCGCCTCAACGTTCGCAAGATCTCGACGTATAACGAAAAGCAGGCCGCCGGCGAGTTTGAGCATTACGATAACCCGCCGCAAAAGATGCCCTATCTGGTCATCATCATCGACGAGCTTTCGGACCTGATGATGGTCGCCGGCAAGGATGTCGAGGCCTCGATCGTCCGTATCGCCCAGCTGGGCCGTGCCGCCGGTATTCACCTTATCGTGGCTACGCAGCGCCCCAGCTCCAACGTGGTGACGGGCCTCATTAAGGCCAACATCACCAACCGTATCGCCTTTAACGTGGCTACGGGCATCGATTCCCGCGTCATTATCGACCAGATGGGCGCCGAAAAGCTCACCGGTTTGGGCGATATGCTGTTCTCCAAGGTCGACTGGGGCAAGCCCCGCCGTATCCAGGGCTGTTTTGTCTCGGACGACGAGATCAACGAGATCGTCGAGTTCGTTAAGTCGCAAAGCGAGCCCGACTATCACGAGGAGATTCTGTCCGCCGTGGCGCCCGCCTCCATGTCCATGGCTGGTGGCGGCGGCATTGTTCGCACGGGCGTTGCCGAGCCGCAGGATGACGATCCGCTTATCTGGGAAGCCGCCCATATTGTGGTGGAATCGCAGCTGGGCTCCACATCTGGCCTGCAACGCCGCCTCAAGGTTGGCTATGCGCGCGCCGGGCGTATTATGGACATGCTGGAAGAAAAGGGTGTCGTCGGCCCGCCCGACGGTTCCAAGCCGCGCGAGGTCCTGCTGGACGAGGAGGGGCTTGCCGCGCTGGAGTCTGTCGACGCCGAGATGGCACGTGAAGATCGTGAGTTTGGAGGATTCTGATGGCTGCACGCTTTGGTGACATGCTGCTCGAGCAGCGTCGCCGGATGGGCCTTTCCATCCAGCAGGTCGCCAACACCATCAAAATCAGGCCGCAGATCATCGAGTTTTTCGAGACCGGTAACTTTGCATCGATGCCCCCGCGTGGCTATGCGCAGGGCATGATTTCGAGCTACGCTCGCTTTTTGGGACTTAACCCGCGCGAGGTCGTCAACGCTTATTTTGATGACCTCATGGCATACGAGCGCGAGACCTCGCAGCAGGGCGGTCGTTTTCAGGATGCTGCCGGCTACGTTAACTCGCGTTCGTCGGTCGATAACGGACGCTTTCTGATGGTTCAGGGTGGTCGCTCGACGCGATACGGTCAACGTCCTCCGCAGGCGGGCTACATCACCGAGACGGGCTCCAGCGAGGAGATTCGTTCTCAGCGAGATCGCTTTCGCAGTACGCCCATGCCGGATGACCGTGCGCTTCCCGCCGCTCGCGGGTTGAGTCGCGATCCTCGCGCCGGTTACGGCGACGGAGGCTACTCCGGTCGTGGTTATCGCGGAGTTTCTGCCGGGCGTTCCCGCGGTGGTTACGCCGACGCCGATACCACGCAGGTGACGCCGCGCCTCCGTTCGCAATCGCAGCCTTACGGGCAGCGCTCTTCGGCGCCTCACTCTGGACAGCGTGGCTATCAGAACCGTGGTGAGCTTGCGCCGCGTTCGGGCCAGCGTGGCTCGCAGCGCCAGGGCGGTTATCGTGGTCGTCCCGATAGCGGTCGCGGCCGTATGCCGCAGGGGAATGGTCGTGGCGGCTCCAATCGCGGGCGCGGCGGTGGACGTGCTCCCCAGAACAATGGACTCGATCCGCGCATCATCTACGCCGGCATCGGTGCCGTGGCACTTTTGCTGATTTTGCTCATCGTGGTCCTCCTGCGTGGCTGCGGCTCTTCTGCACCCGAGTCGACGCCCGAGACGCCCGCGGCCACTAAGACGACGACCAAGAAGTCTTCCAAGAAGACCGAATCCGTTGACGAGGATGAAGGCACCGACGATGCGACGGATTCTGCCGATTCCGATGCCGCCAAGGCGACGGTAAAAAAGGAAGAGGACGAGGTCATTAAGGTCAAGGTTTCCGTTGCCAAGGGCAAGACCGCCTGGATTGAGGTCAAGGTCGACGGTAAATCGGTCTACGGCGCCCAGGCGACCGGCCCCTTTGAGCAGGAGTACACGCCTGAGTCCTCGATCGAGATCACCACGTCCAAGCCCTCCGATGTCACGGTTACCAAGAACGGCGAAAAGGTTCGCTATGACACCAAGACATCGGGCGTGGCGCGCGTGACCATTACCGTTCCCAAGAAGGAGACCACAGACTCCGAGGACGGCGAGAGTACCGACGGCACCGATGCTGTCGACGGCGCCGACGCCCAGTCTGCCGACGGCGCCGATGCTCAGTCTGCCGACGGCACCGACACGGCATCCGACGGTCAGGCAGCAAACGATTCAGATGACAATTCGTACGACAGCCACTAAGGCTCCCCGTACCGAAAGGAAGAACCATGGCTAAAGATTCCAGCTTCGACGTTGTGTCCGAGGTCAATATGCAGGAGGTCGATAACGCTTTCCAGCAGACCACTCGCGAGATCTCTCAGCGCTATGACCTCAAGGACTCTGGCGCCACCATCGAGCTTTCGAAGGGCGACAAGCTCTTTACAATCAATGCACCGGCCGATTTCGTCTCCAAGCAGATCATCGACGTGCTGAGCTCTAAGCTCATCAAGCGCGGCATCGACCTCAAGGCTGTCTCCTGGGACGCGCCGCAGGCGGCTTCGGGCGGTACCGTGCGCGTGCTCGGCCATATCGTCGAGGGCATCGACCAGGCGACCGCCAAGAAGATCAATAAGGACATCAAGAATCAAAAGCTCAAGGTCAAGGTGACCATCGAGGCCGATAAGCTGCGCGTTTCCTCGGCTTCTAAGGACGCGCTTCAGACGGTGATCCAGTTCCTGCGCGACCAGGACTACGGTCAGCCGCTGCAGTTTACCAACTACCGCTAATTTACTCGAAAGGACCGTTCTCCAACATGGATACTCCGTTGGGTTCCGTACTCTACATCACGCTTGGCTGCGCTAAGAACGAGGTCGATACCGACCGCATGCGTTCGCTGCTGACCGCCGCGGGCTATGAGGAGGCATTCGATCCGCAGGATGCCGATATCGCTATCGTCAACACGTGCTCGTTTCTTGCGTCGGCGACGTCCGAGAGCATCGAGACCACGCTCGAGCTCGCTAACGAGGTGCAGGACGGCGTTCGCGCCTGCCCCATCGTCATGTGCGGTTGCGTGCCGTCTCGTTACGGCGATGACCTGCCCGACGAGCTTCCCGAGGTCGCGGCCTTTGTTAAGGCCGATGAGGAAGACGGTATCGTCTCTGTCATCGACGACGTTCTTGGTGTGGAGCGCGAGATCGCTGCCTATATCCCGCAGGTCAAGCGTACCGTTGAGGGTGCCGTTGCCTACGTCAAGATCTCCGATGGTTGCAATCGTTTTTGCAGCTTCTGCATGATCCCCTACATTCGCGGTCGCTATCATTCGCGCAATGCCGAAAGCATTATCTCCGAGGTTCGCGACCTGGTTGCCGGCGGTGTGCGCGAGATCGTGTTGATCGGCCAGGACACGGGCATTTGGGGTACAGACTTTGCCGACGAGGACGTCGCTGAGGGCTCGCCGCGCAATCTGGCGCATCTGCTGCGCGCCGTCGCCGAGGCCGTGCGCCCGCACAACGTCTGGGTCCGCGTACTCTATCTGCAGCCCGAGGGCATGACCGACGAGCTTATCGAGACGATTCGCGATACGCCCGAGGTGCTGCCTTATATCGATATCCCCGTGCAGCACTGTGACGCGCGCATCCTCAAGGCCATGCGTCGCTCCGGTTCGCGCCAGGAGCTCGAGGATCTGTTCCGCGACCTTCGCGAGCGCATCCCCGGCATCGTGATTCGCTCTACGGCCATGGTCGGCTTCCCGACCGAGACCGACGACGAGTTCCGCGATCTTATCGACTTTATGGACACTGTCGGCTTTGACTACACGAGCGTCTTTGCCTACTCGCGTGAGGAGGGCAGCCTGGCCGCCAAGATGGAGGGCCAGGTCGATGAGGAGGTCAAGCTCGAGCGCGCCCAGGAGGCCATGGATCTGGCTGAGTCGCTCGGTTTTGCCGCCACGGCAGCCCATGTGGGCGAGCGCGCCCAGGTGATCGTCGATGGCATCGAGGAGGCCGAGGACGGCGCCGAGCTGATCGGCCATGCCTGGTTCCAGGCGCCCGATTCCGATGGCGCGGTGCATCTGGACGCCAGCGAGGCGTCCGTGGGCGATATTCTGACCGTCGAGTTTACCGATAGCTTCTGCTATGAGCTTATCGGTCATGTTGTGGAGTAGGAGAGCGTCGTGGCAAACGAGAGTAATAAGGAACTGACGAGTGTTTGGACGCCCGCCAACATCGTGACGTGCGTTCGCATCGTCTTTATCCCGGTGTTCATGATCGTCTCGGCCCTGTCTCAAGCGAGCGTTGCCGGTACGGACTGGAGCACCTTTGACGGTCCGCTTGCAGCCGCCGCCTTTATTTTGTACGTGATTCTGTCGTGCACCGATAAGGTCGATGGCTATCTGGCGCGCTCGCGCAACGAGATTACCGATTTCGGCAAGTTCTTGGACCCCATCGCCGACAAGCTGCTCGTGTTCTCGGCCCTGCTGCTGTTCCTGGATTTTGGCGCGGTGACCGTGTGGTCCGTGTTCATTATCCTGTTCCGCGAGCTGCTGGTGAGTGCCCTTCGCATGGTCGCGAGTGCTGCCGGTGTCGTCGTTGCCGCCGATAAGCTCGGCAAGTACAAGACGGCGACCACGATGGTCTCCATTTGCGGCTATCTGTGCGTCTTTGCGATGGCCGGCCTTCAGCTGGGTCCGGTGTCGCTGCTGCTCGGTGTCTATTCGGTGTCGCGCTTCCTGTACGTCATCGCCGTGATTTTGACCATTGTCTCGGGGGCCCAGTACTTCTGGAACTGTCGCAAGATCGTCTTTTCGGTCTAGGTCCTGGTGGGTATGACGGAGTCTTATTTGCAGATCGCCGCAAACAACGAGGAGCTGGCGCGCGATATTGTCGAGCGCGCGAGTGCCCGTGGTGAGACGGTGTCGACGGCGGAGTCGCTGACGGCGGGCATGATTGCCTCGACGATTGCCGATATTCCGGGTGCCTCGGCGGTGCTTCGTGGCGGTGCGGTGACCTACTGCGATGAGATCAAACATCGCGTGCTCGGCGTCGAGCAGGAAACGCTCGATCGGTTTAGCGCCGTGTCGCATCAGACGGCACGTGAGATGGCCGCAGGCTCGCTGGAGCTTTATCAGAGCGATATAGCCGTAAGCGCAACGGGCTACGCTGGGCCCGGTGGTGGCACCGAGCAAGACCCCGCCGGTACGTTCTATATTGGGTGGGCGTATCGCACGGCCGATGGGGGAGCGCCGGTTGTCGAGTCTGCGCGCTGTCATTATGAGGGCGATCGGTCGTGCGTTCGTGCCCATGCGGTCGCGGAGGCTTTGGGACGCATTGTCCGCGTGCTCAATTCTATGGAATAGACGTGGTTTAAGGGGCCTTAGGGCCCCTTAATTGTGGAGATAGGGACCTTTGACCGGAATTACGTTTGCGCTGGTACATGGCATAAATTTGTTCGCGCACTCGTATTTGTGATTAGCGTGGTCAAGCATTTGGTCGGTGATTGGTTGGCGTTTGGTCGGGTTTTGGAATGGTCGGGTGCATATGATGAATCTGAACGGTTGACCACGAACAGCCGTTCGTTTATTATCGTTTCAGGTTGTTAAGAGGAGGGCTATTCATGGCCAAGAATTCAGGTCCCGTACGTACCGTTCATGCACGCACGACGGGTAAAGAGCGCGACGAGATGATCGCCACCACCAAGGCCGAGATCGAGAAGAAGTTCGGCCAGGGCTCTATTATGAGGTATGGCGACGGCGGTCCCGAGCTCGAGGTCGAGGCTATTCCGACGGGCTCTCTGGCGCTCGATGCCGCCTTGGGTATCGGCGGCGTGCCGCGCGGCCGTATCGTCGAGATTTATGGCCCCGAGTCCTCCGGTAAGACGACGCTTTCGCTCGAGATTCTTGCAGAGGCGCAGGCCATGGGCGGCGTTGTTGCATTTATCGATGCCGAGCATGCGCTTGATCCCACCTATGCCGCGCGCATTGGCGTCGATATCGACGAGGTCCTGATTTCCCAGCCCGATACGGGCGAGCAGGCGCTCGAGATCGTCGATATGCTTGTGCGCTCCGGTGCCATCGACGCCATCGTCGTCGACTCTGTTGCCGCCTTGACTCCGCGTGCCGAGATCGAGGGCGAGATCGGTGACACGACGGTGGGTCTGCAGGCTCGTTTGATGAGCCAAGCGCTCCGCAAGCTCGCCGGCTCACTTTCCAAGTCCAATACAACCTGCATCTTCATTAACCAGCTGCGCGAGAAGATCGGCGTCATGTTCGGCAATCCCGAGACCACCACGGGCGGCCGCGCTCTTAAGTTCTTCTCTTCCGTGCGAATCGATATTCGCAAAATCGATACCATCAAGCTCAAGGACGAGGTTATCGGTAATCGCGTGCGTGCCAAGGTCGTTAAGAACAAGGTGGCGGCTCCGTTCCGTTCGGCCGAGTTTGACATCATGTACGGCACCGGCATCTCTAAAGAGGGCTCGATTCTGGATATGGCCGTCGAGTGCGGCATCTGCAAAAAGATGGGGTCCTGGTTTGCCTATGGCGAGGATAAGCTCGGCAACGGTCGCGAGGCCGCCAAGACATTCCTGCGGGAGCATCCCGATTGCGCCGACGAGATCGAGCACAAGGTTCGCCTTGCCTGCGGCCTTGAGTATGACGATGATGCCCCCTCCGAGGTTGAGTTGACCGACCAGCCCGCCCCCGAGGAGTTTGATGAGCTGTACGCCATCGATGGCTCCGCGATGCTCGACGATGACGATGAGTAGCGGATGCCGACATGTCGTATACGGTGACCGAGGCCACGGTCGTCTTTCCCGATAAGAAGGCGGCTTCCTCGTTCTCGAGCGGTTATGGGTCTAAAAAGCCCTGCGCGCATATCGATTGCGATCTTGAGGGCGGTTTCGAACGTTCCATTTGGATTCCCGTGCGCGTGGCGCGCCTGTACGTTAAGAACCGCCCCGACCTTCCCTGTGATTGGGATGACTTTCGCGAGGCGGTGCAGCTTATCGAACGTAAATGTGCACTCACCATGGTGACCGAGATGCTTTCGCGCCGCGATCATGCCACGGGCGAGGTGCGCGATAAGTTGGCGCGCTATGGCTTTCGACAGCCTGCGATCGATTTTGCGGTTGCTCGAGCGACCGAGTATCGTTTTTTGGATGAGAACCGCTTTTGTTCGTACTTTATCGAAGAACGCAAACGTCGCGGCTGGGGACAGCGCAAGATCGAGGTTGAACTCAAGCGCCGTCATGTCGTACTTGACGATATCCCCGGGTATCCCGAGGCTTATTTTGCCGTGGATGATGACTTGGCCCGCGCTTCGGCTTTGCTCGCTAAACGTCGCGTTCCCGAGGTACGTGCATTCGAAAAGCTCGTCAGATTTTTGATGGGTAAAGGCTTCTCGTATCACATCGCCGCCGATGCCGTTAAGGCGCGCCTCGATGCCTCAAGCGAGGAATGCGCCGTGTAAGCGTGCGCATGGTACGCCCCTGCCGTTCACCGCTTGATTGGCGCCGTGCCGGGTGCGTTTATTTGACAGTTGTTGCGGTTCAACGTAGGATAATCACTGTCATTTGCTTTGTGATATGTGCTCATCTGTGATGAGTTTGTTTATATGTTTATCTGTATCCGACCCGCATAAGCTGCGCCCATATTACTCAAATGTCGCGAGCCGTTCGTAAGGACGGTTCGCTTTGCTGTGTAACGAATCCATAAAAAGGAGTGAGCATGCCTATCATTGCAGCGCTCGTTGGCATCGTTTTGGGTGCCATCGCCGCCATTGCCTACATGCGCACCGCCAAGCAGGGTAGTCTTCACGAGGCCGACGAAAAGATTCAGTCGGCACACGCGCAGGCAGAGTCCCTGATCGGTGATGCAAAGCGTCAGGCCGAGACCCTCAAAAAAGAGGCTCTGCTCGAGGCTAAGGAAGAGATCATTAAGAACAAGCAGGCCGCCGAGGCCGAGGACAAGCAGCGTAAGAGCGAGATTCGCACGCTCGAAAATCGCGTGATGCAGCGCGAAGAATCGCTCGATCGCCGCAACGATGCTCTTGATAAGCGCGAGCATCAGCTGTCCAGCCAGGCCGGTCAGGTCGAGAAGCGCTCTCGCGAGCTTGAGGAGCTCTGCGCCAAGCAGACTTCCGAGCTTGAGCGTATTGCCGACCTTACGCGCGAGGACGCTCACAAGGAGCTGCTCGACAAGGTCCGCGGCGAGGTTACCCACGAGGCGGCCACCATCATCCGCGAGTCCGAGCAGCAGGTCCGCGCCGAGTGCCACAAGACCGCTCAGGAGATTCTCTCCCTGGCGATTCAGCGTTGCGCCGCCGACCATACCGCCGAGGTCACCGTTACTTCCGTGCACATTCCCTCCGATGACCTCAAGGGTCGCATCATCGGTCGCGAGGGTCGCAACATCCGCACCTTTGAGCAGGTGTCTGGCGTCAACCTCGTGATTGACGACACCCCCGAGACCGTCGTGCTTTCGAGCTTCGATCCGGTCCGTCGTGAGACTGCCCGCGTGGCGCTCGAGAACCTTATTGCCGACGGCCGCATTCACCCCGCCCGCATCGAGGAGATGTATCACAAGGCTGCCGACTTGGTTCAGCAGCGTGTGCGCGAGGCCGGCGAGCAGGCCGCCTTCGATACCGGTATCCACGACCTGCACCCCGAGATCGTCAAGACCCTGGGCGCTCTGCGCTACCGCACCTCGTTTGGTCAGAACGTGCTGCAGCACTCGCTTGAGGTTTCCGACCTTTGCGGCGTGATGGCCTCCGAGCTTGGTTTGGATGTTGTGACCGCCAAGCGCGCCGGTCTTCTGCACGACCTGGGCAAGGCCATCGACCACGACGTTGAGGGCCCGCATGCTGTGATTGGCGCCGAGCTTGCCCGCCGTTATGGCGAGAAGCCCGTTATCGTTCACGCGATCGAGGCCCATCATGCCGATGTCGACCCCAACACGGTGCTCGACGTTCTGGTCCAGGCTGCCGATGCCGTCTCCGCTTCTCGTCCCGGTGCCCGCCGCGAGTCGGCCGAGAACTACATTAAGCGTCTTGAGAAGCTCGAGGAGATTGCCAACTCTCACGACGGCGTCGAGCGTACCTATGCCATGCAGGCCGGTCGCGAGGTTCATGTCATGGTTCAGCCGGACAAGATCTCCGATGCCCAGTCCACGGTGCTTGCGCACGATATCGCCCATCAGATCGAGGAAGAGATGGAGTATCCCGGTCAGGTGCGCGTTGTCGTGATTCGCGAGAGCCGTGCCGTCGATATCGCTAAATAACATGAACGACGCGAACGAGCTCATCTCATTTATCGCGTCGATGTCGGGGGAGGGCAACCTTCGCGTCGAGGAAAACCTTGGCGAGGGGTATGTCCGCCTCCGCGTTTCGGAGGCCGAGCGCCGTCAGGCGAAGCATGACATTCAGCATGTAGAGGACATTGTCATCGAGATGCTGCGTAATGCTCGCGATGCCGGAGCCGATAAGGTCTATCTCGCCACGACCAAGGAGGAGGGTGTTCGCACCCTCCTCTTCCTGGATAACGGTTCGGGTGTGCCGCAGGACATGCAGGAGCGTATCTTCGATGCCCGTGTCACCTCCAAGCTTGAGAGCATGAAAATGGACCGTTGGGGTGTTCACGGTCGTGGTATGGCGCTGTTCTCTATCAAGCAGAACACGGATGAGGCACGCGTTGTTACATCGGGCGTCGATTTGGGTTCCGCGTTTAAGGTGTGCGTTGCCACCGATCGCTTGAGCGAGCGCGCCGACCAGTCGAGCTGGCCCCAGGCGGTTAAAGACGAAGACGGTCGCTATGTATGCGCTCGTGGACCCCATAACATCATTCGCGCAGCGTGCGAGTTTGCCCTTGAGGAGCTGCGTGGCTGCGATGTGTATCTGGGCTCTCCGTCCGAGATTGCTGCGACCCTGTACGCTCAGGCTTCGAGCCGTCTCGATACGTCGCGCTTGCTCTTTATCGATGACGAGTGCGAGCTTCCGGTTATCGATCGTTTGGGCCTTGCCTCTGATGCCGAGGACTTTATCCGGATCTGCTCCGGGCTGGGCCTCGAGATGTCCGAGCGCACTGCCCACCGTATTCTGTCGGGACAGATTAAGCCCGTCCGCGGCGTGACCGCGCGTCTGCTGCGCGAGCGCGATTCCACCTCGCATGCGCCGGCTCCCGTCGATCTTGCCAAGGACCGTCGAGGCCTTCGCATCGCCAAGGAAGACATGGCGCAGTTTTCGCGTGCTGTCGAGCGTGACTTTAACGACCTTGCCGCCCGGTATTACCTCAATCTGTGCGGCGACCCTAAGATTCGCGTTTCGCGTGATCGCATCACGGTGACGTTCGATCTCGCCAAAGAGGAATAAAATCTTTACCGAGTCCGCTCGGTACGATACAGTTATTGCAGTTAAAACGTACTTTTAAACGCAGGAGTTTCTTCATGGATTGCCTGAAGGTATCAAGCAAATCATCGCCCGCGTCCGTTGCCGGCGCCATTGCCGGCATGGTCAAAGATGGCGTCCCCGTCAACATTCAATGCGTCGGCGCTGGCGCCGTCAACCAGGCCATCAAGGCCGTCGCCATTGCGCGCGGCTTTCTGATTCCGACCGGCTTCGATGTCTCCTGCGCGCCGGTGTTCTCCGACATTCTCATTAACGGAGAGTCGCGCACGGCAATTCGTCTCTCTATCTACGTTCACCAGATTAATCGGGCTGCTATGGATAATGTCGTCATGGACGACGTTAAGCCTGTTGCGTAAGCGAGCCATCTGCACGCTCGTAGCACCTATGCGCCCGTCGATACCATCGTTAGGATGTAAGCTCATGGACCAGCGTTCCGTACGCGATATTCTTGCCGGTAAAACCTACTTTATCCGCACATTCGGCTGCCAGATGAACCAGCACGACTCCGAGCGCGTGAGTGGCCTGCTCGATTCGTTTGGCTGTCTTATGGCGCTCGATCCCGAGCATGCCGATATTGTCGTGTTCATGACGTGCTGTGTACGCGAGGCTGCCGATACGCGCCTGTATGGTCAGTGCAATTCCTGCAAGAGCCTTCCTCCTTCGCCTTCGGGTAAGCGCGTGGTCGCCGTGGGCGGCTGCATCGCCCAACGCGATGGCGAGGGCTTGCTCACCAACGTCGATAACGTCAACGTCATTTTTGGCACCCATTCTATTGCGCACGTGGCCGAGCTCATTGCCGAGGCGTTTTTGGATGGCAAGCGCCATATCCGTACGAATGAGCATGAGGATACCGACGCCATGAGTATGCCGTGGCATCGCGAGACGCAGTATCACGCTTGGGTGCCCATCATGACGGGCTGCAACAACTTTTGCACGTACTGCATCGTGCCGTACGTCCGTGGTCGTGAGAAGAGCCGTCCCTTCGAGGAGATTGTCGACGAGGTGACAGGTCTGGTGCGTCAGGGCGTGCGCGAGATTACGCTGCTGGGCCAAAACGTGAACTCCTACGGTCGCGATCTTTTTGGCAAGCCGCGCTTTGCCGACTTGCTGCGCGCTGTGGGCGATACGGGCGTCGAGCGTATCTTTTTTACCTCTTCGCATCCTAAGGATCTGCTGCCTGAGACCATTGACGCCATGGCCGAGACACCTGCCGTCATGCCGCAGCTCCACCTGGCCGTTCAGTCGGGTTCCACGCGCATCCTTAAAGAGATGAATCGTCGTTATACGCGCGAGGATTATCTGGGTCTGGTCGATCGTATTCGTAACCGTATGCCCGATATTGCGCTTTCGACCGACATCATCGTGGGCTTCCCGGGCGAGACCGAGGAAGACTTTGAGCAGACGCTCTCGCTTGCCGAGACGGTTCGTTATGCCCAGGCCTACACGTTTATTTACTCCAAGCGCGCCGGTACCCCGGCAGCTGAGATTTATGATCCCACCCCGCATGAGGTTATCCTTGAGCGCTTTAACCGTCTGGTCAAGGTTATCGAGACGACGGCTCACGAGTATAACCAGGGCGAGCTTCACACCGTGGTGCCTGCGCTTATTGAGGGTACGAGCAAGAAGAACGACGCTGTTCTTCTGGGGAAAAGCCCCAAGAACCAGACGGTGCATGCGCCGATTCCTGCTGGCTATAGTATCGATCAGCTCATCGGTAAAATCGTCGACATTGATGTTGATGTCGCCAAGACGTGGTATCTGTCTGGCTCCGTCGTGGGCGAGCCTCGCTAATGATTTCCACCGGTGCAAGCCTTTCTGCCGTAGCGATTGTCGGTCCGACGGCGGTCGGCAAAAGCGATGTTGCCGACCGCCTGGCCGCTCGTCTTTCGTCCGAAGTGTTGTCTTGTGACGCGATGCAAATCTATCGTGGCATGGACATCGGTACGGCCAAGATGATGCCCGAGGAGTGCTCGGTGCCCCTGCGCCTTGTCGATATCGTGGATCCGGGCGTCGCGTATTCAGCTGCGCTCTATCAGACGGATGCCCGGGCGCATATCGAGCGTTTGCTTGGCGAGCAACGTCTTCCGGTCTTTTGCGGCGGTACGGGCCTGTATCTCAAGGCTGCACTCGATGAAATGGATTTTCCTTCGGGTGATCTCGAGGACGAACGTCGCGCGGGCTACCAGGAGCTTGCCGAGCGCATTGGTGAGGAGGCACTGCATGCCCTGCTTGCCGAACTCGACCCGGAATCGGCCGCCGTGATTCATCCCCATAACGTGCGTCGCGTGATTCGTGCGCTCGAGATGCACGATGACGGCGTGTCGTATGCCCAGCAGAAGTCGAAATTCAGCGTCCCGCGCGAGCGTTATCATGCCTTGTGGTTTGGTCTGACGCGTAGCCGTAAAGTGCTGTATGAGCGCATTAACATGCGTGTCGACCTTATGTTTGAGCAGGGGCTGGTTGATGAGGTCCGTGGCCTTATGGACCAGGGCTTGGGTGATGCGCTCACGTCGATGCAGGCAATTGGTTACAAAGAGATTATCGATGCCTTGCGTGGCGCTATTACCATGGATGAGGCCCGTGAGCTTATCAAGATGCGCTCACGTCGCTATGCCAAGCGCCAGCTTTCCTGGTTTAAGCGTGACGATCGCATCGTGTGGTTCGATATGGATGAGTTTACGATCGATGAGGTCGTTGATGATATCTACCGTCGTATCGAGGCTGTCTAATGGCACGTTTTCCCTTGGTCTCTACGGCGCCTGAACCTGAGCGTGCCGTCTTGGTTGGTGTTGAGTGGCGCGATAATGCCTGGCCGCTCGACCGTTCGCTCGATGAGCTCGAGCGCTTGGCTCACACTGCTGGAGCCCAATGCGTGGCACGCTTGTCGCAGCGCCTGGTCAAGTCCTATCCCAAATCGTTTATCGGCTCCGGCAAGGTCGAGGAGCTGTGCGGTTTGGTTCATCGCATGGATGCGGATGTTGTTATCTTAGACGACGACCTGACGCCCTCACAGCAGTCCTATCTTGAGAAAGCCGTGGGCGAACCGGTTAAGATTATTGACCGTACGGCGTTGATTTTGGATATCTTTGGTCTGCATGCCCAGACGCGTGAGGGCCGCTTACAGGTGCAGCTGGCACAGTTGCAGTATCTGCTGCCTCGTCTGCGAGGTATGTGGAGCCATCTTGCTAAGGAACAGACGCGCGGCGGCATTGGATCGCGTTTTGGCCAGGGCGAAAGCCAGCTCGAGGTCGACCGTCGCCTGATTCGCAATAAGATCGCAGCTCTTCGACGCGAACTGAAACAGGTTGAACAGCGTCGCGACGTGCAATCGAAAAGCCGTATTGAATCGCCGGCGTTTCGTGTGGCGTTGGCTGGCTACACCAATGCCGGTAAGTCGACGCTGCTTAATCGATTGACGGGATCCAAGGTACTTTCGCAGGATAAGCTGTTTGCCACGCTCGATCCTACGACGCGCTCGTACCGTTTGCCCGGTGGCCGTGGCATGACGATTACCGATACCGTCGGCTTTATTCAAAAACTGCCCCATGGCCTGGTCGACGCTTTCAAATCTACGCTTTCCGAGGTGCTCGGCGCCGATTTGATTCTTAAAGTCGTGGATGCTTCCGATGAGGATTACGAGCGTCAGCTCGAGGCGGTTGATCGTGTCCTTGACGAGATTGGTGCCGGTGAGCGCCTGACGCTTACCGTATTCAATAAAATTGATCTGCTCGATGGCGTTGACCGCTTGAGCTTCCGTCGGCGCTATCCCGAGGCGGTGCTGTTCTCGGCTCAGACGGGTGAGGGTCTTGATGACTTAGTCGACCGCATCGCTCGTGAAGCGGCCGCTACGGACGTGTTGCTCTCGGCCGATATCCCGTATCGAGAGGGCGCGTTAATCACGCTCGTGCACGAACAGGGAACCCTTCTGCACGAGGAATACCTCGAGGACGGCGTTCGTATTGTGGCAAAGCTTCCGGCCCGTATCGCACCGCGTCTCGAGCGTTACCGAACAGAGTAAATCAGCTCCAGCACGCCTAAGATAACGGGTTGATGAAGCAGGTAGAACGGCAGCGCATGGCGTCCGAGGCTTGCGAGCATCGGGATGGGATTCTCATAGGCCCATGCTGGCGCTTCAAGGTTTGCTTTTTGTGCCGTGCGGGCGGCAAAGAAGCCTGCGAGGTACATAAATAAGAAGGGTATGAGCGGATAGTAATCACCGGAGACAAATTCTGGACCTGGGAATCCCAGCCAAGCTAGATAGGGGATAGGGTAGACCGCTTTAGGAATGCTCCAGGTACAGGCAAAGAGTATGAGGCAAATTGTTATACCCCATACTGTCGGCACCCTATCGAGAACCGGGCGCGCGAGTGCAACAATGGCGGTGCACGCCGCCATGCAGAAAATGATGCCGAAGTTCACTGAGTCATCGACTGAGACGAGCGTCGTTGCGACCCATACAACTAAAGCGGCAGCGGCATATTTGACGGCACGCTTGATGTTGTTGCGCGAGAGGGTGCACATCCAGCCGGCAATAAACAAAAATACCCAACTGATGCTGGCACGCCAGATGTCCTGGAAGATGGTCTGGGTAAACCAGGGCATCTTCCAACCATATAGGTAGGCAAGGTCGTAGCAGGCATGAAATCCCGCCATCGACAGCATGGTAAACCCGCGAATAGTATCAAAGACAGTGATGCGTTTTTGCATTACGAAAACCGGCGCATCAAACCGACGACCTTGCCCAGAATCGTGGGATTCGTCGCGTAGATGGGCTCCATGGTGTCGTTTTCGGGCTGCAGACGAACGCGTCCCTGCTCCTTGTAGAATGTTTTGACCGTTGCAGAGCCATCGATCATAGCCACGACAATCTCGCCATTCATGGCACTCTTCTGCTCACGAACGATGATGTAGTCGCCGTTATAAATGCCGACGTTAATCATCGAATTGCCGTGGACCTCGAGGATAAAGGACCCCTGGTCCGTTGCGATCTCGGTTGGGATGGTAAAGGTGTCTTCGATATTCTGCTCGGCAAGGATGGGAATCCCTGCAGCGACTCGGCCTACGAGAGGCAGCGATACGGTGCCACGGGGCGCCGCGGGCTCATCGGACTTTGAGATGGAGACGGAAGATCCGTCCTCGTCAAAGAGCTCGAGAGCGCGAGGCTTGGTGGCGTCACGCTTGAGCAGGCCTCGTGCTTCGAGTGCGGAGAGATGCGCATGTACAGTGCTAGGGGAGGAAAGGCCCACAGCCGAAGCCATCTCGCGTACACTGGGCGGATAGCCCTTCTCCTGCTGATATTCCTTGATGAAGTCGTAAATTTGCTGCTGACGCTTGGTAATTTTGCGAGCCATCAGGGATTCCTCTCTACCCATACCAAACAAATGTTCTATTTTTGCTTGACAGGAACAACTGTTCGAAGATAATAATAACCGAACACTCGTTCCCGCGCTAGACTTTTTTGTCCCCGCGGCTTGATAAAACAGTTCTCGTCAAAACAAACGATAGGAGAACAGAATGAACGCAGCGGATATGGTCCAGGGAAACCTCGCTCTTAAGCTTGAGGTGCCCGCATCGCCGGCCTTTACGGTCGTGAAGGGTGTACGTTCTCATTTTCAGACCGTGGCCACTAAACCCGTTCGCACCCAGCGTGCGTCCGTTGCTTTGGCTCCTGTTGCCCTGAAGGCCTCGACGATTGTTGCTGTTGCTGTAGCGTTCACCCTGTTCTTTGTGCTCGCCACGTCAGTTTTTTCTGCTCGTCACGCTGCATATGCCGATTCCGTCGCCAACGTTACCTACGAGACGGTTCGCGTGCAGTCCGGCGATTCCCTGTGGTCGCTTGCCCAGGAGCATCCCGTCGATGGCCTTTCCACGCAGGAGACTTCCGACATGATTCGTAGTGTCAATCACCTCGATCGCGGCTCTCTTGATGCTGGTGCAGTTCTGAAAGTTCCGGCTCGTTCGTAAGATTTCCGCTCGGTCGCATGGTACCCTTGTTATCGTTTAAGAGGAGGTACCATGCGCTGTCCCAAATGCGGCGAGGCACATACCCGCGTTGTCGATTCCCGTATGCAGGAGTCGAACAACACTATCAAGCGTCGTCGTGAATGTTGTTCGTGCAATTATCGTTTTACGACGTTCGAGCGCTGCGAAGATCCCATCGAGGTCATCAAATCCGACGGATCAAAGCAGCGGTTCGATCGCAATAAGCTGCTGGTCGGCCTGATGCGCGCCACGATTAAGCGCGATATCGACACGAAAAAGCTCAACGAGATCATCGATGATATCGAGGTGGAGCTGCGGTCGCGTACGCTGACGGCTGTAACGTCCCACGAACTGGGCGATATGGTGCTCAAGCGCCTGGCCAAGATCGACAAGGTGGCCTACATTCGCTTTGCCTCGGTCTATCGTGATTTCAAAGACGTCGACGAGTTTCTGCAAGAGCTCGACAAGCTAAGGTGATTTCATGTCCAACATTACCGTTAACATTAAGCGTCTCGATCCCATGGTCGAGCTTCCCAAATACGCCCATCCCACGGATGCCGGCCTTGACCTCCGCGCCAACGAAGACTGCATCCTCAAGCCCTTTGAGCGCCGATTGGTCTCCACTGGCTTGGCCATTGCGCTGCCCGATGGCTACGCCGGCTTTGTCCAGCCCCGCAGCGGCCTAGCCATTAAGCAGGGCCTGTCTATAGTCAACACGCCCGGTCTCATCGACGCCCACTATCGAGGTGAACTTAAGGTCATCCTCATCAACCTGGATTCCACCAACAATATTCAGATCAACAAAGGCGACCGCATCGCCCAGCTCGTCATCCAAGAAGTCCCCACAGTCAATCTTGTAGAGGTAGACGAACTAGACAAAACCGACCGAGGAGTCGGCGGTTTCGGTTCTAGCGGCGTATTGTAATGTCCGCTCTCCCGTGGGAGGCCCCTATATATCATTCCATGCTCAAACATTCTCGCTGCGCTGCGAAACTGCGCGTGGAACGATATATAGGGGCCTCCCACGGGAGAGCTTCGTTTACGTGCTAGCAACTGAAACGGCTTCTTCAGAAAAAGCAGATAAAATCTTATAGCAAACCGGTTCGATTAATGAAAAGTTCCCTTATCTAATCGGCTTGCTAGAAAGAATGTTTTTTGTTTTCAAGCAAGAAGACTCCCGTCCGGGGCTCACCCATATCGTTCCACGCGCAGTTTCGCAGCGAGCGAAGCGAAGCGAGAATGTTTGAGCATGGGATGATATATAGGCGGGCCGGGCCGGTCAGCGGACAGTAAGTCACTACCTGATATGTGCGGGTTTTTCGCCCCAGTAGAAGCGGCAGAAGGCTCGTTTGCGCTTTTGGGGCTTGCCTGCAAGTTTCATGGTTGCGATTGCGATATCCTCGGCTGCGCGTGGGCGTCGTAGCACTTCGCCATTGATGAGCAGTGCCTTGAGCGACTCGGGATGATCGTGGAGATGGCGCAACGTCACGATCAGCTCGCGTGCGGTGGTGACATGCATGCTGGCGCCCATGCCGGTGAGCATGGTGGTGTTGGCCTTTTCCTGGCCATAGGACTTGCCCAGCAGAATCATCGGCAGGTGTGCGCACAGGCATTCGGTAACGGTGAGTCCGCCCGATTTGAGAATTGCCAGGTCACAGCCGTGCATTAGCGCTGCCATGTCATCGACATAGTCAAGAACCGTGACGTTCTCGAGTTTCATGGCATCGAAGAGCGTTTTGAGACGGGTGGCATATTCGGCGTCCTTGCCCGGCAAAAAGACAAAGTGCATGTCCTCGAAGCTGCGCAGGAAGGGGAGGGTGCGATCCATCTCCGCGCGAAAGCGAACGTACGGTTGAGGCAAACTGGCGCCGGCCATCACCAGCACAACGAGCTTGTCTGTGGGGAGATTGAACTTCTCGAGTTCTTCCTCGCGATTGTAATCCGTATCGAACCCGGCGCGAATGGGGATGCCTGTAATGCGGATCTTTGCCTCGGGAACCTTGCGGGGGCGGAGTGTTTCGGCCATAAACTCGTTTGCCACACAGAATAGGTCGGTGTCCTTATGGGGCCACCAACCCTCGACCTCGTAATCGGTCGGTACGCAAATGACGGGATAGTCGATGCCCGTAATGACGCGTGCGCCGACGGCAACGTTGGCTGCCGTGATGTGCGTGGCGACCACGGCAATGGGCCTACGAGTCCGAACGTACTCGTTAAATGCGGGGAACATGATGCGCGACCATGCCGTGCCACCGCCCCAAAGCAGGTGTCCGGTAAGGGTATAACGCCAGGTCAAGTCATAAATTGGGCGCGTGGCGCCGGTAAACGAGGCGGCCGTTTTGTTGCCGTCGAATTGTATGCGTCCAAAATCAAGGATATCGAGCACTTCAATCTCAACATCCTCGGGGATGCCATTGGTGCCGCGGATGAGGTCGAATGCCTGCGCAATCGCATTTGCGGCGGCCTTGTGGCCCGAGCCGACCGAGGCGTGCACGATGGTCACGAGAGGTTTTTGCTGAGCCAAGAGCGTGGTTTGTTCCGATTGGGGAGTGCTTTGCGTGGGCAGGGGAGCGTCATTGCCCATCTGCGTTTGATCCATCGATAAGTCCCCTTCATTTTAGTTTCGCAAGGAATCATTGTAGTGCATGAGTGTCACGTTCGTCTAAATTTGGGTATGAGCGCAAAGAACGCCAATCTTTCGACAGGAGGTCTCTTTATGACTACCCATCAGCCGATCGATGTTGCGATTATCGGCGGCGGGCCTGCGGGCTATGCTGCAGCCATTTATGCGGCGCGCGCTAACCTAACGACGACCGTGATTGAACAGGGCATGTCGGGAGGACAGATCGCCACAACCAATGAGGTCGAGAACTATCCGGGCATTCCGCTCTTGAGTGGTGCCGAACTCGGCGAGCGTTTTCAGCAACATGCAGAGGGCCTGGGGGCACAGGTTGCATGGAGCATGGTTACGGGTATCGATTACGATGCGGATGCGGCGTTGTTTACGGTCCATCATGATATGGGCGATACGCTGGCCTCGAGCGTTATCGCTTGCATGGGTGCCACGCCGCGATCTGCTGGTTTTGTTGGCGAGGATACGTATCGCGGTCGCGGCGTTTCGTATTGCGCGACGTGCGACGGCATGTTCTTTCGCGGTAAACAGGTCTTTGTCATCGGCGGCGGCAATGCTGCCTGCGAGGAAGCCCTGTTCTTGTCGGAAATCGCCAGCAGCGTGACCATCGTCTTGCGCCGCGATCAGTTCCGTGCCCCCGATGGCGTGGTTCAAAAGGTGCTCGCAAAAGATAATATTTCAGTTAGGTACCAAACTAGTATCGTGGAACTATCGGGCGAGGCCATGCCCATGACTATCACCTTTAAGGACAACGCTACAGGTGGCACTTATTCCGAGTCCTTTGATCCTGGTTCGTTTGGCATATTTGTCTTTGCTGGCACGCAGCCCCATACCGAGCTTGTAGAGCATCTGGTAGATCTGGCGCCCGACGGCGGTATTGTGACCGATGGATCGATGGCCACCCGCACGCCTGGCTTATTTGCTGCCGGCGATATCCGTTCCAAGCGGTTACGCCAAGTTGTGACCGCCGTTTCGGACGGAGCCATAGCGGCTACCAGCGCATACGCTTTTCTACGCGGATAAGTACGATAATATATCTTATGTAAGGTTGTTCTTTCACTAAAACATCCCGCACAACGAGCTTAAGGCAATGTTGTCACGGGATGTTTTGTTGTGCAAAACACGAGCCAGTTATTCTGCGGTCGTACCCGAGTCAAAGCCGACGATCATACCGTTCATTATGGTATGCAAAACTAGATAATCTAGAATACAATATTGAAAACGAACGGAGGCACCATATGAATCACGTTAAACATGTCATTCCTATGTCCGATACGTCGGCCAGCATTAGCCCAGAGGATATTCAACCAACGGTGCTACCTGATGCATTTATCCAGTCTGATATAGTTCGCAAACTCAATACGCTCAGCTTGCCGCGCTATAACCAGTTGCCGAATGTGACGCTCTACCGTGATCAGGTCATTGAGTACATCGAACTGTGGTTGGAGCCGCTTTCGATTTGTGTGGAGCAGCCCGTCATTACGCCTTCCATGATCAACAACTACGTAAAGGTCGGCCTGGTGCCGGCTCCGGTAAAAAAGCAATATGGCCGCGAGCAGATTGCTCGCCTTATCGCCATTTGTATTTTTAAGCAGGTGCTGCCCATCGCTGCGGTCCAGGCGCTCTTTAACATTCAACGCCTGAGCTATGATGCGCCGACCGCCTTTGACTATGTGGTCGACCAGCTCGAGGCATCGATTCGCGCAGCGTTCTCCATTGAGCAGGTTCCCGTAGCCGATACGGCTCATCAGGTCACGCGCGAGTCGCTGCTCGTGCGCAGTGCGGTTTCGTCTTTTGTATCCAAGGCGTATTTGATGAGCTATCTAAAGTTCAATGGGTTTAATAGTTAGCCGACGTACAACACGGGCGGGACAAAGAGCCGCCAGTCACTTTGTCCCGCCCGTGTTTTTGTTTAGTTGGACGTTATCGGCCCGAAGCCACGCCCATGCCGTAGCCGATAATGAGCCCGTGCATCTCGGCATAGTATGAATCAAGTCCGTTGCAGGGCATGATGATGGTCTTGGAGCCGGGCCAATGCTCCACAATGCGGCTGGCAAGTGCCTGGGCGCCCGCCTCATTCTCGACATGGTCGATGACGACTTCTCCACCGGTAAAGCCTTCGGCTTCCATGGTGTCGACGATCTTTCCAAGCATCTTCTTTTCGCCACGGGTGTGACCAACGAGCTTAATCTCCCCCGCCTCGCTTGCTGTACCTAAAACTCGAATGTTAAGTTTATTGGCGATAACCCCGGCTGCCTTGGGAATACGTCCGGCCTTGGCGAGATTTTCGTAATTGCACAGGCTAAATAGGATCTTGCTGTTCTGTTCCAGCTCATCAAAATAGCTGCAGGCTTCATCAAATGAAACGTCTGGATTGCTTGCGAGATAGCGGTCGAACAGCAAAAAGATCAGGTCCATTTTGCCGCCGGCTCCGCGCGAATTGACTAGATGAATCTGTCGGTCCGGATCCTCGGCAAGAACCAAATCGCGTGCCGTGGCGGCGGCGTTGTAGCTCCCCGATACGCCCTCGGAGATGGGCATGCAAATCGTTTTGTCGGCAAGCCTAAAGAGTTCGGTCCACTCGCCTACGCTCGGACAGGCGCTCGAAGAAGCGCTCGACTCCGCCTGCACGGTGCAATTGAGTTCGTTGACGTCGAGCGTGAGGTCATCGACAAACTCGCGCTCCCCCACTCGAATTTTGAGGGGTGCAAATGCAAAGATGGTATGGGGTGCGGTCGGTTGCCAATCGCGGAGGTTGCAGCTCGAATCGGAGATAAGTGCCCAGTTCATATGGGGTCCTTTCTATTTACTCAAGCCTAATTATAACCATCTTGCTGAACTCTGTTCTATATCTAGTATTCAGAACTAGATAAAAGCTCATTGAAGATGAGTTGATTGGCGGAGATAAAGAATGGGCCCCGCAGCGGAAAAGCCACGAGACCCATGTCGGATGCTGTGAAGTGTTACTTAATAGCGCACAAAAATATAGTCAGTCATACTATAACTAATGGGGGTAAGGATAACACCAGTGTTGTAGTTAGAAGCATGAATCATCTGGCCGTTTCCAACGTAAATGCCGGTATGACGCGAATTTACAACGACGTCTCCCGGCTGCGGATCGGTCACACGAGTCCAGCCCATAAACGTAACGGTGGTGCCCAAACGGCAATAACGACCGGTGAGGCAGTAGCTAACGAATCCCGAGCAGTCAAAGCTGTTCGGACCAATGCCGCCCCAGGAATAAGCGCAACCAAGCTTGCTGTAGGCACGCGAAACAACGGTGCCGCCGTCAACGGACTGGCTTGGCGCAGAAGGGGTCGGAGCCGGAGCGGGAGTCGAGGGTTGCGGCGTGGGGGCCGGAGCGGGCGCAGGCGTGTTGCCACCGTTGTTGGTCGTACCGCCACCGTTGTTGGTGCTCTCAGTCGTGCCGGCGGTCTCGGTGTTCACCGTGGCCTTCTCGGCGGTGCTGGCGTTAATGCCGGCCTGCAGTGCGGCATTGGCCTCTGCCTCGGCGGCAAGCTCGGCCTGCAGTTGCGAGTCCAGGGAGTTCACAACGTTTTGAGCCTCGGCCTGCTGAGCGTTGAGCTCGTCGACCTTCTTTTGCGTGGCGGCAACGTTCTTCTCCTGCTCGGCCTGCTTGTCGGTGAGCTCCTGCTTAAGCTCCTTGACCTCCTGGATGGTCTGGGCCTGCTTGTCGGAAACCTTGCCGTAGTAGAACAGACGGTTGAGCATATCGCCCAGGTCATCGACGCCCGTCAGAACCTGGAGCAGGCTCAGGCCGCCGGTCTTGTACTCACCGGCAACGTAGTTAGAAAGCTTGGCCTGGCCATCGGCGATCTCCTGCTGCTTTTGGGTAATCTCGCCGGCGGTCTGGTCGAGCGCCTGCGTTTGAGTGGCGAGCTCGTCGTAGATCTGCTGGGTTTGCGTGCCGATCTGCTCGAGTTTTGTACGAGCAGCGGCAAGGTCGGATGCGGTATCGGCATAGGCCGGAGCCGCGAGGCCCAGGCCCAAAACACAAGCGAGGGTTGCCGTAGCAGCGCAGCGTGCCATGTTTTTGTGCGTGTTTGCTGTGCGCATGGAGCTTCCTTTCCGGTATCTAAGGGTAGCGGCTAGTGCACCGTTACCAAGCTAAAGAGCTCAACGTCCTCGTTGGAAGGCGTGAGCTTCTCGCGCGGGTTGAGAAACGCAAGCTCGAGGATACAACCGTAACCCACAAGCTTTGCGCCCATATCTCGCACCAGTTTACCTGTTGCCTCGACGGTTCCGCCCGTCGCGACCAAGTCATCCAGAATCAACACGGTATCTTTAGAGGTAATGGCATCGGCATGGATCTCGATGGAGTCGGTGCCATATTCGAGCTCGTAGCTCTGGCTCACCGTCTTGCGCGGCAGCTTGCCCGGTTTACGAGCGGGCACAAAGCCGGCGCCCAGGGCAACAGCCACGGGCACGCCGACCATAAAGCCGCGAGCCTCGGGGCCCACAACCTTGGTGATACCCATACCGGCAAAATGCTCAGCCAGGGCATCTACCATGGCCTTTAGTGCCTCGGGATTACCAAAGAGCGGCGTGATGTCCTTAAAGATGACTCCGGGCTCGGGATAGTCGGGGATGTCGACGATATGAGATTCGAAGTCGTACATGACGTGGCCTTTCATGGATTGCCGGGTAGACGGCGGTTATTTACCCGTGTTAGCAGACAGGCTATGCGAGGGGACGACGACCTTGGACGGATGCACGAGCGACTCGTCCTTCGCGGCAACCGCGGGAACGCTTGCCTCTTCGCTTTTGGCCTTGGTGGATTCAGAGCGTGCGATCTCCTCGTCGAGGGCATCGATATCGGCGTCCTCGACCACGGCGTTGAGCGACTCGAAGACGCGGTTCTTGAGAAGTGCGGTATGCACGCCCTCGGTGAGGTCATGCAGCTTCTTAAACGCACGCTCGAGCTTGGCGTCGCGCTCGTCGTCGGAAGTGTCCATGCCGAGCATGCTCACGAGTACCTGCTCAAACATCGAGGACTCGCGGTTTGCCGACGATACGTACTGGCGCAGGTTGCGCGGCTCGATATGAAAGCGCGAAAGCTCGGAGCAGTAACGGATGATCGGGAAATCGCGGCCATCGACTAGCTCGCGGTTTTGCGGACTCTTGATGATGCGAATGAGGTCGTTTTCGGCCAGGGAGCGGATAAACGAGATCTCAACGCCGAGCATATCGGGGATGGTCTCGATAGGATGCAGCTTTTGCTTGGTCTCCTTGGGCTCCGTCTTAAGCGGAACGTCGGACAGCAGGCCCACCTCGTAGGCGAGTGTAGACAGGTCCGTGGCGTTTTCCAAGCGCTGCTTGATCACGTTGAGCGGCATATAGCGAGTCTTCTGCAGGTGCAGAATGACCTCCAGGCGGTCAACGTCCTCCTTGGAGTACTGACGATAGCCCTTAGGCGTGCGATGAGGGGTAATGAGCCCCTCATCTTCAAGAAATCTAATTTTTGAGTTCGAAAGATCGGGGTATGCGCCTCGAAGTAGATTGACGACCTGGCCGATACTCAGATAGTTGCGTTCGGCCATGCCCTACTCACCGGTTTCGATGCGCTCCGGCGTGCTCTCGTGGTAGATGAGCGTAAACGTACCGATCTGGACGGAAGAGCCATCGTGCAGCGGTGCGCCGTTGACGATAGCGCCGTCAACCCACGTACCGTTGAGCGAGCCCAGGTCCTCGATGCGGGCACCCAGACCCTCGCGAATAATGCGCGCGTGGCTACGCGACACGGTCATGTCGTTAAGGAAGATGCCGTTAGCAGGATCGCGGCCGATGGTGGTCACATTATCCTCGAGCTCAAAGGCGGCGCCGGTTTGCGGGCCTTTGACGATAGATAAGACGGGTGCGGTGATGTGCACGTTGGCCATGAGGTCGGGAACGGTGACATCGCTCGAAGGAACGCGGAAAACACAGGTGGCGTCTGAGGCCTTATCGTTCTGAGGCATATTGTTAACCATGTTGTCCATGACAACCCCTAACTTAACGCGGACATGCCGCAAAGAATGAACTGTACATAATCATACCCCAATGACTTAATCTTCGATTTCGGGGTTAAGAAAGTCGATGTCTTCGTCTTCGGGATGTGCGATAGCCTGTTTAATGGCCGCTCCACCCTTAATGGAATAGATGACGGCGGTGAGCATGGAGAAGATGACGCCGCCGTATACAAAGAAGATGCCAAGCGGAACCGGGCTGCCGTTGAGGCCCGGGAAGGCCGTGAACGTAGCGGGCAGTAGATGCCAGCCATCCACAGTGGGAAAGCCCAGCAGCATGAGCGAGAAGCCGGTCATAAGCAGCGCCGTGGCAATCTTGCCAGGAAAAACTACGTCGATGGGACGGCGATGATAGCGGCGCACGATGAGCGTGCCGATTCCCAGGTAAATATCGCGGCCGATGATGAGCACGCAGACCCAGATGGGAAGCTCGCCGCGGACTACCAGGCCCAACACGCCGGTAAACAGCAGGGCGCGGTCGCAGACGGGGTCCATCATCTTGCCGAGCCACGAGACCGTCTTGGTCATGCGGGCAATCTGACCGTCCATCCAGTCGGTGGAGGCCGCGATGGCATAGATGACAATGGCGACGACACGGTTGTTGTCCGTCACAAACAGGTACAGAAAGACCAGCGTGAGGATCAGGCGCGTGAAGGTAATGAAATTGGAGATCGTGAAGATCTTATTCGACGGGTAATCGGAGGTGCCGATAAGCTCCTTTTTGATCTTCTTTTTGATGCCCACAGGACTCCCCCGCTGGTAAACGACAAAACTTTCGATACTATACCCGTTCTGGCGATGTCTATCCAGCGTAAGCATAGAGAGTCCAGACATGTGGAGGGTGGTTCTGAGCTGCGCTGTATTCTGCAATTGTGTACATCAGTCACCAAAAACGACATTTTTCGGGCTCTTTGGTGTCTGATGTACACGTTTTGATTTGGTGATTACATCGATCGGGAAAGTTGTTGCTTTAAGCAAATGCGTGCGGGTCGAGAAGGGCTGGCGCCAAAAGAGCCCAACGGCCGTTACGGCTTCGTTAGAAACGCGCCCCACCATGGATGGTGAACCCGAAAGGTAAGGCGCGCGGGTACG